>Ga0335084_10005239_pt1 | contig 12801 bp, 12 predicted proteins | sample Lox_Sample_44_FD_206721 | JGI IMG/M metagenome (GOLD analysis project Ga0335084, IMG submission 206721) | Soil microbial communities from Loxahatchee National Wildlife Refuge, Florida, United States - Lox_Sample_4.4 | ecosystem: Environmental > Terrestrial > Soil > Wetlands | place: USA... | reverse complement strand
CGTGGAGAAATCAACCCGTACGCGATAGTCACTGCTAGATAGAGCCCGGAACCCAGTCGGCCGGCAGCGTTGTGCACCGATCCGTCCTCCGGACAGGCGAGAGTTAATGGTACTCGCTACGCTACCGAAAACCGATACACCGTGGTCTGTGTATACGTCTGCCCGGGTTTCAGAACTGTCGTCGGAAACTGAGGTTTGTTGGGCGAGTCGGGGAAATGCTGGCACTCCAGGCATAGCCCGTGACGGCGGCGGTATACGGCCCCGCCCTTCCCCACGATAGTCCCGTCCAGGAAATTGCCGGTGTAGAACTGCACGCCCGGTTCGGTGGTGAGCACCTCCATCACCCGCCCGCTCGTCGGCTCATGCACTCGTGCTGCCAACCGCAGTTGTCCGGGCTTGCCGTTGATCACCCACGTGTGATCGTAGCCTCTTCCGTTGACCAGCTGCTCGTCGCTCTGATCGATGCGCAAACCGATCGGCATAGGTCGTGTGAAATCCATCGGCGTGCCTTCGACGCGGCGCAGCTCGCCGGTCGGAATCAGATCCGCAGCCACGGGAAGGAAGCGGGCGGCGTCGATCGTCACTTGATGTCTCAGAATGTCGCTCGCACCACCGTCCGCAAGGTTGAAGTAGCCGTGGTGGCTCAGATTCAGGACGGTATCGGCGTCGGTAGTAGCAACATATGCGATCTTGAGCTCGTTGCGGACCGTTAGCATATAGGTAACGATTACGTCGAGCTTACCGGGGTAGCCTTCATCGCCAGCGGGGCTCGAGTACGCCAGCCGCAGGGCAGTGTCCCGCTCTCCCGCAAGCTCCTCCGCGTCCCACACCACCTTATCGAAGCCGCGAAGGCCACCGTGCAAGTGGTTTTCGGCGTCGTTGCTGGCGAGTGTGTACGCGATGCCGTTGAGAGTGAACCGGCCGTCGGCAATGCGATTGGCGTAACGGCCACAAATCGCGCCAAAGTACGGCTGCTTTCCGAGATAGCCATCCAGTCGGTCGAAGCCGAGCACCACGTCGCCCATCCTGCCGTCGCGGTCCGGGACCAGCAGCGAGGTGACGATGCCGCCGAAGTTTGTAATCTGGGCACGCATCCCCGCGACGTTGGTCAGCGTGTAAAGATCGACCGCCGCTCCGTCAGAGGTGCGCCCATAGCGCTGCTTCACACGCTCCAAGATACAGGATCTGCCAGCGCGACGCGCCGTAGCGGCGTTGCGCCTACAATGTGACCAGATCATGAGTGCCTCGGTCAAGGCGTGATTTGATTGCCCACGAATGTCAGCTTCCGTCAGCGACGCTCATGAAGACCAACCGCGGGAGGAAGACATGAGACTTGGATTCATCGGTGCAGGCTTCGTCGCCCGCTTCCAGGCAGTCGCCGTGCACCAGGTGCGCGGGCTCGAGATCGCTGGCATCCTCAAGCGCGGCGGCGCGGACGCGCTGGCCACCTTCTGCCGCAGCAATCGGCTGGGAGACGCGGTCGTCTACGACAGTATCGCGGACATGGCCAAGCACGTAGATGTCATGGCGGTGTACGTTCCCAATTACGCCTGCGTCGAGACGATGGAGCAGATCGTCGCCGCGGTGAGATCCGGTGCGCGTCTCAAAGGCGTGATCCGCGAGAAGCCGCTCGGGCGCAACATGAAAGAAGCGCGGCGGCTCGCGGCGCTCGCGAAGGAGGTCGGGCTGCGCACCGCCTACTTCGAGAATCAGATCCACATGAAGGCTATCTCCACCCAGCGCAACCAGCTGCTGCCGGTGCAGAAAACGATGGGGGCGCTCACGCTCACCCGCTCCGCGGAGGAGCACGGCGGGCCGCACGAGCCCTGGTTCTGGGACCCCACCCGGCAGGGCGGCGGCGTTCTGTGCGACATGGGCTGCCACAGCATCGCGGTCGGCCGCTACGTGCTAACGCCTCCGGGCAAGGATCTGCTGTTCCTGCAGCCGCTCACGGTAAGTGCGGACGTCGGACTGCTGAAGTGGGGTCTACCCAAATGGCGCGAGAAACTGCTTAAGGAGCGCGGTGTCGATTACTCCAAGACTCCGGCCGAGGATTTCGCCACCGGCATGATCACCTACAGGAATCCGGACACTGGCCAGAAGGTGAAGGCGCAGTTCACGGACTCGTGGATGTTCGAGAAACAGGGACTGCGGCTGTTCATGGACGGTATGGGCCCTGGCTACGCATTCGAGGTCAACAGCCTGATCTCGCCGCTCAGCGTGTTCATCGGGGACGCAGCAGCGGATGCGATCGCCGACCAGGAGAGCGCGCTGGAGAAAGCCACCGCGAGCAGGGGGTTGCTCGCGGTGCAGTACAACGAAGCCGATTTGTACGGCTACACCGACGAGAACCGCGACATGCTCGAATCCTTCAGCGCCGGTCGCGACGCGATGCTGTCATGGGACTATGGCGTGGAGATCACGCGCCTGGTGATGGCGAGCTACTTATCGGCCGAGCGCGGCAGGACGATCGACCTCACTGACTCGGCGACGCTATCGGAACTGGAAACCTACGTGCCCGCGATCCAGCAGGGCAACGGGGCGAAGCAGCTGTTGTAGCGGGGAACATCCGCCGGTTTACCTGAGTCGAAAGGTACGCTCGGGATTGACCCATTGAACCCGTTCAAGGAGTGCGATCATGGCCCAGCAGACGTACGACTACGTCATCGTCGGCGCCGGTCTCGCCGGAGGCTGCGCAGTCGAGGGGATCAGAAAGCGCGATGCGCGGGGCACAATCCTGCTCGTCGGCGCCGAACCGCAGCGCCCTTACAACCGGCCGCCGCTGTCGAAGCAGCTGTGGACCGGCAAGCAGACGCTCGACACGATCTTCGTGCACGACCTCGAGTTCTACCAGAGGCAGAGCGTCTCGCTCGCGCTGAATACCGAGATCACCATCTTGGATGCCAGCGCGAAAGCGGTCGTAGATCGCAACGGCCAGCGCTATCAATACGGCAAGCTGCTGCTCGCAACCGGCGGCCATCCGCGCACCCTGTCCATTCCGGGCGGAGATCTCGACGGCATCTTCTGTTTCCGCACCTACCAGGACTACATTCGGCTGCGCGGCGCGGCAGACAGAGCGAAGTCGGCAGTTGTCATCGGCGGCGGCTTCATCGGGTCGGAGCTTGGGGCCGCACTCAACATGGTCAAGCGCGAAGTAACCATGGTCTTTCCTGAGCCGTATCTGGTCAACAGGGTATTTCCTGAGCCGCTCGGACGGGCGATTCAGAAAAACTATGTCGATCGAGGCGTGCGCACCCTGGACAGCGACCGGCCCGTTTCGATTGCGCGCAGCGGGGGACGGTTCGCCGTCCGCACTCAAAATGGCGCTCAGATCGACGCCGACGTGGTGGCCGTCGGCATCGGGATTGCGCCCGAGCTGAAGCTGGCGACACAGGCTGGACTGCAAACCGGAAACGGCATCATGGTCAACGAGCAGTTACAGAGCTCCGACTCGAATATCTACGCTGCCGGCGACAACGCCTTCTTCCCGTACAGAGCGCTCGGTAAGTCGATGCGGGTTGAGCATTGGGACAACGCCATCAACCAAGGCAAGTGCGCGGGGCGCAACATGGCCGGCGCCGCCGAGCCGTACGACTACATGCCGTTCTTCTTCTCCGACCTGTTCGACTTCGGCTACGAGGCGGTGGGAGAGGTCGACTCGTCGCTCGAGACCTACGCCGACTGGCAGGAAAAGTTCCGCACCGGCGTCATTTACTACCTGGCGGACGGTCTAGTAAGAGGCGTGATGCTGTGCAACGTGTGGGAGAAAGTCGACGCTGCGCGTGCGCTGATCCGCAAGCAGGAGAAGCGCACGAGAGAGAGCTTGAAAGGCGCAATTCGCTGAGCGGAGCGGCACGCAGCAACGTTCTCAGCTTTCCCCTCCCCGTCCCTCCCCCGCGTTACGCGGAAGAGAAGGAAGCGAAATGATCGGGCACGCGATGCGCTACGGTGCCGGGAAGTCGATGCGCTGGATGAACACGATCTTGCCTTTGTCGTTCTTCACCACGTTGTAGCCGTGCACCGAATCGCCGTTGGGCTCGAAGTTGTGGGTTCCCTCTGCGTCCCTGAGACCGCGCGTCGCCAGCAGCGCCTGGCGCATGGACTCGGGGTCGGTGCTCTTGGCCGTTTCGATCGCGTGCTTGATCAGGAACACTGCGGCGTACGGGAAGCCTGAATAGAGGTCCGGGTCGAAGCCATGTTTGGCACGGAACTTCCTGGCGAACGCTCTGCTCTCCTCGTTGGCGTCGATCACGAAGTCGGCCACGGTGTAAGTACCCCATAGCGATTCACCCGCCAACTTCATCGCCGTGTCCGTGGCCAGCGAGGCGGACCCGATCCAAGGCACGTTCACGCCGAGCTGCCGCAGCTGCTTCGCGAAGATGCCCACGTCGGGCGAGTTGGTCATGTATGTGGCCAGCAGATCGGCCCCGGACTTCTTGATCGCCAGCACGATGGCAGTGAAGTCCTGGGAGTTGTTGGTGTAGCCCTGGACCAGCACCGGCTCCACACCGAGATTCTTGAGCGCGTCCACCAATGCGTTCTTGCCGCCGGCGCCAAAGGTATCCGTCGAGTGGATGATCGCGATCTTGGTCCCCTTCAGCGTCTTCACCGCGTACTCTGCCATCACCTTGGAGGAGTAGAAGTCGTTGGGGCGGACGCGGAAGATCCAGGGGTTGTTCACGCGCGTAAGACTGGGGTCACTGCCGCCGATGAAAGCCGGGACGCGCGCCTTGGCGATGGTGGGCGAGGCCGCCTGCACTTGCGTGCTGCGCAGCGGGCCGATCACGGCCACCACCCCGCCCTCGGCGACGAGTTTCGAATAGGCCAGCACGGTGCCTGGATTGGTGCTCCCGTTATCCTCCACTTTCAGCTCCACCGGCCGTCCCATGATTCCGCCTGCGGCATTGATCTCATCGACCGCGAGGCGCGTGCCGTGAAGAACAAGCACCCCGGCCTCGGCCTGCGGCCCAGTCATCTCGTCTACCAGCCCAATGGTTATCGGCTCCGCAGCGCTCGCCCCGATCGATACCGCGCAAACGAGCACCGACGTCGCGAACGTTCTGGCAAGCAGCTTCATCTGTCTCCTCCTGTTGTTATGTGCGAGAGCCGGCACTTCCCCGCGCCGGAATCGCGCCCCTATTCTGCCCCAAGCAGCGCGGCTACGGCGTAGCGCGGCGGCGCTGCATCCGCCTGCGCACGGAACCCGCTGGGTCGGGCCCGTCCGCGTCGATGGATTGAACTAGCGCTCGGCTCGCGCTAGTGTGTGCGCAATGCAGATCACGTGTTGGCTCTGTTCGTGTCCTCCTGCGGTCCCATTCGACTTCTAGCTCTGCTTCTCGCGCTCGCCTTCGGTCTGCGTGCGACCGTTGCCGCGCCCGACGCGACGGCGTGGCGCGCTTACGAGCGCGGTGACTACGCTGCGGCCGCAAAGCTGTACGCGGAGGACGCCAAGAAGGGCGACCGCTTGGCTCAGTTCAACTACGCGATGATGCTGTTCCGCGGAGAAGCGGCTGAGACCGAGCGCGGCGAGGCGCTGCGCTGGCTGCGGCGGGCCGCCGACGCCGGACTGATGCAGGCGCAATACAACATGGGCCTGCTGTACGAAAACGGCACCGCGGTTCCCAAGTCGCTCACCGAGGCGACCGCCTGGTTTGAGCGCGCAGCCGAGCAAGGCCACACCGACGCACAGGTGAGCGCGGCCACGCAGTACTTTCTGGGACGCGGCGCGCCGAAGGACTACGCCAAGGCCGCACATTGGTATCGCATGGCGGCCGATGGAGGCGACGTCGGCGCCCAATACATCCTCGCCAGCATGTACGAGAAAGGCGATGGGGTGGCAAAAGATCTGCGGCTCGCGCTCTACTGGTACACGCAGGCCGCGCAGCAAGGCGACGCGGTAGCGCTGGCGAAGGCCCGTGCGGTGGCTCGGCAATACGACGCGGAGCAACACTGAGCATCCGCGCACGAACAATGTGGCACTGGTCCCGTCGGCAGCAGTGCGGCCACCGCTCCGTTATGGAGCGGATCCTCCATTGCGACACGCTGTCTCGACGCGAGAGCGCGGCCGGGAGCCAATCTTGCTAGTGCTTCAAAGCCCGATTTGGCTCTCCCGTTTAACACATGCGTAACAGGCCGTCCCTCTCGCAAGCCTGCACCCTGGCAGCCCTGGTGACGTGCCTTGGGGCTTGGCCCGTTTCCGCGGCGGCGCAGCAGGACCCGCCCGCAGTGCAGCAGGAGCAAGCCACCGCGCCAGCTGCAGTCAAATGGAAGGTCTATCGCGACGACCGCTACGCGTTCCGCCTGTCGTATCCGGCCGACAGTCAGGTGCAGAAGGGCAGGGACCGCGGGTATCAATATATGCGCGTGCACAACTACGAGGCCGATCCCAATCAGAGCGCCATGCAGCCGGGCGAGTACCACCTGGAAGTGCTCATCTTCGACCACCGCCTGGGCCATAGGATGCGCAGCTCCTGCCGCGAACTCGTGCGGGACGCGCACCAAGTTAGGGCCGGCAAGGTCAACGCGTTGCGCGGGCTGGCCGAGCAAAGCGACGACGCGGCTGGTACGTCGTTCGCGCTCTGTCTTCAGGCCGGCAAGGTGGATGTGCTGGTCATGGCGACCGAGCAGGACCCGCTCGGGCCGCTCGCCAACCGCCTCCTCGACGGCGTTCGCTTCGGCAACTGAGCCGAACCGTCACGGCGCGCCTCACGAGCGCGCGCTGCCCCGTATAGGTAGCCCCGCCCAATCGCGTCACGCGATCGTCATCTAGCTGACATCAATCTGCCGTAGCCTTCCTGATCTTGGACGGCTCGACATGAACCAGAACGTCGCGGCAGCACATCATCCGCTCGCAGGCGTCCCCTCGCTGGGAAAACTGCCGCTCATGCTGTTCGGCGGCATAGTCATCGCCGCGCTCGCCTACATCGCCATAGCTCTGACTGGAGACCTCGCTGCCACTCGCGAGACCTCCTGGCTGCCGTTCGTCCTTCTGGGGGTTGCGCTGCTGATCGCGCTGGGCTTCGAGTTCGTGAACGGGTTCCACGACACCGCGAACGCTGTTGCCACTGTCATCTATACGCACTCCCTGGCGCCGAACTCCGCGGTGGTCTGGTCCGGGGTCTGGAATTTCCTCGGTGTGATGGCATCCAGCGGCGCGGTAGCCTACGGGATCATCTCCTTGCTCCCGGTTGAGCTCATTCTCCAGGTCGGAAGCGGCGCAGGATTCGCGATGGTGTTCGCCCTGCTGGTCGCAGCGATCATCTGGAACCTGGGGACCTGGTACATGGGCCTGCCCGCGTCGAGCTCACACACTCTGATTGGATCGATCATAGGCGTCGGGCTGGCCAATCAACTTCTCGCTGCCGGAGCAACGGCGACCAGCGGCGTCGACTGGACGCAGGCGGCGAACATCGGGAAATCGCTGTTGTTCTCGCCCATGATCGGGTTCGCTGCGGCGGCGATGCTGCTGGTGACGCTGAAGATCCTGGTGAGAAACCCGGCATTGTTCAAAGCCCCCCAGGGGAAAAAGCCGCCGCCCTTGTGGGTCCGATCACTGCTGATCCTCACCTGCACGGGCGTGAGCTTCGCGCACGGATCCAACGATGGTCAAAAAGGGATGGGGCTGATCATGCTGATCCTGATCGGCACCGTTCCCACCGTCTACGCCCTGAACCGGGCCATGGAGCCGGCGCGTATCCAAACCTTTTCGGGCGACGGTAAAAGCCGGTCGGGTTCAATGGCGACGAGGAGAAGGTGATCAAGACCTACCGCAGCGGGTTGGACCATGCGACTAAGTTCATTCCGACCTGGGTTAAGGTGGCGGTTGCGCTCGCGCTCGGTCTGGGGACGATGGTGGGCTGGAAGCGAATCGTGGTCACGGTCGGAGAAAAGATCGGGAAGAGCCACCTCACCTATGGGCAGGGCGCATCGGCTGAATTAGTCGCGATGACCACCATCGGCGTCGCCGACGTCATGGGCCTGCCGGTCAGCACGACTCAGGTGCTGTCCTCTGGCGTAGCGGGCACGATGGCCGCCAATGGCTCCGGGCTGCAGTGGGTCACCGTGCGCAACCTGCTCTTAGCCTGGGTGCTCACGCTGCCCGCCTCGGTCCTGCTGTCGGGCTGCCTGTTCTGGTTGTTCCGCTCTCTCTTCTGAATGCAGCGCGGTCGGGGAGGCAGCGCCGGCACCAGCGAACGTCAAAGGCGACGCGCTGTGTAAATCGAAACTGCGACCACAAACGCCGCCAGGACGACGCAAAGAATGGCGGGCGGCGCGCCGGCGACACCGAACTCGCCGATGATTCGCCCGACCACGGCCGGGAAGAACGCGGCCCCGACCAAAGCTCCACCGATGACAAGCGCGTTGGCGTGAGCCGAAGTCGGCAACGCGGCCCCGAGCCAGACCAGCGTGGCCGAGAAGACGGGCGCGATCGCAAACCCCGTCAGGACGAGAGCGATCGGCGCGCCGTGCGCCACGCTGGCGACCGCCAAGAGAACCGCGATGCACCCGATTGCAGCAATGACCAGAAAGGCCGGCTTCAGGCGATGCGCCAGGCCGGCCGCGAGCAGTCTGCCGGTGAAGATCGAGCCGAAGAACATCGCGGTGAAATTTGCGGCACTGGAAAACGTGTACCCGTTCGCAAGCGCGAGCGTCGTGGTCCAGCCGCCAATGCAATTCTCGGCGCCCGAGGTAAAGCACATCAGAGCAACGAAAGCGACGAGCAGAGCGCGCGATCGCCGTCGCGTTCCCGCGTGCACGCCTGCACTGGGCTCGTGACCGAGCCCCGCCGAGGTCACGCTCCGCCCTTTTCGGTCAGCCAGAGCGTTCAATGGAAGGAGCACCAACGCCAAGATTGCCACGCCTTTGAACACGCGCGTGGACGGCGCGCCCGACAGTCCGACGACAACCGGGCCGAGGATCGCACCAACGCTAAACGCCGCGTTGATCAGCTGGGACATCGCCATGCCTCGCTTCCCGAAGCCCGCCACGAACAAGCTATTGAGGCGGACCACGTGAATTCCGAAGCCCACAGCGAGCACAACCGCCCCGGTCAACATCGCATACCATGTCGATGCCATCGAGATGGCTGCCGCCCCGACCAGGATCAAACCCGTAGCGATGCTGAGCCAGCGACTCGCCAGCGCGGGCGCGCGGAGCAAGCTCGGGAGCAAGATGCCCAACAGCGCACCCGAACCATGCGCGGAAAACACGAGGCCGACGGCGCCCGCGTCGACGCCGAAGACTCGCTGCAGCCCCGGCAACAACGGCCCATACAGCGCCTGGATTGCACCCAGGAACGCGAAGGTCAGAATGCCGGCAACTGCAATCAAGAGTCGATCGGGGTCCCGTGATGCGAGGCTGATTTTAAGCCACGCCTTCGCCTCGCCTAGCCGCCGGCGTGGGTGTTGGATTCAGCGCAGGAAGAGCTGGTACACGGTGAGCAGGATCTCGAACACGATCAAGATCACGATATACCACTCGACACGCAAGGAGTGCTTGCTGCTCAGCAGCTCCACCAGGGTGTGGGCGGTGCGCGCGATGAGGTTGAGCTTACGCTCGAGAGCCGTGTGCCGCTCCAGAATCTCGAACTCGTCCTCCAGCCTCGCGAACAGCCCCTCGAGATTGGAATTGTCCCACAGGACCTCGGGCTTCTCGGAGATCTCCGCGCGCCCCACCATTCGCTGTTCCACCAGCAGCATGGAGCCGATGTTCTTCAACAGGTCCTTGCTGTGCCCGCGGATGCGGCCAGACCTGTCCAGCTCCACGGCCAGCGGTTCGATGCGGTCGAAGTCGCCCGCCACCTTGCGTTCGTACAGCGACAGCAACGCGCTCTTGCTGAGCACATCGGCGATCACCTGAAGACGCTCGACAGCAGCGTCCTCGAGATACACCACGCCGCCAATCACACCTTCTCGGCCCCCCGGCTCGAGGCGCACCTCCAGTTCCTCGGTCTCCGGCGTGGGATAGGGATTTGCCGCCAGCAGCTTCAAGGAACTGAGAAACGCCACCTCCTCCATCGGCGAAACATCGAAGAAGACCACCACGCCGTAGCGGTGCAAGGTTGCAACCCCGCCGCCCTTGACCTTGATGGTGAGCGGATTGGTGGCGAGCTTGTCGGCCGTGCTCCAGGCTTTGAGGTCTATGCGTTCGCCCACCAGCATGGCGCGGGCTTTGAAGGCCTTTTCCCGAATCCCGGACGAAATGGTCATGGCATCACCGGACGCGCCCAGCGCAGAGCGGCTCGCACGCCGTAGTAACGTGCGCACAGAAGCTTGATCCAGCCCTTCTGGACGTTATACTCCCTGTGACGCGCGGGATCCTGCCGCGCGGAGCGCTTCCGTATAAGGCTCCGAATGTTCCTGTTCAAGCTCTTCCTGGCGCTGATCATCGTCGTTGCGGTCCTGCTCCTGGTCTTCAGGTACCACAAGCAGATCCGGTCGGGCATCGTAGGCTCAACGGCGGGTCAGGACAAGAAAGAAGAAGGGGCGCGGGCCGCTGAGCTGGAAGAGTTCATCGCCGCGTACCGGCGGGACAAGGGCACCGGACAGGCGCAGCCCACCGCACCAGCCACGGCACAACCGGCAGCCGTACCCACCGTTGCGGCCACGGTCACGACGGCTGCAGTCAAGGCACGCGCAGCCTTCCTCTCCGGACCCGCAAAGCTCGCTTTCCTGGTGTTGAAGGCGGGGCTTCCGGACCATCACGTCTTCGCCAACACGAGGGTATCGGACCTGATGGACGGGACCACCGTCCCCGCGCTGGCCAACCTGCCCATCGACCTCCTGGTATGCAGCAAAGACCTGGCGATCGTCGCGGCCGTGGACCTTGACAGCGGGACGCAGTCGGACGCCCTGCTCGCGCGCGAGAAAGAGCAGCGTCTGCGCGGCGCGGGTATTCGATACCTGCGCTTCGCGCCCGGTGCTTTCCCCAAGCCGGCGGAGGTGCGCAGGCTGATCTACGGAGAGTAGCGAGATGAACTGCGAGTCGCGCTCGCTCGGCGCTCGACCGGCCCGCCTTGGGCGGCCGGGACATCCACGCGCCAGACTGGAATCACCCGGTGCCGCGGCGCGTCCGGCACCGCTACCGCCGTGAAGCTCGCGCAACGGTACAGCTCGATGTCATTGCGGCTCTCCGGGTAGCGCGAGCAGTTCAGCAGGCCCCAGAACCGGCTGCCGTAGATGCGGCAGCGGGAGCGGCCAGCAGCGTCGAAGTCGAGGAAAAGGCAGCTGCGGTTGAGGCAACAGTTGCCGCAATGGGTGCAGGCGCCGACGATGTATTCGCTCGGCACCCCAACGCCGCGGCGGCGCCGGAGCAGATAGCGGGAGATCGCGCGATCGCGGAGCATAGCCCTGGCGTGCGCCGCTCCGCGCATGAATGTCGCCCTATAGCATCGCACATAGGACGCGTCGCGCGCGATCGCACCCGCGACGAAGGGCCCGAGCGGAAGCAGCGCGAACATGAGCCCCGTCGCGCCATATTCGAGTCCACGCGCAAGCCAAAGGGCGATGGTATCGAGGCGTGGTGCGTAGAGCTTTTCGCGCCAGCGGGGCGCATCGCGCATGACTTCGTCTGGCATCGGTGGCCTCTCGTAAAATTTTGGGGAGTCTAGAGTGTTCTAGCCTCGGTTGCTTGCGGCGTGCCCAAGGATACGAACGCGGCGGTAGGCCTAGCGCATATCACACCATCGGTATGCTCAGTCATACACTGCGAGGTGCTTCCCGCGCGTCTCGGGCAACAGTGACACGGCGAAGATCACCAACAAAAAGGCGATGCCGGAGAACAGCCCGATTGCAGTGCCCAGGTGCATCTTGGCGCTCATGAAGCCTACCAGTGTCGGGAACAGGGCGCCGATAGCACGACCGAAGTTGTAGGTAAAGCCCTGCCCCGAGCCGCGCACGCGGCTGGGGTAAAGTTCGGTTAGAAACGCTCCCACACCGCTGAAGTTCCCGGACACGAAAAATCCGAGCGGAAAGCCCAGCACCAGCATAGCGGTGTTGCTGATGGGCATAAATGTGTAGAACGCCGCGACGCAGGCCGAGCTCACCGCGAATACGAAGAAGGTGTTGCGCCGTCCCAGGTAATCGGAGAGAAAAGCCGATACCAGATAGCCGGCGAACGAACCCAAGATGATCACCACCAGATAACTCCCGGTGCCGATCACCGACAGCCCGCGCTCGGTCTTGAGATACGCAGGCAACCACGTGGTGATCGCATAGTAGCCGCCCTGCATGCCCGTGGTCATCAAGCTGGCGAGCACAGTCGTGCGCACAAGGGCGGGCGAGAAGATCTCCAGGAAGCTGCCACCCTGCTCGTCCACGCGTACGCGCGTCGCCGTGGATACCTCGGGCTCTTGCACGTTCTTGCGCACGTAGAAGACGAGCAACGCGGGGAGCACCCCAACCCAGAACAGCGCACGCCAGGCGAGATCTTCCGGCAGCACGGTGTAGAAGACGGTAAACAGGATCGCTGCCAGGCCCCAGCCGACCGCCCAGCCGCTCTGCACCGTTCCCACCGCCTTGCCGCGGTGCTGCGAGCGGATGATCTCGCCGATCATCACCGATCCCACGGCCCACTCGCCACCGAAGCCCAGGCCCTGCATGCTGCGCGTGATCAACAGCTGCTCGAAGGAGTTGGTGAAACCGCTGAGGAACGTGAACAGCGCGAACCAGGCGATGGTGATCTGAAGCACGCGGACGCGGCCCCAACGATCGGCCAGGACACCGGCAGCCCAGCCACCGATCGCAGACATCAGCAAGGAGGAGGTGACGATCAGCCCCGCTTGGCCCTTGGTCATTCCCCACG
>Ga0335084_10005238_pt1 | contig 12802 bp, 11 predicted proteins | sample Lox_Sample_44_FD_206721 | JGI IMG/M metagenome (GOLD analysis project Ga0335084, IMG submission 206721) | Soil microbial communities from Loxahatchee National Wildlife Refuge, Florida, United States - Lox_Sample_4.4 | ecosystem: Environmental > Terrestrial > Soil > Wetlands | place: USA... | reverse complement strand
GGAGATCATTGCTGTTCGTGCTGTATGAATAAAGGATGCGGCATAGGAGGAGTGAATGCACCTTGCCTCATGCACCATGAGGTGAGGAAAAGCACCCGTTCTTTTCTGTTCTTTCTTTTGTCACTCTTTGTTATTATAATCACCCTCTCCCGTACCGCAGGCGCAGAGGAAAAGGCCCAGGTGAGGGACATCAGGTACTGGTCATCCGATGGATACACAAGGGTTATCGTGGGTCTGTCCCGCCCGGTGGACTTTTTGCAAAGACGACTCTCCGGTCCTGACAGAATCTATTTTGATCTCAAGAACACGAGGATCCCCAAGGAAATACAGAATTCGCTTTCTGTGGGTGACGGCATCCTCAGGTCGGTGAGGGCGGGGCAGTATGACCAGACCACGGTGAGGATAGTCCTCGATCTTGAGACGATGGATGACTTCAGTGCATACATTCTTGATGATCCCACAAAACTGGTCATTGATGTCAATGCAAAGAAACCTGATAAGCCATTAAGACCCGACAAGCACGAAAAAAATATTATAGCGAGGAAGGTGCTTGTTCTTGACCCGGGGCATGGAGGACACGACCCGGGTGCTGTGGGAAAAAGAGGACTTCAGGAGAAGGACGTAGTGCTTGACATTGCACTGAAAGTGAGGGAAATCCTTTTGAAGGATGAGGATATCGAGATAGTTCTCACCAGAGATAAGGACGTCTTCATCCCTCTGCCCGAAAGGTCACTGGTTGCGCTCCAGCACAAGGCGGACCTCTTTGTCTCTATCCATGCAAACGCGAGCCCCAACAGGGGTGCAAGGGGGATTGAGACCTATCTCCAGAACTGGACAAATGAAGAAGAGGCCATACGGGTTGCAGCGAGGGAAAATTATATATCTGAGAAGAGAATGAAAGAGAAGATGGCGCAGTATAAGAACGATGATGTGGGAAAAATTCTCACTGACCTTAACAGGGACTATAAACGGGACGAATCCATTGCCCTTGCCCACTATGTGCAGAACTCCCTGTATTCCAGTGTTGCCAAAGTTCATGCAAAAACGATGAACCTGGGGGTAAAGCAGGCAATGTTTTTCGTTCTTATGGGCGCTTCGATGCCCCCCTCCATCCTCGCAGAGGTCTCATTCATCAGCAATCCTACGGAAGAGCAACTCCTCGCAAATGACTCGTACCGCAGACTCCTTGCAGAGTCCATTGCAACGGGAGTACATATCTATTTTGAAGCATCAGGTCCTGTGCAAAAGACGGCTCACGCCAAACATGGGATCAATTCACTCGTAAAAGAAGTTTCTTACTCTAATACGCGCTCCGCTACGTCGCAGGACTTTCTGGCAGGGCGGTAAAGGGCATTTGCTGCCGTACCTTATTATTTTTCTCTATGTGCTCCTCGTCATAACCCTCTTTTTCATCCAGAGTATAGTATTCCACAGTATTACTGCGCTTATCGTTGTGTGCAGTGGCGTGATAGTCCTGCCTTTGAGGAGACTAAAAGGCGGGTTCATCCCCATTACACTCTTCCTGCTGTTCACTTTTGCGGGCAACCTCTTCTTCCAATCGGGCAGGATACTCTATGGCAGCGATCTGCTCTCAGTAACCGACGAAGGGCTGCTGGTTGCAGGCATCAGAACATTGAGGATTTTGTCCATGATCTTTGCTGCGAAGATCTTGACCGGAATACTTTCCATGGATGACATAATTCATTCGCTGGAAACGGCCCTGAAGCCGTTCGAGAGGATCGGCCTGCCCGTGAAAGACTTCTTCAGTGTGATGGGATTGACCCTTAAGGCCTTTCCTCTCCTTATGAACCATCTCATGAAAACCTACAGAGAAGAGATAAAGAGTCAAGAAAACTGCGGATTTCGCAGGAGGATGAGACATCTGGTCTCTTTCCTATTACCGGTGTTTGTGGAGAGCATCCGTTCGCCAGATACCTTTTTTGTCTCTTCTGAGCACAGCACCCTTCCGACGGAGAAAGAATGATGAGCAGGGACGTGGACTTGTTGATCAGGAGGAGCACTGTGTATGATGGGAGCGGAAGTGACGGGTTTGCGGCCGATGTGGGCATCTCAGGTGACAGGATTGCATGTATCGTGAAGGCTCCCGAGCGATATGAGGGAGGGGCAGGAAAAGTCATTGAGGCGGGGGGACTTTCCCTGGCACCGGGATTCATCGATACCCACGCCCATTCTGAATTCACGCTCATTGCGGACCATCGGGCGGAGGGTAAGGTCTTTCAGGGAGTTACCACAGAAATTAACGGCAATTGCGGCTTGTCCGCAGCCCCTCTCTTTGGCAGTGCAAGGGAGCAGCGCGAACATGACCTTCAGGAAATGGGGATAGAGGAGCGGTGGTCTACCTTTGGGGAGTATTTTCGTCTCCTGGAAAAGGTACGTCCTTCCATAAACTATGCGACACTGGCAGGTCACGGCAACATAAGGGCTTCTGTGATTGGATATGATGACAGGGAGCCTGACGAAGGCGAGATGCAGGAGATGCGCCTATTGTTGAAAAAAGCGGTCTCTGAAGGGGCGATAGGGCTTTCGAGCGGGTTAATATACCCTCCGGGCGTGTATGCGAAGACAGATGAAATTATCGGGTTGGCAGACGATATCAACCATTATATCTATGCTACCCATATGCGCAGTGAAGGAGATGCGCTGATTGAGTCCATCAGGGAAACCTTGACGACAGGGAAGGAGTCCGGGATCAGGGTGCATATATCACATATCAAGACAGGGGGACAGGCTAACTGGGTCAAAATAGATGATGCCATTTCGGTCATTGAGCAGGCACAACAGGAAGGGATCCATGTGACCTGTGACCGATACCCTTACACCGCAGCCTCCACTGATCTCGATGCAGTGCTTCCCTCCTGGGCATATGCAGGAGGGGCTGAGGAGGAGTTGAGAAGGCTTAAGGATGAGAAGGTCAGATACTCTATAAGGGCTGAACTGCTTTCCTGCCACCCGGAGGATGACTACTGGGACCGCATAACCATCTCTTCTCTCCAGCGGGAATCGAACAAATGGATGGAGGGCAAGACATTGCGTGCTCTTTCAAAGGCAGTGGCTAAGAGCCCCGTGGATTTTCTTCTGAACATCCTAGTTGAGGAGAGTTTACGCATAGGGGCTATTTTTCATTCTATGAGCGAGGATAACCTTGTCAAGTTCCTTTCCCTCCCCTATGTGATGATAGGTTCTGACAGTTCCGCACGCTCCACTGACGGACCGACCTGCAAAGGCAAACCGCATCCAAGGGGTTTTGGGACATTCTCCAGATTCCTTGGCAGATATACCAGGGACCATAGACTGATGAGAATGGGTAAGGCGATTCACAAAATGACTATGCTCCCGGCCAAAACGTTTGGTCTCAAAGGGAGGGGTTGTATAAGGGCGGGATATATGGCTGATCTGGTGATATTCGATGAGCAGATTATAAAGGACATGGCAACCTTTGAAGAACCGTTTCTGAAACCTGAAGGGATACCTTTTGTCCTGGTGAACGGTTCACCCGTGGTATGGGAGGGAGAGGCAACGGGCGCAACACCGGGAAGGGTATTACGGCATGGGGAATAAGAGGGTTGCAGGCAAACCCCTCATCGGCATTACCCCTGATAGGGACGGGGAATATCTGAGGCTGAAACATCAGTACGCGCCCGCCATACTCCGTGCCGGGGGGATACCTATCCTGATCCCCCACTGCAATGATCCCGTCATAATTGCTGAGACCATTGACGGGCTCCTCATTCCTGGAGGGGGTGACATAGACCCTTTCTATTATTCAGAAGAGGCGGCCTTTATGGAAAGGGAAACCGCTCTTCCACCGAAGGAAAAGCGATGCGGACAAAGTGTGGTCGGGCTGACGTCAGAAATACAGCTTCATACGGTGCCAAGGGAACGTACCGACTTTGAAATTTCATTATTGAGAACTATGATGAAGCTCAGGAAGCCAGTATTCGGTATTTGTTACGGAATGCAGCTGATTAATGTGGCCTTTGGCGGGAGTTTGTATCAGGATATCGCTTGCCAGTTTGATACGAGCATAGATCACAGGAAAGGGAGTCATAAAATTCAGGGAAAAGGGAAAAGAATACAGGGAGAGTTTACTGTCAATTCTTCACACCATCAGGCAGTGAAAGGCCTGGGGGAGGGCCTCTCTGTCAGTGCATTTTCTGAGGATGGCATAGTGGAGGCCGTTACCTTAAACAATCATCCCTTTCTCACAGGTGTTCAGTGGCATCCTGAGCGGTCAGAGGATGAGCTGTCCCTGATGCTCTTCAGCGCCTTTGTGGAAAGTGCCCATGGCCGCGAATAGGTTTTATCTTTTTATGCTCCTCTCTATACTTGCTGTCCTGGGGTATCTCTCTTACCAGATATTCCTGCCCTTTCTGACCCCCATTGCCTGGGCCATCGTTTTTTGTGTTGTGTTTTATCCTGTCTATGCCTTTTCCCTGAGATTTATCAGATTGAAGGCCATGGCCTCGCTCGTGACACTGGTGTTGATTCTGATTGTAATTATCGGGCCATTCTCATACATCTCCTATACACTCATGAGCGAAGTGACTGACTTTGTAGGCAGAGCAGAAATAACCACGAAGAAGCTGGCAGAATTTTTGGCGCATGAACGTATCACGAAAATTATGGAGAAGATTGAGCCTTATACCGGACTTGAAGGACCTTCAGAGGAGATCATTATCGAGAACACAAGGAAATTGGGGAAAAAGGTTGTGGAGGGACTTTCTTTCGGGTTCACCAATGCAATAAGCGTGGCAGCCAACTTCGTCGTGATGGCATTTACCATATTCTTTCTCTTTAAGGATGGGCCCGGGTTTATCGAGAAGATAAGGGATTACCTGCCATTTTCCGAAAACCACAGGAACAGGCTTGTATCGCAGATAAGGGACATGATCGTCTCGACCATATACGGAGGGGTGATTGTGGCAATTGTGCAGGGCATACTGGGCGGGCTTGCCTTTGCAGTTCTGGGGGTCAGGTCGCCGGTTTTCTGGGGCTGCAGCATGGCCCTCATGTCCTTTGTCCCTGTGCTGGGCACCTCTGTCATCTGGTTTCCCGCAACCCTCATTCTCTTATTCCAGGGCGCATATGCAAAGGGGATAGCGCTCGTCCTTATCGGAGTATTGGTTATCAGTATGGTAGATAATATACTGAAGCCTTTGATCATCGGCGGACGAACGAAGATGCCCACAATCATCATCTTCTTCACGGTCCTTGGGGGAATAAAGGTCTTCGGGTTGCTGGGACTCATCATGGGCCCACTGGTATTCGCCCTTTTTCTCTCGGTCTTCCAGATCTTCAAGGCCATAGAAGGAGGAATCGATGCTTGACCGTAAAGAGTTGAAAGAGATTACGAGATTATGAAGAGCGTCGATCACGCAGCCGCGGTTGAGGTGGTTATAGGACAAAGGGCCTTTCTGAAGCGGTCTGCATAGGGGCTTTTGTAAAGTTTTAGACAGGAACTGGACGGTTTACCAGTGAATCAGATAAGGGGATGGTAAGGACAAAGGCAGGGAACAGGAAGTTAGGTATTCTGGGTTGCCTGGCTCTTCTCATATGCCTGTTGCTTGTCATTTATTCATGCTCCTATCATAACCGTCAGAATGGCTATGTGTATTACAGGCTCAGTACGAATCCGACTACCCTTGATCCAGCGCTTATTGTGGATGTCACCGGAAGTACCATAGCAGCCAAGTTGTTCAACGGACTTGTAAGGCTGGATGAGGACCTCAATATAATTCCTGATATAGCAGAAAGTTGGAGCATTTCCCGTGACGGTCTCTCCTATACATTTAAATTATATAGAGATAGTAAATTTACTAATAATCGGATAGTTAGGTCATATGATTTCAAGTATTCCTTTAAAAGAATATTAGACCCAAAGACCCGTTCTCCCAATACATGGGTTTTTGAAAAAATAGAGGGTGCAAAGGATTATCTCCAGGGTAAAGCAGATGACGTAAAAGGACTGAGGGTTATTGATGAGCATACGCTCGAAATAAGACTCGAAAAACCATTTTCCCCTTTCCTTTACCTCTTAACCATGTCAGCAGCGTATGTGGTTCCTGAGGAAGAGGTGAAAAGGTGGGAGCAGGATTTTTCAAGCCATCCTGTGGGCACAGGGCCCTTCATGCTCAAAGAATGGCTCCCCAACAGGGAGCTAAGGCTTGAAAGGCAGGAAAGCTATTTCGGCAAGAAGCCTTACATAAAGGGTATTATCTACCGCATCATCCCAGAAGACCTCACCGCGATGACCGAATTTGAGCTGGGAAACCTTGATATGGTACCTATCCCAGGCTCGGAACTCGCAAGATATAGAAATGCGAAAAAGTGGAGAGATCTCATGGCCTCTATGAAGGGGATTAATACGTATTATTTGGGAATGAACTGTGCGAGGCCTCCTTTCAATAACGTGAATATCAGAAAGGCAATGAACATCGCCATAGACCGAAAGAAACTTCTCGATACCTTTTACGAGGGTAGGGGGAGAGTGGCAGCAGGACCTGTACCTGACCTATTACGGAAATGGGATGCACCGGATCTTTACGAGTATAACCCCAAAAAGGCAAAGAATATTGTTCGTCAGGAGGGGTTTACCGGCACCACAATACACTTCTACATCACCCCAGAGCAGGAGGTGGTGGACATGGCGGAGTTTATCCAGTCCTATATAGGAAAAACAGGGCTGAACGTAAAAATACACCAGCTCGAATGGAGCGCCTATAAAGAGGCAATAAACAAGGGGGAGCCTGATATGTTCTGGCTCAGCTGGTGGGCAGATTATCCGGACCCAGAGGATTTCCTCTTCCCACTTTTCCATTCATCAAACATGGGACCTGCAGGGAACAGGACGAGGTATAAAAATCCGGAAGTGGATAGGCTCATCGAGCTTGGTCAGGCTGCCGGGAATGAGAAAGAAAGGAGCATCTATTATGAAAAGGCCGAACAGCTGATCGTGAGGGATGCGCCATGGGTCTTCTTCTGGCACAAGAATGATTACACGCTGAGGCAACCATGGATCAAAGGATATAAAATTTATTCCATTTACAGTATGGATAAGGGGACAGAGATACGTTTTTGAGGCGTTATGCTGTTAGTAGTGCATGGTCAATGTGTTTTCACATCACGCCGGGCAGCTCACTTGCTATACTGAACGAGACTGTGAGATTGCGTATTATTGTCGATGGTTGACAGTCGGGAATTCATCAGGAGGGTTTTGGAGGGGGAGAGAAGCGAGCGTCTGCCCCGGGCGTTGTTCGGCGGAGGGCGTTGGTCATACCGCCAGACCGGTCTGAAGATTGAGGACCTGAATAAAAAGCCGGACCGCTTTGCGGAGACCCTGTCAGGCTTTTTCGGAGAACTTGATACCGACATTGTGTTCGTCGGCTCAGGCCTTAATTCCTTTCCTGCTGAAGCCATTGGCGGCGAACTCGCCTTCCGCCCCGAACAGGCACCGCTCCTCACTTTTCCCCTCATCGAGAAGGCAGAAGATGCGCGCCATCTCGAAACCGTCGATATCTCTCTTTCGTCTTATACCCTCGCGCTTGTGGAGATGATCGCCGTTCTCAGGAACCGCCTTGCCAATCGTTTTCTCTGCGCCACTTCATGGGGACCCTTCACCTGGGCAATGATCCTCTGTGACGGGAACCTCCTCCTGGAGAAAACAGCGACTGACAGGGAATTCGTCCGGGAAGTATGCGAGTTGGGCGTGCGGCTTTCCTGGGCCCTCTTCGCACCGCTCATCAAGCGCGGCCTCATAGACGGCATTACCATATCGGATGGGGCAGCAACGTTAATTCCTCTCGATCTTTACCACGAAATAATCCTGCCCTGTGAGAGGAAGATCTTTGAACAGGCAAGGGAGTACGGCGCGAGAAGCTTCCTCCACCAATGCGGAGATATCCGCTCCCAGATTCCCCTCTATCCTGAAACCGGAGCTGACTGCATATCCATCGACGCTGGAGTATCCATCGGCGAAATATACGAACTCTATCGCGAGCGTCTTGTCACTGCAGGAAACGTGGATGTGATTAACACGGTATTCGGCGGGGAGCTCACCCTGCTGTGCAAAGCCGTTTCAGAATGCGTAGGGGAGATTTCTGATCCCTTCCGGAACTACATTCTTATGCCATCCTGTGACCCGCCTCCCGACACCCCGTTGCGTAACGTAAAGGAGTTCCTCGCCTGCGCTGACCGGATTGAGTAAATGGCAACCACAAGCACGCAGGAAATGGCTCCACAAACATCTTTACGCAGGGGAGCATAATCCTGCTACTATATGACAGTACAGGGTTCGCCACTTTCATTACTCTCGCTATCTCAACTCACTCCGGACCATGGAGCGATAGCGGAAGAGCCTTGCTAGGCAGCATCACTACAATTGGGGCTATACCCCGATTATTTGTCCAGTGGGAGACATATTGTCAGCAGGTGGCTTGCCTGTCTGTTTTCGTATCTTCTTTCTCTCGCATTTCTCTGACTTCTCTTTGTCTTCACAAAACATTCTGACCCAACCTTGTTTGACAACTTCAGTATTTCCTTTGAAATTCAAGAAGAATCCACATTTTTCCAGTAACTCGCATTTCTCTGACATGATCTTCTCCTTTCGAAGATTATTTTTATTTACTTCATGGAGAGTATTTGCAAATATCATGCTCACGCTCAGTTTCTCATTCTCAGACGGCTTAATGGTTCATATAATGACATTATTTCAAGGAGTTACTAATTCCAATATCGGATACGTTTGTGGCGTAAAAGAAGTTACGTAGCTGATGAGATGTCTGAAAACAAAGCGGTACTAACGGAAATCATACAGATAGTACTCCAAAGAAACTTTTTTTCGACCATTGAACGTCTCTCAGAGCATCCGAGATATGAATCAATAAGCCTCATGTCACGTCCCGAACCAAGATTGCTTCCATCAACCATAAGATTATTGAGAAGTCGCGCTTGAAATGGCTATCTCGGCCAAGCAAGTCAAGACGCCTGCATAGGCAACGAGTTTTTGCAAAGGGTAAGATGGCAGGACGTCGTGAGATGAGAGATTGAGGATATGCCTTATGAGGGAACGTCGCTTCCCGAGATTCAGGTCAAAGTAAAAGGCGCTCTCCATAGTATCCCTATAATCCCTTTTGTGTCCAGCCGATTCATATCATCACCCCGGCAGATTAACGCCTGACCCTTTTTCCTGAAATATACGCCTCTGAGGGATTCCACCCAAAGGTAGCAAAACTCCTTAGTACACAAAGGACTTCACTCAAGACCTTTCTGCCCAATACTATGACAGTGGTTGCGAGTGCGATAAACGGGAGATACACCACATATGCCAGTCCGAGCATGGACCCCATGAACAACCCGACAGCCCTCTGTACTGCGGTGGTTTCTTCATAGCTGATAACCATTCTATGCTCCCTCCTTTCTCCTGTTTCCTGACTCCACGATAGCAGATCCGCTCCCCATATATAATTGGAATGAATTCGTAGTTCCCGGCGAATTTGCTATTAATTGGAGAACAAAGTTTCACTATTTACTCCCCTTGACAAAAGATCACAAATAGTATACAAATGTAAATATATAGATGATCATGCAGGAACTTACTGATAGACAGAAAAAGATTGTGGAATTCCTCAAAACCTATGTGGGAGAGCATGGATATCCCCCCACGATGAGAGAGATAGGTGAGCATTTCGGTTTCACGTGGCCTGCTGCCAGGGGACATCTCGCTGCCATTGCAAAGAAAGGGGCTATCCGCATGAACCCCATGAAATCCAGAGGCATCGAGGTCATCGGCTTAAGGCAAAAGGATGCCTTGGCCCTCCCTATTGCAGGAAGGATAAGGGCAGGGAAACCCCTTCTTGCCCTTGAGGAGATAGAGAGCCATATCATTGTGGACAGGAATCTCTTCAACGAGGCGGGTTCTTTTGTCCTGAGGGTGACAGGGGAAAGCATGGTGGATGCGGGGATATTCCATGGGGATTATGTGGTGGTGAAACCCCAGAAGGAGCTACGGGGTGGGGATATAGGGGTTGTGCTCATCGGTGAGGAGGCGACAGTAAAGAAGGTGTATCCGAAGAGAGGTTCCATAACACTCGCTCCTGCCAATACGATGATGGAGCCGCTCACGTACCGGCCTGATGAGGTGAGCATACTAGGGAAAGTCATAGGTGTCATAAGGAAATTCTGATGCATGTGGGAGAGAGCATAAGCGTGATCGCCTCGTTCGGCCTTCCCCATAAGATAAGGCCGCTGAGGTTTAAGTGGAGTGGTAAACTCCTTGAGGTAAAGGAAGTAACCTATTTCTGGACAGAAAAAGAGGGCCAGAAGAACATTTACCATTTCTCTGTCTCTGATGGAAGGGCACTATATGAACTGAGCTTTGACGCCGCCGCTCTCCTCTGGAGACTGGAGACCCTTGAGGCATAAGAAGGGACATCTACACCTGTGAGGTAACATGTCTCGTATCATCCTTTGTGCAGATATGGATGCTTTTTTTGCCTCTGTGGAGCAGAAGGTGAACCCGCGTCTCAGGGGCAAACCCATAGGGGTGATCGGTTCAGGCGCAAGGACGGTCATCACCACCGCGTCGTATGAGGCGAGAAAATTCGGTGTCAGGACAGGCATGAACGTGTGGGAAGCCAAAAAGGCCTGCCCCCATCTTATCCTTGTGATCGCCAATAATGCGAGGTACACCTTCACCTGCAGAGGGCTTCAGGGGATATATAGGAGGTTTACTCCGGACATAGAGATATACTCGGTGGACGAGGCGTTCCTTGATGTCACCACCACACACCACCTTTTCGGAGGGCCGGAAGGGATAGGGAGATCCATAAAGAAGGAGGTAAAGGAGAGGTTCGGTATCGCCTGCACTGTAGGGATCGGGCCCAATATCCTCCTCGCCAAACTTGCGAGCGATAGGGGAAAGCCGGACGGCCTCAGGTGGATCAAGCCTGAAGAGGTAGAGGGAGTGCTTAATGACCTTCCGGTGAAGGAGTTGTGGGGCATAGGCTCGAAGACCATGGAGAGGCTTGCGGTCCTTGGCATAAGGACATGCGGGGAACTGGGCCAGACCCCTGCAGGTCTTTTGAGGACTAAATTCGGGATTTATGGCGAGGTCTTAAAGGCAATGGGGATGGGGATCTGTACCAGACCTGTGCAGAGGGAGCCCGGAGACGCGAAATCCATCGGGCATAGTATGACCCTGCCGAGGGATATAGGAGAAATGAGGGAGATAGAGGCTTATCTTCTCAAGCTCAGCGAGATGGTGGGAAGGAGGGCGAGAATGCACCGGTATATGGGGAGGAAAATATCCCTTGTTATCAGGTATGCTGACTTTGAGACATTTTCGAGGCAGACTACGGTGCAGGACCTCACCAATGACACCCATATTATTTATGATGCCGTGCTCAGGGTGATGGACGGAGTAAGGCTGAGGGACAGGGTACGGCTTCTCGGCGTATGTCTTTCGGACCTTACCAATGACCCCTGTCAGCTGCCCCTCATAGAGGAAGAAAGAAAGCGCAGTTCCATCCTCCGCGCGATGGATTCCATGAATGACAAATATGGGGAGTTCGCGCTTGCCTGGGGTTCTTATATAACGCAGGAAAAAGATGCCGGGGTTATATCACCCTCATGGCGTCCATCCGGGGTGAAAAGCGTGGAGCTGAAATGAAGGTTGATGTGATTACGGGCATTTTGTGATATAGTGAATTGTAGGCTGTCACTACGGAGATCGAGGAGGTCATTATGCCGGCATATGAATATGTCTGTAAGGACTGCAGTAATGATTTCACCGTTTTTCTCTCGATTAAGGAATTTGATGCTAAGCCGAAGATCAAATGTCCCCACTGCGGGAGTGATAATGTGCAAAGGAAGATTACAGGCTTTTTTGCGAAGACGAGCAGGAAGTCGTAGCGTTGCGGATATGGTGCTGTAATCCTTTACCCCAAACTCCCTCTCACCCTGTAAAATAGAGACCAACAACTAAAGGAGACGAGTATCCCGTGAAGGTAGCTATGATCCAGATGGATATCGCATGGGAGTCAAAAGAGGTTAATTTTGCCAGGGCGGGGGAGTTTGTCAAAAAGGCCTGTGAGGAAAAGTGCGATATCGTGGTCTTTCCTGAAATGTTCAATACCGGTTTTTCGATGAACATTGCGGCCCTGGCAGAGGAGGAGCATGGGGAGACTTCTGTGCTGCTCTCCGGACTTGCAAGGGAATATGGCCTCAATCTCATCGCAGGGCCCGCAATAAAAAAAGCCGGTGAATCAAAGGCAAGGAACTGTGCACTTGCCTTTGACAGATCAGGAATGCTTCTTGCTAACTACTCGAAGCTGCACCCTTTCTCCTTTGCGGAAGAAGACAGACATTACGCGGCTGGCACCGAGACTGTGCTTTTCAGCATTGACAACATGCCGTCAAGCGTTTTTATCTGTTATGATCTGAGGTTCCCCGAGGTTTTCAGATCCGTGGCCCGTACTGTTCATGCGATATTTGTGATTGCCAATTGGCCTTCCTCAAGAATCGATCATTGGGAAACCCTGCTCAGGGCACGTGCAATTGAAAACCAGTGTTTTGTGATCGGGGTAAACCGGACGGGAAGGGACGGAAATGGAATTTCCTGCCCAGGGGCTTCCCATACCTATGACCCCATGGGTAATGATCTCTCCTGCGCGCATTCAGGACGAGGTTCTGACCGTAGAGTTCGATCCCCGGGAAGTGTTACGCGTGAGGGAGCGGTTTCCCTTTCTTAAAGATATGCGCATGGAGTAACCCCCAAACTTTGCCT
>Ga0335084_10005237_pt1 | contig 12802 bp, 14 predicted proteins | sample Lox_Sample_44_FD_206721 | JGI IMG/M metagenome (GOLD analysis project Ga0335084, IMG submission 206721) | Soil microbial communities from Loxahatchee National Wildlife Refuge, Florida, United States - Lox_Sample_4.4 | ecosystem: Environmental > Terrestrial > Soil > Wetlands | place: USA... | reverse complement strand
ACCGAATCGCCCGCCCTGAAAATGAACGCCGCAGTCACGGATTCCGCGCCCAGGAAACTGACAGCGGCTACGAGAATGAGACCGAACCGTTTCAATTCGACTCTCCAGAAACAAAAAGCGGGCGCCTTACGACGCCCGCTAAACCTACCACGAAACCCGAAGAGGAGACTCGTGGCGCTAGAACGAGTACATCATGCCGACCGATACCGCTTGTAACGTCTCACCGGTGAAGCAGAACCCTCCTCCGTTCGCGGGAGAGTCCTTGCAATCGGTCGTGACGCCGTGGCCACTCGCACCGAGGTCGTAGTGTCCACCGGCATGGTTCTGCTGGCGAGCGTATACCGCGTACCAGTTCGCCCTCTTGTCGAAATGATGCTTGTAACCGATCGAGTACATGTTGGACTCGTTGTCGACGGAGCCGCCGGGGCCAAGCACGCCGGTCGGGTTGATACCGTCGACGCTGGCGCCACCCGGTTGCCCCGGGGTTTTTCCTGCGTGCGCCCATCCCAGGTTGACCTCGTTATCGCCGAATTTCTGCGTTACTGCCAGCCACGATCCGTTGCGCTGCCGCTCGTTGAAGTCCAAGGGGGCGTGGCGCTCCATCCTCTCGAAGATCAGGTTGACGATCGTATTCGTCGGAAACGCGTACTGGATGCCAACTTTGTAGGCGCGTTCGTCGCCGACACCGACGTCTCCTGCATTGGCCGATCCCGGAATTCCGCTGCCTTCGTCGCCGGTGCGGTTGGCTTTCTGATGCAACTCGTAAGCCAGGATCGCGTACAGGCCACCCGTCTCATACACGCCTGCCACGCTGAAGGCGTCGCCGAAGGAGCCGTCATTGCAGGGGCCTTGGCCAAGTCCTCCTCCGCCTGTGCAATCCGGCTCGCTGGCGGCGTTCAGGTGGTTGTCGGTCGCCCGGTTCTGTCCAGGCGCCCACAGAGCGCTGAAGGAGGCTCCACCCCACTTCGGCGACTCGTACCACATCGCGTGCGAAAGGCGCGTGTCGAATTCGGCGCGGTTATCCCCACCGGTGTTGCCCATGATGCTGTTGTAGTCACCTACCGTCGCGGAGAACGGATCCATACGAGCGGTCGAAAGCTTGTAAGGCGCATCCGTCTTGCCGAGCTTCAAGGCGCCGAAGCCACCGGCAATACCGAGGAAGCTGTTGCGAGAAGCAAGAGCACCTTGCACTTTGTTGTCTTGGTTCCCCGGAGATGTCTGGCTCACGGGGCTGGGTCCTGGCGTCGCTGCCACGTCGATCTGAGTCTCAACCTGGAACACCATCTTGTATCCACCGCCGATGTCGTGATCGCCTCGGAAGCCGAAGTAGGACAGGTTGCTCGAGATGTCCGGCATCCAGCCCGTCTTGGTATTCGGGGCGGGCGCCGGGTTTCCGCCCGATCCGCCCTCAGCAATACCCTTGGTGATGTAGTCGATCGATAGATCAAGGTGACCGTAGAACTGCAACCCGGTATCGCTCTGCGCTGCGGCGATCCGGGGAGCAGCGCTGAACGCCGCTGCCACTCCGAGAGCAATCACGCCGACTATTGGTGTCTTCCTCTTCTCCATTTCTGCTCCTCGACACGATTGATTGATGGTCGAAGCCCCCGCGCGGTGCACGACCGCGCACGCGCACGGTGCGGCCTCGTAAAAAATTGTATGCATGCGCGATACGCGCGACTAGCGAGCGAGGTGTAGACGTTGTGTGTTGGAAAGGCGAACAGAGCAGCCGCCAAGAGACCGTGCGAGAACGAACGTGACTGGAAATGTCCCAGATCTGCCTCATTCACGTCAGCAAGCAGTCAGGTTCAGACGGAATGATCAACACTCAACGCGCACAGAAATATTTTTTGCCTATCGGCGTTCCATCCGTGCGCGATCAAAGCCTTACTTTTCTGTAAGGCTTGATCTCCATCAACTTATTTTCGCAGCCTCGAGTCGATGATCGCCCGCGGAGGACTCTCGCATGGCAGCCCGGCAGACTGCTTCGGACGCCGCTCCCCTCGAATCCCGGGGCCGGGACCCGCACGCATCTTCATCCGAACGAGCTTCCGCGCCGGCGCTCGACACACGCCCCCCTGCATGCTCGCACTGCGCGTCTGACCGGATCGTGCGCTGGGGTACCGCGCACGGGCTGCCGCGCTACCGCTGCCACGCCTGCAGGCGGACGTTCAACATCCTTACCAATACGCCGCTCGCGCACCTGCGCAACCGCGAGCGCTGGCTCACCTACGTCGGCACCATGCTCGAGGGACGCAGCATCCGCGGCAGCGCGGCCGCGTGCGCGGTGAGCCCGGCGACCTCGTCGCGCTGGCGCCACCGGTTCAGGGGCTGCACTGCCGAGCAGCGCTCGAAGCTGTTCGCCGCGATCGTCGCCGCGTATTCGAACTCCTCCGCCGAGCTGATCGGGAGCGCGGAGAACATGAACTCTGCTAACCTCGCCTGGTGCAAGGATCTGCTTCCGGTCGTGATGTCCTGGCTCGCCTGAGCCTTTCCGTCCTTCTCGCGCTCGCCGGCTGCACCGCGCACGTTCCCCCGCCGCTTCCCTCCGCGTTCCATCCGCCCCTCGCTTTCGCGCTGATCGGCGACACGCCCTACAGCGAATGGGAGGCCTCAGCCCTCGACGCGATGATCGACGAGATGAACCGCGAGGAGCTCGCCTTCGTGATCCATGTCGGCGACATCACCGGAGGCCGGGGCCCGTGCACGGACGAGTGGTACGAGGCGCGCAAGCGCCAGTTCGAGCGCTCGACGCACCCTTTCGTCATCGTGCCGGGCGACAACGAGTGGGTGGACTGCCATCGCAGCGGGCGCGATCCGATCGAGCGGCTGGCGAAGTTCCGCGAGCTGTTCGAGTCGGGGGACCGGAGCCTGGGGGAGCGCACGCTCGCCCTCGAGCGCCAGGGGGGCCGCTACGCCGAGTACCGCGAGCATGTGCGCTGGATCGCGGGCGGCGTGCTGTTCGTCGGGCTCAACGTGCAGGGCAGCAACAACAACCTCGGGAGGACGCCGGCGATGGACGCCGAGCACCGCGCGCGCATGGCCGCCGTGATCGCGTGGATGCAGGACAGCCTGCGCCTCGCGCGCGACCGAAACCTCGCCGGCATGCTGATCTTCGCGCAGGCCGACCCGGAGTTCGGGCGCGGCGCGCGGAGCGGGCGCTGGGACGGCTTCGCGGAGTTCCGCGACGCGCTGCGCGACCTCGCGCTGAAGTTCGGCAAGCCGGTGCTGTTCGTGAACGGCGACTCCCACTTCTACAAGCTCGACAAGCCGCTCGCCGATCCGGCGACCGGCGAGCCGATCCCGAACTTCACGCGCGTGATCGTGTTCGGATCCCCGCAGACGAGGTGGATACGCGCCGGGATCGACCCGGGCGCGCCGCAGCTCTTCGAGGTGAGCCCGGTGCCGCAGTCCGGGCCCTAGGCAGCGAGCAACGCTTCAACCGTCGCTGCCAGCTTCGGGCGCGCGGCCGTGCATCTCTCCGCGGGGGCCGCCATGGTGCCAGCCGCGGCGGCCGCGGTCCATGCCGTCGCGGATCGCGACGCGCACCTGCTCCTTCTGCTTCGCGTCGAGCGAGTCGTAGACCCCGAACCACGCCGAGCGAGCCTGCTTGCGCGCCGCGTCGATCTGCGCGCGCATCTCCGCGCGCAGCTTGTCGCCGAGCGCGGCGAACTGCTTCAAGTCGACGCCGGCCTTGTCGATCTCGACGCGCAGCTTGGCGCGCGTCTCCTCGGCCTTGGCGCGCGTCGTCCGGAACGCCTCGCGCTGCGCCTCCTGCGCCTTCTTCCACAACTCTTCCTGCTGCGGGTTGAGGTTCAGCTGGCGGTGCAGGCGCTCGAAGCCGCGCATCGGGCCGATTCCCTCGGCGCCCGTGCCTTCCGGCCCCCGCGTCTGCGCGAAGCTCGCGCCGGCGAAGAGCGCCGCGGCGGCGAGCAGGCCCGCCTTCATTGCATGACGTGTCATCTTTCTCTCCTGTGCGTATCGGGAAACTGCACGGGCGATTGTCGCGCGGAGTCGTTTCCCAACTGTTGCCCGGGAGAGCTGTTTGGTTGCAAATTGTTTCCGCGGGCGCGGAAACTCACTGCAGATCGAGCGCGTGCCCCTTCAGGGACTCGAGAGTGACGTACTTCAGGACGTTCTCGTGGGTCGCCTCGAGGATGACCTGCGGCGCCTTGCCCGCCCTGTAGGCCTCGACCCAGCGCAGCACGTGCAGGCACCAGCGGTCGCCGCCGTGCAGCCCCTTGAAGCGCATCTCGGGGCGCGGCGTCGAGAGATCGTTGCCGCGCGACTTGCTGAATTCGAGGAACTCGTCGGTGACCTTGACGCAAACGAGGTGCGCGACGCCTTCCGCGCCATAGGTCGCGCAGCAGCCGTCGCGGAAAAAGCCCGTGAGCGGCGAGTAGCTGCACGCGAGCAGCGGACCGCCGAGAACGTTCTTCTCCTTGGACAGGACCGAGCTCATGCGGGGATTCTAGCCGCTAGCCGGCGTAGTGCGCAAAGGCCCTGGCGACTTTCCGGTCGGGCCCGAAGTGAAAAACCTCCGCCACCAGGCGCCCGCGCGCTCCCTTGTAGTGCAGCGTGATGCTGTCAACGCCCACCAGGACCGTCAGCAGCTCGAACCTGAGATCGGGAATCAGTTCGAGCGCCTTCTTCCAGTACGCGCCCACCGCCGCCTTCCCGCGCAGCGTGCCGCTTGGCTCGCCGGCCATCTGGACGATGTAGGGTGAGGACATCTCGAAGTCGTCGGCGTAATGTGAAAGGACCCGCTTGAGGTCATGGGTATTCCAGGCCTCGATCCAGTCGGTCGCGAAACGATCCGCGAAAGCGTCGTCCAGCCAATTCACAAGGAACTCACGACCAGGGCAGAAACATACAGGCCAACGCCGAAAACGGCGTGACTCATGAGGCTGCGCAGCCGCGCCTGCCTGGGATTGGGAGCCTTCGATGACGCAAGCCCAAGACCGAACGAGGGTTGCATGATGAAAAAGGGAATGCAGACCGTGACAACGCCGAAAACCAGCGCGGGCACCAGGGTTGGCGACTGGAGCCATTGGGGCGTCGCCAGCGCGACGAGACCTAGCGCGAATAGCACCCCTATCGCGTAGTGGGCGATCCAGCCGACCGTACACTCGGCCGGCTTCTTGGCCGCGGCGGCGATGCTCGGGTGCTTGAAGACGCCACCTTCCATGTGGCGCAGCCAGCGACCGACGAGGCAATAGTTGGCCGAGGCGAGGTTGAAAACGCGCTTGAGCAAGACCGCCCAAAGATCCATGAACAGGGTTGCGCCGAGGCCGATGGCAATGCCACCAACTAGCACGTCAATTCGCATTAGCGCGAGTCAAAATTCGCAGACGTAGGCGCCGCGCCCGATCATCAAATACTTCGCTAGTTTAGCGACGATGAAGCCTGGGTTTTGTTCCATTTGTTTCAGTTCCATTGCCGAGCGACGGGATTCTACCCGGCACGGTCCGCGATAAATGCCTTCACAGCCCGCGCATCGACGTCCATCACCTCCACCCGCTGCGGCCGCTTCTCCAGGTCCTCGAATCCGGCCGGTCGCGCCGGGTCGCGCCCGATCGCCTCGCGAATCGTCTCGGCGAATTTCGCCGGCTGCGCGGTCTCCATGCACACGAGCGGCACGCCCGTCTCCCGGTGCTCCAGCCCGACCTTGACGCCGTCGGCGGTGTGCGGGTCGATCATCACTTTGTGATCCTTCCAGACCCCTCGGATGGTCGCGAGCCGGTCGGCGTGGGTGCTCGAGCCGGAGACGAAGCCCGTCTCCGCCACTTGGCGGAAGTACGCTGTGCCCGAGAGATCGAGCGTTCCTGTCTTTTCCATCCTCTTCCAGAAATCGGCCAGCACCGTCGGATCGCGCCCGACGAGATCATAGGCGTAGCGCTCGAAGTTCGACGATTTTGAGATGTCCATCGACGGGCTGCTTGTCGCCTGGACCTCGGCGGCTTTCCTTACGCGGTAGCGTCCGGTGCGGAAGAACTCGTCGAGCACGTCGTTCTCGTTGGTCGCGACGATCAGACGCTTGATCGGAAGGCCCATGCTCCGCGCGACGTGGCCGGCGTAGACGTTGCCAAAGTTGCCCGACGGAACGGAGAACGAGACGGGATCCCCGCTCTTCTTGGTCACCGCGAAGTAGGCTTTGAAGTAGTAGACCGTCTGCGCCACGATCCTCGCCCAGTTGATCGAGTTGACCGCGCCGATCCTGTGCTTCGCCTTGAACGCCGCGTCGCCGGAGATCGCCTTGACGATGTCCTGGCAGTCGTCGAACACGCCGCGGATGGCGATGTTGAAGATGTTCGCATCCTGCAGCGAGTACATCTGCGCCGCCTGGAAGGCGCTCATGCGGCCCTGCGGCGAGAGCATGAACACGTTCACGTTCTTCTTGCCGCGCAGCGCGTACTCGGCCGACGACCCGGTGTCGCCCGAGGTCGCGCCGAGGATGTTGATGCGCTCGCCGCGCTTGCCGAGCGCGTATTCGAAGAGATTTCCGAGGAGCTGCAGCGCGACGTCCTTGAACGCGAGCGAGGGTCCTTCCGACAGCCCGAGTAGATACAGTCCATCTTCGAGCTTCTTCACGGGCGTGATGTCGTCGCTGCCGAAGGTCTTCCTTGTGTAGGTCGCGTCGACTAGCCCCCTGAGTTCCGCTGCGGGGATGTCGTCGATGAATTTCGAGAGGACAGCGAACGCGAGCCCGCGGTAGCCCATGCCGCGCATCGCAGAGAGCTCGGATGAGGCGAGGCGCGGAAATTTCTCGGGAAGGTACAGCCCGCCGTCTGGCGCGAGGCCTTCCAGCAGGATGGCGGTGAACGCCTGCGGCTTGCCGCCGCGCGTGCTGACGTAGCGCATGGGGGCTAGTTCCGCCCCAGCTCCTCGAGCCGGATGCGCGTGACCTTGCCGGTGACGACCGGCAGCTTCTCGATCTTCGCGATCGCGGCGTTCACGGCTTTTTCCCTCGTCTGGTGCGTCAGCATGATGATGTCGACCTGCTCCTCGCCCTCCTGCGGCTCGCGCTGCACCATGGCATCGATCGAGATCATGCCGTCGGCGAGGATGCGGGTGATGTCGGCGAGCACGCCGGGCTTGTCCGCGACCTGCATGCGCAGATAGTACGAGGTCACCACCTCCTCCATCGGCAGCACCTTGAGGCTCGACATGCGGTCGGGCTGGAACGCGAGGTGCGGCACACGGTGCTCCGGGTCGGCGGTGTGCAGGCGGGTGATGTCGACGAGGTCGGCCACCACGGCGCTGCCGGTGGGCTCGGCGCCCGCCCCCGCCCCGTAGTACATCGTCGCGCCGACGGCGTCGCCCTTCACCAGGACCGCGTTCATCACGCCCTCGACGTTCGCGATCAGCCGCTTCGCCGGGATCAGCGTCGGGTGCACGCGCAGCTCGATGCCCTGCTCGGTCCGCTTGGTGATCCCGAGCAGCTTGATGCGGTAGCCGAGCTGCTCCGCGTAGCGGATGTCGGCCTGCGTGAGCTTCGAGATGCCTTCCTTGTAGCACTTGTCGAACTGCATCGGGATGCCGAAGGCGATCGCCGCCATGATGGTGAGCTTATGCGCCGCGTCGACGCCCTCGATGTCGAACGTCGGATCGGCCTCGGCGTAGCCCAGGCGCTGCGCCTCCTTCAGCACCGCGTCGAACGGCAGGCCCTTGTCGCGCATCTCCGAGAGGATGAAGTTCGAGGTGCCGTTGATGATTCCGGCGATCCACTCGATTCGGTTTGCGGTGAGCCCTTCGCGCAGCGCCTTGATGATGGGGATTCCGCCCGCGACCGCGCCCTCGAAGGCCACCATCACGTCCTTCTTGCGCGCCGCAGCGAAGATCTCGTTGCCGTGCATCGCGAGCAGCGCCTTGTTCGCGGTCACCACGTGCTTGCCGTGCTCGATCGCGGCGAGCACCAGGTCCTTGGCGACGGTGTAGCCGCCGATCAGCTCGATCACGATGTCGACCTCGGGATCGCGCGTCACCTCGAAGGCGTCCGCGGTGACCCGCGCGGCGCCGGCGGTGAGCTTCTTCGCCTTCTCGACCTCCTTGTCGGCCACGACGCTGATGCGGATGTCGCGGCCGGCGCGGCGCGAGATCTCCTCGCGGTTGCGCGCGAGCACCTGCCACGTCCCCCCGCCCACGGTCCCGATGCCCAGCAGCCCGACGTTGATCGGCTTCATTTGAGCCGCTTCCCGAAATGAAACGACGTCACGACCATGCCCTCGCGAAAATAGAACTTGTGCGCCTGCTGCCGCTGCGTCCCCGAGTCGAGCGCGAGATTCTCCAGCCCCGCGCCCCTCGCCTTGCCCTCGAGGTACGAGAGCAGAGCGCGCCCGACCCCGGCCGAGCGGCGCGATTCGTCGGTCACCAGGTCGTCGACGTAGAGCTGCCTTCCCTGGAACGTGTTCTCGTACACGCGATACACGGCGACGCCGGTGACTTCGGCTCCGTCGACGGCGACGCACATGCGCGCGCCGCCTGCGAACACCCGCTTCATCTTTCCCGCGTAGTCGACGGGCAGCGCCGTGCGCAGCTGGCGATGCACGGGCTCCGCCTTCCTGAACCAGTCTGGCGCGACCACCGCTCCCGAATCATCGGTGACCTCCACGATGCGGGTCACAGCAGCCCGTCCTTCCTGAACATTTCCTTGATGCCGCGCACCGCCTGGCGGGTGCGCGCTTCGTTCTCGATGAGCGCGATGCGCACGTGGTCGTCCCCGTAGTCGCCGAAGCCGATGCCGGGCGAGACCGCGACTTTCGCGTCCTTCAGCACCTTCTTGGCGAAATCGAGCGATCCGAGCCGGGCGTAGGCCTCGGGGATCTTCGCCCAGATGTACATCGAGGCCCTGGGGTTGTCGACCTTCCAGCCCGCCTCGTGCAGCCCGCGCACCATGACGTCGCGGCGCGTCTGGTACTTCAGGCGGTGCTCCTCGACGCAGTCCTGCGGGCCCTCGAGCGCGACGATCGACGCCACCTGGATCGGCGTGAACGTGCCGTAGTCGTGGTAGCTCTTGATGCGCGCCAGGGCGTTCACCAGGTCCCTGTTCCCGACCATGAAGCCGATGCGCCAGCCGGCCATGTTGTAGCTCTTCGACATGGTGAAGAACTCGACCGCGATGTCGCGCGCGCCGGGGACCTGCATGATCGAGGGCGCGCGATAGCCGTCGAAGCAGATGTCTGCATAGGCGAGGTCGTGCACGACCAGGATGTCGTGCTGTTTGGCCAGCGCGATCACCCGCTCGAAGAACTCCAGCTCGACGCATTTCGCCGTCGGGTTGGCCGGGAAGCCGATGATCAGCATCTTCGGCTTGGGGATCAGCTCGCGTATGGCGCGCTCCAGCTCCCCGAAGAAATCCACGTCCGCGGTCATGCGCACCGAGCGGATGTCGGCGCCCGCGATAATCGCGCCGTAGATATGGATCGGGTACGAGGGATTGGGCACGAGCACGGTGTCGCCGCGGTCCAGGCACGCCAGCATCAGGTGCGCCAGACCCTCCTTCGAACCGATGGTGACGATCGCCTCGACGTCCGGATCGAACTCGACGCCGTAGCGGCGCTGGTACCAGCCACAGATCGCGCGGCGCAGCCGCGGAATGCCCTTCGAGATCGAGTAGCCGTGCGTGTCGTAGCGCTGTGCGGCCTCGACCAGCTTCGCGACGATGTGCGCGGGCGTGGGCCCGTCGGGATTGCCCATGCTCATGTCGATCACGTCCTCGCCGGCGCGGCGCGCCGCCATCTTCAACTCGTTGGTGATGTTGAAGACGTAGGGCGGGAGGCGCTGGATGCGGGCGAACTGTCTCATGGCGCAATGCAAAAAGTTATAATGTTACCGGACACTTACAGCACGAGCAAACCTTGAAGCTGCATCGGGAACCGGCAGGCATCAAAAACACCTTCACCGGCTACGGCGACGGCTACGTTCTGGTGAACGGCGAGCGGATCGAGAGGAGCGTCGTCGTGCTGCCCGAGCGCATCCTCGCCGACTGGCCGGCATCGCGCTTTGCAGACCTCAGGGCGGAGCACCTGGCGGCGCTCACCGGCCTCGATCGCGAGATCATCCTCCTGGGCACCGGAGGACGGCTGCGCTTTCCGCGCCCCGAGATCATGGCGCCGCTGGTGCGCGCCGGAATCGGCGTCGAGGTAATGGACCTTCAGGCGGCCTGCCGCACCTACAACATCCTCATGAGCGAAGGGCGCAAGGTCGCGGCGGCGCTGCTGATCGAATGACGAGGCGCGGTCTTCTTGCCCTGCTCGCCGCCTTTGCGCTCCTCTGGTTCTGCAACCTGGGGGTCCGGCACCTGGTCAAGCCCGACGAAGGCCGCTACGCCGAGATCGCGCGCGAGATGGTCGCGACCGGCGACTGGCTGACCCCGCGCCTGAACGGGTACAAGTATTTCGAGAAGCCGCCGCTGCAATACTGGGCGACTGCGGCTTCGCTCTCGGCTTTCGGCATGAACGAATGGGCGGCGCGCCTGTGGCCCGGGCTGACCGGGTTCCTCGGCGTGCTGCTGGTCTTCTGGGCGGGGAACCGCCTGTTCGGGCCGCCAGCGGGGCTGCTGGGCGCCGCGGTGACGGCGAGCTCCTTCCTGTACGTCGTCATGGGGCACCTCCTCACCCTGGACATGGCGCTCAGCTTCTTCATGTCGGCGGCGGTGTTCGCCTTCGCCGCGGCCCAGGCGGAACCCGGCGACGCCGGGCGAAGGCGATGGATGCTGCTCGCCTGGGGCGCGATGGCGCTTGCCGTTCTCACCAAGGGGCTGGTCGGCGCGGTGCTGCCGATCACGGCGGCCGGCGTCTACATCCTCGCGCAGCGGGAGTGGCGGCTGCTCGCCCGGCTCGAGCTCGTCCGGGGCGGCCTGCTGTTCCTCGCGATCGCCGCGCCGTGGTTCGTGACGGAGTCGCTCGCGAACCCGGAATTCGCGCGCTTCTTCTTCATCCACGAGCACTTCGAGCGCTTTCTCACCAGGGAGCACGACCGCTACCAGCCCGCCTGGTACTTCCTCCCGGTGCTGCTGCTCGGGATCGTCCCCTGGATCGCGAGCCTCTTCCCGGCGCTGCGCGGCGCCTGGCGGCGCGGCGCCGGGGCCGGATTCGACGCGAAGCGCTTCCTCCTCGTCTGGTGCGCCGTCGTGTTCGTCTTCTTCTCGGCCTCCGACTCCAAGCTCGTCCCCTACATCCTGCCCCTCTTTCCCGCGCTGGCGCTTCTCATCGGCGAGCGTCTCCGCGCCGCGGGCCCGCGCGAGCTCCTCGCGCAATCCGCGGCCACCGGCGTCCTGGGGCTCGCCCTCGCGCTCGCCGCCTCGCGCGCGCCGGAGTTCGCGTCGGACGCCGTGCCGCCGTCCCTGCTCGCGGGCTACGTGCCCTGGCTCGCCGGCGCGGGCGCCGCGCTCCTCTGCGGCGGCGTCCTCGCCGTGGCGCTCGTGTGGCGCGGCCGGCGCATCCCGGCCGCGATCTCGCTCGCTTTCGGCGGCCTGACGTTCTCCCAGCTCGCGCTCACCGGACACGAGAGCTTGGCGCCCTCGCTTTCCGCGTATCATATCGTCCACAAGATCCGGGACCAGGTGAAACCGGATACGCCCTTCTACGTCGTGGAAACCTTCGACCATACGCTGCTCTTCTATCTCGGGAGACGCGTCACCATGGTAGCGAACATGGACGAGCTGGCCGACCCGATAGGCCGCGCCCCGCGGGATTTCCTGCCCGACGCCGCGGCTTTCGCCCGCGCCTGGCAGGCGGACCGCGAGGCCTACGCCATGTTCAACGCCAACGACCTGCCCGCTTTCCTCAAGGCCCATCCCGTGCCGATGGAAGTCGTGGCCGAGGACCCGCGCCGAGTGATCGTGAGGAAGCCGTGAACGCGGTGACCTTCGCGCTGCTGATGACCGGAGTCCTGCTGAACGCGGCGGCGCAGCTCCTGCTCAAGGCGGGCACCAACGCGGTCGGCCAGTTCGACCTGAGCATGCGAAACATCCTTCCCGTCGGCGCCAGGCTCGCGCTCGAGCCGCACATCGCGGGCGGGCTCGCCTGCTACGTGGTGAGCGTCGCGGTGTGGATCGTGGGCCTGTCGCGCGTCCCGGTGTCGGTCGCCTACCCGATGCTGTCGGTCGGGTACATCGTGAACGCGGTCGCCGCCTGGTACCTGTTCGGGGAATCGCTCACCGCGCAGAAGCTCGTCGGCATCGCCTTCATCGTCGCCGGCGTGTTCCTCGTCGCGCGCAGCTAGCGGCCGTGCCCGATTCCTTCCTGCCCTTCACCCGCCCCTCGATAGACGAGGACACCATCGCCGGCGTGGCCGAGGTGCTGCGCTCGGGCTGGATCACCTCGGGCCCCAGGGTGAAGGAGTTCGAGGCCGAGCTGTCGCGCTTCTGCGGCGGGCGCCCGGTGCGCTGCCTCAACTCCGGCACCGCCGCGCTGGAGATCGGGCTGCGCCTCGCGGGCGTCGCCCCGGGCGACGAGGTGGTCACTACGCCGCTCTCCTGGGTCTCCACGAGCAGCGTCGCGCTCGAGGTCGGCGCGCGGCCCGTGTTCGTCGACGTCGACCCCGCGACGCGCAACATCGATCTCGGGCGCGTGGAATCCGCCATCACCAAGAAGACCAAAGCCATATTGCCGGTCTATCTGGCCGGACTCCCGGTGGATCTCGACCGGCTGTACGCGATCGCGGGGCGGCACCGCCTGCGCGTGATCGAGGACGCCTGCCAGGCGTTCGGCTCGAGCTGGAAGGGCGTGCGCGTCGGCGCGCGCGGAGACCTCGTCGCCTTCAGCTTTCACGCCAACAAGAACATCACGAGCGCGGAAGG
>Ga0335084_10005236_pt1 | contig 12803 bp, 11 predicted proteins | sample Lox_Sample_44_FD_206721 | JGI IMG/M metagenome (GOLD analysis project Ga0335084, IMG submission 206721) | Soil microbial communities from Loxahatchee National Wildlife Refuge, Florida, United States - Lox_Sample_4.4 | ecosystem: Environmental > Terrestrial > Soil > Wetlands | place: USA... | reverse complement strand
CACCCTGGGCCACGACCGCATCCGCGGCCATCAGCGACAGCAGCGCTGCCATGACAACGGCCAAGGTTTTCGGAGACATAGACGAAGTCTCGCAGATAAGGCTCAGGGACGCAAGCAAATCCCCTAGCGGACGATCCCGTCCCGCAAAAGACCCGCGTATTCCTCCTCCGAGACCCCCAGAAGGCCCTGAAAAACCTCGGCATTGTGCTCTCCCAGACAGGGGGCCGCGCGGGTGATTCGGCCCGGGGTCGCTGAGAGTTTTATCGGGGAGGTGTAAAGGCCGAAGCTCCCCACCGCAGGGTGCCTCACCGAGCCGACGGCTCCCCGCGCGCGGAAGTGCGCGTGGTTTCGGTGGGCGTCGAGCCCCAGCACCGGCGCGGCCGCGACCCCGTGAGCCTGGCAATGCGCCGTCGCCTCCTCGGCAGTGATGCCGCGCGTCCACCGTGCGATCGCTCCGTCGAGCTCCGGGGCGGCGGCCTGCCTGCCCGAGTGGGACGCGAAACGCGTCGCGCGCGCCCACGAGGGCTGGCCCATGGCCGTCACGAGCGCGCGCCAATCATCGTCTCCGGCACAGGAGATGGCGACCCAGTGGTCCTCGCCCGCGGACGGATAGATTCCGTGGGGAGCCATGGAAGCGTGGCGCGAACCCTGCGTGCCCCAGACCCTGCCGTTCATCTCGAGATCCATCAGCGCCTCGCCCACGAGCCCGGCTGTCGCCTCGAGCTGGCTCATGTCGATCCACTGTCCTTCCCCGGTGCGCCCCCGATGCGCGAGGGCCGCCAGCACAGCGAAAAATCCGTGATGCGCGTTCGACGGATCGCCGTAGCCGAGCGTCAGCGCCCCGAGCGTGCGCTCTCCCGCGTACCCGATCAGGCGCTCGAGCCCGGAAAGGCTCGTCAGCGACGGGGCGAAGGTGCGAACGTCTTCCCACGGCCCGCCCGAACCCACCGCCGAGCAGGAGATCATGACGAGGCCTGGGTGCCCTGCGCTGAGCGCCCCGTAGTCGAGGCCCGCGGACCTGAGGACCGAGGGCGAGAAGTTCTCGACGACCACGTCGGCCGCGCCCACCAGCCGTCTGAGAAGTGCCGGGGCGCCCGGATGCCGAAGGTCCACCGTGACTCCAAGCTTGCCGCGGTTGTACTGGTGAAAGAGAGGGACGCGGTCGACCTCGGCCGAACGGGCGGCGAGCGCTTCGCTCACCTTTTCGCCCTCGCGAAGGGGCGTCGGGATGAGCCTGCAGTAGTCGAGCCGCTTCGACGACTCGACCTTGATGACCTCGGCACCGAACTCGGCGAGAAGGCTCGACAGCACGGGCCCCACGGCGACCCATCCGAAATCTATGACGCGAATGCCTGCGAGGGGTTTTGGACTCCCCTCGCTCAGTTCAGCGCCCGCTTGGCCGTCCTCGTCACCTCCGGCTCGCCGCCAGCGTCTCCGCCCGACCTGCGACCCTATCCCGAAAATATCGGCATTGTGCTGGCCGAGGGTGGGCGCAGGCCGGCGAATCCGCCACGGTGTCTTCGAGAAACGCCAGGGCGCGCCCGGATAGGTCAGCCGTCCAGTGTGCTCGCGGTCCACCGTCACCCAAAAGCCGCGCGCGCCGAGCTGGGGGCAGGCGCGAACTTCCGCCGTGTTCCGCACCATGGCAAACGGGATGCCGAGCCGCCGGCACATCTCCTGGAGATCGGCGCTCGTCCGCTCTTCGAGCAGCGGCGCCAGCAGGGCGTCGCCCTCGTCCGGGTAGACGCGGCCGAGGGCCGCGCGATCGCGGTAGCGCGACTCTTCCGACCAGGCCGGCGCACCGAGGGCGTCGATGAACTTCTTCCACGGCTGCCCTGAGCGCGTAATCATGCAGAGGTAGCCGTCTCGCGTGGGCAGGATGGTGTACGGATAGAAGCCGCCCGAGCCGGACGCGCGATGGCCCGCCCGCTCCCACCCAAGCCCCGTTGCTGTGTAGAGCGGCGAGGTGATGCCGCCGAAGAAAGCCATCACGTCGGCTGCGGCCACGTCCACGTGCTGTCCCCTGCCCGAGCGTTCTCGCGAGAGCAGCGCCAGCAGCACGCCCGCGGCGGCAGTGATCCCCGCTTGGAAATCCGGCTGCGAGCACGGCATGGGAAGCGGCGCCCGACGCGGCTCGCCGATGACGATGCTCGCCGCGCCGGCGGCTCCCGCCTGGAGCGCGTAGCCGCGAAAATGTTTCCAGGGTCCGGAGCGGCCGAAGGTCGTGACGGAGGCGTGGACGAGCCTGGGAAAGCGCGCCGCCGTATGGGCTGGGGTCAGCTCCACGCGCTGCGCGATGTCCGGGTGGAGGTCCTCGACGAGCGCGTCGGCGGAAGAGAGGAGTGCGTCGAGACGCTCCCGGTCGCGCCGGCGCGTCAGATCGAGTGTCACCCCTAGCTTGTTGGTGTTGAGCAGGCAGAAGAGCCCGCTCTTTTCGGGGTGCGGGATGTCCTCCGGAAACGGTCCGTGGTGACGCGATGAGTCGCCGCCCGGCGGCTCGACCTTGATGACCGTGGCGCCGAGATCGGCCAGGGACCGTGCCGCGTAGGGCGCGCCGACGAAGCCGCCGATCTCGACGACGACGATGCCGTCGAGCGGGCCGGGTGCTTCAGCCAAGCCGACAGAGAACCAGAAGCGGGCTCAGATCCTGGACCCGCTCCATGCCGAGCACCGCGCCCTCGAGTGCGGCCACGCGGGGCCGAGGGAGGAGACGCCCGGCGTTGTCACGGAACTTCGCGATCACCTCGCCGGCCTCGATTGGGCAATCGGGGCCGCCGCGCTGGCTCTCCTCGCGCGCCTCGAGCATTCTGCCGTCTGCGAGCCGCACCTTGACCCAGCCGGGAAAGGTCCTTGGATAGGGCGAGGCGGGATCCACCGTGTACCGCACTCGGGCGGCCAGCGCGAGGACGCGTTCATCGCGGATGCTCTCCCCGGTGAAGGCGCCGATGCCGACGCGGTCCCCGCAAAGCGCCGCCGCGACGCAGAATGCGAGGCTGAACTTTGCGTCGTAGGGCGTCCGCGGCCTGAGCTTCGCCGCCACCGGCTCGCAGACGATTGGCACTTCGCCCGCGGGCACGAAGCATTCGACCTCCGCGACGCCCTCCGCCCTGAGCCCTTCGGTCCGCTTGAGCCGTGCCACGGCATCCAGATAGGAATGGTTGAGATGGCAGCACGGGTAGAGCTTAAATGAACTTCGCACCGTCTCCCACTCATCACCCAGATTTTTCAGGACTTGATCGATGTCAGGGGCATGGCCCAGCGCAGCCCGGTAGAAACCGAGCCGACCCTCGAGCGCCGTCGCCGGTCCGGTAAAGCCCCCCCTCGCCAATGCGGCCGCTTGTATCCCGGACTGCGCCGCCCATCCGGGGTGGAGCCGCTTGACCCATGAGCCGTCCTCGAGGAACTCCATAACTCCCGAGGCCATGCTCGCGGCGATGCCGAGGGCTGCCGTCAAACGGTCGGCGTCGAGACCCAGGGCCTTCCCCGCGGCGAGCGCGGCACCGAACGCGCCGCAGACGGCCGTGGCGTGCCAGCCGCGGTCGTGAAAACGCCCGGGCGCGGCCATGCCAATCCGGATCATGGCCTCGTAGCCCGCGACCAGCGCCGTCAATGCGTCGCTTCCGCCGAGCCGCTCGGATTCGGCGAGGGCCAACACCGCCGGCACCAGCACGGATGATGCGTGGCAGAGCGAATCGGCGTGGGTGTCGTCGAAGTCGAGGCCGTGGGCGAGCGCGCCGTTGGCCAGTGCGGCCTGGGGCGGCGCCGCCGTGATCACTGTGCCCCAGATCGTACAGAGGCCGGGTCCTCCCCACCGGGACGCCAGAGCCAGCACCGATGGGGCGTGGTCTTCCGGCGCCCCAGCCAGCGCACAACCTATCGTGTCGAGCACGCGGAGGGCCGCATTGTCCCGCACCTCGGGTGGGATGTCCTCGGCGCGGAGTCCGGCCGCCCAATCGGCGAGCGTCCGCGCGGCCGGGGCCACCTACGACCGCTTCTTTCGCGGCAGGGCCACGACCGCCGAGCCTTTGGCCGTTATAGCACCGTGCTGGTTTTCGGCCACCAGGTCGACGTCGACCAGGGACAGTCCTCCCTCCTCCCGCTTGCCGGTCACAATGCCGCGGCACCAGGTCACGTCCCCGATCAGGTTATGGCGGCGGACCTGGGCCGAGAGGCGCTTGAGCTGGCCGTCGTTGCCCATCCAGTTGGTCGCAACGTGGCCGAGCCATGCGACCCGCTCGGGGCCGTAGTCATAGGCGCCTGGCACGCCCACCGTCCGGGCGAACGGCTCGTCCCAGTGCACGCGCTCCGGCGGCTCGGGCACCCCGAACGCGTTGGCAATACCGAGCGCGGGATGGCGCTCGATGAGATCGAATGCGAGCCCGTGGGCGCGCACGTAGAGGCTGCCCCACCCCTGGACAAACGCCACGACCGAGGTCACGGTCAGGGGGCCCTTGCACACGGTCGGCAGGCTCTCGCCCACGTGGACGTCGTCCCACAGCCGGGGCCTGGCGCCGCGGAACTCCTCGTTGCGGTACGCGCGCGCGATGTGCTCGATCTCGTCCTCGCTGTACCGGTGTGGCGCAGCGTCCTTGTATTTGCCGCGCTCGCGCGCCGTGTCGCGCTCGGTCCTGAAGCACCAGGAGTCGGCCTCGCACACGGTCTCGCCGCGTTGATTCGTGAAGGTCGTGCGATAGACCTGCTGGATGGCCCGCCTGGCGAAAGCAGAGGGCTTCTCGGTCACTTCGCGGAGCACGCTCTCGCCGACGATCCGATCTCCCTCGCGGATGGCGCGATGCCATCTGAAGTCGGTGCCCGCATACATGGCGTGGATGCCCGCCAGCCCGCCGACATAGCCCGAGACGATCCGGTCCATCGCGAAGAGGATGGTCGGCGGCGCCACGCCGGCCTCGGCCCAAAACGGGTTGCGGTCGCCGATCCCGTGGGCCCAGTGGCGGATGGCGTCCCGCGTCGCGACCTCGATGTAGGGCTCGGGACGGCGCACGGGCTGGCCGATGCGCGCTCTCAGCGCCGCCAGCGCCTCGGGAGTGATCGTGGGGAATCGGGCCGCCGTGGACATGGGGCGATTGTGGCCATGGTGGAGCCGCGGGTCAAGGAATGTTGTAGCATGCCGCCATGCCGGGCCATCCGTTCACAAAGTGGAATCTCGCCCTGGCGGTGGCGCTGGCCGTCTCGGGCTGCGCCGCCGGAGGCGTCACGACCGCGCAGAGGGAGCCGGGCTTTCGCGCCGGCTCGGTACGCCGCCCGGCCCTCTTCGTGCGCGTGAATGTTCCGACCGGGCTCGACAGGCGCGAACGCGAGCGCATCTCCGAAAACTATGAGGCGGCGGTCGTGGAAGGGCTCGAGCGGGTCGGCATCCTGGCTGTGGATTTGACCTCCGTCCCGGGGTCGTCGTCGCGACCACTCGAGGGGCTGGACAGGACCGCCGCGCTCACCCGCGCGCGAGAAGCAGGGGCCGAGCAGATCGTCATCGTGGACGCCCGTCTCTCCCAGGGCGACCTGACCCACTGCAAGCAGTCCGGCCGGGCCCGCTCGGGCCCAACGACCTACTGGGACGTGGGCCTGGAGATCCGCCGCGTGCCCGACGGCCAGCCGCTCCTCGTGGAACCGCCGGCCGAGGACCTGCGCGCGGTCGACGTCGAGCTCGACTGCAAGACGGGGCGCCTCATCCGGCGCAAGAGCATGGACGAGCTCATGACGGACTCGGTGGGTCTCGTGCTGGGGCCCTTTTCCGTCCGCTGAAGGCATTTCCACGAAACCCCGATTTCGTGTATTGTCTTGTTCCCCCCGCCTTGATGCATCCGGAGCGGGGGCAGCGACCGGCAGGACGAGGGAGCGAAGCGGTGCCAGACTTCATGGATCCGGCAAGTGGCGTCTTCGGCGAGGAGGCATTCCACCAGCTCCTGACGCGCGAAGCCTCGCGCGCGACGCGCTACCAGGACTTCTTCTCCGTCTGCCTCGTGCGTCCCGACGGAGCGGAGTACGAGCCCGATACGGCGATGCAGCAGTCCCTCGCGCGCAAGATCGCACAGGTCCTTCGCTCCACTGACGTGGTCGCCCGCCTCCGCGACGGCATTGCCATCCTCCTGCTGAACACGCCGGACGCCGACGCCGCGCGCGTGGCCGAACGCATCCGCGCCCACCTCGAGAACGTCTCCTTCCAGTCCGACCAGGCTGGGGCCGTGCGGCGCATAACGATCTCGATGGGCCTCGTCTCCTTCCCGCGTGACGGCCACAACGAGACCGTGCTCCTCTCGCGCGCCCAGAGCCGCCTCAAGCAAGCCGCCGAGCGCGGCGGCAACCGGGTCGCCGTCAGCGACGGCAGCTAGTCCGCAGGGCGCCGGGAGTTGAGCTCTTGTGTGTCCACCGGACACCGAAGTGTCCGGAATCGGACATTCCTATCACGGCGAGACCGAACAGTGCTCCTGCCGCCCTTTGGCAATCAGCGGTCTTCCTTATATTCTCCTCATTGGCACGCCGGTTGCTTATTCGACCGGCCATGCCCGACGCGCTGCAGCTGGATCGGCGACAGCACCCTCGGATCCGCATTTCCTGGCCCGTCGTGGTCAACGTTGGGAAAACCCGATACTTGTCCTACTCTCTGGACATCAGCGTGTCTGGTGCGAAAGTCAGAACCAAGGCGCGGCTGGTGAAGGGGGCAGCGGTAAAGCTGGAGCTGGCTCCATCCGACCAGCCTCCACTCCGGGTCGGGGCGGTGGTATGGCGGGTTGATTCCGACGGAATTGTATTTCGGTTCAACCGCGGAATCGAACACCCGCTGATCCGCGATTAACCCCTTCGCAGCTACGCCCCGATAAGCCCGGTTCGGCACGCGCCCAGCAGGGGCCGGGCCCGCCGCGACGACTCAGCAGGGCGTGGCGCGGCGACGCTCCCCTCCAGAAACCTTGCCGGGCACAGGACCGCCTCGGCAGAGCCGCTGCTCGACCTCCAGGGTGCGGCTCGCCGAGCTTCAGGGGTCGTCGGATCGATCACCGATTGGATCGCCGGACCCATCCCCTTCAGCGCGCCGCCAGGCTTCTGCGCGATGGCCTGTAGTTCTTGCGGCGACTGCTTGCCCGCGCCGGTGATGTCGCGCTCGGTCACGCACTTCGGCATGGCAGACCTTCTTGACGGTGACATTTTCCTCGGAGCATCCACCTTGTGCCAGCGAGGACGCGTTCGCCGAGCCGCCGTGACTTTCTTCGCGCCCGCGCGGTCACCGTTTCCCCGATTTGTCCGGCTGCTGGATGAAGGACCACGCCAGGATCACGAAGCGGTCCCGAACGACGGCCCGGCCTCGGATCGAAAGCTTCAAGAGCTATCGCGGATGGCAGGAGCCCGTCCGACATCATTCTGGACTTGGTGGACCGTGCCGTGCCGAGCGGAATCTCACGCCGCTCCGCGCACGTGCGGCTCCAAATGCGCCGCCTCGACGAGAGACAGGAATTGAGAAGCCGGAGGGGCGTGTAGCCCTCCGGCCTCTCGACGTTTCAGATGGTGGACGATACTGGACTTGAACCAGTGACCCCCGGCATGTGAGGCCGGTGCTCTGCCAACTGAGCTAATCGTCCGGGCAGAGGTACGTTACACATATGCCGCCCGGGCGTCAACCCTCGCGCCGTGACCGGGCAGAAGATTGCTGCTGCGGCGCGAGCGGGTGTAAGCTGGTCGAAAGGCTCAGATTTTCACGCCGACGCCACGGAGGCCGGATATGCATTCCCGCTGCACACCACTGGTGCTGATGGCCCTGCTCGCCGCCGCGCCGGCGGGAGCGCAGACATCCAACGCGCCCATCGAGAAGGGCTCCTCGGTCAAGATCGAGTACACGCTCAAGGACGACAACGGCGCGGTCCTCGACACCAACGCCGGCAGGGAGGCCCTGGCCTTCACGCAAGGCGCGCAGCAGATCATCCCGGGCCTGGACAGGGCGCTTCTGGGCATGAAGCCCGGTGACAGCAAGAAGGTCACGGTCAAGCCGGAGGATGGCTATGGCGCCGTGGATCCCAAGGCCGAGGCCGAGGTGCCGAAGGACGCCCTGCCGCAGGGCGCGGCGGTCGTGGGCACGCGGCTCCTGGCCCGCGGCCAGGACGGGCAGCCGCGTCCCGTCACGGTGAAGGCCGTCAAGGACACGACCGTGCTGCTCGACCTCAACCACCCGCTGGCGGGCAAGACGCTTATCTTCGATGTCAAGGTGGTCTCCGTCGAACCGCCCGCACCGCTCGCACCGGCTGCACCACCCGCACCGGCCGCTCCCAAGTAACCCGATTTCGTGAGCATCCGCGCGAGGAGTTTTCCTTTCGAGGCCGTTCATGGGGCCACCGAGGCGTTGAGCCTCAAGCGGGCGACGCTCTGGGCGCTCCTGGCCTCGAAGGTCATCACGGGCTGGGGCGTGCAGTGGGATATCCAGTGGCATGTCGTGATCGGACGTGATTCGTTCTGGATCCCGCCGCATCTCGTCACCTACGCCGGAGTCAGCGCGGCTGTGATTCTCTCTTTCGGGATGCTCGTCTGGGAGACCTGGCGCGGGACGGGCGACGTGCGGGTGCTGGGGCTGACCGGAAGCCGCGGCTTCCATCTCGCCGCCTGGGGCATGATGGTGACGATCGTCGCCGCCCCCATCGACGATCTATGGCACCGGCTCTTCGGCATCGACGTGACGCTCTGGAGCCCGCCGCATCTCATGGGCATCCTGGGTGCCGTGATCAATGCCTGGGCCTGCCTGACCATCGCAAATGAAGTCTACCCGGCGGGCGGACGCGCGCGGCTGGCCGCCATGGTCCTCTCGGGCGCGGTGCTGTACGGCAGCCTCCATCTCGTCGTGGATCCGTCCTTCCGCATCGCCTATCTCTACGGCGGCATCCGCTTTTTCACCTTTGCGGTCATCGGCGCCTTCTTGCTGCCGCTGGCCTTGGTGCCGACAACGCGGCTCTCGGGCAACCGCTGGATGCCGGCGCTCGTTCTGGTCGTGGTGGCGCTCGTGGGCAGCGCGGGACTCTGGCTCGCCCGCGCGGGATTCGATGTGGTGCAGCCCGTGTCCGTCATCGAAGAAGAGATCGCAAAGGATCCGACCTCCCCCATCGCGGTGGCCAACATCACCGCGCGAAAGAACGGCGTGGCGCCGGGGCGGGTGGGCGGTCCGCCGCTGCTGTACATGGGCTCGGCCGCAGTCATCGGGATGGCGCTGGTCGATCCCCGTCGCCGGCCGGTCGCGTCCTCGGTCGCGTTCAGCCTTCTTCTCTTCGTCGTCGGGGGCTGGATCATCGCCCAGAGGCCGGCCCTGGCCCCAGTGGTCCCCGGCGCCGGCCCGGCGCTCATCGCGTTCCTCGTCACCGCCGGCGCTGCGGCCCTCGGAGGCTGGACGGCGACGCGACTCTCGGACGCCCTCTGAACATGGCTCCGCCGAAATCGGTCGTCATCACGGGGGCCTCTACCGGCATCGGCGCCGCCTGCGCGCTCCACCTGGACGGGCTTGGCTTCCGGGTCTTCGCGGGCGTGCGAAGGCAGGCCGACGCCGCGGCGATCCGGGCTCAGGGATCGCCGCAACTCACCCCGATCTCGCTGGATGTCACGGACACCGTCTCGATCTCAACCGCGGCCGGCGCGGTAGCCGGCGCCGTCGGAGCCGCTGGCCTCGCGGGGCTCGTCAATAACGCCGGCATCGTCGTGCCGGGGCCGGTCGAGCTCCTTCCCCTGCCCGATCTGAGGAGGCAGCTGGAGGTCAACGTGGTCGGCCAGGTCGCGGTGACACAGGCCTTCCTACCTCTCATCAGGGCTGGTCGCGGGCGAATCGTCAACATGGGATCGATCGCCGGGCGCATGGCCACGCCGTTCACGGGCGCCTACGGCGCTTCCAAGTTTGCGCTCGAAGCCTTGACCGACGCGCTCCGGCTCGAGCTGGCGCCCTGGGGCATCTCCGTGTCCATCATCGAGCCGGGCGCGGTGGCCACGCCGATCTGGGAGAAGTCCGCGAAGCACGCCGAGGCCATGCTCGGTGCCGCTCACCCGGAGACCTTCGCGCTCTACTCGGAGGCGATCGAGGCCGTCAAGAAGGCGGCGAAGCATGCAGCGAAGCATGCCGCCGCTCCGGCTGAAGTGGCGCGCGCCGTCGAGCACGCGCTCACGGCCGCAAGGCCCAGGACCCGCTACGTGGTCGGCCGCGAGGCCAAGATCCGGGCGGCGATGGCGCTCCTCGCCCCCGATCGCGTCCGCGACAGCCTCGTCGCCAAGGCCATGCGCCTGCCCAAGGCTGCGCCCTCAACGCCACCGAAAGCCGGCGAAGGAACCTGGGGCTAGCAGACGAGGGGGGAGCTACGCCGTGAGCGCGCTCATCAGGTCGCGTGAGAAGATGCCCGTGTAGACCTCTTCGACCGGACCTTTGAGCCGGATGGACCAGTCAGGCCGGACGTCCACCTCGAGCACGCCCCCTGGCATCCGCACCGTGATGAGCCCGTGGTCGCACAATCCGTTCTTGACCGCCGCGCACGCGACCGCGGATGAGGACGAGCCCGACGCCAGCGTATATCCCGCCCCGCGCTCCCAGATCAGGATGTCCACGCCCGAGCGGGACCCCACGCGCGCGAACTGGACGTTCGTGCGGTTGGGAAACGCCGGGTGTCGCTCGATCTGCGGGCCGAGAGTCCGGCAACGCCCCTCGTCAAGCGCGTCAACGAATACCACGCAGTGCGGGTTGCCGACTGACACCGCCGTGACCAGAAGCGTCTCGCCGGCAACCTGGAGCGGCACCCCGACCACCTCCCTCGGAGGCCCATTCATCGGGATCTCGGGCGCCATGAAGGTGCAGCGCCCCATCTCGACCGTGACGAGGTTCATTCGCCCATCGGCCAAGTGGCAGTGGCACTCCACGCGCCCCCCTTTGGTGTCCACGCTGAACACCGGTTCCTTGGCGTGCCCGTGGTCCCAGAGGTATTTGGCGAAGATACGGAGCCCATTGCCGGACTTCTCCGCCTCGCTGCCGTCGGGGTTCAGGATGCGCAGGCCGAAATCCGCGCCGGTCCAGGCCGGCACCTTGAGCAGGATCCCGTCGGAGCCCACGCCCCAGTTGCGATCGCAGATCCGCGCGGCCTGCGGAACCGTCAGCGGCGCCGGCAGGTCACGTCCGTCGATGACGATGTAGTCGTTGCCGAGTCCGTGCCCCTTGACGAACGGAATCATGCGATCGATCCGGCCCTTCGCGGTTGGATGTAGCTGAGAATGCGCTCCTGGAGCCCGCGCACGTCGCTCGGCAGACGCCGTCGCCATTTCCGGGCGAAGCGCGCCATGGCTTGCCGCCGCTGCTCCAGGTCCTCCGCGGCCGCCACGGGCGCCCGCTCCCCTGTGCGCGTGCCGCCGCCCCGGTGGACGAATGACGCGTCCACGACAGCACAGGCAAGGCCTCGCTCCCGCACGGCGAACGAAAGATCACGGTCATAGCCGTGGAAGAAGCCGTAGCCTTCGTCGAAGCCGCCGATCTCCTCCAGGAGCGCGCGGCGCAGGCAGAGGCAGACGCCGTCTACCGCCGCAACTTCAACTATCGGCGCCGCGAGGCCAGGGCCACCTTCAAGGCAGTGGACGATGGTGCGCCCGACATACCGGCCGTCTCGCCTCACCCGCTGGGCGCCGTAGAGCCCGGCCAACCCTACCCGCGTGCCGTCGCCGAGCGCCGCCTGCAATCGCTCGAGCCATGCTGGCTCGCGCACCTCGGTGTCGTTGTGGAGGAAGCAGAGCACCTCGCCCTTTGCCAGCCGCGCCCCCTGGTTGAGCGCGCCGATCAGTCCCACGTTGTCCGCGTTGCGAGCGTATCGAAGCGCGTACGGCAGGGCGAAGCGGCGAAAATAGGCTTCGGTGCCGTCGGTCGAGCCATTGTCCACCACGCAGAGCTCAAACGGGACCGTGGTCGGCCGGAGGCTCTCCAGGCAGGCCCGCGTGAGCGCCTCCTGGTTGTGCACCACCAGGACGACGCTGGAGGCCGGGCTACCGCTGGGCGAGCGGGACGTACTTCTCGTCCGTCGGGCCCGTGTAGTCGGAGCGCGGCCGGATCAAACGGTTGTTGCCGTGCTGCTCGAGCACGTGCGCGGCCCAGCCGGCCACCCTGCTCATCGCGAAGATCGGCGTGAATTCATCCGTCGCGATGCCCATGGACGCGTACGCCGCGCCAGAGTAGAGGTCCACGTTGGGATGAAGCTTCTTCTCCGCAAGGATGACGCGCGCGACGATGTCGATGATCTCGACATTGGCCGTGCTCCCCGCTTGCCGTCCTAGCTCGAGAGCCAGGCGCTTGAGGTGCTTGGCTCGCGGGTCGTCCACGCGGTAGACGCGGTGGCCGAAGCCCATGATGCGCGCCTTGTCGGCCAGCGCCTGGCGGATCCAGGCCTCCGCCCTGGCGGGTTCCTTGATCTTCTCGACCATCAGCATGACCTGCTCGTTGGCGCCGCCGTGGAGCGGCCCCTTGAGCGCGCCGATGCCCGAGACCACGGACGAGTGGATGTCGGAGAGCGTCGCGGCGGTCACGCGGGCGGCAAAGGTCGAGGCGTTGAACTCGTGATCGGCGTGGAGGATCAGGGCCACGTCGAACGTCTTGGTTGCCAGCGGCGTCGGCTTCTTGCCCGACATCATATAGATGAAGTTCCCGGCGAGGGACAACCGCGGGTTGGGCGCGACGGGCGCCTTGCCGCTCCGAATGCGATCCCAGGCCGCCACGAGCGTCGGCATCTGCGCCGTCAGCCTGATCGACTTCCGGACCGTCGCCTCCCTGGAGTTGTCGGCGGCATCCGGGTCCCACGCCGAGA
>Ga0335084_10005235_pt1 | contig 12805 bp, 15 predicted proteins | sample Lox_Sample_44_FD_206721 | JGI IMG/M metagenome (GOLD analysis project Ga0335084, IMG submission 206721) | Soil microbial communities from Loxahatchee National Wildlife Refuge, Florida, United States - Lox_Sample_4.4 | ecosystem: Environmental > Terrestrial > Soil > Wetlands | place: USA... | reverse complement strand
CCGACGGCGACCCTCCCCAACCTCTGTTCGGAGCGCTTCAATCCCAACTGGGTCTCAAACTGGAGCCGAAGAAGGGCGACGTCGACATCATCGTGATCGACAAGATCGAAAAGACGCCGACCGAGAATTAGCTCTCAGATTCCGGCGTACCAGGCGTAGCCGGTCTCGGGCTCAGAGGAGCCCAAGCCTTTACCGAAATGTTTCAGGCTGTCCGTTACCGTGAGACGGGTGATGTACTTGAGGCTTTTGTAGGCGAGCTGGCGGGGGACGCGGAGGCGGAGCGGACCGCCGAACGGGACGGGGAGGCTGCCGCCATTCATGCTGTGGGCGACGAGGGTTTGGGGGTGCAGGGCATCGGCCATGTCGATGCTTTCCCACCAGTCGGGTTGGAAGGAGCGATAGACGACGTATCGAGCCTGGGGGAGAGTGCCGACCACGTCGAGGATATGAGAGAGGGGGACGCCGGTCCATTCGGCGATGTACGACCAGCCCTCTTCGCAGGCCAGGTGGGTGATTTGGGTGCGGCGGGGAAAGCTTTTGAGCTCGTCGACGGAGAAGGCGGCCGGGCGGGCGACCATTCCGTCGACGGCGAGACGCCAGGCAGCGAACGAGCCCTGCTGGAGACGCTTGAAGTCGTCGCCGAGGGGGGACACTTCATTGGCGAACGGCGGTTTGGAGATTTGACCGGCAGAGAACTCGCGCGCCAGGGAGTGGCGGGTGAGCAATCGCTGGGCGGCGTAGGTCAGGGTCTCGCCCGGGCCGTAGAGGCCGCCGGCATCGGGCGGGATGAGTCCATAGCGGCGCGCCAGGGCGGCGGCGACGGCGAGTCCGGAGGCGCCGGCGGTGGTGGCGAGACCGGCGGTGATGAGTTGGCGTCGGGAGAGTTTACTCATGTGCGCTCCTCAGGGGTGGGTGGGCGGCCGGTGATCATGGCGCGAACCCGGGCGCGGAGTCCGGAACGCCAGACCATGACGAGGTGTACCAACAGGAAGACGACCAGGGCTATGGAGATGAAGAAGTGCAGAGTGCGCGCGGATTGCTGGCCGCCCCAGACGGTGACCGCGGGAGGAAAGGCGGAGGCGATGGCCGGAGACATGGCCAGACCTGTCCAGATCACGAGGGGGAAGAGGACGAAGATCACGAGCAGGTAGGCGAGCCGCTGAAGCACGTTATACGACCATGCGTCCGCGGCGGCGGAACGGCTGCGCAGGTGGCTGGCGATGACGGCGGAGATTTCCCGAAGGGAGAGGCGGGCGGGAAGCAGGTTCCGGCGGAAATGCCCGCTGAGGATCCCGAAGACGAGGTAGAGCAAGCCGGTGAGGACGGCGACCCAGGCCGATTGGAAATGGAGGTAGCGGCTCCAGCCGTTCTGGTCAGGGAGCACGTAGCCGTAGCCTGTGGGGACGGTGGCCCGGGAGGCGGGAATGGGCAGTTTGAATAGGGGTGGAGACAATACGTTTCCGGCTTCGCCCCAGTAGAAGCGCGGGTGGGAGATGAGAATTTCGATTCCGCTGAGGAGGAGGGCGAGGAAGGCCAGGGTCGTGATCCAGTGCGTGAGGCGGACGATGGCCGCGTGCCGCGGGCGAGGGGCCGCGAGCGGGGCGGCGGAGGCGGGCACCGCGCCGTAGGTGGAATCGGCCATTGCGGAATTGTATCAATGGAGGGGAGGGTGTGCACGGCCGAGGGATACTGAAAAACTCTCAATTGGGCCACGGATGGACACCGATCAACACGGATAAGAGTATTGCCAGAGGGCGCGAGGTGGGATCTTGTCGCCTGGCACAACTTCTTCAGGTATTCTGGTGTTTAAGATACTCATGTCCCAAATTCTTCCACGCAAGCTCTCTGCCCGTGCAGCAGACACCAATGGGGCGAGGTGCGGCGAGGAAACCATCTGTTTGTACGGGTGGGATTCGCGGAGCCGGACCTGGCATGGCCCTAATGAGCTGGGGCCGGGCGCCGGACGCGACCGGCGGCTGCTTCAGTCCTTGCGTGCCGCGCCGGGAAAATCGTGGTACGGAGCAGTGAGCTGCGGCACGGCGGGCGAACGCGCCACGCGCTTTTTTGCGCTGGTGCACGACCTTGCGGATTGCGCCGTGGCGTCCATCTATTGCGACGAATCGAAGGCCGGGCCGGCGGAGATCGTGGCGGTGGTGCCGGCGAGCCGGCGGGCCGGGCTGCGCGAGGAGTTCGCTTTCGAGTTCCTGGCATTCGCGCGATTCTTGGGGGCGCTCGGCGCAGGCGACGAGGTCCAGGTACACGATGCCATCGCCGCCGCCTGCGCGGAACAACGCGATGCGCGGGCGGTGGTGTTCTCGATGAGCAGCGGAACCTGGCCCAGCGACCTCGATCCGGTGCTCTCGTGCTGCGTGGAGAAGGTCGCGGTCACGCTGTGCGAGTGGATGGACGGCGCCGGCATGTCCTAGAATGGGAAGAACTCGGCGAAGAGGAAAGACCCCTCTGAGAGGTTCGCTTGAAACGGAAGCCGGCGCACCCGGCAGGCCCCAGTAGAGCGGAACGCGTGGCGCAGCGACAGCGCGCCAATTGAGCGCCGGCCGCCGGGCCGGAAGCTGGATGGCACCGCCGCAGAACGTGGTTCCAGCAAGTTGCCCTCGGGGAGGATTTGCATGGCCTTGACTACAACCACGGCGCGCCGGATCTTCATCGAAGAGCTGGGCGAATTCATTTCCGGACCGGTTCGGATCAGGGGCTGGATCTACCGGCTGCGCGTACTCGGCAAGACGACGTTCGTCATTCTGCGCGATTGCAGCGGCGAGGCGCAGTGCGTGACGGCCACGGAGGATTTCCGGGAGCACCTCAAGGTGGAGGACGTGGTCGAGATCCGGGGGAGCGTGCGGCGCGAGCCGCGCGCGAAGGCGGGAATCGAAGTGGAGATCGCGGAGATCCGGGTGCTCAACCGCGCGTCTCAGAACCTGCCGTTCCATTCGGCGGCGAGCGTGGACGGCGTCGGGCTGGAGACGCTGATTCAATACCGGCCGCTGGCGCTGAGAACGGAAGCGGTGGGAGATGTTTTCCGGGTGCAGGCGGGCCTGCTGGCGGCGTTTCGGGACGCGCTGAACCGGCGGCGGTTCACGGAGATCGTAACGTCGAAGATCGTGGGCGGGGGCACGGAGGGCGGATCGAATCTTTTCGAGATCCGGTATTTCGAGCGGGCGGCGTACCTGGCGCAGAGCCCGCAGTTCTACAAAGAACACGGCGTCGCGGGGTTCGAGCGCGTTTACGAGACGGGGCACGTGTATCGCGCGGAGCCGCACGCCTCCAGCCGGCACCTGACCGAGTACTACTCGCTCGACGTGGAGTTCGGATTCATCGACGGGCCGGAGGACGTGATCCAGTTCGAGCGCGAACTGCTGAGCGACATGTTCGAGAATCTCAACCGGCGGTTCGGCAGCGTATTGGGCAAGTACCGCACGGCCCCGCTGCCTTCGATGCTGAGGGTGCCGTGCTGGGAGTTCGGGGAGTGCCTGGAGATGCTGCGGAGCGAATTCGGGCGAGGAGATCTCACCGACGATCTCGACCCGGAAGCGGAGCGGCAGCTTTGCGAGCGGGCGCGGCGGGAGACCGGGATTCCGGCGGTGTTCGTGCTGGGGTTCCCGTTGGCGGCGCGGCCGTTTTACACGGCGCCGAGAGGAACGGGCGGCGCGGCGGGGAGCTTCGACCTGCTGTTCCAGGGGATCGAGATCACGACGGGCGGGCAGCGCCTGCACCAAAGGCAGGACCTGGAGGCGGCACTGCGCTCGCGCGCGATCGACCCGGCGAACTTTGAAAGCCACCTGGCGATGTTCGACCTGGGGATGCCGCCGCACGGCGGGTTCGCCATCGGACTGGAACGGCTGACGTGCCAGGCGATGAACCTGGCCAACGTGCGCCAGGCGGTGCTTTACCCGCGGGACCGGTATAAGATTACGCCGTAGGGTACCCTGGATAGATGCGGATGGCTTCAACCTGCGTGGTGCTGGTGTGTGCGATGGCGGGCGCCGTGCGAGCGGCGGATGAAGGAGTCGATTGGCTGGGCGATTACCGGCAGGCGCTGCGGCAGGCGAAAGAGACGCGCAAGCCGCTGTTCGTCGAGTTCCGGTGCGAGGCTTGAATCTCCGGGCGCGTTTTTGACGCACAGGTTGTGCTGTCACCGAAAGATTCGCCGCTGGGAAAACTGCTCGAGCAATACGTGTGCGTCCGCATCACGCGGATGGACGACGTGGACGTGGGGCTGTTCGACCGCGATTGGAACAACGCGGTCTACTTCTTCGCGCTGAACGCGGAAGAGCAGATCTACTTCCGCTACGGCGGGCGCGATTCGGCATCGCCGGACACGTATCTCGACCTGCACAGCCTGCAGGCGGCGCTGGGCGAAGGGCTGGGCATGCACCGGCGGTATCTGGGAGGCGAGCTGAAACTGCCGCCGCGGGCGCAGGCGTTCTTTCCGCGGCAGATTCCACTGCTGGTGCAGCGCACGTTCGCGCAGCGGCAGTGCGTGGAGTGCCACCTGATCGGCGATTTTCAGAATATCCAGCGGGAGCAGGCGGGCACGCTGGACAAGGTGACGCACCTCTACCGGTCGCCGGATATCAAGACCATCGGCATCTTTCTGGATGTGCCCAAGGGGCTGGTGGTGAAAGAGGCGCGGGACGCGGCACTGGCGGCGGGGATGAAGGCGGGCGATCGGATCACGGCGCTGGAAGGCACCGCGGTGCTGACGTTCGGCGACCTGCAATACCGCTACGACAAGGTCGACCGGAAGGCGGACAAGATCCGGATTACGGTCGATCGTCGCGGAAGCGCGGTCGAGCTGACTGTGGGGTTGCCGCCGCGGTGGTGGTGGACGGATCTGCGATTCCGGCAGTCGAGCGTGGACCCGCGGCTGGATTTCGAGGACCGGGCGCTGACGGACGAGGAGAAGCGCAAACTCGGGCTGCCGCCCGACGGATTTGCGAGCCAGGTGAAGCACGTGGCCGAGTTGGCCAAGGCGCTGAAGACGCACGATCTGCGGCTGGGGGACGTCATCGCGGCGGTGAACGGCGTGGAGCGCGACGAGCAGGCCAACACGGCGGAGCTGTATCTGAAGCTGCACGTGAGGGCCGGGGACTCGGCTATGCTGGATGTGATCCGGGACGGGCAGCGGACGAAGATGCAACTCAACACTCACATTTTGAGTTTTCGCAAATGAGACGGCTGCGCAGCGGGGCACTGTTGCTGACGATGGCCTGCGGCGCGCGCGCGGGCGACTGGAGCGCGCCGGTGGAGGTGCGCCACGACGAGGAAGTGGCGGTGGCGTATCGCGCGCGGGTGGACGGGCCGTGGCTGGTGGTGCGCGCCACGCTGGGGCCGGGATGGCACACGTTCGCCATGGACAACAAGCGGCGCTCGGACGAAAAGCTGGCCGGCAAGAAGGCGCTGAGCGTCGACAAGCCGACCGAGATCACCGCGGTCGCCGGGCTGGAGTTTGCAGGCGGCTGGCATCAATCGCCGCCCAAGGATTTTTCGCACCCCGAATTGCGGTGGTTCAGTTGGGGCTTCGAGCGCGAGGCGGTGTTTGCGGTCAAACTGCGGCGTCCGCCGGACACGATGGGGCGGCTGGAGATCCGCGGGCAGGCGTGCACCGACACGGTGTGCAAGAACATCGACGTGTCGTTGGCGGTGCCGGCGGGCGGCGGCGCGGCGACTGAGATCAACGTGAAGGATCTGGTGCCGGTGCGGTAGCGCGCTCGAGCAGGCGCCGCAGCGTGCGGATGCCCTCGGATACCTGCTGCCGCTGGGATGGCGTGGCCGCGCGCAGGGCGCCGGCCAGGGGGTGGACTTCCAGGCTGGGCAGCGTATCGCGCATCCAGTCGCGGACCTGGCTGGTGACAACGATGCGGGTCTGGCGGTGATCCGAGTCATCGGTCTGGCGCTTGACCATGCCGCGCTTTTCCAGGCGATCCACGATTCCGGAGACGGTGCTGTGGGCGAGTCCCAACTCCTTGCTCAGTTGCTTCAGGCTGGCGCCGCCGGAGACGATCAGCGCGTGCATGGCGCTCTGCTGCGGGCCGGTGAGGCGGCCGCGCGCGACCTCGGCCTCGAGGGGCCGGCGAAGCACCTGGCGGATGGCGCGGAGGTCGCGGTCGATTTCCGCTGCCAGGGAAGCAATTTGATGGCGGGGCATTGGCTCAGACACGATTAGAGCACGAAGGGAATCATGCCCTTGACATGTGCGCAGTAGCTCCGATAGGCTTCACCGAATTGGGCGAGCAGGAAATGTTCTTCGAGCCGCGCTTTGGCTTGCCATCCGGCGAAGGCGAGGAACACGCCGAGGAAGCAGCCCAATTCGCCGGTGGCCAGCGCGGTGCCCAGCATGGCCAGGAGCAGGCCCGTGTAGATGGGATGGCGGACCAGCGAGTAGGGGCCGGTGTGGACCAGGGTGTGCTGCTGCTTGATGGCGACTACCGAGCTCCAGTTGCCGCCGAGGTAGAAACGCGCCCACACGGCGAAACCGAGGCCGGCGAAGGTCAGGACGAAGCCCGCGATGGCGGTGGCGGGCGATGACGCGACGAGGCGCCAGCCGAGCGGTCCGGAGCGGAGGGCCGTGGAAAAGAGCAGGCCGAAGGCAACGACGAACGTGACAAGATGGCCGATTCGGGTTTCACGAGGTTCGACGCGAACGGCGGGTTTAGCGGCGAGGGCGGCGATGGCCCACACCAGGCCGATGGCGATCCAGGCGGCGTTGAGAGCGGACGGCACAGGGGCACCTCCTAATACGTCGTATGCGATATGTCGTATACGACGTAATATTAAACGAAGACCGGATGGCGTGTCAAGAGCAAGACGGGGCAGCTCGGAAACCTGCCCCACTAGTGCGCGGCGAGGCGGAGGATCTGGCCGGCGATATCCTGGAGGGCGGCGGCGAGTCCGCTGTAGCCGACGTTGTAATACTTGCCGGGGGTCTGGCCGGGCTGGTAGACGCCGCTGGGCGCGGTGGAGCTGCTGTAGTTGGGGTCGTTGGCCAGGGTGGCAAGGAAGTCGGCGTCGAGGGGCTCTTCGTTGGGATAAGAGCTGGTGTCGAAGTTCAGGCCGACGCAGTAGATGACGGGGGTGTAGGTGGCGTCCTGCCGGATGGCCTTGGCTACGTTGTAGGCGTAGTTGAACGCCGCGTAGCGGACGTTGGCGGGGACGGTGGCGTTAGCGCCTCCGGAGTAATAACCGCTGGTCGACGCGAAGGTGGTTTGCGCGGGGACGAACAGGCCGGTGATGTTGTTTTGGGGGCCGATGGTTGTGGGGATGGCGGTGACATCCTGGGTGACCTGCTGGGAATTGCCGGCAAAGGCGCAGCCGGTGCTGCCCGACACTAAGGTATCGGTTTCGGCCGATGTCCCCTGATAGTTGTCGAGGCCGATGATGGGCCGGGTGGCGGGGGGCGGGAATTGCCAGGGACTCCCGTCGTTCACGGTAGAGGTGAGCACGGACTTGAAGCTGCGGTTGACGCAATGCGAGCTGGAGGTGACGGCGAAGTTGGCGGTAAAAGCGCTGGGCCGGCCGTCGGTGATGAGGACGATGACGTTGAGCGCGCCGGGCTGGGAGAGGTTCACGAGCTGATACCACGCCTGGTAGAGGCCTTCTCCGGTATTAGTGCTGTTGTTGCCGAAATTGATGGAGCTGATGGCGGTGCCGATGCTGGGGGCGGATGTCTGGAAGTGGGTCTGGGGCGCGTAGTCGAGGTAGGTGTCGGCGCCGAAGGAGAGCAAGCCCACGACGTCGCGGCCGTCGGCGAAGATCGAGGTGGAGCTGTTGGCTACGAACTGGTTGAGATCGGTGGTGATGATCTGGGGATTGGTCATGGTGCCGCTGCCGGTGCGCTGGACCGAGCCGGAGCGGTCGACGACGACCATGAGATTGACGAAGCGCAGCTTGGCAATGGCCTGGGCGGCGACCACCGAGTTATTGATGCCCAGCACGCGCATGAAGAGCATGGGCACGTTGTAGCTGGCGTTGACGAAGATGGTGCGGACCTTGGTGGAGCCGTCCTGGGTAATGCTGGAGGCGTACGTGAGCTGGGTGGACCTCCAGGGCACGGGGGTGAAGTTGGCGTTGAAGAAGCGCAGGACGGCGTTGTTGAGCAGAGCGTTGGTGGTGGGATTGGTGACGTCGGTGCTGCGCTGGACGAGGTTGCCGGCGCCGATGACTCCGGCGTCGCAGGCGAGCTGCAGGCGCGACTTGACGTTGTAGAGGACGCTGAAATCGATGGCCAGGCCGACCATGGGGACCAGCGTGAACATGGCGAACACCATGTAGACGGTGACGAAGGCTTTGCGGCTTCCGAAGAGACGTCGATTGGATTTCACAGAGACCTCCTGGCGGCCGGTGCGTGAATCGCGGGACTAGAAAACCGACCGGGCATAAACTTGCGGCGTTCCGGAGAAGCCTGGGATGTTGAGATCCGGCGTGGCGTTGAACATCTCGACGACGTAGGCGAATTCGCCCGCCTGGAGCACGAGGATGCCGGCGAAGCCGCTGAGTGTGCCGGTGTTGCCCGCCGCCGCTCCGCTGTTGTTGGCCTGATTGACGGAAGTGACGGTGAAGTCGGACTGGAGGGGCGGCTTGCCGAAGGCGCTGCGCACGGTATTCCCGCCGACCTGCAGGCTGGCATTGCCCACGGTCAGTTGCTCGGTGAAAACGGGGTTGTTGAGATTGGTGCAGGGCGTTCCCGGCGGGCTCAGGGGATTGGCGGCGTCGCAATCCGCCTGTTGAAGGATGCGGATGGTGGAGAGGATGACTAAGCTGCTTCCGGTGGACGAGAGGTCGAAGCCGGAGGAGAGCGTCTGGGCGTTCTGTTGCGGCCCGGGATTGCGGAAGTTGACTCCGCGGATGTACATGTGGCCCAGGTCGCGCACGATCTGCTCCATTTCGAGACTGCGGATGAGGCGGAATCCGAAGATGAACGTACCCAGAAGCAAGGGGATGAGGAACACCAGCGAGAGCGTGAACTCGACGATGGCGACTCCGCTGCGGTTTGGCGACCGATGCCGATTCATGACGATCCTCCTACTCGGCAACCGTCAGGCAGGGCGGCGAGCCGGGGTACGGCTCCATCACGTCGTAGGCGCGGGCCCAGACATACGGGCTCCCGGAATGGTGAAACGGGGCCAGCGGGTTATAGATGTAGGCTTCGACCGAAACCTGGATGATATTGCCGGGAGCGTTGTTGGTTCTGGTTCCATCGACCGGGCTGGAGAAGTGCACGTGGATTTTGCTGGAACCGGAAATGCTGTTGAGGAAGCCGAGGGCATCTTTTTTGACGATGGATTTGATGGAATCGTCCTGGCAGGGGCCGGTGTCATTGGCGCCGGTGACGCCGTAGCGTACGCCCTCGCGGACCGCGTGCTGGAAGGTGCTGCGCAGGAAGAGGACCATGGAGAGATCGAGCAGGAGGAAGACCAGTCCGAACAGCGGGACGACGATGAGGGTAACTTCGAGCAACTCCGCGCCGCGACAGCCGGATGACCTTTTCCGAAGGTGGTTAGTTACAGTCATAGCCTCTGAGTGACCTTGAGAGTAATTATGCGGCCATTTTATTTACACAGTACTGCGGGAGTTTACCTGAGTTGGGTTCCAATTTGAGTTATCTGCGGATAACATCGGCGTGGCGACGGGGGCTGCGGGAGCGCCTGACGGCGTGTGTTACAGTTCGGGGGTGAAACCGCGGGATCGCTATTCCGGCTCGCTCCTCGTTCGCGGGGCGGTGTGGGCGACGGCGTTGTTCTACGCGTTCTGGCTGCTGCGATGGTCTGTGCGGCCGGAGCATTTCTTTTTCGCCGACGATTGGGACTGGCTGTACCGGGCGGCGCTGTTCCCGCTGCGCGAACAGCTCACGTTTTTACCCCGTTACGTGATGAACGACCGGCCGCTGGGCGCGCTGGCGATCCGCGCGATGTATCGCATTTTCGGGCTCAACGCCACCCCGTTCTACTGGATGTGCCTCATCCTGCATGGGATCAACATGACCTTGCTATTGGCGCTGGCGCGCCGGCTGATGCGGTCGTGGTGGGCGGCGGCGGCGGTGGCGGCGGCGTTCGGCGCGTGGTCGGCGGCGATCGAGGGGGCCACGTGGATCGCGGACATCTTCGACGTGCTGGGGGACACGCTGATTCTGGCGGTGCTGTTGACGTTTGCTGCGAGGCGGCCGTGGGTGCGCGCGGGCAGTGTGGCGCTGTTCTACCTGGCGTTGCGGACCAAGGAGGCAGCGATCGTGCTGCCGGCCATGCTGGTGGTGATGGTGGCGGTGACCAACCCACGCGAGCGCTGGCTGGGGGAGGCGAAGCGAACGCTCTGGCCGCACGTGCTGCTGGCCCTGTTTTTTGCGGCGATCTACGCGCCGATGCTGGCGGAGCACCAGCGGGTGGAGAGCGTAAGCAATCCGTACCGCATGGTGTTCACGCCGCGGGCATTTTTCGAAGGACTGTATTTCTATGTTTCGAGCATGTTGTACGGCGGGCCGTGGCCGGTGGGGCGGCTGATCCGGTGGTCGGTGGCGATGGCGGCGCTGATCGCGGGTGTGGGTTGGCGCGCGCGGGCGACGCTGGCGGGCATCGCGGGGTTCGTGATTTTTCTGGGCCCCATCATTTTCATGGCGCACCAGCGGCAGGTTCTGTACCTGTATATTCCGGCGGGATTTTTCGCGCTGGCCCTGGGCGGCGCGGCGGAAGAGGCGGCGGTGCGCCTGCCGGTAGAGGAGAAGAGGCGGGAGCGTGCCGCAGTCGCCATGATTCTGCTCTGCGTGGTGGCGCTGCCGCACCGGACGAACATGAGGAAGAGGGCGGAGTGGCAGTTGGAGCACACGGCCCGCGCGCGCCTGGACCTGGCGGCGTTCCGCGCTGCGGTTCCCACGCTGCGGCCGAACGCGCGAGTGGCGCTGATCGGGTTCCCGGACGATTATCACTTGTTCCAGACGCCGGGGTGCTCGGTTCTGAAGGTGGTGTACGGCGTGGACCCGGTGCGGTGCGAGTTCGTGACGGACGGCGCGGGAGCGGATGCGGTGGTGGTGTGGAGGAAGGAAGGAGTGGAGGTCACGGCCGGCGGTAAGTGATTTTGCCGTCGCATCGCGAGCCGGAGTTTCATGGTCACTCGGCGGGGGCGTTGTAGCCGAGGCGCCAGTGGGCTTGCAGCTTGGGGAGGCCGCGCGGCGGGACGACCTTGACGGTGATGCGGTGGTACTTGCCGTCGCGCAGCGCGTTCTTGGGGGAGTAGGCGAGGATGTAGCGGTTGCGCAACTCGATGCCGATCTTTTTGGCGACGTCGGGGAGCTCCATGGGGACGGCCTCGAACAATCGCCCTCCGGTCTGCTCGGAGATGTGGCGCAGCAAGCCCGGGCCGCCGGCTTCCTCGGGGGTGTTGCCGCCGCCGAAGACGCCGATGGAGTAGATGAGCACGTCGCTTTCGCGCACCAGGTTGGTGACCTCGCGCTGGCTGTAGCGGCTGTGGTTGTCGCCGCCGTCGGTGATGAGGAGCAGGGCCTTCTTATTCTTCTTCGAATTCTTCATTTCGTGGAGCGCGAGGTAGATGGCGTCGAGGAGCGCGGTGGAACCGTGGGAGCGGGAGAAGGTGAGCTGGTTTTCAATGGTGCCGGTGTCGTGGGTGAGAGAGACGCGGAGGTGGGGCGAATCGTCGAATTCGACCAGGAAGAATTCGTCCTCTGGGTTGGAGATGCGAAAGAACTGCGCGGCGGCCAGGCGGGAAGTGACCAGCTTGGCGCCCATGCTGCCGCTGGTATCGAAGACGAGGCCGACGGCGACGGGCTCGTCGTCCATGGCGAACTGGGTGATCTGCTGTTCGACGTTGTCTTCGAAGACGCGGAAGTTTTCTCTTTCGAGGCCGGAGACGGGGCGGCTCAGGGGGTCGTTCACGGTGACGGGGACGAGGATGAGGGTGGTCTCGACCCGGATGTTGGCGCTGGGCGCGGGGGATTGCTGCGGGGTCTTGGACCCCAGCTTAGGGCGTTGGGGGATGGTCACCTGCGCGGCCGCGAGGGCGAGGGAGAGGGTCGCGGAGATCAGGCGGGCAGCGATCATCAGGGTCCAACGGTATTGTACCGCCACGGCCGGCTACGCCTCGCCAAGTGCATGCCGACAATCGGGACAATCGACGCCAAACACCCAGTAATTATTACCGGCGGGCGAAGCCCCGCCCCTGCACCTCTCCTCCCAAGCAACTGAAAATGCAGATATGGAAATCGGGATGCAGCACCAGCCACCAGCGCCCCTTCAACAGTATCGATTCTGAAAGGAAGAGACTATGCGAAGAATTATCACGATTTCCGCACTGGGAGCCGTCTGCGCCGCGCTCGCGCTGGCCGAAAGCTGGACCGGAAAACTGATCGACGCTTCATGCTACGACTCGAAAAAGGAAGTTACCACTTGCGATGCCACCAGTGCCACCACCATGTTCGCCATCGACGTCTCCGGGAAGGTTTATAAGCTCGACGATGCGGGCAATGCCAAAGCTGTCGCAGCGTTGAAGAGCCGCGCCGACCGTTCCAGCAACCCAAGTGGCACCAGCGGCGCCGTCACCGCGAAGGTGAGCGGCACCAAAGGGTCTGACGACACAATCAAGGTTGAATCCATCGATGTGAGGTGACTCTCCCCACGGGGGGCGCACTCGGAATCTGCCGCGATCGCAAACCTGTGAAGGGCCGCACTGCTTTGCTCGACGAGTGACATGCTGTAGCTGATCTGTTGCGGCCCTCCGGCTCGCTCCTACGCCAGGCCGGATCTGACCAGCAGGGCGCTGGGATCCGGGTCGCGTCCCATAAACCTGC
>Ga0335084_10005234_pt1 | contig 12805 bp, 6 predicted proteins | sample Lox_Sample_44_FD_206721 | JGI IMG/M metagenome (GOLD analysis project Ga0335084, IMG submission 206721) | Soil microbial communities from Loxahatchee National Wildlife Refuge, Florida, United States - Lox_Sample_4.4 | ecosystem: Environmental > Terrestrial > Soil > Wetlands | place: USA: Florida... | reverse complement strand
CCGGTTGGTGGGCGTGCCGGCGGAAGACAGCTTTCCCGATCTCGACAAGGGCGAGTTCGGCTTGCGGCCGGTCGAGATGGAAATCTTCATGGGGCTGGTCTTCATCCGCTTCGGCGGCGAGGGCCCCTCGATCGCCCAGCAGCTCGAGCCCTATCGCGAGGCGCTTGGTTTCTACCGTATCACGGAGATGGAGCCGATCGGGCCGCATGGCCGCACACCGATCGCGGCCGATTGGAAGGTCGCGGTCGAAAACAACAGCGAGGCCTATCACGTGCCGGTGGGCCATCCGGGGCTGCAGCGGCTCTACGGCCCCACCTATCGCTACGAGATAAAGCCGCTCGGCGTCTCGCATGGCGGCGGCCGGCTGGTCGATCGCCCCTCGCCCAACTGGAGCGAGCGCCATTATCTGAAGCTCCTGCCGCCGGTCGAGCATCTGCCCGAGGACCGCCGCCGCGCCTGGCTCTATTACAGCCTGTTTCCCAATCTCGCCTTCGACATCTATCCCGACCAGATCGACTATTTTCAAATCCTTCCGCTGGCGCCCGGCCAATGCGTGGCGCGGTCGCGTGCCTATGCGCTGCCCGACCCGCGGCGCGAGATGAGAGCGTCGCGCTGGCTCAATCAGCGCATCAATCTTCAGGTGGGCCGCGAGGACAAGGATCTGGTCGAGGGCGTGCAGGCCGGCCTCGGCTCCAGCGGCTATCGGTCCGGCATCCTCTCCGCGAAGGAGGTGCGGGTGCGCCAGTTCCAGGATCAGCTCCGATCGGCGATCCCGGTCGCGGGGCTGGAAACGGCGCCGGAACCGGGCGGCGTGGCGCGCCGCAATGGCGAGCTCAAAGCCGCACAGAACTTGCGGGAATCGGCGCCGGAACTGCCCGTACCCGCTTGAATCCCGGCTTCCTCGGCCGGTCCTTAATCAGCCCTTCACCTTCCTGGCGTTGGATCACGCTCGCGAGCCCGCATCCGAGGATGCGGCCCCGCAACCGGACCGGTGCGCTCCGCCGGTACTCCGATCGCCAGGCCCAGCGAGAATCATGGCACGTCTCTGGGGTAACATCGCCTCGATGTTGGGAATCGGCGGGCAAGCGCCGGCGACAACGATTGCCGGGGCGCCGAACGAAGCCGCGCCGGGCGATCCGATCCCGCTGGCCACCACAGAATCGACCTCCGCCCAAGCGGCTTACCCCCTCGGGCCCGAGCGGGGCGCCCCTCAAGAGGCGGTGACCCGGCTGGAGTTCGGCCAAAGGCTGAGCACGCTCGCCAGTTTTGGCGGTGCCATCTCGGCCGGTCGTGTCAAGTTGATCAATCTCGAGGCGCTGAAGCGCGAGTTCGGCCCGCGATGGGATCAAATCGGGGAGCGTGTCGGCGCCACCATTTCCTCGACCTTGAAAAGCCGCCTCGGGCCCCGCGACGCCTTCATCCGTCTCGACGAGGCGCATTTCGTCCTCCTGTTCGGCACGCATGACGGCGAACGAGCGGCCGCGGTGTGCAGCCTCATCGCCGCCGAGATCAAGCAGAAGCTCTTCGGCATCGAACGCGAACTGAACAGCATCAAGCTGGCGACCGCGACGGTTTCGGTCGAGGGCGGCGTGACGCTCGATCCGATCGATCCTATCGCCACGCTGAGCGCCTTGCTCGACGCAGCGCCGGCGGTGACCGAACACCAGCTTCCGACCGATGCGGACATAGGCAAAGCCAAGAACGATCCGGAATGGCGCGAATATAGAAGGCCGCGTCGGCCCGGCGAGGAGGATGGTCCGCGCAGCGTACCGATCAGGATCAGCCCGCGCGCGCTGAACGACCTCATCAAGACGCTCGGCCTCGCCATCGGCGATTGGCGCCAGGCGAGCGCGCCCGCAGAGCATGTGATCTATGACGGCGCCGAGCTGCAACGCCAGATCAGCGAAAGCGCGCGCCGGCAGGAGACCTTGCGCCAGATCGAGGCGGCGGCCAGCGGCATGACGGTTCCCGTCGCCGGCGCCGGCAATGCGGCCTCCGACGGCAGCGAGCGCGACCTGATCGTCTCGCAGTTGCGCGGCGCCAACTTCCGCTATCAGCCGATCTGGCATCGCGAGACCCAGGCCATCACCTCCTACGGCCTCAATCTCCGTTTCCTGGTGGGTGACGCCCAGCTTTCGGTCAACGAGCTGATGAGCTGGGAGGACGATCCCGAGGTCGTGGTCGCGGTCGATCTGTTGATGGCGCGCAAAGCGTTGGCCGATCTGGCCGCCATGATGCGGCAAGGCACCAAGGCTATCCTGTCGCTGCCCCTGCATCGCGCGGTGCTGGATATGCCGGTCGCGCGTGCGGAGCTGCTGGCGCTTCTGACCGCAGCCCCGGTGCCGATGCGCCAGCTGATCCTGCTCGACGTTCTCGATGCCTATGCCGGCGACTGGGCCTTGCTGCCGGCCCTGGTCGCCGGCCTGCGCCGCGTCAGCCGCGAGGTGGTCTTGCGCCTCCCGCTCGACCATACCGATTTCAGCCGAGTTCGCGCGGCCGGCGCCCGTACGGTCGGTGGCGATCTGCGCGAGCATGCCTGGCCGCATGCGCGGGCCATGCGGGGCCTGGCCGATTTCGGCAAGGCTGCACATGGCGCGGGCCTCAGGACCTATGTACTGGGCATCAATACGGCGCCGCTGGCGATCGCCGCGATCGCGGCCGGCTTCGACTATCTGGCCGGCAATGCCGTCTCCCCGGAGATGCCGCAGCCGGTCGGCGTGGTGCCGCTGGACGCCGCCCAGCTCTCGCGCGGCGCCTCCGTCACGCGCGGCCCGAAGGACTGATCACTGCTGTAGGGTCCGATCAAGCCACACACGTTCCAACCTCTCCCCCCTTGAGGGGGAGGTGTAGAAAGTGCTGCCCCAGCTCTGAGACGCCAGCCTTACTCGGCCGCAGCGGCCGCGCGGCGCATCGCCTCGCGCGACAGGCGTACCGGGAACCGCTGGCGGATCGAATCGTCGATCGCGGTCGGGATATGCGCCGGAAAATGGTTGGTGAGGATCTGCCTGGTCTTGCGCATCGCGCGATCGACGATCCCGGGACGTCCCTGCTCGACCCATTCCTTGGGCGTGGTGCGATCGCCGACCAGCGGATAGACATACTCCGTCTGCATCAGCCGCAAGGTCTGGTCGGCGCCGAGGTAATGGCCCGGGCCCTCGAGGCAGGTCTGGCGGATGGTCTCGAGCGCGATCGATTCGTCCGTGACTTCGATGCCTTTGATCGTGCGCTGAACGGCCCCGATGATGTCGTTGTCGATCAAGAGGCTCTCCAGGCAGTAGCCCAGTAGGCTCGCATGCATGCCGGCCGATTCATAAATCAGGTTGGCACCAGCATTGCCGACCAGCGCGTGGTTGTAGGCCTTCTCGTAGCCGGCCTGGGCGTCGGGTACTTTGGAATCCGTCATGCCCGAGGCGGTGCCGCAGGTGAGATCGTAGAACTGGCCCATCTGCGCCGCACCGGCCGAGAGCAGCGCCTGCTCCGGGCTGCCGCCCGACATGGCGCCGGTGCGCAGGTCCGAGACGAAGCACCAGGTGCCGAAGATCGCCGGTGCCCCGGGCTTGATCGCGTTGATATAGACGAGCCCCGCCAGCACCTCGGCCACTTCCTGGACGATGGCGCCGGCAAGCGAGGCGGGCGCCGTGGCGCCGGCCTGGCCGGCCGAGAGCAGCAGCACCGGCATGCCGCCCCTGACCGCGACCTCGAGGCAGCGGCAGGCGTCGGCCGCGAATTTCAGCGGCGGCACCACGAAGCAGTTGGACTGGCTGACGAAGGGACGCGCGCGCCACTTGTCTTCGCCGCCGGCGATCGCATGCAGCATCTGCAGCGAGGCCGCGAGCTGCTCGGGCGCCACCCAGCTCGTGCCGACATGCTTGTTGGTGCCGAATACGCTGGCATAGCAGGTGTTGAAATCCATCTCGAAGGGATCGGTCAACTCGCGGCAGACGATCGCGCGCTGGAAGAAATGGATATGGTCGAGCGTGTCGACGATGCGGGCGATGTCGTAGAGGTCCTTGGTGGTCGATTCCCGATATTCGCCGGTGATCGGATCGACCATATGCACGGCGGCACCGGCGGTGCCGAAATAGACCTTGCTGCCCCAGGGCTCCATGTCATGGCGCGGATCTTGCGCATAGAGCGGGAACTTGCGCGCGGCCTTGGCGAGCGTGTCCTCGATGAGAGCGCGCGGGAAGGTAAGGCGGCCGTTGCTGTTGAGCTTGGCGCCGGCCGCGGTCATAACCTCGATGCCGCTCGGAATCGCGTCCGCCATGCCGACCTTCTCGAGCACGTCCAGCGCCGCGTGATGGATCTTCTGGATGTCCGCGTCGGTCAGAGGCTTGTAACGGCCGCCCTCGAGGCCCGGCCATACGGGGCGCTGGTTCTCCGGTAAGGGAGCTGCGCGCATCGCGCGCCGGGCCTCGCGTCCGCCGCGCCGTCCCGACCTCGATTCCGTCTCGCTCATCGTCGTCTTTTGCTCCTCGCGCAAGCAGCCCTTGCCAGGTGCCCACAAACATAAAGGGCATCCCTCGTTCGGGGTGCCCCTTTCGTGATGGTGCTCGCAATCCGATCGAACCTCGGCGGCGGCGCCGGAGCCTTGCGGCTCCGCGCCAGCGCCATGATCGCGCTTTGCACCCTCGGCCACAAACGACTAAAGTTCCCTCTGAGCCCAAGCCCAGCTAATATGTCGGTTATTCATGGCTAAAAAACTCCCGCCCCTCAATTGGTTGCGGACCTTCGAGGTTGCCGCGACCACCATGAGCTTCACGGCCGCAGCGCGCGAGCTGGGTATCACCCAATCGGCCGTCAGCCAGCAGGTTCGGCTCCTGGAGGGCCATCTGGGGAGGCCCCTGTTCCACCGCCTGCCGCGCGGCCTGCGCCTGACCGAGGCGGGCGACGCGCTGCTGCCGCTCCTGGGCGATGCCTTCTCCCGGATCGCCGAGGGCACGGCCGAGATCTTCGGCGATCTGGCGCGGCCCCGCCTTATGGTGCGCGCCACCACCAGCTTCGCTGCCCTGTGGCTGGTGCCGCGGCTGGCGCGGTTCCACGCCCGCCACCCCGAGATCGAGTTCCGCCTGACCAGCTCGATCTGGGCCGCGGACTATCCCGATCCAGCGGTCGATCTGGAGATCCGCTATGGCAGCGGCCGATGGTCGGGGCTCAAGTCCGACCGGCTCACCTGGGACGAGCTCTTCCCGGTCTGCAGCGCGGGCTGGGCGCATGGGCCGGAGCGCCTGGAGCAGCCGGCGGACTTGGCGCGCTGCACCCTGCTTCATGTGTTTGGTTTTCGCGAGGGCTGGCCCGAATGGCTGGCCAAGGCGGGCCTGACCGACAAGATCGACGGCGCCAGCGGTCTCGAATTCGACTTGGGCCTCGCGGCACTCGATCTGGCCGAGCGCGGCGTCGGCGTGGCGCTGGGCCGGACCTGCTACGCAGCCGAACGCATTGCCGCCGGTCGCCTCATGGTTCCGTTCAACATCACGCTGCCGACGGACGAGGCCTTCTATCTGGTCTCAGCCGAAGGGCGCGCGCCGACCATGGCCGCCGCCGCCTTTCGCAGCTGGGTGCTGGAGGAAGCGACCGCGGCGCACCGTTCGCGCTAATCCGTCTCAAGCTCGGGGCGATCCGTATCCTGGCGACCTTGCCTGACCTCCTCGCGTGCGCGGGCCGCGAGTGCCACATAGCGGCTGCGCAGCCGCATCAGCTCCTCCTCGTTCAGTTCCTCAATATCGAGCAGCGCATTGTGTGCGCCCTCGACGGCGCGAATGAGCTCGTCGAGTTTGAGCTGCACCGCATGGGAGTCGCGGTTCTGCGTGTTCTGGATCAGGAACACCATCAGGAAAGTGATGATGGTGGTGCCGGTGTTGATGACGAGCTGCCAGGTGTCGGACCAAGCGAAGATCGGACCGGTGACGATCCAGACCAGGATGACCAGGCAGGCGATCATGAAGCAGAGCGGATGGCCCGCAGCCCGGGCGGTCCAATTGGCGAAGCGGCTGAAACGGCTACGGCGATAATGCATGGCACCTCGCGTCCTTGTCGCAGGGGAATGAATGGGGGTGGCGCTCAGGACTCCGGAATATCGATCGGCGCGGGCGGCAGGCCGGCACAATGGCGCCGCCAGATCGCGCGGTAGGCGGCTTCGAGCTTGCGGGCGAAACCATCCGTGTCGAACAGCGGGGCCGTCAGCCGGTTGGCAGCGAGCTTGGCCTTGAGCGCCGTCAACGCCGCCGGATCGCGGCCATAGCGCAGCACGATCTCCCGATATTGGTCGAGGCTCTCCGCGACCAGCTCCGGCAGGCCGACGGCCCGCAGCAGGCTGGCCGAGACGCGTGCCGGGAAATAGGCGCCCTTGAGCGTCACCACCGGCAGGCCCGCCCAGAGCGCGTCGCTGGTGGTGGTGTGGCCATTGACGATGCGTGGATCGAGTGCCAGATCGGCGAGACCGAGCCTGCGCAGATGGCGCTGCGTGGTCGCGCGTCCGGCAAAGACGAGCCTCGCCGGATCGACGCCGCGGGCGGCGGCTTCCCTTTTCAGGTTGGGTTCGATGCCGTCATTGCCGCGCCAAAGCCACAGCACCGCGCCGGGCAGCGCCTGAAGCAGCTCCATCCAGAGGCCGAACATGACGGGCTCGATCTTGAAGCCCTGGTTGAAGCTTGCCAGCACCAGGGCGGTTTCCGGCAGCCCCTCGGCGGCGCGGCTGGTCGGTTCGGGCCAGATCGGCCGGTCGCGGTCATTGACCTGATAGGAACCGGGCAGCCGCACAATCTGCTCGGTGAAATGGCGTTGCGCTTCGGGCGGCGTGACGACAGCGTCGCCCAGCACATAGTCGAAGAAGCGCGCGCCGGTCGTGCCCGGAAATCCGAGCCAGGCCGCTTGCAGCGGCGCCGGCCGGAGTGCCGGAATCTCGAGCCGCGCCCCGCTGGTCCAGCCCTTGAGATCGACCAGGATCTCGACGCCATCCTTCGCAATCGCCCGGGCTGCGCTGCCCGGATCGAGCGCCGAGAGGTCGCGGAAATGATCGGGCTCGCCTTCTGCGCTCCTGCGATAATCGCTGCCGTCATCGGGATTGGTGGCATAGGCGAACACCTCGATCTGCGCGCGGTCGTGGCGGCGCATCAAGCCCCGCATCAATTGCATCGTGGCGTGGGCTGCAAAATCGCCGGAGAGATAGCCGATCCTGATGCGCCCTTCGGGGCCGGGCCGCGGCACGGCGGGAAACCGCTGACGATAGGGTGCCATCCGGCGTTCCATCGCCTCGGCCCATGAGCGCGCCACCGCCGCGCAGGTCTCCGGCTCTGCGGCGAACGCGAGAATCGCAAAGGATGTGATGCCCGGCCGTCGCCCCGTCGCAACCGCACGCGCGACCTGTCTGCGCAGTCTCGGCCTGATCTCATCGAGCCGCGCCCAGTCGCCCATATAAGCGAGCTCCAGCGCGCAATTGGCGGTCGCAACCTCGTCGTTGGAGTCGACCGCCAGGGCGCGGCGATAATACTCGATTGCTTCCGCCGGCTTTCGCTCCGATCGCATGATGTTGCCGAGAAGCCGATGGGCGTCGCGCTGGTCGGGATCGCGCTCGATCGCCGCCTGCAGGACCGTCATCGCCTCCTTGGCCCGCCCCAGCGGCATGAGGGCGCCGCCCCGCGCGGTCAGGGCCGGCGGATAGGCAGGCGATAGCGCTAACGCGCGATCGGCGAAATCGAGCGCCTCCGCGAGCCGGTTCATCTGGCGCGACAGGCGCGAGCGTTCCACGAGCGCGTCGATATCGCCCGGATCGCGGGCGATCGCCGAATCGAGCAGGCGCTGCGCCTCGTCTTCGCGTTCCAGCTCCGCCAGAACCGCACCAAGCTTGGCGGCCAGGAGCGGATGATCGGGCCGCTCGGCGCGCACGGCTTCGAGGCTCGCCCATGCGGCTTCCCGCTCGCCCTTGGCCGACTGCACCACGCCGCGCTGGATGCGCGCTTCGACGAAGCTGCCGTCATGAACCAGGGCCTGGTCCAGCGCCGCGATGGCCTGATCGTAGCGCCGCGATCGATAGAACGCGGCCGCCTTGGCGACGAGATCGAGCGCGTCGGCGGCGCGCGCCGGCAGCGTCTCCTCGACGAAGCTGGTCCGAGCGACGGCGTCGCTGCCGATCTCGACGGCGATCGCCGCCGGCGCAAGGCCGCGACGGTGACGGTCCATCATCGCCCCATAGGCGGCCTCGAGGCCCCGCGCGAAGCATTGGCTGTCGAAGAGCGGCATGCTCGCTCGCTGCGTGGCGAGCTTCGAGCGCAGCGCCGCGAGCTTCTCCGGATGGCGCGCCAAGTCCAGCGCCCGCTCGCGATAGGAAGCGAGGCTGTCGGCGACCAGCTCCGGGAGCCCGATGGCGCGCAGCAGGCTGGCCGAGACCCGACTCGCGAAATGGCGGCCCTCGAGCGCCAGCACCGGCAGCCCCGCCCAGAGCGCGTCGCTGGTCGTGGTATGCCCGTTGTAGATCCGCGTATCCAGCGCCAGGTCCGCCAGCTGCAGGCGGCGCAGATGCTGCTCCTTGGGCAGGCGGTCGCTGAAAAGCAGCCTCGCCGGCTCGATTCCGCGCAATGCAGCCTCGCGCCGGAGATTTTCCTCCATGAGATCGTTCGGCCGCCAGAGCCAGAGCCTGGCCTGCGGCAGCGCCTGCAACAGCTCCATCCAGAGCCCGAACATCACCGGTTCGATCTTGTAGCCCTGGTTGAAGGAACAGAAGACGAAGGCGTCTTCCGGCAGCCCAGCCGCCGCCCGCGATGTGGGTTCGGCGCCGATGGCGCGCGTCTCGTCGTTGGGCTGGTAGCTGCCCGGCAGCCAGACCAGCCGTTCGCTGTAGAAGCGCGCGTGGGCGGCAGGCGCCACGGTGCGATCGACCAGCGCATAGTCGTGGTAGCGGCTGCCCATCGTCCCCGGATATCCAAGCCAGGCGGCCTGGATCGGCGCCGGGCGCAAGGCCGGAATCTCGAGGCGCGTCCAGGAGGTGTGGCCGGTGAGATCGACCAGGACGTCGACCTCATCGCCGGCGATCGTCTCCGCCGCGCGGCGATGATCCATTTCGCCCAGATCGACGAAGGCGTCGGCCGCCTCGCGGATGCGCTGGCGCATCGGGCTCGTGTCCGGTGGGCCATAGGCATAGGCGTGCACGCGGACCGCTTGGCGGTCATGACGTTCAAGACAGCGGACCACGAGCTGCGCGACCGCATGCTCGCGAAAATCCTGCGACAGATAGCCGACGACGATGGGGCCGCGACTCCGGGGCGGGCGCGTCAAGACCATCGGCGCACCCGCGCGCCGTTCGGCCGCGCGCGCCGCCAGGGCTGCAATGCGAAGACTGTCACCCAGGTCGTCCTCATAGCCGATGAGCGCGAAGGGCGCCTCGGAGAGGGGGCGTCCCAAGGCCAGAGCGTTGGCCCTCTGGCGCCTGACCCGCATCCGCAGCTTCGATCCATACGGCCAATCGCAGGCCTGGTCCATATGGTGCAGGATTCTCGCAGACAGCATCTCATTGCCGGGCTCGAGCTCGAGGGCCTTGCGCCCCGCGGCCAGCGCGTTTCTCAACTCACCCTTCAGCCGCAAGGCAGTCGCCAGATCGCCGAAGGTCACGGCGCGGGGCTCGATCTCGGACGAGCGCTTGAGAAGAGCGACGGCCGCGGGAACCTTGGCCATGGCCAGAAGGACCAGCGCCTTCTGGCGCAAGGCGCCCGCTTGGTCGGGCGTGCGCTGCAACAGCCGGTCGAGCGCGGCAACCGCCTCTTCATGCCGTCCCAGCTCGCGCAGGGCGGAGGCGAAATTGACGATTGTGGTGGGGCCGAAGGGGTTGCGGGCGGCGGCGCGCTCCAACGCCGGCAGCGCTTCCGCATAGCGGCCCTGGCTCGCCAGCAGCGACCCCAGGTTCTGCAGCGCCTCGTCATGGTTGGGCTCGAGCGCGATCACGCGGCGCGCCTTGTCGATGCCCGCTTCGACATCGCCCTGGGCGGCGGCGATGACGCTCGAGAGATGCAGGGCTTCGATGTGGTTCGGTGCCTGCGCCAGGATGGATTCGCAAAGAGCCCTGGCCTCGGTCCGCCTTCCCGCCTGGAATGCAGTCACGGCCGCCGCCAGGGTCGCTGCCTCGTCGATGGGCGGTTGGGTCGGCTTCGTTTCAGCCATGGTTCGGCCGATCCGCATCCGACGGCGTCAAAGAGCGATTCCTCGATCTAGCCATCGCGCCCTGCCCGCGGGGCCGGCGCCGCAAGCTCGATGAGATCGGCCGCGAGCCCCGCCTCGTGGCGCGCCCAGGCCGCGAGATAGACGGCCTCGAGATGGCGCGCGAAGCGGGGGCTGTCGAAGAGCGGCATGGTCGAGCGATTGCGGGCGAGGCGCGCCTTGACGTTGGCAAGCGCGGCGGGATCGCGCGCGAGCTTGAGCGCGGTTGAGCGATAGCCTTCGAGATCGGCCGCCACCAGATCCGGCAGCCCGATCGCGGTCAGCACGCTGGCCGAGACGCGCGCCGCATAATGGCTGCCGAGCATGGTCAGCACCGGCACGCCCGCCCAGAGCGCGTCGCTGCTGGTGGTATGGCCGTTGTAAAGGCGCGTATCGAGCGCCAGATCGGCCAGCGCCAGGCGGCGCAGATGCACCGGCTTCTCCGGACGATCGGCGAAGACCAGTCGCTCGGGCGCGACGCCGCGCTTCGTCGCCTCGCGCTGCAGGTTGACCGGCGCCACCTCGTTGATCCGATGCAGCCACAGCACCGATTTCGGCAGATCGCGCAACAGCCCCATCCAGAGATCGAACAGCACCGGCTCGATCTTGTAGGACTGATTGAAAGAGCAGAACACGATACCGTCCTCGGGCAGTCCATACTCGGCCCTTGTCGGCCGGCCGGCTGCGATCGGTTGGCGATCGTCGTTGGGCTGGAAGGTCTCGGGTAGATAGGCCAGCTTCTCGCTGTAATGCGGCGCCTGGTCGGACGGCGTGACGATCCTGTCGGTCAGCAGATAGTCCAGATAGTCGGCGCCGCTGCTGCCGGGAAATCCCAGCCAGCCCATCTGGACCGGCGCCGGACGCAGGGCCGCAATCTCCAACCTGGCCCCGGTCGTATGCAGCGTCAGCTCGATCAGGATATCGACCCGGTCCTTGGCGATCCGTTCGGCCGCCGCGCGATGATCGAGCTCGCGGATATCGATGAAGGCGTCGACCCCGTCGCGCACGCGCTCGCGCAGGGCGCTGCGGTCCTCGACCCCCGTCGAATAGGCCCAGACCTCGAACTGCGACCGGTCATGCAGCTCGAGGGTACGCACCAGCAGCTGCGAGACGGCATGATTGCGGAAATCGGCCGAGACATAGCCGAGCTTGATGCGCCGGTCCGCATCACGCGGCCGTTCCGGCAGGATCAATGGCGGTCCGGCCCGTCTTGCGGCTTGCGTGCTCATGGCCCGCGCGATGGCGCCATGGCGAGCCGGGTCCTCGGCATGGGCAAGGCTGAGGAAGGCCGCTTCCGCGGGGGCCTCGCCCTTGGCCAATGCCTCGTCGGTCAAGGCGTCGACCATCGGCTTCAGGCGTTGCGCCTCGTCCCAATCGCAGCATTGCAGCGCCTGATTGAAGAGACGCGGAATCGCCTGGGGATGGCGCGGCGCCGTCGCGAGCGCGCGCCGAAAGCAGTCCGTCGCCTCGGCCATGCGCCGCAACTGCGCCAGCGCATCGCCCAACGCCACCAGGGTGTCGGGATCCTCGGGCGCCACGGCGAGCGCTGCGTTGAATTCGGCGATCGCCGCGTCGCGGTCGCTGCGCAGGAGATAGGCCCGTCCGATGCTGCGATGAAGGCTGACCGGGTCCCCGCCATTCTCGAGCGCCGCGCGGTAGTGGCGAATCGCCTCCTCGCAGGCGCCGCCATCGAGCGCCACGGTGCCGAGGTTGAAATGAGCCGATGCCGTCCCGGGCTGCAAAGCGAGCGCGCGGCGCAGGGCCAGCCGGGCCTCCTCGCGCCGGTTGCTGGCGCGCAAGGCCACGCCCAGATTGACCAGTGTCTCGACATGATCGGGACGCAGCGCCAGGGCGCGGGCGAGGGCACGCAACGCCCCCTCGTGATCGCCGCCTGTGAGCCGCAGATTGCCGAGCAGGAACTGCGCTTCGGCATTGTCGGGCGCCTGTTGCACGACGCTCTCGGCTTCCGCCTTGGCCTGGTCGAGCGCTCCCAGCGCGCGCAGGCTGCGCACCAGCATCAAACGGCCGCCGATATGGGCGGGCGCCAGCTTCGCCGCCGCCTCCAGATGGCTGCGCGCCTCCGCGTGACGCTTCTGGCTGGCGAGGAGCGCTCCCAGATTGCGACGTCCCTCGGCATGGTCGGGCGCCAGCTTGACGAGGCGCTCGCTGGCAGCGATCGCGGTCGCCGTATCGCCGATCATTGCGGCGGCGGCCGCGTAGAGATGCAGCACGTCGCGATTGTCGGATGCCACCTCGAGCAGGATCTTGCATTGCCGGCAAGCATCGGCGGCGCGGCCCTCCGTGAAGGCCTTGACCGCCAAATCGAACAGGGCGGAAGGATCGCCGCCGGTGATCTTGCGCTCAGGCTGAGGCGGGCGGACGCTCATCGCTTCATCACCGTCCAGACCGGCCTTGCGCCGCGTGGAACGAGCCCAGCGCCGCGACCATGTCCGCAACCGGCCGGCTCCAGTCGCAGGGGCTGGTTTGCCGGAACAGGCGGGCGCTCGGATACCAGGGGCTGTCGCCGCGCGCGAACAGCCAACGCCAGTCGGGGACGAAGGGGATCAGGATCCAGGCTGGCCGGCGCAGGCTGCCGGCGAGATGAGCGACCGCGGTGTCG
>Ga0335084_10005233_pt1 | contig 12805 bp, 8 predicted proteins | sample Lox_Sample_44_FD_206721 | JGI IMG/M metagenome (GOLD analysis project Ga0335084, IMG submission 206721) | Soil microbial communities from Loxahatchee National Wildlife Refuge, Florida, United States - Lox_Sample_4.4 | ecosystem: Environmental > Terrestrial > Soil > Wetlands | place: USA: Florida... | reverse complement strand
ATAGCGAATTTCGATCGCTGGCTACACTGCGCGCCGCCTCAACAGCTCGTTCCGCGCATGAAACACGCCTTCCTGTTCGCAGCCCTCGTGATTTCCCTGACCACCGCCATGCCGCAAACGGTCGATCCGTATCTCTGGCTCGAGGACGTGACGGGCGAACGGGCGCTCGCATGGGTGCATGAGCAGAACGCGCGCACCGAAAAGACGTTCGCGGACGATCCGCGCTACGAAAGACTGCGACGCGAATTCCTCGCGATCCTCGATTCGCACGCACAGATTCCGTACGTCGAGAGGATGGGCGATCACTACTACAACTACTGGCGCGATGAGCGCAATCCCCGTGGCATCTGGCGCCGTGTCCCGGTCGCGGAGTACGGGCAGCCCGATCCACCGTGGGAGGTCGTGCTCGATCTCGATCTCCTCGCGAAGAGCGAGAACGAGAACTGGGTCTGGAAGCCGCCGGTATGCCTGCGTCCGCAGCAGAGGGACGGCGCGTACGAGCTGTGCATGTTGCGCCTGTCGCGTGGCGGTGCCGATGCCTATGTCGCGCGCGAGTTCGACCTGCGCAAGAAGGCGTTCATTGCAGGCGGATTCAGCCTTCCCGAAGCAAAATCGGATGTCGATTGGGCCGACGAGAATCACCTGTGGGTCGGTACCGATTTCGGTGCGGGCAGCATGACCCAGTCCGGCTACCCGCGTATCGCCAAACGCTGGTCGCGCGGTACGCCGCTCGCGCAGGCGCAAACGGTGTTCACCGGCAAACTGACCGACATCGCGGTCACTGCGTTCAAGGAGTACCAGGGACCGGTGCGCGACTGGATCTCGCGCGATCTCAGCGTGCGCGAACAGGAATACTTCGCGCTCGTCGATGGCAAGCCGGTGAAGCTCGACCTGCCCCGCGACGTGCGGATGCAGGTGTTCCACGACTGGCTGCTCCTGCGCACGCAGAGCGCGTGGAAGGTCGCCGGCCGCAGGTTCGTCGCCGGCAGCCTCCTCGCCATCGAATGCGATCGTTTCCTGCGTGGCGCTCGCGACATGCACGTGCTGTACGAACCGCGGAAGCGCAGCGCGCTGCAGGCCGTTGCGCTCACGCGCTCCGCAGTGCTGATCACCGAACTCGACAACGTGCACAGCCGCATCAGCGAGATCACGTTCGACGGCAAATCCTGGCGGACGCATCGCGTCCCCGCACCGGAGAACGTGCAACTCGCGGTGGTGACAAGCGACTGGGATTTCGATGACTACCAGCTCACAGTGCAAGGTTTCACGACGCCGACCACGCTGTATGCCGGTCGCATAGGGATGCAGCGCTGGGAGGAATTCAAGGCTGTCAAGGCCCTGCCGGCGTTTTTCGACGCCTCACGCATCGTCACCGAGCAATTCGAGGCGACAAGCCGCGACGGAACGCGCATTCCGTATTTCATTGCACACCACGCTCAACTCGAAACCGACGGCAGTCATCCCACGCTCCTGCAAGGCTATGGCGGATTCGCGATTTCGCAGCTGCCGAACTATTCGGCGCTGCTTGGACGCGGATGGCTCGAAGCGGGCGGCGTGCTCGTGCGCGCGAACATTCGCGGCGGCGGCGAGTTCGGTCCGCAATGGCATCGCACGGCGCAACGCGAAGGACGGCAGAAGACGTTCGACGATTTCATCGCGGTTGCCGAAGACCTCATCCGCCGCGGCATCAGCAGCCCCGCGCACCTCGGCATCCTGGGTGGCAGCCAGGGCGGGCTGCTTGTCACCGGAGCCATGGTGCAGCGTCCGGAGCTGTTCAGCGCCGTCGTGGCACAGGTGCCGCTCACCGACATGTTGCGCTATCACAAGCTGCTGGCGGGCGCTTCGTGGATGGGCGAGTACGGGGATCCGGACGTAGCGAGCGACCGCGCGTTCATCGCCAAGTACTCGCCGTATCAAAACGTGCGCCCAGGCGTGAAGTACCCGCCGATCTATCTCGCCACCTCCACGCGCGACGATCGTGTGCATCCGGGACACGCACGCAAGCTTGCTGCTCGCATGCTCGAGCAGGGTCACGACGTGCTGTACTTCGAGAATGTCGAGGGCGGTCACGCCGCGGGTGCTGACAACGAGCAGGCAGCGCGGATGTGGGCCCAGAGCATTGCGTTTCTTGCGCGCAAGCTTGGCTTGCCGGAGACGCGCTAGCTCGCCGCGCAAGTGCGATTGCCGCTGGTCGCTTGATGCGTTCGCAGAGCGACCGCGCGTCGGGCCGTTGTGCGCGCGAGCGTCGGCCGGCATTACAAACGAACCTGAACGCCAGCTAACAGCTTTTCAAAATCAATGACTTGCCAAATTGGCCCAGTACTTGCACCGATCATCCCGACGGTTGAACACACAACGCCGCACAGCTAGTGTTCGGCCAAGCAGAACAACCAGAAAGGCCGGGAGGACCTGTGAGTCGAAGAATCCTTGGTTTGATCGCGGCTGTCGCGCTGACGCTGTGTTCGTCGGTGCATGCCGCTGCCTATTGCACCGATGGCTTGATCGCACAGCCCGACCTTAGCGTTGCGGACGTGTCGCTGAACGGCGTGAACGCCGATAACTGTTACGGCATCGTCCTCGGCACCAACGACGCCTCGAACATCGGCTTCAAAGGATTCACCGCACTCGCTACTGCGTCCGCCGGCGGCACCGGGAAGGGCAGCATTGACGGCATCGACTTCACACTTGGCGCAGCCGTCACCGATCACAACCCGGATGAGGGGACGTGGAGTCTCTCCTGGACTGGCGGCACCCCGCCGATCACGCTCGACTTGATTGCGGTCGTCCAGACCAAGGTCTCGTTCGCGTCGTACCTGTTTGACTTGACCCTCGCTGACACGCCCGGATCAGCCAGCGGCCAGTGGGTGATCAACTACATGATCGACGAAACGTTCCCGCTATTCGACAGCTTCGCGATTTACGCCGCCAACGTCAGCGGTGGATCGACCCCACCGCCCACGGGAGTCGATGAGCCCGGCGTCCTTGCCTTGCTCGGGTTTGCGGGCATCGCGCTGGCATTCGCCCGTCGTCGACGCCAGCCAGTTTGACCGCGCGACTCCCGCCGGGGATCACTCGGCGGTGAAGAACCCCTTCATGCGATCCATGAAGGACTTCGCCTGCGGCGAGTGACGCGCGCCCCCTTCTTTCACGGACGCATCGAAGTCGCGCAGCAGGCGCTTCTGCGCTTCGGTCAGTCGAAGCGGAATCTCCACGGTCACGTGGCAATAGAGGTCGCCAGGGTATGACGACCGCACGCCCTTGACGCCCTTGCCGCGCAGGCGAAACGTCTTTCCGTTCTGCGTGCCTTCCGGAATCGTGATGCTGACCTTATCCGTCAGCGTCGCGACTTCGAGGTCGCCCCCGAGCGCTGCGGTCGCGACCGAGATCGGGACTTCGCAGTGGAGATCGTCGCCGTCGCGTTGAAACACTTCGTGCGGCTTGATGCGGATCTCGACGTACAGGTCGCCCGAGGGACCGCCGTTTACCCCCGGTTCGCCCTTGCCCGCCAGGCGAATGCGCTGGCCCTCGTCGATGCCTGCGGGGATGTTGACTTCGAGAACCTTGTTCTTCTTGATGCGTCCTTCACCGTGGCAGCTGGGGCACGGATCCGGTATGACCTTGCCGCTGCCGTGGCAGGTCGGGCAGGTCTGCTGGATCGAAAAGAATCCCTGCGTAACGCGCACGGCGCCGGCGCCACCGCAGCTCGAGCAGGTGCGCGCCTTGGTGCCGGGCTTGGCACCACTGCCATCGCACGTTTCGCATTTGTCCCAGCTCGGAACGCGAATCTCGGTGGTGAACCCGCGCGCCGCCTGCTCGAGCGCGAGATCCATGTTGTAGCGCAGGTCGGCGCCGCGGAACGCGCCCGCACGTCCGCCTCCTCCACCGCCGCGGCCGCCACCGAAGATGTCGCCGAAGATGTCGCCGAACGCGTCGGCAAAACTGCCGAAGCCCTGCCCGCCGCCGAAGCCTGCGGCACCTGCCGCGTTTGGATCGACTCCCGCATGGCCAAACCGGTCGTAGGCCGCACGCTTGTGCGAGTCGGTAAGGATCTCGTAGGCCTCCTTGATCTCCTTGAACTTCTCCTCCGACTCTTTCGCGCTCGCACCGTCCTTGCCCTGGTTGCGGTCGGGATGGTGCTTCATCGCCAACTTGCGATAAGCCTTCTTGATCTCGTCTTCGGAGGCGTTCTTGGCGACGCCGAGGATGTCGTAGTAGTCGCGTTTGGCCATGGGTCAGTTCTTAGCTCGCACACATGCAAAAACGCCGAGAGCGAGCGGCGCCTGTTGCTCCACTCGTTCCCGGCGCGCCATTCCATCACCCGAGGGGGAACGACGGAACGGCTGGTCGGTCCCTCAGCCGCGCTTCACCTCTTTGTAGTCGGCGTCGACCACGTCACTCTCCTTCGCCTTGTCCGCTTCGGCGCCCGGCTGCGGTCCGGCGCTCGCCGCCGCGGCACCCGCCTGGTCGCCTTGCATCGACGCATACATCTTCTCGCCGAGCTTTTGCGATGCGGTCATCAGGGCCTGCGTCTTCGACTCGATGGCGTCCTTGTTGTCGCCCTTGAGCGCCTCTTCGACATCCTTGATCGCGGCCTCGATCTTTTCCTTCTCGCCGGCATCGAGCGAGGCGCCATGCTCGGTCAGCGCCTTCTTGATCTGATGCACGCTGGCGTCCGCGCTGTTGCGCGCCTGCGCGAGTTCGAAGCGACGGTGGTCCTCGGCCTTGTTCGCCTCGGCGTCCTTGACCATGCGCTTGATCTCGTCTTCGGTCAGGCCGGAGTTCGCCTTGATCGTGATCTTGTTTTCCTTGCCGGTCGCCTTGTCCTTCGCGCCGACGTGCAGGATGCCGTTGGCATCGATATCGAAGCTGACCTCGATCTGTGGCAAGCCGCGCGGCGCCGGCGGAATGCCCTCGAGATTGAACTCGCCGAGCAGCTTGTTGCCTGACGCCATTTCGCGTTCGCCCTGGAACACCTTGATCGTGACCGCCGGCTGGTTGTCATCCGCCGTCGAGAATGTCTGCGAGAACTTGGTCGGGATCGTCGTGTTCTTCTGGATCATCTTCGTCATCACCCCGCCCAGCGTTTCGATGCCGAGCGAAAGCGGTGTGACGTCGAGCAGCAGCACGTCCTTGCGCTCGCCCGAGAGCACCTGGCCCTGGATGCCTGCGCCGACCGCTACCGCCTCGTCCGGGTTCACGTCCTTGCGCGGCTCCTTGCCGAAGAATTCACGCACTTTTTCCTGCACCTTCGGCATGCGCGTCTGGCCGCCGACCAGGATCACCTCGTCGATGTCGCTCGCCTTGACGCCGGCGTCCTTGATCGCGATCCGGCATGGCTCGATCGTGCGTTCGATCAGATCCTCGACCAGCGCTTCGAGCTTCGCGCGGGTCAGCTTCATGTTCAGGTGTTTCGGACCGGACTGATCGGCCGTGATGTACGGCAGATTGATTTCGGTCTGCTGGCTCGACGAGAGCTCGATCTTCGCCTTCTCGGCCGAGTCCTTCAGCCGCTGCAGCGCGAGCACGTCCTTCGAAAGGTCCGCACCCGATTCCTTCTTGAACTCGGTGACGACGTAGTCGATGATGCGCTGGTCGAAGTCTTCGCCGCCCAGGAACGTATCGCCGTTCGTGGAGAGGACCTCGAACTGCTTCTCGCCGTCGACGTCGGCGATCTCGATGATCGAGATGTCGAACGTGCCGCCGCCCAGGTCATAGACGGCGATCTTGCGGTCGCCGCGTTCACCCTTCTTGTCGAGTCCGAAAGCGAGCGCAGCCGCCGTGGGCTCGTTGATGATCCGCTTCACTTCCAGTCCCGCGATGCGGCCCGCGTCCTTGGTCGCCTGGCGCTGCGAGTCGTTGAAGTACGCCGGGACAGTGATGACGGCTTCGGTTACGGTCTCGCCGAGATAGTCCTCGGCGGTCTTCTTCATCTTGCGCAGGACCTCGGCGCTGACCTGGGGAGGCGCGATCGCCTTGCCGCGCACTTCGACCCAGGCGTCGCCATTCGGCGCCTTGACGATCTTGTACGGCATGAGGCCGATGTCCTTCTGGACTTCCTTCTCCTCGAAGCGGCGTCCGATCAGCCGTTTCACCGCGTACAGCGTGTTGCGCGGATTGGTCACGGCCTGCCGCTTGGCAGGTGCGCCGACCAGGATCTCGCCGTCTTCCATGTACGCGACGATCGAGGGTGTCGTGCGCGCGCCCTCGGAGTTCTCGATGACCTTGACCTGGTCGCCTTCCATGATCGCGACGCACGAGTTGGTCGTGCCAAGGTCGATGCCGATGATCTTTGCCATTTGTGTGCCCTCGTTTGACGGTGCGGTCGGTCTGGCCAGCTTGCTGGCGTGCGCGCCGCCGCTCCCTTATGAAGTGTGTGTGTTTCCGGCTACTTCAAGCCTGTGCCACCGTCACGAGCGCCGGCCGCAGCACGCGATCGGCGATCATCCAGCCCTTCTGCAGCACCGCCGCCACGTGGTTCGGCGGCACCCCATCCGCAGGCACCATGGAGACCGCCTGATGCTTGTGCGGATCGAACTTCTGGCCCTTCGGATCGATCTCTGTCAGGCGGTTCTTCTCGAAGGCGCTTCGCAACTGGCGGAGCGTGATCTCGATGCCCTCGCGCATCGAGCCATTCGCGGCCGACACGGCTTCCAGCGCCTTCTCGAGCGAATCCATCACCGGCACGAGTTCCTCCGCGAACGATTCGACGGCGTACTTGTGCGCCTTGGAAATGTCGTCCTGCGCACGGCGTCGCGTGTTCTCGATCTCTGCCCGCGCGCGCACATAGAGGTCGTAGTGTTCACTGGCCTTGGCGCGCGCTTCGTCCAGAGCCGTCTGCAGCTCGGCCTGCACTTCCGAGGTGCTCTCGCTGCTCAGCGCGGTGGGTTCGTTCGCGGCCGAAGGTTGCTGCGCGTTCTTGTCGGCAGCCGGGTTCAGCTCCGGTCCCTGCATGAATCCTCCCGAAAACAATCAACTCATTCAAAGACTTGCCCACTGTGGGGCCATGCCTGCCGATTTCAAGTGCCGCCTGGATCACCGGAATGCAGCCACTCGGATGACGCGATCGATCCCGCAAGCAGAGCAGACACCGCGTATCGGTGCCGGTCTCCAGCGACTGCCCTCAATGCCACGTCAGGTCGGATCGCTTCGAATCAAGAGCGCGTCGCTCGAGAACGCCTTCACTCCGACGCGCCAAGCCGCACTGCCCGTTGCGCCGTCTCCTGCGCCAGTGCTTCCCGCTCGCGCACCTGCGCGCGATCGATCGACCATCCATGGGTGTGCGTTCGCACAAGATGGACCAGGGCTTCGATGAATGCGGGAGTGTCGTTGAGGGCGGGGATGTAGTGAAACGCACCACCACCGGCGCGCTCGAATGTCTGCATGCCTTCGATGGCGATCTCTTCCAGCGTCTCAAGGCAATCGGCGACAAAACCGGGACACACGACGTCGACCCGGCGCGCGCGCGCGCTGCCCAACTCGTGCAGCACAGCGGCGGTGTACGGACGCAGCCATTCGGCCCTGCCGAAGCGCGACTGGAACGTGATCGCGTATTCGCTCGATTGCAGTCCCAGCGCTTGCGCAAGCAGTCGACCCGTCTTCTGGCACTGGCAGTGATAGGGATCGCCAAGAGCGAGCGTCCGGCGCGGCACGCCGTGGAAACTCATGACGAGCTTGCCGCCTTCATCGACGGCACGGCCAAACCTGCGCCAGTGCTCGAGCACGCGCGCCTTCAGCGCTTCGATGTATGCGCCGTCGTCGCAGAAGTGCTTCACCCACCGCACCTCCGGAACGTTGCGGGTGCGCGCGAGCGTGGCGTTCACCGCGTCGAACGCCGTTGCCGTCGTCGTCGCCGAATACTGCGGATACATCGGCAGAACGAGCAAGCGATCGACATGCCGTGCGCGCAGCTGATCGAGCACGCTCGCGATGGACGGCTCGCCATAGCGCATCGCCAGCGCGACGTCGACATCGAGTCCGCGTTCGCCGAGCCAGCCGCGCAACAGCAGCGCCTGTTGTTCCGAATTCACTTTCAGCGGCGAACCCGCCGCCGTCCAGATTGCGGCGTACTTCGCGGCCGAACGGCGCGGTCGCATCGTGAGAACCACGCCATGCAGGATCGGCCACCACAACAGCGCGGGAATTTCGACCACGCGTCGATCGGAGAGGAATTGCCTCAGATAGGGCCGCACCTCGGCTGCCGTTGGGGCCGCCGGCGTGCCGAGATTGATGAGCAGGACCGCGGCCCGCGATGGGCGCGCATGATCGAATGGGGGCTCGGGTAGAAATTGCATGGCGACGAACGGTCGACGCGCATCTTATCGAGGTCCCCTTATGCCGCTCGTCGGCCGCTTGCACCAAATCGTCTTCGACCCTACGGATTAGCACGCGCTCCAAGCGTGCAGGTTGATGCGAAACTTGTTGCTTCGGCGTATCGCCACTGCCTGTTTCGCACCGATGCACGAATCACGCTCAGAGATCGCCCTGCGGGAAGCTCTGCGTCTGATGCAGCCGCTTGCGAACGTTCTCGTCGCCAACGGCGTGACCTATCCGCAGTTCGTGCGTGCACTGAAGACGACGTTCCTGCGTGCCGCGCTTGCCGAACTTCGCTCGGCAAATGCGCCGGCGACCGACTCGGCATTGAGCCTTCTTTCGGGCGTGCATCGCAAGGACGTTCGCGTGATGCGAACCTCCGATGGGCCGCCTCCTTCGCGCAACCGTGCGCTTTCGCTCGCCGCGGATGTCGCCGCACGCTGGATGCGCGCGCCCGAATATCTCGACGCGCAAGGCGCGCCGCGCACGCTGCCCCTGAGAGGTCGGCTGGCGAACGAGGTCTCGTTCGAATCCCTCGTGCAGTCTGTGTCCAAGGACTTCCACGCACGCAGCGTCCTCGACGAGCTGCTGCGGCTCGAGGTCGCGGTGGTCGAAAACGAGCACGTGCGCCTGCGCGCCGAGGGTCTGAGCTCGAGCGACCGGTTCGCGGCGCTTGCCGATGCGTTTGCATCCAACACGGGCGACCATCTCGCTGCCGGCGCCGCCAACCTGCGCGCCGCCGCCCACGCGGACAACCTGCCGTTCTTCGATCACTCGGTGGCAATCGAGGGCTTGTCGCTGCATTCGACCTCCGTGCTGCAGAGCCTGGCGCGCGAAGCCTGTGGAGCGGCCATTGCCCGCGTCGAGGCCGAAGCGCGGACGCGCAACTCGCAAGAGGTGCATAGCCTGCCGCAGGAGTGTGCGATGCGGATTCGCATCGGCACGTTCTTTTACGCCGAACCCGCCCGGGTTTCCCACATGACTCCGGCGCCAGCGGCTGGCGCATCCGGAGGCACCAGAACCGGCAACGGCTCGGCGCGCAACGAAGAGCACTTCGCCGCGGCCACGAAGTAGCTCGGTCAGCCCTGCTGGCTGAGCACGTTGGAAAGCAGCCGGGCCGTGATATCGACGATGGGGATCACGCGCTCGTAGGCCATGCGGGTCGGACCGATCACGCCCAGCGTGCCCACCACCTGGCCGCCAACCTCGTAGGGCGCGACCACGAGACTCATCTCGTCGAGCGGCACCAGTTGGGATTCGCCGCCGATGTAGATCTGCACGCCTTGCGCGCGGCTGGAAACGCTCAGCAAATCCATCAGGCGCTGCTTGTGTTCGAACAGGTCGAACAGCGCCCGCAGCTTTTCCATGTCGGCGGCCAGTTCGCTCACGCCGATCAGGTTGCGTTCGCCGGTGATGACGACCGGATCGCTCTGCTGGCTCGCGTCTGCGCCGGCCTGCACCGCCGCCTCCATCAGGCGCGCGATCTCGACGTGCAGCTCCGCGAGTTCGCCATGCAGGCGGCGTCGCGCCTCGTCGAAGTCGAGCCCCGCGAAGTGCTGGTTCAGCACATTGGCCGCTTCGATGAGTTGCGGCTGCGAATATGACCGCTCCGTCATGAGAATGCGGTTCTGCACGTCGCCTTCCGGCGTGACGATGATGAGCAACACACGCTTGTCCGACAGGCGCAGGAACTCGACCTGCCGGAAGGTCGAAGCGCGGCGCGGTGTCAGCACGACGCCGGCAAATTGTGAAAGGTTCGACAACAGGTGCGCCGCGGCCTGGATCGCGCGCTGCGGCTCCGCGATCTGCAACTGGCCCTGGATGATCCGCGTCTGCTGGATTTCGAGCGGCTGGACGGTGAGCAGAGAATCGACGAACAGCCGGTAGCCGCGCGGTGTCGGAATCCGCCCCGCCGACGTGTGGGGGCTGGCCACGAAGCCCATGTCCTCGAGATCGGACATGACATTGCGGATCGTGGCGGGCGAGATGTCCAGCCCGGAGATCTTCGAAAGCGACCGCGATCCGACCGGCTGACCGTCCGCGATGTAGCGTTCGATCAACGTCTTCAGCAAGAGTCTGGCGCGTGCGTCCAACATCCCCCGCATTTTATGGACTGCCGCGCGGCGCGTCCTCCCCGCGGCCCGCGCCGACGCTTTCTTGCTAGATTTCCGCCATGGCGCAGCCCTTCAGGAACGTTGCGATCTTCGGCAAACCGCAGGCGGAGGGCATACGCGAGCCGCTTGCCGCGATTGCGCAGATCGTCCGCGACAAGGGCATGGTGCCGATGTTCGATGCCGCGACGCGGGACCACGTCGGGCTGAAGGAGTACGTCGGTCACACCATCGATGCGCTCGGCAAGGAGGCCGATGTCGCAGTCGTGCTCGGCGGTGACGGGACTTTGCTCGGCATTGCGCGCGAATTGTCGCGCCATCGGATTCCGCTGATCGGCATCAACCATGGCCGGCTCGGCTTCATGACCGACATCGCGCTCGGCCAGATGCCGGAGGTGCTGAGCGCAATGCTCGACGGCCGCTACGAGACCGATCGGCGCTCGTTGCTGGACGCGCAGATCCTGCGCGCCGGCAATACGATCTTCCAGGCACGGGCGGTCAACGACGTGGTGGTCTCGCGCGGCACCACGGGCGGCATGGTCGCGTTCACCGTGCGCGTCGACGGCATCACGATCTACAACCAGCGCGCCGACGGCTTGATTCTCGCCACCCCAACCGGTTCCACCGCGTATGCGCTCTCGGCGAACGGGCCGATCCTGCATCCGTCGCTGGCGGGACTCGTGCTCGTGCCCGTCGCTCCCCAGACGCTATCCAATCGCCCGATCACCCTACCCGACGCCGTTGTCGTCGAAATCGAGATTACCGACGACCGCGAGGCGGCGGCGCACTTCGACATGCAGTCGTTTTCGCTGCTGGCGCCCGGTGACATCGTGCGCTCGCAACGCGGCGCCGACGATGTCGTCTTGCTGCACCCTGTCGGCTACAACTACTTCGAAACGCTGCGCCAGAAGCTGCACTGGAACGTCATGCCCTCCGAGCGGCATGCGCGCGGCTGAGCGCAGGCACGCGGGCATCGATGCTGCTATCGCTTTCCATCCGCAATTTCGTCATCGTCGACGCGCTCGACCTCGACTTCACGTCCGGCTTCACCGTGCTCACGGGTGAGACCGGCGCCGGCAAGTCGATCCTGATCGACGCCCTGCTGCTCGCGCTGGGGGAGCGCGGCGATGCCGATGTGGTGCGCGATGGCAGCGCGCGTGCGGAGGTCGCCGCGGAATTCCGCCTCGGAGCGGTCGCCGCCGACTGGCTGGCGGCGAACGAGATGGAGCAGGCCGCCAACGTTGCACTGTTGCGCCGGACCGTGGACGCGACCGGACGCAGCAGGGCATTCATCAACGGCAGCCCGGCGACACTGGCCCAGTTGCGCGAGCTGGGCGAGCTGCTCGTCGACGTTCATGGCCAGCATGCGCACCAGTCGCTGCTCAAGCCAAGCGCGCAACAGCGCCTGCTCGACGAGCACGGCGGCCTGACCGGGCAGGTTGCCGAAGTCGCTGCTGCGTTTGCCGGATGGCGCGACCGCACGCGTGCCCGCGAGGACGCCGAAGAGATGGCGGCAAGCGCGCTGGCCGAGCAGGACCGGCTGCGCTGGATCGTCGAGGAACTGGGCGAGGTCGCGCCACAAGCCGGCGAATGGGAAGTCGTCGAAGCAGATCACAGGCGCCTTGCCCATGCTGCGGCGCTACTCGATTCGGCGCAAGCGGCGGTCGACGCGCTCGCGGAAGCGGATGCGGCGGCGCTCGCGCAGATCGACGCCGTCGCTGCGCGCCTCGATCCGCTGGTGCAATTCGATGAGCGTCTGCGCCCCGCGCTCGATCTGCTCGGGTCCGCGCGAATCCAGGTCGACGAAGCCGTCGGCGAGCTGCGCCGCTATCTCGACCGGGCCGATCTCGACGGAGCGCGCCTTGCGCAGGTCGAAGCGCGGGTTGCGGCCCTGCACGCGGCGGCACGCAAGTTTCGTTGCGCACCCAGTGACCTGCCGGCCGTCCTTCGCGCAGCAGAAGAAAAGCTTGCAGCGCTCTCGGCCTCCAGCGATCTCGATGCATTGCGCCGCGCGGAAGACGATGCTCAGGCCGCGTATCGGAAAGCGGCGCGCGCCTTGTCGCAGGCGCGCGCTCGCGCAGCCCGCAACATGAGCACTGAAGTCACGCGCGCCATGCAGGACCTGTCGATGCCGGGCGGCCGCTTCGAAGTCACTCTGCATCCGGCCGATCCTTCTTCGAGCGGCGACGAACGAGTCGAATACCTCGTCGCGGGCCACGCTGGAACGTCCCCCCGGCCGCTGGTGAAGGTTGCCTCCGGCGGCGAGCTTGCGCGGGTGAGCCTCGCAATCTCGGTGATCGCGGCCAGTGCTACACCGGTGGCGACGCTGATCTTCGACGAGGTCGACGCAGGCATCGGCGGCGCCGTGGCCGAGACCGTCGGTC
>Ga0335084_10005232_pt1 | contig 12806 bp, 11 predicted proteins | sample Lox_Sample_44_FD_206721 | JGI IMG/M metagenome (GOLD analysis project Ga0335084, IMG submission 206721) | Soil microbial communities from Loxahatchee National Wildlife Refuge, Florida, United States - Lox_Sample_4.4 | ecosystem: Environmental > Terrestrial > Soil > Wetlands | place: USA... | reverse complement strand
AAGGTCCCCCTCCCCAAGATCGGCGGCTGCGACATCGCTGGCGAGGTCGTGGCCGTCGGAAGCCTCTGCTCCCGTATCACAGTCGGTCAGCGCGTCCTCGTCTCTCCCGGCATCTCCTGCGGGCAATGCGCCGCGTGTCTACGCGGGGACGACAACTTCTGCCGCAACTTCACACTCATCGGGGGCTATGCCATGGACGGCGGCTGTGCCGAATTCGTGGCTGCTCCCGAGGTCAATTGCATCCTGACGCCGGACGCGTTGAACGACATCGGCGGTGCAGCTATCCCGGTCGCGTTTCTCACCGCCTGGCATATGCTGGTGTGCCTGGCGCGCCTCAAGGCGGACGAGACGGTTCTCGTGATGGGCGCAGGGAGTGGCGTGGGGACGTCGGCACTGCAGATCGCGCGGCTGCTCGGCGCGCGCGCGATCGCCGTGGCGGGAACCGATGAGAAGCTGGCCCGGGCCCGCGACCTGGGGGCCGAGGCCGGAATCAACCACGTCACCCAGAACCTTGCCCAAGAGATCCGGCGCCTCACCGACAAGCGCGGCGTGAACGTGGTCTTCGAGCACGTGGGCGGCAGCACCTGGGAGGCCTTGATCCCCTCCATCGCCACGGGCGGTCGGCTCGTCACCTGCGGCGCCACCGCCGGCCACGAGACCAAGGTGGACGTCCGCTATCTCTTCTCGCGCAACATCGCCATCCTGGGTGCCTTCCTCGGAAGCAAGGCGGACATGCTGGAGGTCGTGGCGCGCGCGGCCAAGGGGGAGCTCAAGCCGGTCGTGGATCGCGTCCTGCCCCTGGCGGAGTGTGCCGCCGGCCATCGGTTGCTGGAGGAGCGCACGGCCTTCGGAAAGATCGTGCTGGTGCCGTGAGGAAAAGCTGTCAGCGATCAGTGTGAGACACGTGGCTCGGACCTACGAGCCGAGTCGGGCTGCGTCCGCTACAAAGTGGCGCATACCCCAGAAACAGAAGACAGCTGCCAGGGCCAGCGCACCCGGCGCGACCCAGAACGCCGCACCCAGGCCGATGCGGTCCGACACCACGCCAACCACGGCGGGTGAGATGGCATCCCCCAGTGCGTGAATCACGAAGATGTTTGCCGCGTAGGCGGTCGCGCGCACGCCAGGCCGGCTGACGTTGGCGATGATCGCGTTCAGCGGGCCCGTGTTCAAGAAGATGAAGACCTCCGCCAGGAAGATCGCCGCCAGGACCCACGTTCGATCGTCCAGCAGGATGACCGCCGCTGCACAGGGTACGCTGAGGGCAAGGCCCACACCCGAAACCAGAAAGTAGGCGGTCGGCAGCCGTGGCAGTAAACGGTCTCCGAGCCACCCGCCTGCGACCGTTCCGCCGAGACCGCTCACCAGCGTCAGCAGCCCGAAGATCAGGTTTGCCTCTGCCAACCCCATACCTCGGACCCGTACCAGGTAGGTCGGGACCCACGCCGCCAGGCCGCCGATCGCGAACGTCATGGCCGCCATGGCCAGGCAGTTGAGAAGGTAGCTCGGCGTCTTGAACAACTCCCAATACTCCGGCACGTGGGGTCGCCGGGCGCCGCCTTCCTGCATCCCCCGCGGCAGGTCGCGCATTCGGCCTACGGTCCACGCCAGCAGCAGCCCGGGGACCCCGACGACGAAGAAGGCTGACCGCCAGCCGAAGGCGTGCTCGAACGCACCACCCAGAAGGTACCCGAGGGCGCTCCCCACGGGAATGGCCATGGAAAACGCCGCCAAGGCTCGCCCGCGGCGGGCGGGCTCAAAGGCGTCAGAGAGCATAGCCGGCGCCACCGCCCCGTAGCTCGCCTCCCCGATGCCGACCAGCGCGCGCCCTGCCACCAGTTGGCCATAACCTTGGATCATCCCGGACAGCGTCGTGGCCACACTCCAGATCCCCACGCCGAGTCCCATGAGCCGCGGGCGGGAGCGGCGATCCGCCAGGAACCCGAAAACGGGAGCGCTGGACAGATACACCCACATAAAGGCCGAGGCGAGCAGACCGAGCTGGGTGTCCGTCAGGACGAGGTCGACCTTGACCGCAGGAAACACGGCGAAGAGAATCTGGCGATCGATGTAGTTGAAGAGATTCACCGCGAAGAGAAGCCAGAGAAGCCGCGACGGGGACATCACCTCTGCCCTCCACCCGTCGTCTTCTCGCCAGGTGAGGCGGCACCCTGCGCCTCGCGGGACCTGCCCACCGCGTACACGAACATTCCCCAGCCGGAGATGATGGCGGACGCGATGTAGAGTGCGGTCATCCCCATGGCCTCGTAGAGCACCCCACCGAGTATGCTGCCGGCCAACCCGCCAACGCCGAACGTCAGCGACGCGAACACGCCCTGAGCCGTAGCCCGGAGTCCCGCGGGCGCCAGCCTCTCCACGATCTGCATGGCGGCGAGATACAATACGCCGAAGGTGAAGGCGTGCGTGAGCTGAATGGTGAGCAGCAGGACGGGACCGTGGGCAATGCTGGACAGCAGCCATCGAAGGGGATGGGCGGCCAATGCAATCATCAACCAGGTGCGCGGCTCGGCCCAACGACACATGCGCGGCCAGAGCAGCATGACCGCCAGTTCACTCGTGGCCGCCACCGCCCACGCTGCTCCGGCGAATGCCCGAGCGTACCCCAGGGATTCCAGATGAATGGTATAGAATGTGCCGTAGGGGCCGTAGCTCGTCCACGCCAAGCCCGTGGCGGTCACCAGCATCAGAAACCGCCGATCGCGCAGGCTCTCCAAGATCTCCGGCAGGCTCGCGGGCGCCAGCCGCACCCGCTCCCGGCTCCGTCCCGCCCAGGCCACCACGCCGCACGCTGCCATGGCCAAAGCGATCCCATACATGCCTATCCGCAGGCCGAGCCAATCCATGACGCCGCCCGCCACGACCGCGGCCACGATGTAACCGATCGTCCCCCAGAGTCGGATGCCGGCAAACCCGTGCGGCCGCCCGGCCAGGGCGCGAAAGGCCATGCTGTTCGCCAGCGGGATGAGCGGCGTGCGGAACACTGCAACGCAAAAGATTCCCAGAGCGGCGACGGCGAACGTCCGGGCGGCGGGCAGCGCCAGGGACGCCGCCATGGACAGCCAGGTGTTCCAAAGAAAGATGCGATCGCCCTGGCGAGTCGCGTCCGCATACGCGGTCCAGAGAAACGGCGCCACGATCGCGGCGCCGGGCATGATGGCGTTGAGCAGGCCGATCTCTGCAGCTGACAGGCCGAAGTCCCGCCAGAGAGGGGTGAGATAGGGTTCGAGGACGCCAACGGCCACGAAGTAAAAAAAGTAATAGGTCGCGAGATACCGGGTGTCGCTCAGGCAGGCCTCCGGAAGAGACAACGTTGAGCGGTCAGGCGCGAACCACCAGCACTCCGCCCCCAGCAATCGGGCGCCCGGGCGACGGCTGATTGCTCATCGCTGATCGCTGAAGGCTGTCTCTCACATGATCGGGCCGGGGTACACGCGTGGAATCTCCACCGCCTCGCAGGAAACCTGCGTGACGCCGGGGACCTGTCGGGCCACGTTTGCCGCAGCATCCATCATGGCCGGGCTGAACACCACACCTTTCAACGCGACCCTTCCGCTCTGGGCCACCACTTCGACATTGATGTTCTTGGTCAGCGGGTCCTTGGCGATGGCAGCGCGTACGTGCGCCCCCAAGCTGAGATCTCGCACCCGCTGCACCGACTCCGCCGTGGGCTGGAAGCGCGGATGCCGGGCCGCCGCCACCAACAGATCGACATAGAATGGCCAAGCGGCAGCGTCCGTGTTGATCACCAGGTCGTAGTTCTCGGGCAGCGTCCAATCCAACCCGAACAGATAATCGATGCGCCCGGCCAGCTCGCGGTCATAGTTCCGCACCTTGGCGGCGGCCGCCTTGTGGTCCAGCTTCTCCCGCTCCATGACCCGCCGCACGCGGACGTCGACGGGTGCCATGATCCGCACCCGCAGGGCGTGGCTCACGTTCCGCAGAAAGAACGGCCCGCCCCGCCCCGCCGTCACCAGTTTCCCCCGCTCGGCAAAGCTGTAGTAGGCCGCCTCGATGAACGTGAGGTAGCGGCGCTTCTCCTCGTCGAACCGCTCCCAGAGCGACAGATGGCGGTCGGCCACGTCCGTGATCTTCTCCTCGGGCACGGCGTGCTCCCTGGCAGCCAGCAGGAGGATCTCCCGGTCCACGTATTCGAAGTTCAAGGCCTTGGCCACGTCAGCCGCAACTTCGTACCCGCCACTCCCCATTTCCCGCGAAATCGCCACGATTGTCATGGCTCGACCTCATGGGGGACCCCAGGTGGGAGTCCCGGTGGAAAAAGGCACGTCGCCGGCCTAGGACGCATCCAAGCAGACCCCCAACGTCGTGACCCACTCCCGGAAGACGCGGGCAGACCGCAGCCCCGTCGCCTGAACGCAGAGGCGCCTCCGGTCACTTCCCCGAACCTCCAGCCGCACGCGCAGGTGATCCGGCGGCAAGAAGCTCAGAGCCCGCTCGGCCCACTCCACCGCCACGACATAGCGCGGGCCCACGTACTCATCCCACCCGATGCCCGGCACCTCCTCCGCAGATCGAATCCGATACAGGTCGATGTGGGCCAAGCGCCGCCCGGGGCCGGCCTCCCCGAATGCGTACTCGTTCACCAGCGTGAAGCTGGGACTATGGACTTCCTCCGGAGCGCACCCCAATCCGGCCGCAACCCCGCGCACGAAGAGGGTCTTCCCGCTTCCCAACTCCCCGAAGAGCGCCACGAGATCGCCTGGGCGCAGCACGCGCCCGAGCCCCTCTCCGGCCCGCAGGCTCTCCTCGGCCGACGGGGATTCCCAGGCCCATTCACAATCGGTCAAGCTGAGGACCGTCATCATACAGCATCCAACCGACGCCCGCCCCACAACCCGGGCGCGCGTCAGTGCGAAGGCGCGCCAGGGTCTTGACCGGCATCCGCCACCGCCCGCGCCACCCCCTGGTGAACCGACCGATCCAGAATGTCCGGTACCAACTCGCCCTCGGACGCACGCGCCGCGATGGCGCCCGCTGCGGCGATCTTCATCTCATCCGTGATCCGGCACACCCGGGCATCGAGCGCCCCCCGGAAGATACCGGGAAACGCCAGAGCGTTGTTCACGACTTTTCCGTCGGCCGCAAAGGCGGCACCCGCGGCCAGGGCATCCTCGGGCCGGATCTCAGCGTTGGGATTGGACAGAGCCAGGATGACCTGCCCTTTCCGGATCAGCTGGGGCGAAATGAGGCCCGAGGCTCCGGTCGTGGCCACCACGATCGTGGCCTCCGCCATGAGCCCCGCCAGCGTGCTCCGCCGGCCCCCGACCCGTTCCAGGCGATCCATGGCCTCCGGCAGGAGGTCCGTGCCGACGAGGCGACGGACGCCGTACGAGAGGAGCAATCTGGCGATGCCCGTCCCGGCCGCCCCCAGCCCGATCACCCCCACCGTTTGCTCGGCGAGGTCGAGGTCGCTGAGCAGGCACGCTCGCAGGAGAGACGCCAGGACGACGACAGCGGTCCCGTGCTGGTCGTCGTGCATGACCGGGATGGGCAGCGCTTTCTGCAGGCGGGCTTCGATCTCGAAACAGGCGGGTGCCGCGATATCCTCCAGATTGATCGCGCCAAACGTCGGCGCCATCCGAATGACGCACTCGACGAACGCGGTCACGTCCGTGGTGTCCAGCAAGATCGGCACCCCGTTGATACCGGCGAGGCGTTCCAGAAGGACGGCCTTCCCCTCCATCACCGGCATACCCGCCACGGGGCCGATCGCCCCCAACCCCAGGACGGCCGTGCCGTTGGTGATGATCCCCACCGTGTTTCCGATGCTGGTGTAACGCGCCGCCGCCTGCGGGTTCGCTTGGAGCAGCCGGCACACCGTCGCCACGCCCGGCGTGTACACCTTCCGCATGTCGGCAATGCTGTCCAAGGGATAGCGCGAGGTGACCGCGATCTTCCCGCCTTCGTGCCGTCGCAGAACCTCGTCCGTCACGTCGAGCAGTTCAATCCCTTGGAGCGGCCGGACGGCGTCGACCACGCGATGCAGGTGGGCTTCGTCGTCCACGTAGATGGTGAGCTCTCGTGTATTCCGCAGGAGCCCCAGGCTCACCGTCTTCACCTCGCCGATGTTGCCGCCCGTCTGGCCGATGGCGCTGCACAGTCTCCCCAGATACCCCGGCTCGTCCTGGATTTGGAATCGCAGGGTCTTCACCAGCTTGTCGGCATTCTTCTCGATCAGCACGCTCGTGCCTCCGCTGCACCAGCCGCGTCCCCTCTCACGCCGTGGAGAAATCCCTGACCACGCCTGCGTCGACGCCACCCGCTTTCACCTGCCGGATGGCTTCGGGCACACACTCGAGGAGATCCCCGGCCAGCATGGCCTCCGGCCCCAGCCGGTCGGTGGCCAGGTCTCCCGCCAGCCCGTGCACGTATGCCCCCGCGCGTGCAGCCAGCGGGGGCGCGACGCCGCGTGCGATCAAACCCGCGATCAGACCGGTCAGCACGTCGCCGGTCCCACCCGTCGCCATCCCCGGATTGCCGGTGGGGACGATGGCCACCCCCTCCGATGGGTGTCCCACCAATGTCCTGGCCATCTTGAGGACCAGGGTGAGCTGGAGATCGGCGACGGCCTTCTGCACGAGCGGAATCCGATCTCGCACCACCTCGGCGCGCGGGACCTGGAGCAAGCGGGAGCATTCTCCCGGATGGGGCGTCAACACCAGGGGGCCAGCGGCGCGCCGGAGGCAGTCAGTCTCGCCGGCCAGGGCGTTGATAGCGTCCGCGTCCAGCACCAGGGGAATGCGCACCCGCGCCACGAGCTCCCGAACCAGAGCCTGGGTGGAGGGATGGGTACCTAACCCCGGACCGATCGCGATGGCCGCCTTTCCTTCCGCCGCAGCCAGGAGCGTGCCCAGCGCGTCATGGGCAACGGTGTGCGCCTCGGTCTCGGGCACCGGAACGGTCATGGCCTCGGTCAGCTTGACCTCCAGGATGTCGTGCAGGCTGGCCGGTACGGCCACGGTCACGAGGCCGGCCCCCGCACGCAGGGCACCTCGCGCAGCCAGGGCCGCCGCGCCGGTCTTTCCCGAGGAACCGGCGATCACCAGCGCGTGCCCGAAGCTCCCTTTGTGCGCCGCGGTGTCCCGGGCCGGAAACGCCGGAACCACGTCGGCCACCTCCAACAGTCCCACAGCCAACGGGCCGCTGGCGTAGAGACTCCGGGGAATACCGATATCCACCACCCGTACCCTGCCGGCGTGGGCCGCCGCAGGATACAGCAACAGACACCGCTTCGGCAGGACGAAGGTGACCGTCAACGCCGCACGCACCGCCGGACCCGGCGGCTCGGGAAGATCCGCACCCAGACCCGAGGGGAGGTCCACCGCGACCACCGGTCGATCCGCTGTGTTCAGGCACGCGATCGCGTCGGCTACGAGTCCGCGGGCCGGGCCCCTTGCCCCGGTGCCCAGGAGTGCGTCCACCACCAGGTCGGCGGATTGGAGCGCTTCGCGCAAAACCGACAGGCCGTCCGCGGCGATCTCAATGGGAGACGCCCCCAGGGTGTCCAGGATCTCGAGATTGACTCGGGCGTCCCCGCGCACCTCTTCGCGGCGCGCCAGAAGGAGGGTGCGTACGGCGATCCCTCGTCCCAGGAGCCGGCGCGCCACCACGAACCCGTCTCCGCCATTGTTGCCGTGGCCACAGAGAACCAGCACGCGCGTCCGACTCAGGTGCGGAAAGGCCGCGAGAACCTCGCGGACCGTCTCCGCGCCCGCGTTCTCCATGAGGAGCAGAGATGGGATACCGCACTCGGCCGTGGCCCGGCGATCCAACTCCTGCATCTCTGCTGCTGTGGCAACCCGAATCATGACCCCTCAGATCCGCGGGAAACCCGCCGCACCGCGCGGACGACTCTCAGCGCCCATCGGTCGCCATCACGACGGCCAACGCGTAGCCTCCGTCGTGGGACAAGCTCACCAAGGTCTCCCGAATGCCTCGGCCCTCGGCCCGCATCCGCGCCACGCCGTCCAAGCGCAGGCTGGGAGGGGTGTCGCCGCCGGACTGGATCTCGATGTCCAGCCAGCGGACACCCAGGCTCCACCCGGTGCCGAGCGCCTTCATGGCGGCCTCCTTGGCAGCCAGCCGCGCCGCGAGGTGAACCTCGGGGCGCGCCCTCCGCAGGCACTGCGCGCGCTCTATGGGCGTGAAGACCCGGCTGAGGAACCGGTCGCCATGCCGCGTGACGAGTCCTGCGACCCGCGCGATCGCCACCAGGTCCGTCCCGAGACCCAGAATCATCGCCCGGCGCCGCCCTGCAAGAGGTGCCGCAACTCCCGAACGGCATCGCCCATACCGATCAGGGCCGCCCGGGCGATCAGGCTGTGCCCCACATCAAGGGCGGTGACTTCGGCCAATCCACCCACCGCCACCGCGCCGTGAAACGTGAGACCGCCCCCCGCGTGCACCACCAGCCCCAGCCGATGTGCCACCTTGACAGCATTCGTGAGGGTCTCGAACTCGACTGCCCGACCGGCATCCTCGGTCGCCCAGGAGAACCGTCCGGTATGCAACAGGACCGCACCCGCTCCTGCGCGTTGGACCGCCTTCACCTGCGCCGGCAGCGGATCCACGAGGATGCCGACCAGGATGCCGCCTCCCTTCAGCGCCTCGATGAAGGGGAGAAGCTCTTGCCGGCGATCCTCGACATCCAATCCCCGCTCTGCTCCCCATCCCTCGCGCTCACCCGGAATCAGCGTGACGACCTCGGGCCGCACCGCCAGCGCCAACTTGAGAAACTCGTCTTGCGGCGGTATGCGGAGGAGGAGCGCCGTCCGCACGACCTCTCGCAATAACCGCACATCCCGCTCCTGGATTCCCCCGCGCGCGCGCCCGCAGCTGACACGGATCCCGCCCACTCCGGCCAGTTCGGCCAGAGCCGCGGCGACGACAGGATCCGGATCCCGCGCGCCGCCCGCATCCCGCAACAGGGCGAGGTGATCTAACCCGACCACCAGCGTCGTCATCGTATCGCTCCACCGTAACGCTCGCGGTGCTCGTGTACAGCAAACCGCAGAGCTCGTCGCACGGAAACCATCGGTCCTCTCCCTGCCCCTGTCTCCCGCCAGCTATCCGATCAGCGTCTGGATGGCCGACACGATGTTTCCCGCCAGGTCACGAATCTGGGCCTCGTCCGGCCCCTCGACCATGACACGCACCAGTGGTTCCGTTCCCGAGTAGCGTACCAGCACGCGTCCACAACCCGCCAGAGTGGCCTCCGCGCTTTGAATCTCCCGTTGGACGGCGGGCAGCGTAGCGAGATCCGCCCTGTCACGCACGCGGACGTTCTCGAGCACTTGAGGAAATCGGCGCATGCGCGCCGCGAGTTCGGACAACGGCTTCCCCGACCGCACCAGAGTAGCCAGGATCTGCAAGACCGTAACGATCCCATCCCCGGTGGTGTTGTGCTCCGCGAAGATGATGTGCCCCGACTGCTCGCCGCCCAGGGCGTATCCGTGGCGGAGCATCTCGTCCAGGACGTAGCGGTCTCCGACGGCGGTACGCACGAGGGTAATGCCGGCCTCGCGCAGGGCCACCTCGAGGCCCACGTTGCTCATCACCGTTGCCACCACCGTGCGCGCCGGAAGGCGGCTGTCGGCCGCCAGATCCAGGGAGCACATCGCCAGGATCTGGTCGCCGTCCACCAGGGCGCCGCGCTCGTCCACGGCCAGGACGCGATCGGCGTCTCCATCATGCGCAAACCCGGCCTGCGCCCGTTCGGCCACCACGACCCGCTGCAACTCTTGCGGGTGGAGCGATCCGCACCCCGCGTTGATATTGAGGCCGTCCGGCGAAGCATTGAGCGCAACGACGTCGGCCCCCAACTCGCGCAGCACCGTAGGCGAGACCCGGTAGGCGGCCCCGTGCGCACAATCGACGACGATTTTGAGCCCCCGGAGGGTCAGCCCTTTCGGGAACGAGTTCTTGGCGAACTCGATGTAGCGTCCGGCGGCGTCTCCCACCCGGTACGCCTTCCCGATTTCGTTCGCCGGCGGCCGGATCTGATCGATGGCCCCCGTGGTAATCACGTTCTCCATCTCCGCTTCCATGGCGTCGGGCAGCTTCAGGCCGTCACCCGAGAAGAACTTGATGCCGTTGTCCTCGAACGAGTTGTGCGAGGCCGAAATCACCACGCCCGCGTCCGCCCGGAGGCTGCGCGTGATGAAGGCGATGCCCGGCGTGGGTAAGGGACCCACCAGGATGACATCCACCCCCATGGACGTGATGCCAGCGGTGAGGGCAGTCTCCAGCATATACCCGGTCAGCCGTGTGTCTTTGCCGATCACAATGCTGCGGCGGGCGCCGGGGGTTTTGAACAGGTGCGCCGCCGCCCGCCCGAGCTTGAGGACGGTCTCTGGCGTCATGGGCTCCTGATTGGCAACCCCGCGCACCCCATCTGTTCCGAACAAACGCGGCATACCATCCCTCCTCTGCCCGGCGCACGCAGGTGCGACGGGCGGGCGATCTTGCGGGAACGCGCGCCCGTCCTAGGATTTCTTCTGCGCGATCTCCACCTCAACGATCACCGAGACGCCGTCCTCAACGCGAACCTGGCGTCCCACGGGTTCCAGCAGGGCCCGGGTGGAGAACGACGCGGTGTGCCCCGCTAGACTGATGGGCAGTGTCCGGACACGCGTGATCCGCCGCAGTTCGCTCGTCGGCCCCACCATCCGCACGCGTGATGGAACCGAGATCACTCGGCGGAGCACATACCCGTCCGCGGGGGCTCCTTCCACGCGCGGGCTGATCTCGACTTCCCGCTCGACCGGCGCCTCCAGCATCACGCGAACACGGCGCGGGATGACGTCGACCACCTGTACCCCGCGCGGAATGCGGATCGTCTCCTCACGAATCGGGATGATGTTCTCACCCTCGACGAGCTTCACCGGCAAGTCGCCCACCGTCACTTCGCGTGGCGCCAGGGAGGTCACCAACGTCTTGGGACCCCGGACGCGGATCTCGAGTACGTCCGCCGGATCGTTGACCAGGAACAGTCCCGGTGGCACGTCGATGTGCAGCGGAACGTTCATCGTCAACTCGACCTTTTGCTCTCCCAGCACCACGATCCACAGCATCGCGGCAAGACCCAGGGAAAGGAGCTTGAGGCCGAGGTTATGGAGCACCCAGGTCCGCATCAATGTCTGGCCCCACCCCTCCCCGGAACGCCCGGTCCAAACCTTCTCCCGTTCGCGTGCGCGTTTACTCCGCGAGGCGGCCCGCCGCGGGCGCTGTCTTGCCCTTCATTCGGGCGAAACCCCGCTGTGGCGGCCCGAGCAGTTGGCCCAGTCGCTGGCGGAGGACGGCCCCGTCCAGGTTCCGGCTGATCTCGCCCCCCACCACCAAAGAGATGGCACCCGTCTCTTCCGAGACCACCACCGCGATGGCATCGCTTTCCTCGGTGACACCGACCGCGGCCCGGTGGCGCGTCCCCAAATCCCGCGGGAGCTCGGGGCTGATGCTGAGCGGCAGAAAACAGGAGGCAGCCACGATCCGGTCTCGATTCACGATCACGGCCCCATCGTGCAGCGGAGAATACGGGTAAAAAACGGATTCCAGAAGGCGGCGAGAGACGACGGCGTCGACCGGTGTCCCGGAGTCCACGATGTCCGAAAGACGGGAGTCCCGCTCCAGCACGATGATCGCGCCCACCTTTCTCGCCGCCAAGGCAGTCACCGCCCGGACGACCTCGTCCACCATGTGCGCCTCTTGGTACCGCCAAAAGGCCCTGAGCAGGCTGCCGCGTCGGCCCATGCTGGCCAGGGCTCGACGCAATTCAGGCTGGAACAGGATGATCACCAGCAGCAACCATACTGCCAGGAGATTGGAGAGGGCCCAGTTGACGGTCACCAGGCCGATGCGAAGTGAGACCCATGAGGCGAGGTACAGCAGCGCCAGCCCCAGCAACATCTGGAACGCCCGGGTCCCGCGCAGCGCCAGGATGATCTGGTAGATGGCAACGGCCACGATCAGGATATCGAGGGCATCAATCAAGCGAAACTGGTGCCACAGGCCGAACATCCCTCATCCCTCCCGAGGGGCAAGCCGGGGAGACGCGGGAGGTACACGCACAGCTGACACCAGGCAGGTCGAGGCGGGAAACACGTGACGGCACAACGGACGGGCCGACGGAGGAGGCAACGCACGGGCGAGACCAGACCGGTCAACCCCCCCGCACGCCGACGGCAGAGGCCTGGATTCGACGCTGCGCCGTCTGCAGGTTGACACGACCCCTCGGCCCATAGGCGTTCCGCGTGAATGACACCTGGCGTTCCATCCCCCGAAGGGCCCGGCGCACCGCGCGCCAGGAGAGCTTAGGCCGCGGCAGCGGGGGCCGGGGAGCCGGCTCCCTTCACGATCCCATCAATCTCGGCGCCGTCCAACACTTCACGCTCCAAGAGCGCCTCGGCCAGGCTCCGCAGGGATTCCAGGCGCCGCTGCACCAGGTCTTTTGCCCGCTCGTAATTTTCCATCACGATGCGGCGCACCTCGCGGTCGATTTCCATCGCCGTATGCTCACTGTAGTCCTGGTGCTGGGCGATCTCGCGACCGAGAAACACCATCTCTTCCCGCTTGCCGAACTGGAGGGGGCCCATCTTCTCACTCATGCCCCACTCGCACACCATCTTGCGGGCCAATTCGGTTGCCCGCTCGAGGTCGTTCATGGCCCCCGTCGTCACCTCGGACCCCCCGAACACGATCTCTTCCGCGATCCGCCCCCCGTAGAGGATCGCGATGTCGTTCAGGAGAAACTCCTTGGAGTAGTTGTGTTT
>Ga0335084_10005231_pt1 | contig 12806 bp, 8 predicted proteins | sample Lox_Sample_44_FD_206721 | JGI IMG/M metagenome (GOLD analysis project Ga0335084, IMG submission 206721) | Soil microbial communities from Loxahatchee National Wildlife Refuge, Florida, United States - Lox_Sample_4.4 | ecosystem: Environmental > Terrestrial > Soil > Wetlands | place: USA: Florida... | reverse complement strand
CGGCGCCGCCGCAGATCTCGCCGAGCACCGCGCCGGCCTCCACCGAGACGAGCTGATCCGGATCGCCGAGCAGGATGAGCCGCGCGTGCGGCGGCAGCGCGCCGGCCAGCCGCGCCATCAAGGCCAGGTCGACCATCGATGCTTCGTCGACCAGCACGACGTCGGCGGCCATTGGCGCCTCCGGGCCGTGGCGAAAGCGCGTCCGATGCCCGGCGAACGCCCCCAGCGCGCGGTGGATCGTCACGGCGTCGTCCGCAATCGCGTCGGCCACGGCCGCTGCGCAGGGCAGCGCCGTCTTGCCGCCGCGGATGGCCTCGCCGAGCCGCGCGGCGGCCTTGCCGGTCGGGGCGAGCAAGACGACGCGCGGCGCGCGCCGGCCCGCCGCGAGCGCCTGCTCGACCAGCAGGGCGAGCAGGCGCACCACGGTGTACGTCTTGCCGGTGCCCGGACCGCCGGCGATGACGCAGAGCTGCCGCAGGACCGCAATCAGCGCCGCGACGCGCTGCCAGTCGAGACCGGCGGACTCCTCCCTGGCGTCGCTCGGGAACAGCCGCGCCAAGCCGTCGGCGAGACGCTCGTGGTCGACGCCGGGGACCTCCTGTGCGGCGCGGACCTGCAGCGCGGACGCGAGAGACGTCTGATAGTTCCAATAGCGGCGCAAGTAGAGCCGCCCGGCGGCATCGAGCACCAGCGGCGTGAGCGCCGCGGGCCGGTCGGCCGGCGCGACCAACGGGCTCGCGTGCAGCGCGGCGATCCATTCGTCCGCCGGCGGCCACGGACACTCGACTGGCGTGCCCTCGTCGTCGACCAGCGCGCCGCCGTCGAACAAGCGCGGCACGTCGAGACACACCTGTCCCTGCCCCACCGCGCGGCAGGCCAGCGCGGCCGCGAGCCGCACCGGCGGACGCACCTCGCCGGCGAGGCGCGCGACGGCGCGCGCAAAGTGCCAATCGAGCTCGGACAGCACGCCGCGCTCGCGCAGCAGATCGAGCCCGTCGCTCATGCGAGCGGCTCCCGCCCGCCATCCGGCCGCGCCAGCGCAGCGGACAGCGCCTCGATCAGGACGCGCGAGGGTCGCTCGGCGAACACGCCGCAGCCGGCCTCGTGCGCCGGCGCCATGCCGCGCACGAACAGGTAGAGGACGCCGCCGAAGTGGTCCTCGTACGCGTAGGCGGCCACCCGTTGCTGGAGGTAGCGGTGCAGCGCGACCGCATAGAGGTGGTACTGCAAGACGTAGTGATGCCGCATCATCTCGGCGAGCAGCCGCGCCGGGCGGTAGTCCGCGGCGCGGCGGCCCAGGTCGTTGGTCTTGTAGTCGACCAGGAACCAGCGCCCGCCGTGCTCGAAGACCAGGTCGATGTACCCCTTGATGTATCCGGCGAGCGCGCTGAACGGCAGCCGCCGCAGGCGTGCGGCGTACTCGTCGGCCAGCCAGGCCGGCCCCTGCGCGGCGAACACCTCGGCCAGCCGGTCCGCGGTGACCGCACCCGCCGGCCGCTCGTCGCCGCTGAGCGCGGCGGGAAACACGAACTCGAGCTCGCTGATCCGGCGCTGGGCGGGGATCTGGCGGAGGGTCATCGGCGGCGGGCCGGCATCGAGCGGGGTGTCGAGCACATCGGTCACCGCGGCGGCCACCGGCTCGGCCCACTCCACGTCCAGCCCATAGGCCGGCAGCAGGCCGGCGGTGCGCGCGCGCAGCGCGAGAGAATCGCGGTCGGCAAAGTCGATGGTCTCGAACAGCTTGTGCACCAGGTTGCCGAGCCGGCGGCCGCGCGGAAAACCGCGCACCGGCTGTTCCGCGACGGGATCGCTCGCGCCGGGCGCCGGATCCGCCGTCTCGTCGCGGTCGATCCCCTCCTCGACCGGTTCGGGGAGGGCGCGGTCGGCCGCCGCCAACGCGGAGAAGCTGGCCATACGCCAGCGCTGGGACACCGCACGCGACATGTCACGCAGGACCAGCGGCCGCCGGTCGTCGATCGGCAGCGCAAACCGGGGCGGCGGACCGGGCGTCAAGTCCACCACTTCGATGCTGCCCTCGGACGCCGCGGCGATGCGCTCGAGATCGCCGCGCAGGGCGCTGTCTGACAGGCCCTTGATGCGGTCGCGCACCGCATCGGCGAGCCCCGCATCGGGCGCGGTAGCAGCTTGGCCGAGCAGGTAACCGAGCGCCGAGGTCTCGCAGGAATTGAACTTCCCCCAGACCACGAGGCACGTCCGCCGCGCGCGTGTCAGGGCGACGTAGAGCAGGCGGAGGTTCTCCGCCAGCGCCTCCCGCTCCGCCAGGCGCTTGTGGTCCTCCTGGTGCAGCGAGCCGATGTCGAGGGTCAGCCGGTCCTCGGCATCGGGGTCGTGGAAGCGGACGTAGCGCTTGTCGATCTCGTGCAAGAGAGTCCCGTCCCACAGGAAGGGACAGACGACGAGCGGATATTGCAGGCCTTTGCTCTTGTGTATCGTCGTCAGCTTGAGCGCATAGGTGTCGCTCTCGAGCCTGATCTGTGCGGACTCCGCCGCGTCGTCACCGCGTGCCCTCGGGTCGCCGCGCATGCGTGCCAGCCATTCGACCAGCGCGAGCGGACCGCACCGTGCGGTCAGCGCCTCCGCCTGCAATAGCTCGCCGAGGTGGAACACGTTGGTCAGGCAGCGCTCGCCGCCGGGCTGGGCGAGGACTCGGGCCTCTGCCTGGGTGTCGTCGAGCACGCGGCGGAAGGCCGTCGTGAAGCCGCGCGTCTTCCATGTCTCGCTCCAGCCCCAGCAGCGCTCGACCCAGGATCCCCACTCGGCTTCGTCGCCGCGCGCCCGGAACAGCTCGTCGCCGCTGAGACCGAGGATGGAGGTGACGAGCGCGGCAGACAGCGCGGCGTCGTCCTTCGGGTCGGCGAGCGCGCGCAGCACACGTTCGACCGCGTGCGCCTCGGCCGTGTCGAACACGCTGGTGTCGCTCTGGACGACGCTCGGCACCGCGGCGGCGCGAAGCGCCTCCTGCATCGCCAACGTCTGGGCGTTGGTGCGGCAGATGACCGCAATGTCTCCGGGGACGACGCGTTGCGCTCCGTGATCGTCGGCGAGCAGCCGGACGATCTCTCCCGCCACCGCGTCGTGCAGCCAGCCCAGCTTGCCGGATCCTTTGTTGATCACCTTGCGCTGGTCGAGTCCGTGCGCGGCACGGCGGACGAACAGGAAGCGCAGCGGTGCACGGTCGGTGACCGCAGCGGCGGTGCCGGGGGCCGGGTCCGACGGATTGAACGGGATGCCGTCGACGACGAACGGCGCTCGGACACCGACGAAGAGCGTGTTGACCGCGCGCACCAGCGCCGCGGTCGAGCGCCAGTTGACGACCAGCGTGTGGGCGTCGGTGAGGCCGGCCCGCTTGGCGCGCAGGTACGCAAACACGTCCGCGCCGCGGAAGCCGTAGATCGCCTGCTTCGGGTCGCCAATGAGAAACAGCGCGCCGCCCCGGTGCGCGAAGATGGTGTCGAAAATCCGGTACTGGATCGGGTCGGTGTCCTGGAACTCGTCGATCAGCGCGACCGGCATACGGGTGCGGATCTCTGCGGCCAGCGCGGCGCCTGCACCGCCCTGGAGCGCGGCGTCGAGCCGCTGCAAGAGATCGTTGAACGACTGCCGGTTGCGCTCCTGCTTGCGCCGGCGCAGCTCGGCGCCCGCGTAGGCCACGGCATCGATCTCGAACTGCCGCACCCGTGCCGGTGCCGTATCCGCAACCGCACCGCCCGCCGCGAGATCGATCGAGGGGTGTTCGGGGACGATGGACAACCCCGGGTGCAGAGCCGCGATGCGAGCGAGTTGCGCGAGCGTGGTCGGCGACCGCTTCGCGTCGGAGAGCGCCTGCACGAGCTCGGGCGGAGCGGCAAAGAGCTCGCGCGTCCAGAAGTCGCGCACGACCTCGTCGATCAGCAAGCGCTCGTCGCCGATCAACTCGGTGTCGAACGCGCTGCCGCTCTCGAAGGCGTGCTCGTCGAGTACGCGCTGGCAGAAGCCGTGGATGGTGGAGATCGGGGCCTCGTCGAACCCCGCCAGCGCCGCCTCGAGGCGCCGGCAGTCGGCGGCGACCGCGCCGACCGCCCGCCGGCGCGCGACCAGCTCGGCCAGGACGTCGTCGCCGCCGGCCCCGCCCTGGCGCAGAGCGGCGAGGGCCCGCGTGATGCGGTCCCGCACCGTGCGGCGCAGCTCGGCGGTGGCCGCGTTGGTGTAGGTCACGATCAGGATCCGGGTGATGTCGAGCTGGCGCTCGAGGAGCAGGCGCAGGCACAGCGTGACGATCGTGTGCGTCTTGCCGGTGCCGGCGTTGGCCTCGATCAGGTGCGTGCCCGCGAGCGGAAGCTCGAAGGGATCGAGCGGTGTCATTCCTTGGTCTCGCGATGCGCCAACAGCGGAGCGAGGATGGTGCGCGCGGCGTCTGCGAAGACACGGTCCGCGCACGCGTCACCGGCACCGAACGGGGGGACGTCCCGGTACAGCTCAGCCACGTACGCGTCTTCGGCGTCAGCGCCCCCGAGGTGCTCGTTGAAGTCGAATTCCTTCCGCGCGGCGTTCAAGGCGCCCATGAGGTCGTCCGGATGCCGGTCCAGATGCTCCGCCAACTTTCGTGACGCACGCTTGAAGAACGGCAGCGGCTTGCACTGCCCCTGGTGATACAGATCGAGCAGATCAGACAGGTAGCGCAGCGGCTCGTCGACCGGCCTGAACCATACCTGGCGCAGCACGGCGGACTTCTTCTGCGGACGGCCAATGAGCGAGCTCGGCGCACCGGGCGCGGTGGCCGCGCTGCGCACCAGGTGGCGGATCCAGACCCCGAGCTCGCGGTACCCGCCGAGCCTCGAGTATTGGGCGAAGACCTGCCCGCCCGGCCACACCTCGCGGAGGACGCCGGACAGGCGCACGCCGCCGACGTGCAGCTCGATCTCCTCGGGCGGCAATCGTTCGCCCTCGCGCGCGGCCCTGGCAAGGCCGCTCAGGATTTCCGCCTCGGGCGCCACCGCAGTGAACGCGCAGCGGCCGAGCGCGCCGAGCGGCAGCGTGCCGCTGGCGCGTAGCGCCGGCCATGCCCCGGCGAGGTCGCCGCCGCGCAGGGCGCGGCGTAGCAGCCCGTCCCCGACCTGCCATTGGTCGAGCGCATCGAGCTCGATCGGCTCGCGGTCGTCGAGCGGTTCGGCGTCGCGCCCGAGGTAGAGCCCGCAGCGGCGCTGCAGGAACCAGCGCGACGGGTTGTCGAAGAAGCGCACCAGGTCGTCGAGCGCGACGGTGTCGCTCGGCTCGCCCGGCAGCGGCTGAGACCAGAACGGCGCCGGCGCGGCGCGCGGGCCGATCAGGGCGTTGGCCGCCTCATAGTGCGAGCGCGCGTAGCTGAATAGGCCGTCGGGATCGCCGCGGAAATAGGTCGGGCTGAAGGGCTGGAGGGGATGGCGCTGGAGGACGCGTTCGCGCGCGGGGCGGCCGGAGGGACCGGCAAACGATTGGTCGATGGCGTCGAGCAGCTCGCTCACCACCACCGACGGGGGCAGCTCGCTGTTGTCGCTGATGCTCTGGCCGACGTAGGTGATGACCAGCCGCTCGCGCGCGGACAGCAGCGCCTCGAGAAAGAGGTAGCGGTCGTCGTCGCGGGCCGTGCGGTCGCCGGCGCGGCGGCGCTCGGCCATGCGGTCGAAGCTGAGGTGGCGCTGGAGCCGCGGGAACTCTCCGTCGTTGAGCCCGAGCAGGCAGACGACGCGGAACGGGATCGTGCGCATCGGGACCAGCTCGCAAAACGTCACCGCGCCGGTGAGAAAGCCGCGCGGGGACACGTCACGCTGGAGCTCGGCCTCGACCAGCACGCGCAGCGCCGTCAGGTCGACGGCACCGGTGAAGCCGGCCGCGCCGGCTCGCTCGGCGAGTGCGTCGAGCACGGCGCGGACCGCCTGGTGCTGGTGGGCGTTGGCCGCGGTCCGCGCAACCAGCGCGCCGAGCACCACGCTCAGGGCCTCGCGCCAGACAGTCGGATGGCGCGGCTCGCGCAGCGCCGTGCGCTGGTGGCACAGCGTGGCGCAGAAGTCGGCGAAGCGGCCGAGCAGGACCCCATCGGACCCCTCAACGGCGTCGGCCGGCAGCACGCCGCCGAACAGGTTGGCATCGTCACCCGGCAGCGCATAGCCGAGCAACAGGCGGTCGAGGCCGAAACGCCACGTGTTGTCGTCGCAGCCGGGTTGACCGACCTCGGCTCGGTGAGCGCCGTCCGCACCCCAGCGAACGCCGGCCTCGACCACCCAGCGGCGCAGCACGTCGAGCTCTTCGACGGCGATGGCAAAGCGCTCGCGCACGGGATCGAGAGCGAGCAGGTCGAGCACGGCCGGCGCCGTGAGCCGTCCGGACAACAGCTCGAGGGCGCGGAGGAACGCGTCGGCCACCTCCTGCTGGGTGCGGGCGCTGCGATCGGCGATGCGGAACGGGATCTTCGGCCGGCCGTCGCCGCCGAACACGGCATCGATGACCGGTGCGTAGACGTCGATCGACGGGGTCATGACGACGACGTGCTGTGGCTCCAGCGTCGGGTCGCGGTCGAACAGCGCGAGCAGCTGGTCGTGCAGCACCTCGACCTCGCGCATCGGGCCGTGGCAGGCATGCACGGCGATCGAGTCGTCGCCCGGGCACCACTCGAGCCGCTTGTGATCCGGGTCGCTGCCCCGCGTGCGCAGCGCCAGGATGTCGGCCTGCAGCGCGGCGAGCGCACTGCCGGTGCCGGGGTCGACGTAGCGATCGCCCGGAGCGTCCTGGTAGTCGACCAGCTCCTCGAGCACGTTCTGGAACTCGCGCCCGACCCGGCCCAGCGAGGCGAGCAAGGGATGCCCCTCGTCCGCGTCCGCCGCCGGCGGCTCGCCGCCGGCGGAGTGGTCGCGGCGGGCACGGGCACGGATGGTCTCGCGCCGGGAGCGGATCTCGCCCCAGTATTCGCGCGACGGGCTGAGCAGGAAGAGGCGCAGCTCGACGCAGCGCGAGAGCGCGGCGAGGATCTGCACGTAGAGCGGGGGGAGCGTCGAGAGGCCGAACAGGCTGATGCGGCGCGGGAAGCCGGGGCCCGGCCTGTGGCCGGCTGCGAGCGCGCCGAGCAACGCCTGCGCGCGGGCGGCGGCGTGTTGCGCGCCGTGCGCGTCGACGAGCGCGCGCCACAGGGCGGCCTGCCAGTCGGAGGCGGTGCCGCGCTCCCAGTCGAGCACCATCTGCGGGCGGAAGACGGCGTATTGATCGAATCGGTCGGCGAGCCGCGCGGCGAGCTGCAGGCGCTTGGCGCCACGCGGGTCGTCGTCGAGGTAGGCGCGGATGGGCGCGAAGGCGGCGCGATCGAGCTGGCGCGGCAGGAGCTCCGCGATCGCCCACAACAGGGTGTCCGGCGCGAAGATCGCCGGATCGGGAACCGTCTCGCCGAGCACGGCAGCCGTCGCCGCCTCGATGACTCGGCGCGGGAAGGGAAAGGATGGGTTCGCCCAAACGCCGAGCCGCCGCGCCAGCTCCATCGACAGCCAGCGCCCCATGCCACGGCCCTGCACGGCAATCCACTCGGGCGCGAACGGGTCGGGCGGCGTCCGGCCGACGACCTCGACCAGCGCCTCGACCAGCGCCTCGATCCGGTTGCTGCGGTGGACGATCATGTCGGCGCGGGCGGGCGCAGCCCGGCCGGCTGGCTGTCCCCGACCGCCCCGCGGCGTGTCGCGGCGACGCGGGCGCGGCTCAGCCGCGCGCCTTCGCGTAGGCCGGCCGTGCGGCGCACCGCTGCCACCACCCCGCAACCTGCGGCCACTTGCCGAGATCGAGCCCGGACAGGGTTGCCCACGTCAACACCGAGGCCACGTTGAGGTCGGCGACCGAGAACGTCTCGCCGAGCAGATAGGGCCGGCCGCGCAGCGCGCCCTCGAGAACCCCGAACGGCCCGGCAAGCTTCGCCTCGTGCGCCGCGAGCGTCGCCGCGTCGCGTTGAGTCTCCGGCAGGACGCGCCGGTGCATGAGCACGACCAGCAGCGACGGTTCGACCTCGGTGACGACCCAGAAGCTCCACTGGAAGGCGCGCCCCTCGTCGGCTGCGGAGGCGGGCCACATTGTGCCGGCGCCGTACGTGCGCGCCAGATGGAGGTTGATCGCCAGCGACTCCCAGAGCACCGTCTCGCCGTCGACCAACACGGGAATGTGACCGTTCGGGTTGAGCTTGAGAAACTCCGCCGTGCGCGTGCCGCCGGTGGCGAAGTTCGTCGGCACGTTCTCATACTGGAGCCCCAGCTCCTGAAGCATCCAGAGCGTGCGGAACGCGCGCGATGCGGGCACGCCGTAGAGCTTGATCATCGGCCCTCCTCGGTTGACAGCGCACCGAGCTAGGCAGACTTTGGCGCCGCGGGCAAGCGATCGGCGCACGCCGCGGTCGACGCGGCGGCACGCATGGAGATTCGGTCAGTACTCGTCGACGTGGTCGCGCGCGATCCGCTGCACCAGCGCGTCGGTGCGAATGCCGAGTTGGTCGGCGGTGGCATGCAGCTGGTCGAGCAGCGGGCGGTCGAAGAGCAGGAACGCCGGTTCGAGCCCGCGCCGCATCGAGGCCGGCCGCGGTCCGGCGAACAGCTGCTCGATCGTCGGCCGCGCCGGCGATTCGGCGGCGCCGATCGCCGCGACGTGATGCGGCGCGGATGGCGACGCGTCTCCGACATGGCCCCGGCTCACTCGTGGCATGCAGTCACCTCCTCTTTTTCCTCTGCTTCCTTTTCACGCGTCGGGCCGGACGGCGGCCGTCAGGGCTCTCGGCGACGACGGTGGGGCCGTACTCGTTGATGTGCTCGCTGAGGATCGTTCGCAGCAGCATGTCGTAGCCGACCCGACGGGCGGCAGCCTTGGCGTTGAGCCGCTCGAAGAGGCCGCTCTCGATCAACATGAAGACGGGAACGAACTCGCGGCGCGACACGGGAAGCCCCGACGGTTCGATCCGCATCGACGGGTGGTCCGACGGTGCCGTCCGGCTGTCCGCCGCGGCGGCGTGTGGTGCCCGCGGTCGGCGCGGACTCGGTCGCCGCTGCCGCCGCATCAGCCGAGGCACGTGGGCAGCGGACGGTCGGTGGAGAGCCCGGGCGCATCGCATCTGAGACCCATGGAGCGAGCCAATTGGTACACCAGTCGACTGGCCGCCTCCGCCGAATCCGCCGCGTCGAGCCAGTCAGCGACGAAGATCAAGGCGCGCATCTCCAGCGCCGGGTTGGGGTCGCGGCATCCTCCCCCGGCCTGTGGGCCCTCGAACCCGCACAGACCCACCGCGACCCCAGCGCAGAACAGCAAGTGGACGGTCGAGTACGACGACAGCAGGCGATCCGCCTCGAGCCGCAGTCGCCACCGAACGCGCAACTCTCTTGCGACGAGGCCAGCGATCGCACCGGCGTCCCCCAACCTCGCGCGACGCATCTTCCAGCTGCGACCGCGGGATCGCCGAGGCGCGCTCGAGCCGCTGCTACGGCTCTCTCTGAGCCACATGAACCCTCTCCGAACTGAAAACCAAACCCCCGAGCGGTTGAGGTCCAACCCCTCACCAGAGAAGCGTTCAGAAACGTACAACAATGTTTAAGTAGCTCCCCTGACCGCTGCGCGATGAGTCGGCGCGGTGACCGATCGCGCTCGGGCGCGCACCAGTTCGGGGTGTCCTCTGCGTCGCGCGGGTTGACCGCGGCGCGAGCGCCTGGCTAGACGACGGGTGATGAGCGGTTTGAAGCGCGCGCTGCTGTGGCTGATGGGGATCTTCTACATCATCGCCGGCATCATCCACTTCGCTCACCCCGAGTACTACGTGCTGATGATGCCGGGCTATCTGCCCTGGCCCGCGGCGCTGATCTTCCTGTCCGGGCTCGCCGAGGTCGGCCTCGGCGTGGCGGTGCTGATTCCCGCCGTCCGCCGTCAGGCGGCGTGGGGCATCATCCTGCTGCTGATCGCCATTTTCCCCGCCAACATCCACATTGCCCTCCACAACGTGCCCGTGTTCGGCGCCACGGAGGGCGCGGGGGTGTGGAACTGGGTGCGCCTCCCCCTGCAGGGCGTGCTGATCCTCTGGGCGTGGTGGTACACCGGTGAATGAGGGCGCCGCGCCCGAGGCGCTCCGGCGCGGCGAGAATCAGCCGCGTTAGACCTGCGGCGAGGGCTTTTCTGCTGATTTGTCCGGCGCCGCCGTGGTAGACCGAAGGCAGTGCCCGCCATGACCCGCATGCGCGCCCGGTTCAACCGGTTCGTCCCCGGCGTCGTCGCGCTGTTCGCGCTCGGCATCGCGGTGCCGCGTGCCGGGCTTTACTACCACGAGCATCCGGGCGGCACCCAGGCGCACGTCCACGCCGACGACGGCAGCGGCATCGCCGAGTTGCTCGAAGAGTACTGGCACGAGCGCGAGCCCGGCCACACGCATCCCGCTCACAACCACGACGTCCTGACCGGAGACGATGCCGGTCAGCCCGCGCGGTCGGGCCTCGCATTCGAGCGCGACGAAGGTCCCTCGACCGGGCACTGGCACCAGCAGGATCGCTTCCACCGGGCCATCGTGGCCGCACCGCCGTTCGTTCCCTCGGTTTCGGCCGCCGGCTTGCCGTCGCAGCGCCCGCCGGCGATCGCCACACACCGTGCGGCGCGCGACCTCCGCGCCCGCGGCCCGCCCCGCTCCCTGCGCGCCTGAAGTCTGACCGATCCGCACCGCTCGGCCGTCCAGCCGTCGAGCGGTGCCGATGCGCGCGCCGCCCATCGTTGGGCGGGGGGAGAGGGAGACATGCATGCGAGGACGGGATTCGTAGTGGCGAGCCTCGTCCTGGCGGTGCTCGGGTCTGCCGTCGCTGCGGCGCAGCCGCCAGCGACGGCCACCGACCCGAACGCGCCAGGGGGCGAGCCCGCCGTCGACACACAGACCGACCAGGGCCAAGCGCCCGCAACCGAGCAGAACACCGACCAGACCGAGAAAAAGACGGACGCAAAGACGAAGAAGGACAAGAAAAAGAAGAAGGAGAAATCGGCCAAGACCGAGTCGCGCGGCCCATCGCTGACCCAGCTCGAGGACATCGAGGTGGAAGCCGACCGGCCGCTGTCGGCGGCGTCGTCGCAGGTGATTCGGGCGCGGGACTTCGCGCTGCGGCCGCACTCGACCACCCAGGAGATCCTGAACAACGTGCCCGGCCTGATGGTCGTCCAGCACCAGGGCGGCGGCAAGGCGGTGCAGTACCTCATCCGCGGTTTCGACGCCGACCACGGCACCGACTTCGCCCTGTTCACCGACGGCATCCCGGTCAACCTCGTCAGCCACGCCCACGGCCAGGGGTACGCCGATCTCAACTATCTGATCCCCGAAACGGTGAAGGATCTGGAGCTGTTCAAAGGCCCGTACTTCGTCGACCTGGGCGACTTCGCCACCGCCGGGGCGCTGAAGATCGCCACCAAGGATGAGTACCAGCAGAATTTCGCCCTCGCCGAAGGCGGCTACTTCGCCACCCAGCGCTACGTGCTCGGCGCCTCGCCCCGGTTGGACTGGATGAAGACGTTGCTCACGGCCGAGGCCTACTTCAGCAACGGGCCGTTCGTGAACCCGCAGAACTACGCGCGCTACAACCTGTTCACCAAGTTCACCCTCGAGCCGGTGCCCGACAGCCGCCTCAGCATGCTCGGCTCGCTCTACCGCGGCGACTGGGACGCCTCGGGGCAGATCCCGGTTCGCGCCATCGGCAATCAGCCGGGCCAGATCGGCCGCTTCGGCTCGCTCGATCCGTACGAGGGTGGCACCAGCGACCGCGAGAACCTGAGCGTGCAGTACACCCAGAGCCCCGATCCGACACAGACCTTCGACGCCCAGCTCTGGGGTGCGCACTACGACCTGAAGCTCTACTCCGACTTCACCTTCTTCAAGACCACCGGGCTGCGTTTCGTCGGGCTCCCGAACGGCGGCTACGTCGACACCTGCGCGGGTGGGTTCAACCCGGACACCGGCACGTGCGGTCCGGTCGACCCCAACGCCAACTACATCCCCGGCGACGGCATCCGCCAGCAGGATCAGGGCCGCTGGTTCTTCGGCGGGCACGCCACCTGGACGAAATTCTGGTCGCTGTTCAGCGTGCCGTACGTCGGGGAGGTGCCGATGCAGACCCAGCTCGGGTTCCAGATGCGGCACGACCAGACGGTCGTGTCACTCGATCCGCAAGTGCACCGTCACATCTTCTACATGGTCAACGACTCCGGGATCGACGAGTCGTCGGTGAGCGGCTTCTGGGGCCAGCAGTTCTTCTTCACCGAGTGGGCCCGCCTGGAGGCCGGCGTGCGCGGCGACGTGTTCTTCTTCGACGTCACCAACCGGCTGCCGGAGCAAGCACCCGACCGCAACTACGTCCCCGAGCCGAGCGCCGGCACCGCCACCAAGGGCCTCGCCAGCCCGAAGGTCAACCTGGTCCTCGGCCCCTGGCAGAACACCGAGCTCTACCTCAACTACGGCAACGGCTTTCACTCCAACGACGCGCGCAGCGTCGTGACCACCGGGCTGAGCGGTCTCACGGTGGCGAACGGGTACGAAATCGGCTCCCGGACCCGGCAGTTCGACCGGCTCGACGTCGCCTCGGCCCTGTGGCTGATCGACCTGCAGAGCGAGCTGGTGTTCAACGGCGACGAGGGCACGTTCGAGGCCTCGGGCCCGACGCGGCGCTGGGGCGTCGACTTCGAGACCCGCTACGAGTTCACCAATTGGCTGTTCGGCGACCTCGACCTCACCTACGCCGACCCGCGCTTCAAGAACGGCGACGCCATCCCGCTCGCCCCGATCGTCGTCCTCAACACCG
>Ga0335084_10005230_pt1 | contig 12813 bp, 11 predicted proteins | sample Lox_Sample_44_FD_206721 | JGI IMG/M metagenome (GOLD analysis project Ga0335084, IMG submission 206721) | Soil microbial communities from Loxahatchee National Wildlife Refuge, Florida, United States - Lox_Sample_4.4 | ecosystem: Environmental > Terrestrial > Soil > Wetlands | place: USA... | reverse complement strand
AATATACATAAATAGTCATGCCTCTTAATCGCAAACAAGATGAGTACTCATAAAGAATATGCGTTGATCGCTATTCTTGTTACTGCAACTGTAGTAGGTGTCATACCTGCATTCGCGCAGTCATCTGCGTATACAGACGTACACAATATGAACACGCTCAGCAGCAGTACCGGGTCTCAACAAATTCTGCCAATCGTAGTATCAACCGACAAAGATGCTTATGATAGACAATCAACAATACAAGTTAGAGGATCTGTACAGAATCCCATAACTGGACAAACTGTTACTATCAAAGTTTCCGATCCTCATGGAAAAGTTGTGGAGGTTGATCAAGTAACCATCGACAATAATGGAAACTTCCAATCCACCATCAACACATCTAGTCCACTATGGTCTGCAGGTGGAACATACACCATTTCTGCTCAGTATGGAGGAGATCAAGGATTAAGGTCAACAACTACAGAGTTTACAATTGCAGGTGGAGGAGCAGTAAGTTGTACTGCACAACAACTCTCAGCTACAATTGGTACTGAACTGTATTGCATTGATTATAACATCAATGGTGGAACAGCTTCAGGAGCAAACCTGGATGCCTCTTCCAAATCCCTTACTGTAAACATCCAAGCTGATAATGATGGTCAAATTGTTCTCAACATACCAAGATCAGTGCTAGATGCAAAAACTGGAACAAGTGATAGTTCATTTGTTGTACTTGTTGACGGACAAGAGGTAAATGAATTTACTGACACGCCTAGTACGGACACAAGGAGTCTTACAATTCCATTCCAAGCGGGAGCCGGGCAGATAGAGATCATCGGTACACAGATAGTTCCAGAATTTGGACCAATTGCAGCTCTGGTACTTGTAATTGCAATAGTATCAATAATTGCGATTTCAAAGACGGGGCTAAGATTAATGCCAAAATACTAGAACACTCTACTTTTTCATTTTTTTGCCACTTGCATAGTAAAGGAAATATACAGCAGAAAGACAAATCGAATATGCGCTATGTGTCTTTTGTCATTGTATCACTTTTTCTCTGTTCTACATTTTTCACATCCAGTTTTGGGCAGGCATCGTCACCAGCTTCCACAGGACCATTACTTTCAGTAACTACTGATAAACCATCTTATCTGATAGGAGACAATATCGTAATATCCGGTGAAGTAAAATCAGTAGTAGAAGGAACTCCATTAACCGTTCAAGTCTTGGACCCAAACAACAATCTCGTGCAGGTAGCCCAAATTGATGTTTCAGAAGACGGTAAATTTACCAAGGCCATTAATTCTCAGGGAACATTATGGAAGGCAACTGGTACCTATACAATAAAAGTCCAGTATGGGCTTCCAAATGTAACTGCTCAGACAACATTTCTCTTTCAGAGTTCAACCATCCCCACAAGCAATACATTTCAATTAAAAGATCCAAGCAGTCAACAAACATTTAATGTAAACTACACTATCAATGGAGGCACAATTAGTGATATAACAATTGATGCGCAGAGTTTTTCGTTGATTGTCACTGTCAATTCTACTAGCGATGGAACCGTTACACTCCAGTTACCGAGAAATTTGATCGATGCTAAAACCAATTCTGGCCAAGATGACTCTTTCATAATTCTAATAGATGGGGCAGAAGTTAAAACGGAAAGTGAATCAGCAAATAATGAATACAGGACTATAGCAATCAAGTTCTTGCAGGGGGACAAGGACATAGAGATCATCGGTACACAGATAGTTCCAGAATTTGGACCAATTGCAGCTCTGGTACTTGTAATTGCAATAGTATCAATAATTGCGATTTCAAAGACTGGGCTAAGATTAATGCCAAAATACTAGAACTGGAAGTCAAATTTTCTTTTATCAATACATAAATACTCATGATCCTTGAGTATTGGCTAGCAAACATGAGAGGACCAAGTATCTTTAATGTAATATTAGTTGCAATTATTGCAGTCTCTGTATCAGCTTGCATGCCCGTGTTTGCACAAACGGCTGGTCCGGCCAATCCTAATGCTAATGTAACTACAGCATACAAACTATTACATGGAAATGAAACTAATGGAACTTCTTTATCAACTACCGCACCCTTGACAGTTAAAACCGACTTGTTTAGCTACAACCAAGGTGATTCCATCGTAATTACTGGGCAGACAAGAGAGGCTGCAAATGGAACTGCAATAACGATAAAAGTCATAAGCCCATTGAAAAATTTGGTTCAGATTGCTCAATTAATTCCAGCCACAGATGGCTCATTTAAACTCATAATGAAAGCTACAGGTCCACTTTGGAAAGATCAAGGCAATTATACAATAATCACTAATTATGGCCCATATAATCAGGTAAATGCTACATTCTATTACAGTGGTGGAAATGGACAAATACTTCTAACGCCAGTAATTAATTCCACCTATCAGCTGCAATCAGGAGGACAAACTTGGAATATTCCATACATCATGAAGGGTGGAAAAGTTAACAGTATGAATATTTTTGCAGATAAGCTTACACTCGAGATATCCATTAGCGCAGATACTGATGGAGCTTTAACAGTTGATTTACCAAGAGCGATGATCGATTCTAAGGTACCAGCCAATTTGACCAAGGATCAAATAATGGCAGGAGAAAAAATAGATGTCAAGAGTTTAGAAGACGATAAATTCATAGTTACTGTAGGAGCCAATCAAATTACCCAATTTACAGAGACAAAAGATGCTAATTCAAGAACTCTTAGCATTCCATTTCACAAGGGTGATACAACTATAGATATTATCGGAACCATGATAGTTCCAGAATTTGGACCAATTGCAGCTCTGGTACTTGTAATTGCAATAGTATCAATAATTGCGATTTCAAAGACTGGGCTAAGATTAATGCCAAAATACTAGAACAGTCTACTTTTTCATTTCCAGATTTTAAAAACTTTATGGGTATTGAATATTAACATAGGTTTTTGATTTTAATTTTTTTAAAAAACATCCATCTGATAAAAAACTAATACGGGTTTAATTTGAAAAAGATTAATACAAATCAAAAAATTGGCCCCATTCAGTTGAAGATGTGACACGTATTTAACATATTAACACTTAGATTATTATACAACAATAAAAAATAAATTGTAATGAATTTTGAATATGAGGAATTTGATTTACCTGAAGACATATTTGTTTACCTTTCCACCATGGCACCTCCAATGAAAAATACATTACCAATAAATTCATACAAAGGATATGTTTTTTCTATGATCCCTCTAAATCAAAATTCTGGAGATCATTTTTTGATGATATACACCAAAGGTAAACTTGATGGAAAACTATTGGAGTTTGATATGAATTTTAAAAAATTTAAAATAGTAGAAACAGCAGAGAGAGCAGATAAAATCTATTTTGTTGTTTTAACTCCTAAATCAAATACTATTGCCGATGCTGCAATTAGAGAATTAGAGAAAAAATCTATCTAGTATATGCTGGAGCATTTACAGATCTGCTTCTTGCATATTTTTCCATTATATCTTCAGGAAGTTTTCCATTAAATAGCTCCTTACATAAACCTCTCAAGTAACGCATTATAGCCCAAGTTCCTGCTTTGATCATGATATACATCATAGGTTTCATCATAGGGCCGTAGGTTTTGTTTCTAAGAATTATAGGTATAATATCATTGATTACTCTAAGATTATGTTCCCAACATTTCCAGAATAAAGTGAATTGCGATTCGTTAAGATTTCCAAAGTGCATCGAGTTCTTTTCGTTAAAGTCTTGGTAAAGTAATGGAGCGACTATTCCCCTCATGTTAGTTTGCTTGAAATCGCTTATTAGATCTATTGTATATTGAGTCTCATCTGGGGTTTCATCAGGCCAGCCTATAATCAGAGTTGCTGCTGGGAACCAGTGGTTTTGATTTAGGATCTTTGCACCTTCTCTTACTACCCAGCCCCATTCATCTGTTGAAAAAGGTTTTGTCTTTACTCCAAGATGTTTCTTAACCATTCTTGGTGCCACTGTTTCTATTCCTAGATTTGTTGCGAGCCACTTTTCATTACTCATCCCATTTACTTCCGACATATCATGCAAAAGTTTAGGATCAGCACAAACTGCTGAAAATGTCATATGGGTAGTTCCAACAAATCTAGCCCCCATAGATTTTAATCCCTTCCACAATTCAATTATGGCATCATAATTTGGTTTAAATTCTCGATTATCGCATCCATACAAAAGCATCTCATCTGAATGGAGCCAAATTGAATCAAAACCATAATCAAGATTAATCTTGGCTTCATGTTGTAATCTAGCTAGAGGTAAATCTTTCTTTGATCTTTTGTTCACATCACAGAAATCGCATCCTCTTCCACAACCGCGCATAGCCTCAATTAATGAATTGACAGTGGGACCCTGAATTGTAGGTATATTTTGAATATTTTTTACAAAACAATGCATCAATTCAGGTGCATCACCTTTTTCAAGATCATGAAACAGGTCCAGAGCAAGCTCGTCTGCTTCACCAACAACAACGGTATCAATCCCATGAATCTTCATTCTATCAGTTTTTGCAAGTTCCCAGGCACCATTGCCACCAACAACAACATGAAAATCATATTGTTTTTTTAGTTGGATTATCTTGGCACACATTCTCTTGAACTTCATAGCAACATAGGAGAGTTTTTCAGGAGACATGGTGGTAGTAACTGGTGCCATCCCTAAAGGATCCATGACATTTATTCCCACTACTTTGGTATCAGGTCCAATAGATTTCTCAAGATAGTCAGGATTTGCAATAAAGACTTCATCACGTTTGTAACCTTGTAATAGGGCAGATTCCACCCTTCTCAGGCCCACTTGAGCGACTTTTGCTTCTCCAGTCTCCGGTACTGTTTCTACAGGTGGACAAAAGACCTTGTCAAAAACCCATTCTGGAACCACTTCGTAAGGACCACATGCTATAAATCCATAAAGAAAATTTCCACGATAATTCGTCATCAAGCTACGGTCTGCAGTTAGAACTATTCTCCTTCCTGCCATTTCCTTTCTTTGTTCTTTTCACTATGATATAAATCGTTTACCTTGTCCTACGTCTTGGAATTTTTTGCTTTTGACATATAAACTGGCAATATATACCACATTCAGTGGCTGGAATAGAACCAAGACATATTGAGAGGCATCAAAAAGAGAGTAGTTCAATTCGGGATTTCGTATTTGGTTTTGGTGATGGTATAAACACCTCGCTTGGACTTGTAGCTGGAGTCGGAGGAGCTTCTATGTCTTCCAATATTATCATACTAGCTGCAATGGTGGCTATGTTTACGGGAGCAAAAGCTATGGCTGTTCAAAATTATCTGGCAGTCAAGTCTCAACGACAGATTTTGAATTCAGAAATAGAGCGAGAAAAATGGGAAATGGATAATGTTCCAGAAGCTGAAAGAATAGAGATTGAAGATGTTTACAAAGCTAAAGGATTTTCTGGAGAAGATTTAGAAAAAATTGTAAGTAAAATAACATCAGACAAGAAAGTTTGGTTAGACACCATGCTCACGGAGGAATTAAAATTGAATTTAGACATACTGGGCAGTCCACTGAAGAGTGCATTTCGCATGTTTGGTGCTTTTCTTGTTGGAGGGATCTTGCCAATTATTCCTTATTTTTTTTCCAGCGGATACATACCTCTCTTAATTGCAATTGGCACCAGCCTCTCTGCCTCCTTTGCAATCGGAGCAATAAAATCAAGAATTGCTAACTTGAGTATGCTGCGAGGAGGGTTAGAAATGGCAGGACTAGGAACCGGAATAGCTCTAATAGGATATGGAATAGGCTCAGAACTCGGAAATCTTGGAATCGTTAAGATGTGATTTCTTTTTCATTCTTCTGTTTGCAACATTTGCAGCAAAGGCTCCTGCTCCGATTCCATTGTCTATATTTACAACAGAAAGCCCTAATGTACAGCTCTGTAGCATAGATGCCAGTGCCGCCACTCCCTTTTGCCCGTATCCATAACCAACTGACGAAGGGACTCCTATAACAGGTATATCTACTAAAGATGAAACTATTGATGCAAGTGCTCCTTCCATACCAGCAACTACTATTATTGCATCCACTTCCTCACGTATTAGTCTCTTAAGAATAGGAAATAATCTGTGAATACCAGCTATTCCCACATCATAACTACAGATGCATTGACATCCCATTGCTTCGCATGTAAGTCTGGCTTCTTCTGCCACTCCAATATCAGATGTTCCAGCTGTCAGTATGCCAACCTTTCCTCTAGTCATATCTAGTTTCTTAAAGAAAAGCAAAGTGGTATTGTTCCTTCCTGTTTTTGTTTTTAATTTATTTTTTCTGGAGAAAGATAATATTTTTTTGTAGTAATCTTTGTTGATTCTTGATACTAGAACAGAATCTGTTTTTGATGTAGTTACAAGAATTATCCTTTTAAGATCTGAGAGTTCTTTCCTCTCAGCAAAGATTACTTCAGGTATACCTCGACGCATCTTTCTCCCCAAATCCATCTTTGCAAAGTTCTCGATTCTCTCAACTGAATAAAGCGAGAGTAATTTTTTGGCCTTGGGTACGCTTATCTTTCCAAGGTCAAGTGATTCAAGTATCTCAGTAAGATCCAACAATATTGATAATTATAGTATGGTTAAATATTTAATTAGAGACTAAGGTTTGATATTGCGCTCTTGACGCTTTCCACTCCTTTTCTAAACCATTCCTTTTCATCAGAGTCCAAGTCTAATTCAACTATTTTTTCAATGCCATTTTTCCCTATAACTGCGGGAACGCCTATTGAAACATTTGAAAAACCATATTCACCGTCCAAATAAGTTGCCACGGGAATAACTTGTTTTGTGTTGTTTAGTATTGCCTCAATTATTGTAGATATTGCATTACCGGGGGCATGAACCGTAGCACCTTTTAATTCTATTACCTTTGCTGCAACTTGTCTTGTTTGCAACATTATTTCTTCCATTTTATCTTTTGATAAGATCGATGATAACGGTATTCCTGAAATAGTAGAAAATCTAGGAAGTGGTAGCATGTTCTCACCATGCTCTCCTATCACAAGTGCTCGTATAGAATTTCTTGAGTATCCAGTAGATTCATGAATGAATTGTGTAAATCTTGATAAATCAAGCATGCCACCCATCCCAAATACTCTATTTCTTTGCAAACCTGAAATCTTGTATGTTAAGTATGCCATTGGATCTAATGGATTAGTTACTGGAATGATGATAGCATCTTTAGCGTATTTCTGGATATTTTCCACAACTCCTTTTACAATTGAGGTATTGATCTTTAGAAGATCCATTCTGGTCATTCCTGGCTTTCGGCCTGAACCAGCCACAACAACGACGATATCAGAGCCTTTCATTTCAGAATAATCATTTGAACCTCTAATTTCTACATCAATTCCCTTTTCTGATAACATATGATTTATGTCCATAGCTTCTCCTTGTGGAAGACCTTGAACTACATCTAACAGAAGTATTTGGTCAGTTACTTTTCTAAGAGCTGTAAATAATGCCGCAGCTCCGCCTACTTTTCCCGAACCAATTATTGTAATCATAAAAAGCCCTGAATTTAATCTCTAATTAAACTTGACTGTTTTTCATAGTATTCGCGTCATGATACATTCAATGAAGTCAAGGGTGCAATTACAATTTATATTCATTCCAGTATTTTTAGAAAATCATGGTGCTTGTAATAGATGCACAGGTGGCTGGAATTTCCGGAGATATGTTACTCTCTTCGTTAATAGATATAGGTGCAAACAAGACTAAAGTAATAGATGGCGTACATTCAGTTGAGAGTTATCTTAAAGATTCTAAAATTCAAAAATTAGATTTTAATAAAGTTGTCAAACATGGAATTGAAGCAACACATCTTGTTTTAGAGACAAGAGAAGAGCATCATGAAAGGAAGGGAGTTGAAATTCAACAGTGCATATTGTCAGTATCTGATAAAATAGGACTATCTGAACAAGCCAAAGTTTTTGCTAAGGAAAGTATTAGATCCTTACTTTATGCCGAATCAAAGATACATGGAGAACCGTTGGAATCAGTGCATTTTCATGAAGCTTCAAGCATTGATACAGCCATAGACATCATTGGTTCTGCCATAGCCTTGGACGATTTGGATTCGTTTTCAGACGAGATAATTTCAACTCCGGTAGCAGTTGGTGGAGGTAAGCTAAATTTTTCTCATGGTACTGTGTCCAATCCTGCCAGCGCAATTCTTGAAATATTTCGAGATTCGAACATAATAATCCAAGGAGGTCAAGTGCATGAAGAACTGACCACGCCTACTGGTGCAAGTCTACTTGTAAATTTATTTGATAGCTGCTCAAAATTCTATCCTCCAATGAGGATAAGATCAATTGGATATGGTGCTGGTTCAAGAGAGTTTGATGGATTTTCTAATGTTCTAAAGATTGTCAAAGGAGAATCCACAAGTGAATTTCAGATGGATACGGTTCAAGTTCTAGAGACAAATCTTGACGATGTTTCAGGAGAAATGATAGGATATATGATTGACAAGCTGATTTCAAATGGGGCAAAGGATGTTACTGTGACAAGTGGTATTACAAAGAAGGGAAGACCCACCAATCTTGTTTCTATTATATGTGATCCTTCTGATATGAATAACTTAATTGGAATTCTTATTTTGGAATCCGGTACCCTGGGTGTAAGAATAAAATCATGCAGTCGCATTATCGTTCCAAGAATAATCGTTACTGTACCAATAGAAATACAAGGAAGGAATTTCACCGTGAGATGCAAAATTGTAAAACATCATGATGTAGTAAAACATTTCAAAGTAGAGTCGGATGATGTAAAGTCTGTTGCAGATTCTCTAACCTTGTCATTCAGGGATGCATTAGATTTGATAACAAGTCAAGCAAAACGAAAAATTGGTGTGATATGATACACTTGGAAGAACTAATCAATTGGTTTTATAGAAAAAATAAAGTCATGATAGCTCTATCAGGAGGCGTCGATAGTGCACTTGTAGCATATGCTGGAAGGAAGGCGCTGGGTAAGAACGCAGTTGCAGTAACTGCAGATTACAAGACGCTTTCGCATGAAGAATTGCAAACTTCCAAGAAAGTTTGTAGAGAAATAGGAATTAGGCAAATAATTATCGAATATAATGAACTTGATAATCCAGACTTTGTAAAGAATGATCAAAATAGATGCTTTCATTGTAGAACTGAATTAGCAGATCATTTACTTAGATTATCAAAGATGGAAGGTATTGGTATCATTGTTGACGGGACTAATATGGATGATCTTACTGAATATCGACCAGGAATTATTGCGTTGAAGAAAAGTGGAGTTCAGAGTCCTCTTGTAGATCTTGGGTTTACAAAAACAGATGTTCGAAACATTGCAAAGGAAATCGGTCTTTCAATTCATGATAAACCATCTAACTCTTGTCTTGCTTCACGCATACCATGGGGAACTCCAGTGACCGCCACAAAACTTGTAAGAATAGAAAAAAGTGAAAATATGATTAAACAACTTTTTGGAGTAAGGCAAGTTAGGGTTCGTGATTTTAATGAAAAGGCGAGAATAGAAGTTAGTAAAAATGAACTAGTGACGTTAGACAATAAACAAAAAATTCGCATATTGGAAAGATACATGAAAGGTTTAGGATTTCATCAAATTGTAATTGATCCTGAAGGATATAGACCAGGCAAACTTAACGTGATAACAGATTGATTTACCTCGATAATGCCGCATCAACTCCTGTACATGATAAAGTTATTGAGGAAATGTTGCCCTATTTTGGGCAACAATATGGAAACCCTTCTTCAATACACAGAGAGGGAAGACTTGCAAATATGGCAATACAAAATGCGAGAAAAAAAATTGCATCACTTTTAAATTCAGATAGTAACGAAATTCTAATTACATCTGGCGGTACGGAGTCGAATAATACCTCAATTTACGGCATTGCTTTACAACATAAAGGATGTCACATCATAACTTCTTCCATTGAGCATGATTCGATACTTGAACCATGTAAGCGTCTTGAGAGTGAAGGATATAGAGTTTCATATCTTCCAGTAGACAAATTTGGTCGTGTAAATCCTGCAGATGTAAAAAAAGAGATCTCAGATGAAACATGTCTTATCACAATCATGTATGCCAATAATGAAGTTGGCTCAATACAGCCAATAAGAGAAATAGCCCAAATTGCTTTAGAACGAAATATCCCTTTTCATACAGATGCAGTCCAGGCAGTGGGAAAAGTTCCCATTGACGTGAAGGAGTTGGGAGTGGATTTGCTATCAATCTCATCTCACAAAATTAATGGACCAAAGGGTGTCGGGGCCTTATTCATTAGGAAAGGTATCAAAATTTCTCCCCTTCTATTAGGAGGAGGACAGGAAGATGGACTCCGATCTGGTACCGAAAATGTGGCAAGTGTCGTTGGTTTTGGAATGGCATGTGATCTTGCAAAAAATAAAATGGATGAGAATATAGAGCATTACAAGAAATTATCTTCGCGATTGATTTCTAGAGTTCTTAATGAAATACCATTTACAAATCTTAATGGACATCCGGAAATGAGAATTCCCGCTAACACTCACTTTACTTTTCTTGGTGTGAGTGGAGAAGATCTAATAATAAAGTTAGATGAAAACAAAATTTCTGCATCTACCGGTTCAGCATGTTCAGTCAAAGTCCAAAAACCATCCCATGTGTTACAAGCAATGGGCCTCTCACATGAACAAATTACAGGATCTTTGCGTCTTACACTAGGAACAGCTAATTCAGAACAGGAGATTGATGAAAGTGTGGAGATATTAAAGAAGATAGTCAAAGAATTACGCTCTGTTTCACCATATAGAAGCAAATACAACTTCTAGGACTGGAGTAAATAGTTCAGATATCCCTAAGGAAAGACGCGAATTTTGTAACTTTGTTTATCATTTAACGGTAAGGATGAATCCATACTGTCCCACAAATATATCTCTGCTGAGTAAGATCCTGAAACTGACGGTTTCCAACTAATTTCCTTGTTTATAATTGAGGATGAGGGAAGATTATAATTTACCCATTGCAAGAACACTACTTTATTTGCATCATCCTTTATCTGGACAATGTAAGAAATTGTTTGTGATTTTTGAGAATCGCCATTTGAAATTAGACTTTTGAAATCTATTGTTTGACCAACATGAGGGTTTTGTAGCAGCCTTCCATTTTCATCAATAATTTGAGTTGATTTCAAAATCTTGGAAGATTGCTGCATACTTACAGTAGGTGTATTATTTATGTTTGAACTTGCTGCTTGAACTGTCGATTCTATCACAATAGACCTACCATAGTTATCTCTAAAATCATGATACCATGCTTCTACATTGCCCCCCACCGGAGATATTAGTTCGGTCCCATCCTGGTTACATATTTGAGAAGGCATTCTGAATGATCCTTTGAATATCCCTGTGCCAGGTCCAGTTTCAGTTAAGGTAAAACCAGTAGCTGCAAGTCCTCCATAGGTAATACCATTAATGGTACAATGTTGAAATCGAAATCCCTTTATCCAAACTTCTAGAAGTATGTCGCCATTTGCATCTCCAACGGTATCATCAGCTGATGAATTTGGATCATTTACACTTGAATAAGTAACAATTGAATCTGCGTCGGTAATTAGATCTGGATCAGTTACGCTGATTACAACAGTAGAACCAATTCTATAATTTGGAGAATCAAGTGTTACTGTACCAGTATGTGTTGGAAGATTTTTCTGCGCTGTTACCGTTGTTGGTGATCCAGATTGCGTGCTTAGGATTGAAAAGTGAATTGCTTCTGCATCTACCAATTGATTTTGCACAAGAAATTTGATATTACTTCCAAATGTTCGTAGGCTCTTTATCAGATTGGGATCAAATTGGTTTACTTGGTTTACTATTGCATATTCCCAAGTGCCAGAGAATACACCGGAATTTGCAGATGTTTCTTGTAATTCTGCACGATATATTGCATTATTCATTTGTTGATTATTCTGCATTCCAAAAGAAAAAATGTCAAACACGATAGGTTGCGTATCGCTTGGATTTGAGATTGTGCCTGGAGTATTGAAGTTAATTTCTAGAAATACAGGCAAATTTGCAGGCACTGATTCTATAGATGAGACTGTAGATTTACTTACCTGAACCAAACCATTACCTGCTACAACTGTTCCTGCAGTTAGAATTTGGACTGGCAAGTTACCTAGACTTCCAAAATAAAGTGTCATTGACATACCAGAGAATGAGGTTATACCCAGTTGTTGCTGAAAAGATCTTACGTCATAATTGAGCCAGTTGGTTCCCATTGAATTTGGTTGGCCAGTGTCTATTAACAAGTTCTTAAGATTTTGTGCTAAGATGCCAAGATTTACTGTGATCTTCTGAAAACTAGGCATAGATTGAGATCTAGTATCAACTATCAATCTTAATGAATTGTTATCAAAGACGGTGGATTGCACGGGGAGAGGATTAGCAAATCCAGCAGAATTTGTGTAGAATCTAACATCAGAAGAACTGCTCAGAGTAATTGGATTTCCAATCTTTAATGTTGGTATAAGAGCTGATGTTCTAAAGACATTTAATTCATCGATTTCATTTGAATTGATATTTTGATTCTTGTCTATCAGAGTAATTGCCACTCTTTGACCTGGCTCAAAATTGCCATTTACTGTTCCAGTAGTGAGACCAGCTGTAGAGGTCCCTGAAACAATGGAGGCACTTTGAAGATTGTAGGTTATTGAACCTGAGCTATCTCTAGGGGCGTTTTGCAATATTCCTATTGTAGATATACTATTCAAGGAGCTTT
>Ga0335084_10005229_pt1 | contig 12813 bp, 12 predicted proteins | sample Lox_Sample_44_FD_206721 | JGI IMG/M metagenome (GOLD analysis project Ga0335084, IMG submission 206721) | Soil microbial communities from Loxahatchee National Wildlife Refuge, Florida, United States - Lox_Sample_4.4 | ecosystem: Environmental > Terrestrial > Soil > Wetlands | place: USA... | reverse complement strand
AGCCGGCTGCCAGGCGTTGTCTTTCCAGACGTGCTCCAGCCGACCGTTTGGATCGATCAGAGCAGTGCGCAGATTGTGAGTGATCGACCCGCCTTGCATCTCGTAGGTCAGACCGAAGAGCGTGGCGACATATTCGATCTGCGCGGGCGTGCCGGTGGCAAAAGTCCAGTCCTTCGGGTCGGCGCCAAAGTTTTCTGCGTATTCCTTCAGCACCGCTGGCGTGTCGTGCGCGGGATCGAAGCTGATGCTGAGCAGGTGCACCTTCCTAGGGAATCGGTGTTGTAGCTCTCTCTGCAATACCGAGAAGTTCCGCGACATCAATGGACAATAGTTCGGCAGCGGACAGCGCGTAAAGATGAACGTCACCACCACCACATGGCCGCGATAATCCAGAAGCTGGATCGTCTGTCCGCTTTGATCGGTCAGCGTGAAATTGGGAACGACTTGGCCGGGTTCGAGCGCTGACGCATCGCTGGACTTGGCGGATGCAGTAAACGGCTGGGTCAACCCTGGGATCTTAACAATGCTGGCAATCCACGAATCCGTCTCCGTCACCGCCAACTGAAACTTCACCCTGTCACCGGCCGCAACCTCCTGCAGCAACGTCGGATCTTTCACCGCAAACGACATCGTCATGGCCGGCATAAAGCCGGGGATATCTTCGTGCTCGATGGTCAGGCTGTTCTCGGGCGGGTTGACTTCGCGGACGACGCCTTTGACCTGATACACCGTTTGTCGCGACGCCGGGTCTCTTGGCGGCCCAGAGCGCCGACAGCCAGCCGCCACACATATTACCGCCAGCAGAAAGAGCCGATGGAAGAGTTTCACCATGTCATCCGAATCATGTCACGACCTCCGCAAATCCGCACGTCCGGTGGTCTTCCATTTCGATAGAGATCGACCTCCTCCTAAAGAGGAATTGCGCGTTTTCCCGCGCTGTATGAATAATGGTGATGTCATGGCGAAGATGTCCTCCAACGCGGAGCCGACCCAACACTCGGGCAAGCGACCACCGGCGAGGAAGGCACCGATTCGAATCGTGGTTGTCGACGATCATCCGATTGTGCGGGCGGGCATCGTGGCGAACCTGAAACAGCAACGGGACATGAAAGTGGTGGCCGAAGGGAACGACGGCGTCGAGGCGCTGGCACTTATCAAACAGCATTTACCCGATGTAGTCTTGCTGGATCTTCGGATGCCCCGCATGGACGGCTTGGAAGTAATCGAGCAGGTCAACGCGTTGCATCTCCAAACCAAGATCATCGTGATGACAAGCTTCGAGAACCAGGAAGACATTCAGCGCTCCGTAAAAGCCGGGGCACGAGCTTTCCTGCTCAAAGATTGCCCACAGGGGACTTTGTTCGAAGCAATCCGCCGCGTTTATCTCGGCGAGGTCTATCTTTTACCTCAAGTCACACAGAATCTTGTGGATCGGATGCAGACACCTCAGTTGAGCCCAAGAGAATTGGAGGTTCTGAAATCCGTCGCATCGGGCAAGAGCAATAAGGAAATTGGGGTGGAGCTTTTTATCACGGAAGGCACAGTGAAACAACATGTGGCGAGCCTCCTCGTGAAGCTCGGAGTCAAAGGCAGGACGTCGGCCGTCAGGGAAGCCGTGCGGCGTGGTCTGGTGCGAATTGGCTGACCAGACTTGATTGCGATAGCTGTCAGCGTTTTTTTGCCGACGATCGTGGACGCAAACACTGGTTGATCACGAACAGGGACACCATCAGCGGCGGCAGAACAAGGTAGGGAACCAAGCCGGTCAACCGGCGTGGTGGTGATCCGACCGGTATGACGCAGCCCAGCTTCACAACTTCGCCCCCGCGTTCTATGGATGCCTCCAACTGCCAGCGGCCCGTGGTGCCCAACCTGACCGGCGCTGCGTAGAGTAATTTGTTCGACGCCTGTTTGTGGGTTGCCGGGACACTGAACTGTGTCATCTGACCAGCCGATGGAGGACTCATCAGCGCCCCTTCGGACTGGCGGCACATCTGTTCAATGGGTTCCACAGCCAATTCCGGAGGCGGCGTAAACATCAGGTCTACGCTGGCATCAAGAATTGCTTCACTTGAATCTCGCCGCTGAATCAGGACGCTGACGTCCTCGGGGCTGTCCCGCAAGGGTTCGGACGCAGTGAAAATCGTAACGACGTACGGCCCTCGAGCTTCACGCAACCGAACAACACCCCCGTCCGCGCGGGCATCATCCGACGACAGCTCCAGTAATAACGGCACCAGAAGAACTTGGAGGTATCGGACGTACTTCATAGAAGCGAGATTGTGTTGGCCAGCCCCCGCATTTCCATTGGCTGGAGAATAATCCAGACGCCAGCAGCATAGAGGATCGTTGCGACACCGGCCCACGGAGCAAATAAGCACAAAGCATCGCGCGCGCGAGGCGTATAGACGAGAGCGATCCGCCACGCCAGATAAAGGGTCAGCAACAATCCCGCGTCGAGGAGGACAGTTTCCAAAACGAGCACAGTATCGGCACCAAGCAGCGGTGAAAGTGGTACTAGCCCCGGCAAATTCGTCAGGTGCCAGCCAATATCGGTTGCGGCACGTTGAACCGGCGTCCATACAGAATCCCACCCAAAATTGAGGTGGAACAGAAAGTGTCCTGCCCACATGGCGACACCGACCGGGACCAAAGACATTGAAAACCGGCAGAGAAGTTCACGAGTCGCCACTGATATGTGGCTCGCGGTGCGACCGGCGCGAGCCGCGATCATGGCCAGAGCCGCCGGGGCCAGTACCAGCGCAATCAGCAGCAGAACCTTCGTCACCGGTAGGGGGGAAGACAAACCGAGGCGCACCGCAAGTTCGTCCTGGAAGGAAACCACTGGAGCCGTCATGAACGCAGCATTTGCGAATGCGGCGAACACAAACACCAACGCTAACGCTGCGATATCCAGTCGTCGCGAGAGGCGGCCGACGGATGACCGCAATGGGTCTCGAACGACATCTATACCCGGAGCGACAGCCATCAAGCCGATATTGTCGTGCGGGCAGGCGCGGACGCAGTCGAGACAAAACGTGCAGTCGAGATTGCCGGATTTGCGCGGCACATAAAGATCCATTTCACAACCGCGCTTACGTTCGTTTCCGTGCAGACAATCATGCGTCGTGCAATTGGCGCAAACGCCAGGCTCGCGAACCTTGACTTCGAGCGGCGAAACCAATGAGGTGATAAACTGGAATTGACCAATAGGACATACATATTTACAGAAGCTCGCGCCGCGAAAGAGCGCATCAACGGCGAAGGCCACGAGGAAATAGTTGATGATCAACCAAGCCGTCCAAATTGGTTTGTCCCAGAGTCCAAAGACTTCGTAGCACCAAAAGAACAACACGAGCAGCACGATGCCGAACCATTTCGAGCGCAACGCTTGCGGCCAAGTATGTTGCTGGAGTCCGAGACGCCGACCTAACTCGCGAACAAGCATAAAGGGACAGGCCATACAAAAAAAGTTGCCGGCGGCCAGGAGCGCGACGACGACAAATGCGCGCCAATAAGTCCAAGGCAGCACACCGGCGAGATTCATTGAACTGATTTGCGAACCAAACAGCCCATCAACAATCACCGCGATGGCAATGACCAGCAATGCAGCTTGCATCAAACGGCGGCCGGACTGTGCACGGAGGAATGCCCCGACCACGGGCACAGACAACAAATCAAAGCCTTTCTTGGGGACGGCAGACCGTGGCTTCCAGTGGTGAAACGGAGTGACGGAAGCAACCGCTGCACTTTGGCTTGTAAGCAGAGGAAGACTGAAATCGGGGTTGGGCCGAGCTTTTTGTGGGCGGACAAGCAAATGTCCCGGAGAGAGATACCGAATCGCGATGAGAGCGGCTGGAATCAGAAAGACGAGCGAACCAGGTACCCACATGATCACGCCCGCGCAACTCTGGTCGCTGAGAGCGGTCGTTCCGAAAAGTCGTGGCGCCGCCAAATACTGTGGGTAGAGCGCGTGGTCGGAGAAGGTGAGGATGGCGGATAACGCGGTATTCAACAGATCCGCCGCGAGCAGATAAACCGGCACCGACCAGAGCGGCCATTGCGGCCGGCTGGGGTAAGGGCGAACGACGGGAAACCAAAAGAGGAGCGACGCCCCAAAGAAACAGGCGTGCTCGACCTTGTGCCATACGGGCGAGCGAAGGGCGAGATCAAACGCCGCTGGCACGTGCCAGGCACAAAGCGTCAACGCCATCACAATCCAGCAGGTCAATGGATGCGTGATCGCTGTTCCAGCCTGACGCAGCGCCGGCGAGATTAGAAAGGGTCCAGGTCCGTCGCGCGCGAATTTCCGGGGTAACCCGCGAAGGAGTGGCAGGAGCGGCGCGCCCAGCAGAATGAGCGGCGGAGCCACGGACATCAGTAACAGATGTTGCACCATGTGCGCTGAAAGCAGCAGTCCGGAGAACGCATCGAGCGGGGAAGCGATGGCAAGCCAAACCACTGCCAGACCTCCCACGAAAGCGAAGAGTCGCCAGGATGGAAATCGCGTAGGCGACTGTCGGTGCAGGACGCACCAGCCGCGCAGATACAGAATGAGTGACGCAACGATACCCAGAGCGATCTTCGGGTCGAACGACCATGAGCCAAGGATCGCTTGAGCGCTGGGTGACACCGGATCAATGCTCCGCGGTATCTGCGGTATTGTGAGACGTGGGCACGGCGCTTACGAGCGATGCGTCCTGCGCGGGTTTTTGACCCGGTGGGTGAAGGGATTCAAGGAATGCCACTAACGCCGTCGTTTCCGCCGGACTGAGGTTATTGCCGTAGGCCGGCATGTTGCCTCGGCCCTGCAGAACCTGGCGAATCAATTGGTCGCCGGTGAGCCGCGTCGCAACGGCATCAAGTGCCGGACCTCGCTGTCCGCCAGCCCCGCCGAGAGCGTGGCAGTTGAGGCATTGTTTAGACTGAAATACTAGAGCGCCTTGACGTTCGAGGGCCGTGCGGCCGGCCAGGAGTTTGGGAGGAATCGGCACGCTGCTCCATGCATCCATCACGGGCGACCACGGGGCGTAAGTGCCGAGTTCAGTGAACGCGGCCAGCGAGGTGACGATGAGCAGGACGGACAACACCGCGACGGGCCGGCGTCGCCAGCTTTTCTCACCCGTACCAAAAATGAGTGGCATCGCAATCAAGAAGCCGATGGCGATGACCGGACCGACGATTAACAGAAACGTTTCCATTTGCGGTGGTAACAATGCCAGGGCGGCGAATGCCCAGAGAAAGAAGTAGTCTGGCCGGGGCACCGCTTGCACGACCGTCGGGTCGGGCTGTCCCTTCGGACCAAACGGCCCGAAGATTGCCGCACACGCGACCAAGGCCAGAATGATCAATCCTGAAAACACGAGATCTTTGCGGAAGGCATCCGGCACAAACGGCACGCCGTCCTTGTGCGTGAGGTCGTGGTATTCCTTTAGATAAGTTTCGCGCTTCACGATGCGGCCCGGCATCGGCCATTCGTTCACCCCGAGCTTGAGCACCATGAGCAAATGGACGCCGACGAAGGCGATTAACATGCCAGGAATGATGAACACATGAATGGCAGTGAAGCGCGATAAAGTTTCACCCGCGATGATTGGCCCCCCCAGCATCAAGCGAACGAGTGGGGTTCCAATGAGAGGCATTCTGCCCGTGATGGAAGCACCGATGCCAAGGCCCCAGTAGGCGTCCTGATCAAAGCGGAGGACTTGCCCTGTGAACGCCATCCCGAGCGTCATTAGCAGAAGGAATACGCCGACGATCCAGGTTAGTTCGCGGGGATATTTGTAAGCGCCAAACAGGAAGACCTGAATCAAGTGAATCACTACAAGTGCCACCATGAAGTTGGAACCCCAACCGTGCAGGGCGCGGATGAACCAGCCAAAGGCCTGCTGATGGTTCAACACCTGCAAACTCGTCCAGGCCTGGTCGGCGGTTGGAACGTAAACGAATGCGAGACAGATCCCGGTGACGAACTGCAGCATCATTACCGTGAGGCTGGCACTGCCGAACACGTAAGCCCAACTGGCGGTGCTTCGCGGCACCGGATGCGCCATCGTTTCCTTGATCGTCTGGCCGAGTTTCAGGCGGTGGTCGAACCACGCTGCGAGATTTCTAATTAGACGCATGCGAACCTCTTCGATTGATCGGCACATGCCTGGCTGGGTGGTTGCGCGAGCGTGGGAACGTGGCCGGCATTGATCCAAAGCTGGCCTTCCTTGATCTTGTACTCGTATTCGAAAAGGCCGCGCGGGGGTGGACCCGATGCACGGGCGCCATCGGCATAATACGCACCGCCGTGACACGGACACATGAACAATCCGGATTGCGGAAACCACCGCACCGGGCAGCCAAGATGTGTGCAGTTAATTGCGAAGACCTGAACTTTGTCGGCAGAGATTCGCCGTACCCAACAAGGAATGTTGCCGGTGTCGCCATCCCACGGGCGAACGAAGGGATTCCGATACGTTGCCAGCCGCGTTTCGCCTTCGGGGAATTGCGCGAGCGTGCCGAGCGTTATCCACGCCTGTTCCTTTTTCATCTCTTTGCGTTTTGCCGGGCCGAAGATGTACCCAATCACGGGCACCGCGAACAGCACGCCAGCTACGGCATTCAACGCAATGCCAAGTGTCATTAGCATCTGGCGACGCGATATCTTCTTGGGGGCCGCCAAGCCCTGCGCCAGAATTCCGTCTCCTTGATTGGGTTCGGTCATAGGCGGTCTCCTCAGTTGTTCTTTTGGGATTGGCCGGTCGTTGCGTACGGTTGGCCGGGATTGGCCTTCCGTTGAGCAACCATCCACGCCACGACATCTGTAACTTCCTGCGGTGTCATCACTCGACCCGGCGCGCAATTGCGCCAATCGGGTTGACCGAGGTCCGGGCGTCCAGCAATGACGGTCGTGCGCAGGTTCTGATCGCTCACAAGCGCGAGAAACGAGTCATCAATAATAGAACTTCCCTTTGGCGTGCCTTTGCCCTCCGGGCCGTGACAGGCAGCGCAGTAGGTTGCGTAAACGCCCGCGCCTTGAGTCGCACTGCCTGGCTCCTTTGCAGTGTAGGGGGGAGGGGTTGCGCCCAAGTCTTCGTTCGGCCTGCCCCAGCGGGCTCGGATCTCGTGAACCAGTATTTCTATTTGCTCGTCCGTCAACATTCCGCCCGCACTTTTCGCAAAGGCCGGCATTAGCGAACCATGAATTCCGGAGGCAGTCGCACGACGAATTGTGTCGTCGCTGGCGATCGCCAGATAAACCGGATTGGCCAGACCGAGCGCCGTGTTGCCTTTTCCCTCTTGACCGTGACAGCCCGCGCAGTTCAGTTGATAAAGCACTGCGAAGTCGCGCACCTCTTCTGGCTTGAGTTCAATGTCGGCACTGGTCGGTTTGCCAGGCGGTTGGCAGCCGACGAAAAGTGAAAGCGCGGCAACACAAATGGCCAGTGACGAGATGCGCGCGTTCATGGCTCTGATTCGCCTTTCTCGTCTGTGATGCCGGGCGCTTCTATCCCGGCGCGCACGGCGAATGGCAGGTATTGCATCGTGGAAATTCGTTCATGTCGGGCCACCACGAAGCCGGCGACCAGGCCGTAAGCAAACTGTGAGGCCATGAACCAGGCCCAATCAATCCGGGCTTGCAGGGCCGGATTGATGATCCCCAGTCCGGCGTACAAGATTCCGGACCAAAACAACGGCGCCAGAATTCCGCCCAGCAACATCGGCCGACGCGGGAACATCGGGAGCGCGACGCCGTACAATAGGCCAACCAGAGCGGACGCGACAGCGTGTATGATGATTGCGAGCACCAGCCCCGTGGTATTGAACGCGAGGAGTTGGTCGTAGCTCATCGCCGAGATGTTGGCCGAGCCAGCAGCGGCGAGCAGGTTGATGGGATACCAGATGCTCCTGTGGCCGATAATGCCGTAAAGAATCGCCACCACGGCCATGGCCGCGCCACCGGCCAGTCCGCCACGAACGCCAGCCGAGTAAGGATAGATTTCCAGCGGCCACCGTGCGCGGTGACCGAGTTCGCCGACTTGAAGATGCCGCACCTTCGGGCTGGGAGTTATAATAACCAAGCCCTCCTTCTCCACGGCCACTGATTCGTGTGCTTCCTGTGGTAGAACCTCGCGAAACCATCCGATCAGTCCCGCGCACAGACTGACCGCTCCCAGGATTGAGATCATGACGTGCGTGAGGAGTCCGGCAAACACCAGAGTGAGGCCAAACGCGGCCACCAACGGCCAGCCGTTGGACATCGGGACTTGAACGGCGTTTGCCGGTTGTTGTCCGCTGGAGTTCATTCAGGTTCCTTTCCGAGTCAACGTCCGATGATGTAAACGACGCTGAACACGACGATCCAAACCATGTCCACGAAATGCCAATAGAGCGCCAACACATGTGCGCGATCGGCGTGCTCTTGTTTGACGAAACCGCCCACTGCAAATGCCATGACAACCAGCAGCGCGAGCAAGCCAACCACGACGTGCGATGCGTGCAATCCAACGAGCGAGTAAAAAGTTGTGCCAAAAAGGTTCGTCTGGATCGTGAGTCCTTTGTCGTAGACCAAGCGCACCCACTCGCGACCCGTCCCCAGGAGGAAATAAGCTCCGAGTGCAATTGTCGCGAGCCACCAGACACTGAAACGTTTCGTGTCACCAATCCTTAACGAGCGTACGGCGAATGTGATGGTCGCGCTGCTGGATAGGAGGCAAATGGTGTTCAGAATCGGCAGTTCAAGAACCTGCCGCGGAGTCGGGCCGCTGCGGTCCTTTCCTAGATAATACAGATACGCAACAACAAAGATAGTGAAGATGGCGCTCTCCGCAATGATCAGACAGGTCATGCCGGCCACGCCTTTGGATGGAATCCATCTGGAGTCTGGCTCGAGAGAGGCTGTTGCAGTGGTTGCGTTCATAGGATGTTCGTTCCGGTCATTCGTATTTCCAATCGGGGTCGGTTGGATGCTTGATGTCCCAGAGCGGACGGCGACTCTTGACCGTGGGGATTTCGGCGAAGTTGTATTCCGGCGGCGGCGAACTCGTGGTCCACTCGAGCGTCCAGGCATCCCAGGGATCGCTCCCGGCCGGCTTCCCTTTGCGCAGTGAGAGAAGGATGTTCAATACGAAGATCAATATGCCGATCCCTTGGAACACCACGCCGATTGTGCAAATAAGATTCCAAATTCCCCAACCGCGTCCGGCCTCGTACGTGTAAATGCGCCGAGGCATTCCAAGGATGCCGGGAATGTGCATCGTGTCGAACGTGATATGGAAACCGATCAGGAACAGCCAGAAGTGCCATTTACCCAACCGCTCGCTCAGGAGATGTCCGGTCGCTTTGGGGAACCAATAGTAAATGGCCGCGAAGATCATAAAGACCAGGGCGCCTACGAGCGTGTAGTGGAAATGGGCGATCAGGAAGTAGGAATCATTGAGTTGCCAGTCCCAGGGGGCGCAGGCCAGCATGATTCCCGTCAATCCAGCGATTAGGAATTGAAAAATGAAGGCGATGCTGAACACCATTGGCGTGGCGAAGCGCAGTTTCCCGCCCCACATTGTTCCCAGCCAGTTGAAGATCTTGATGCCCGTGGGGACGCCGACCATCATGGTTGAAACGACAAAGAAGGTGTTCCCGGTCGAGGTCATACCCACGGTGAACATGTGGTGTGCCCAGACGCTCAAGCTCACGAAGGCGATGGCAAGAGTTGCTCCGACCATCACCGGGTAGCCGAAAATGGCCTTGCGTGAAAACACCGGGATGATTTCCGAGGCGAAGGCGAAGGCGGGAATGATCAGAATATAAACTTCGGGATGACCGAAAATCCAGAAGAAGTGCATCCAAAGTGTTGCGGAACCCCCGGCCTGTGTGTCGAAGAAATGCGAGCCGGCGAAACGGTCGAGCAAGAGCATGATTTGGGCGGCGGTCAGCGGACTAACGGCGATGAGCACCATCCCGCACATGATAAGGTTGAGCCACGCCAGCAGAGGCATTTTCGTCAGCGTCATGCCACGGCAGCGCATGCAGAGGATCGTCGTGATGATGTTGACGGCTGTGGCAATGGACCCGAAGCCACCGATCATTATGGCGAGAGTCCAATAGTCAGTACTGTGGCCTTTCGAAAAGGCCTTTCCAGTCAGCGGCGCGTAGGCGAACCAACCGACATCCGGAGCGCTCCCGGCGCCGGCCATTCCTTCACCGCCAATGAAGCTGTAGTAGAGCAACAGTCCGCCAAACGCGCTCAACCAGAAGCCGAACGCGTTGAGTCGCGGGAAGGCCAGATCGCGCGCGCCGATCATGAGCGGCACAAGATAATTCGCGAAGCCGAAAATTATCGGCATCCCGACGAGAAACACCATCGTAGTGCCGTGCATGGTGAATAGTTGGTTGAATACTTGGGGCGATAGGAAATGATTGTTCGGCACGGCCAATTGAATGCGGATCAGAGTGGCTTCCAGACCGGCAATCACCAAAAAGGCTAATCCGTACATGATATACATCAAGCCGAGCTTCTTGTGATCCACGGTAACAAGCCAGGAGTGAATATAATCGAAGGCCGCCTTGTCCGTGGACGCGACCGGAACCAAAGGCATCGTGCCGCTTAGCTCGTTAGTATTCATAGTGCCATTCATCTGAGTGTCGCGAGGTAAGCGACCAATTGATCGAGATCGGCGTCGCTGAGGTTCATTGCGGGCATCAACACTCCCGGTTTGAGCTGATTCGGTGACTTGATCCACGCGCGCAGGCCTTCCACCGAATTATTCAAAGCACCCGAGCCAAGAGTGTCCCGGCTCATCAAATGCGTGAGGTCGGGTCCAAATCGTCCGTCCGCGACCGTGCTGCCGACCGCATGACAATTGATACAAGCCGTCCGTTCGAACACCAGTTTCCCGGCTGCCACAGTCGGATTGCTCTCGGGAGACTGCTGTTGCTGCTTCACCCATCGGTCAAAGTCCTCACGCGTATCCGCATAAACGCGGAGTAACATCAGCGCGTGTTGCGTGCCGCAGTACGTGCCGCACTGTCCAAGGAACAGTCCTGGCCGTTCCGGTTCGATCCACATTGAATTCACTTTGTTGGGGACGAGGTCAATTTTGCCCATCAGACGAGGCACCCAGAAGCTATGGACAACGTCTGCGGAACGCAGTTCGAGGAAGGTCGGCAATCGGTCCCGACCTTGACTCACGGGTACGTGGAGTTCATTGGCCGTAACAATGCCCAGCTTTGGATAACGAAACTCCCACCACCACTGATGCCCGATCACTTGCACATCCAGCGCGGCGCTAGGTTTGCGTGCGTCCTGCACTTCCTGGATGACTCGCGCCGTGGTCAGGGTGAGGACAATCACAATGAGGAAAGGCACCGTTGTCCACGCGGCTTCAACTGGACCGCTCCCGTAAATCTGTGCCGGTTCGGTTCCGTCATCGTTGGCGCGGCGGCGAAAACGGACGACCGCATAAATGAGCAGCCCTGCCACGACGACGAAGATGGCGCCTGTTATCGCCAGCACGAGACCAGCCAAATGCGAAATGGAATGCGCCGGTGCGGACTCAGGGGCAAACATATTTGGGACGAGGGCGGGATCCGTTCTCTCGGCAGCCAACACACCTTGTTGGAGAACAAGGGCCATCACCAACCAAAACATCCAAGGGGGAATAAGAAACAAATACGCTGAGGCTTTGGGTGTTTCGGCCTGCCGGCACCGACGCAATGATGGCTGTGATTGCAATTTTGCTTCCTATTTCAGAAGGCACACTAACGCGGTCGAACTGCGATCGACTATTGAGCGTGTGGCAGACATTGAATTGCCCCAAAGGAACAATTACTGGACGTACCGAGGGAACGATTGCGACACCCCCCTTTCGAGAGATGATTCTGACAAAACTCAAAGGATAGGTAAGACATCTTGCACTTCCTCTAGTCTTGTAGTGAATCCGTGCTACGGGTTCGATGCCATCGCTCCAATGAAGCAGTCGACCTCATTTGTCGACCTGTTCGAGAACGTTCCTAACCCTCCTGGTCATTGCCGTCCTCACTTCTTCAGCCTGCGGAGTTTCTTTGGTATTATCGTTCGTCTGCCCGGAGTTTCCGGCAAGGCCACCCACAATGATTCTCCATGTCTGGTGCAACATTCTCAGGTTGCGAGCCACCCTTAATGCGGGCGCTCCGACAGCCGCGGTGACTTCCTCGGCGACTTGATCGGCCCGCTCCGCCCATCTTCTGACGACGCGAACGACCTTGTCCAATTCGTCCAGTTGCTGATTTGCACGGGTGGAAAGAAGACTGACATTGTGAATCATGGCGCGCGAATCCTGCATCAATTGCTTCAGGTCAGCTTTCGCTTCTTCCATTTGCCTGGCAGCGCTACTGGCGCGTCGGTAAACCAGAATGGAGAGTACAGTCAGGGCTGACACGAACAGCACGATGGCCACACATGCCAGAAAGAAAGCAACTTGTAAGGCAACCGGCATAGATCACCCGGCATCCATGGCGATTAGGAGAAGAAGCAACGGAAGATAGAGGATGGAAGTCCTCAGCAACCTCCGGGCGTCGGCAGCGCCGTGGTTGCGAGCGAAACACACGGCGACTCCCAGCATGGTCAGTCCGATCACCAGCGCTCCATAAAAGTAAAACCACCCGGTCATGCCGATCAAAGTCGGCAGCAATGACGCCCCAATCAATGTCACGGAGTACGCGAGCGTCTGGCGGAACGTGCTCACGCCGTCCGGGTCGACAACCGGCAGCATTTTCAGTCCGGCGCAGCGATAGTCGTCTTTGAACATCCAAGCAATCGAATAGAAGTGCGGATGCTGCCACGCAAAC
>Ga0335084_10005228_pt1 | contig 12814 bp, 11 predicted proteins | sample Lox_Sample_44_FD_206721 | JGI IMG/M metagenome (GOLD analysis project Ga0335084, IMG submission 206721) | Soil microbial communities from Loxahatchee National Wildlife Refuge, Florida, United States - Lox_Sample_4.4 | ecosystem: Environmental > Terrestrial > Soil > Wetlands | place: USA... | reverse complement strand
GCCTCCTCGGCGCGAGCGCGGGCCTTCTCCGCCTCGCCCCGTGCCCGCTCCGCAGCCTCGGCGCGGGCCCGGGCTTCCTCCGCCTCGCGGCGGGTTGCCTCCTCGGCTGGCGCGCGCTCTGCCTCCTCCTCCGCTGCGCGGGCCGTCTCCTCTGCGCGGGCGGCGCCGGGCGCCGCGGGCTCGGCCGGCGGCCAGGTCTCGAGGTCGGGCGCCGGGGGGCGAAGAGCGGCGAAGGCCTCGGCCTCGAGGTCCGCCTCGGCCTGGGCGAGCGCCGCGTCCACCAGCGGCGGGAGCTCCTCCATGTGCCCTGCGTCGAGAAGCGGAAGGTCCTCCGCCTCCGGAGCGAGCGCCGCCTCGAGCGCCTCGAGGAGGCGCGGCGCATCCACCGGCAGGCGCACCACGGGAAGGTCGAAGCCCGGGAGCGGATCGCCGAGCAGGAGCACCGGCGTGACCGCACCGGCCGGACGCGCCCGGAGCTCGGTGAGAAATCGCACCCCGCTTCCCCCCTCCACCGCCGGCGCGAGGAGCACCGCCTCCGGGGCCAGGTTGTCGAAGGCGCTCAGCGCATCAGAGATCGACGTGGCCAGCTGCACCGTGCGCCCGACGCGCATCAGTGCTTTGCGCACCGAGGCGATGGTGGCCAGGTCGTCGTGGACCAGGAGCAGGGGCGGTGGCATGCCGGGCGGGTGGCTCGAGGCGGGATCAGCCTACAGCATCGCGCCCGGGTCCACGTCGAGCACCCCGCGCACGCCGCTGGGGAGGAGGCCGATGGCCCGCTCGGCCTCGTCGAGCACCGGCCGGAGCACGCGGTGCTGGGGCGCCTTGAGCAGCAGCTGCCAGCGGGTCCAGCCCCGGAGCCGCGCCAGGGGCGCCGGGGCCGGTCCGAGCAGCCTCACCCCGGATGCGGGAGGGGGGAGCCGGCGCGCCAGCGCGTGGGCCAGCGTACGGGCGCTGGCCGCCGTCCGGGCGGGGTCCTTTCCCTCGAGCCGGATGGCCGCCAGCCGCGCGAAGGGCGGATAGGCCAGCGCCCGGCGCCACTCCAGCTCGCGGGTGGCGAACCCCTCGAAGTCGTGCGCCGCGGCGCGCGCCACCGGCTCCGCCTCGGGATTGTAGGTCTGCACCAGCACCCGGCCGGCATCGCGTCCCCGCCCGGCCCGGCCCGCCACCTGGGTCAGGAGCTGGAACGTCCGCTCCGCGGCCCGGAAGTCGGGGAGCAGCATCCCCGTGTCGGCGGACACCACGCACACCAGCGTCACCCCCGGAAAGTCGTGGCCCTTGGCCACCATCTGCGTTCCGACCAGGACGTCGTGCTCACCGCGCGCGAACCCGGCCAGGATCTGGGTCAACCGCTCGCCGGTGCCGGCCGCATCGCGGTCGAGGCGAGCGACGCGGGCGCCCGGGCACAGCTCGGCCACCTCGGCCTCCACCCGCTCGGTGCCCGTCCCGAGCTGGACCAGAACGCCTCCGCAGGCCGGACAGGCCACGGGAACGCTGCGCGAGGCGCCGCAATAGTGGCACTGCACCCGCGGCGGATGGAGGTGCAGGGTGAGCGCGACGTCGCACTGGTCGCAGGAGACGACCTGCCCGCAGGCGTCGCAGACGAGGCTGGTGCTGTGGCCGCGGCGGTTGAGGAAGAGGATGGCCTGCTGGCCCCGGGCCAGGGTTTGCTCAAGCGCCGCGGTGCTGGCCGGGCCGAGCACCGGGGGGCGCTCGCCGGAGGTGGTCCGGCGATGCCGCAGGTCCACCCGCTGCACCTCGGGCATCGGCCGGTCGTCGATGCGCGCGCTGAGCGTCAGGAGCCGGTAGCGGCCGCGCCTCGCGTTCTGGTAGCTCTCCAGCGAGGGGGTGGCCGATCCGAGGACCACCACCGCCCCGGCATCCCTGGCCCGCACCACCGCCAGGTCCCGCGCCTGGTAACGGAGCTTCTCCTCCTGCTTGTAGGAGGCGTCGTGCTCCTCGTCGACGACCAAGAGCCCGAGGGAGGCTACCGGAGCGAAGATCGCCGAGCGCACCCCCACCGCCAGCCGGACGTCCCCGCGGCGCAGCGCCTGCCAGTGCCAGCGACGCTCCGCCTCCCGGAGCCCGCTGTGGAGCAGGGAGATGCGATGCCCGAAGCGGCTCCGGAACCGCCCCACCAGCTGCGGGGTGAGGGCGATCTCCGGCACGAGCACCAGCGCCCCTCGCCCTCGCTCCAAGGCGTGCTCGACGGCGCGGAGATAGACCTCCGTCTTTCCGCTCCCGGTCACCCCGTGGAGCAGGAAGGGCTGGAAGGCTCCCGCGTCGAGCGCCCGGCCGATGGCCTCCACCGCCACTGCCTGCTCCTCGGTCAGCTGCGCCGGCCGTCCCTGCCCCAGACCGTCTGCCGCCGAGGGGACGACCTCGGCGCTCTCCACGTGGAGAAGCCCCTTGGCCGACAGGCGGCGGACCGCGTCTCGCGCCCCGGGCACGGCGCGGGCCAGCTCGTCGAGGTCGGCCCGCCCGCCCACGGCGAGGACATAGGACAGCGCCGCCGCCTGAGCCGGCGCCCGCGCCAGGGTGGCGCCGGCAGCAGCCGGGGTGGCCACCGCGGTCTCCACCACCTCGGGTCGCGCCGGCCGATCCTCCGCCGGGCGGGCCAGGCCCGGCGGGAGCGCCGCGCGCAGAGCTTCCCCGAGCGGGTAACGGTAATGGGCGGCGGCGAAGGCGATGAGCCGGAACACGTCCTCCGGCAGCGCCGGCTCGGACTCGAGGAGACGGCCGATGGGCTTGAGCACCGCGGCGGCGGGCGGTGCCGCCGGACCGAGGTAGAAGCCGAGCGCCTGGCCGCGCCCGAAGGGAACGAGGACTCTCTGTCCGGGGACGAGCCGGCCCTCAAGCTCGGCCGGGACGAGGTAGGTGAACGGGCCGGCGACGGGACGTCCCACGGCGACCGATGCGCAGCTGCTCGCCTCCACGACCGGTCCGCCTACTGCCCTCCCCCGACACGCCTCACCCTCTTGGGCTGCCCTCAGAAGAAGCGGTCCGGAAACGTGGCGTGGCTGTCCCCCTTGAGCGCGGTGAAGCGCGCCTGGACCTCACCTCCCCGCGAGACCTCCACCACCCGGGGAAACCAGGCGCCGGTGGCCGGAGAGCCGAAGTCGACGAAGCGCACGTCCCACCCCTGACCGCGCTCGTCGGTCCAGCGGATGCGTGCCGGAAAGAAGCTCTCCTTGAACACCCACAGCTGGCCGTCGGCCTGCTTCTGTCCGCCGAGGACGTAGGCCACCTGCCCCCCGATGCGGCCGAGCGACGTCTCGCGGGTGTCGACGCGGAGCGCGCGCAGGTGCTGCTCCAGCTCGGACGAGGCGCGCAGCGCGAGGAGGGCGCACACCTCCTCGACGGCCGCGGTCAGCGCCGCGACGGTTGCTCCCTCCGAGCGGCGGCGGCCCGAGGCATCGACCACGGAGAGCGGCTTGCCGCCGGGAGCGGTGGCATCCAGCCGGCAGCGGCCGGGCACGCGGAGCGAGAAGGTGGCGTCGGTCCGGTACTCGGGCAGCTCGGTCCCCAGCTCGACCATCGCCCCGCCGCTCAGGGAGAGCGTCCCTTCTACCCGGGCGGATCCGAGATGCAGCTCGTCCCGGCCCTCGACCATCCGGCGGAGGATGGCGCCGCCGGGCAGGACGTAGGCGGCGGCCGTGACGGCCAGCCCGAGCAGGCACAGGGGGAGCCGTTTCATCCGGGGAGGGCGGGCGACCATAGCAGGCGGGCCCCCTCCCGGGTTACACCACGCCTGCCGTGCCCGCGCTCACCCTCCTCCTCGCCGTGCTGCTCGTGGCCGTGGGCCTGTTGGGCTTCGTGGGCTCGGGATTTCAGGCCCCGACGGCGCTCATCCCCGCCGGGCTGGGCGTGCTCCTGGCCCTCGCCGCCGCTCTGGCCCGCCTCCCCAAGGCGCGGATGCACGCCATGCACGCGGCGGTGCTGGTCGCTCTGCTCGGCGTGGTCGGCACGGCGAGTGGCCTGTTCCAGCTCCCGGCCCTCATCTCCGGACAGCCGGTGGCGCGGCCGCTGGCGGTGGTGGCCAAGTCGGTGACCGCGGTGCTCTGCCTCGCCTACGTGGTGGTCGCCGTCCGTTCCTTCATCGAGGCGCGCCGCGCCCGCACCGCCGGCTGAGCCCGCGGGCCAGAGGACCACGATGAGCCTCGCCATCCGCTTCTACGCCACCGGTGGACCGGAGGTGCTCAAGGCCGAGGAGGTGACGGTCGGCGAGCCCGGCCCGGGGCAGGTCAAGCTCCGCCACTCGGCCATCGGGCTGAACTTCATCGACACCTACCACCGGAACGGCCTGTACCCGGTGGGGCTCCCCTCCGGGCTGGGGACGGAGGCGGCGGGGGTGGTCAGCGCCGTCGGCCCGGGGGTGGACGCACCGCGCGTCGGCGCGCGGGTAGCCTATTCCGGGGGCCCGCTCGGCGCCTATTCCGAGGAGCGGCTCTTTCCCGCCGAACGGCTGGTGCCCATTCCCGAGGGGGTGACCGACCGCCAGGCGGCGGCCGTCCTCCTCAAGGGCCTCACCGCCCAGTACCTCGTCCAGCACACCCACGTGGTGAAGGCCGGCGAGACGGTGGTGGTCCACGCCGCGGCCGGCGGCGTCGGCCTTTTGCTCTGCCAGTGGCTGCGGCATCTCGGGGCCACGGTCATCGGCACGGTGAGCACGGCGGAGAAGGCCGAGCTGGCGCGGGAGAACGGATGCCAGCACCCGGTGGTGCTCGACCCGGCCAACCGCGCGAGCCTGGTGGAGAAGGTGGTGGCGCTCACCGGCGGACGGAAAGTTCCGGTGGTCTACGACTCGATCGGCAAGGACACCTTCCTCGTCTCGCTCGATTGCCTCGCCCCGTTGGGCCTGATGGTTCTCTACGGGGCCTCCTCCGGGCCGGTCCCTCCCTTCGACGTCCAGCTCCTCGCCCAGAAGGGCTCGCTCTTCCTCACCCGGCCGACCCTGGCCACCTACACCGCCCGACGCGAGGACCTGCTCGCCGGGGCGGCGGAGGTGTTCGACCTCGTCCGGCGCGGCGTGCTTCGAGTTCACGTCAACCAGGAGTACCCCCTCAGGGCGGCCGCCCGGGCGCACCAGGACCTGGAAGCACGGCGGACGACCGGGTCCACCGTCCTCACCCCCTAGCCCCAGGGCAACGTCGTACCGTCCGGGCAGGATGACCGGTCCGCGCATGCTCCGGCCCGCTTTCACGGCACTCGTGCTCTCGGCCGCGGCTGCGTCCGCGCAGCCGGTGGGATTCGAGGAGGCGCTCGAGGCCCGCGAGGTGGCGATGGGAGGCGCCTACCGCGCGCTGGGCACCACCGCGGTGGGCGTGGACGGCAACCCGGCGGCCCTCGGCCTGTTCAAGGCCTTCCAGGTCGACGTGGGCGGGGCCTACGAGTTCGGAAACAACACCTGGTACGTGGCCGGCTACGTGCGCGACAGCCAGACGTCGCCGCTGGCCGCCGGCTACAGCTTCCATTACCTCTCGCAGCAAGTACAAACCAGCAGCGGGACGACCAGCGTCGACGGGTTCCAGCAGGTGTTCGCCTTCGCTCTTCCGGTGGCGGATTTCGCCGCCATCGGCGTCTCCAGCCACTGGATCACCGAGAGCCAGCTGCACATCAACGCCGCCAGCCTGGACGTGGGCGCGGCATTCAAGATCGCCAAGGTGGCCACCATCGGCTTCGCCGGCCACAACCTGATCGACACCAATCACCCGGTGGAGCTGGGGCGGTACTTCGACCTCAGCACCGGCCTGCTCTTCGGTCCGGTGCGCCTAGCCGTCGACATCCGCAGCAACTTCGGCCCCAACCAGTTCCACCCCAAGTATTCCTTCGGGACGGAGGTGTTCTTGGGGAGCACCTTCATCCTCCGCGCCGGTGCGGAGTGGTTCACCCTCACCCAGTCGGTCTTCCTCACCGCCGGCGTGGGCATCGTGGTGGACAAGGGCGGGTTCGACGTCGGCTACCGGCAATCTCTCAACGGGGTGGGGGGCCTGATGGTCGCCACCCTGCGCGTGGTCCTCTAGCCTCCGCTGCGGCCAGTGACGGAAGGGATGGAAACGCCGCAGCGGGCGAAGAGGCGGCCGAGGTCCTCCGGAACCGGCGCCTCGAGGATGACCGTCTCGCCGGTGTCGGGGTGGGGCAGGACGAGCCCCTGGGCGTGGAGGAGGCAGCGCCCCACCACCTCGTCGCCAGCTCGGCGCGCTCCGCCATAGCGGACGTCCCCGAGCAGCGGTGCTTCCAGCGCGGCCAGGTGGGCGCGCAGCTGGTGGGTACGGCCGGTGCGCGGCCAGAGGACGGCCAGGGCGAATCCGGATCCGCTCCCCAGCCGCCGGAAGTCGGTCACCGCGCGGATGCCCTGGGCCCTGCCGGATGCACGCCACCGCCCGGGCCGCGAGGGGTCTCTCGAGAGTGGGAGGTCCACCGTCCCTGCCTCGGGGAGCGCCGGACCGGTGGCGGCCAGGTACTGCTTCTCCACCCGGCCCTCGCGGAAGGCGGCGGACAGGGCGGCGGTGGCCCTCCGGGCGAGCCCGAAGACGGTCACCCCGCTCGTCTCCCGGTCCAGCCGGTGCACCAGGCCGGCCTCGCAGCCGAGCTCGGCGGCGACCCGGTCGAGAAGGCTGGTCGCCCCGCCCTGGGTGGCCTGCGCCGGGAGCCCGGCCGGCTTGTCGACGGCGAGCAGCGAGCGGTCCCGGTACAGGACGCGGAGGCGCGGGGGCTCGGGCTCGGGCGCGAGGACGGATCGCCTCGACTCCTCGAGCACCACCAGGATCCGGTCGCCGGCGTGGACGCTCTGGCCGGGGTCCCTCGCGCGGCGTCCGCGGACGTACACCGCGCCGCGGTGGACGAGCGCCGAGGCCTCGCTCCGCGCCACCTCCAGCCTGCCGGCGAGCACGGCGGCCAGAGCGCCTGCCTCGGCCGGCCCGACCTCGAAGGAGCGGCGCTTCACTGCGCTGGCCGGGGAAGTGGTGCGGGGAGGGCCGGGCTTGACCCGCGGGTCAACACTCCGGCAGCGTCCGGTGAGCGATGGCCACTCTGAGCAGGGCGGTCCAGAACCTGGTCCATTCCGGCCCGCTCCTCCGCGAGGCCTCGGCGAGCGGCAACCTCCGGGTGCTCCGCTCCCTGCTCGGCCCCGCCTACCGCGGTCTCGTGCTCCAGGGAGGGCGCGACGCACCGTCGACGCGGATGCCGGCCGAGCACCGCGCCCACTTCGACTGGGCCTACCTGCGCGACCACCCGGCGCTGACGCGCCTCTACGAGGCGGCCAAGACGTCGCAGTGGAACGCCAGCACCGACCTCGACTGGTCGATCGGCGTCGACCCGAGCGACCCCGAGCGCCGCCTGGTACCGGACGAGTTTCACCCCGTCCACGGAACGCCTCACTGGGACCGCCTCACCCCGTCCGAGCGCAGCGAGCAGATCCACGCCGTGGTGGCCTGGGTGCTGAGCCAGTTTCTCCACGGTGAGCAGGGGGCCCTCTTCGCCGCCTGCCAGGTGACCGAGGCCGTTCCCTGGCTGGACGCCAAGCTCTACGGATCCTCGCAGGTGGTGGACGAGGGACGGCACGTGGAGGTGTTCCACGCCTACCTCACAGGCAAGCTCCACAAGCTGTACCAGATCAACGACAACCTCTTCACCGTTATCGACGCGCTGATGACCGATGGCCGGTGGGACATCAAGTTCCTCGGGATGCAGGTGCTGCTCGAGGGCCTGGCCCTGGGTGCGTTCGGTGCGCTGCGCCAGATGACGGCCGAGCCGCTGCTCCGGCAGCTCCTCACCTCGGTGATCACCGACGAGGCGAGGCACGTCCACTTCGGGGTGCTGGCCATCCAGGAGAACGCGGCCCGGCTCTCGGCGCGCGAGCATCGCGAGCGGGAGGACTGGGCCTTCCAGATGGTCCTCCTCATGAGGAACCGCTTCCTGGCCCACGAGTTCTGGGAGGAGTACTGGGCGCACGCCATGGATCGAAAGGCCTGGGACGCGCTGGTCCTGCGCTCGCCGTTCATGAGCCTCTTCCGGCGCACGATGTTCAAGCGCATCGTCCCAAATCTCAAACGCATCGGCCTGCTCACCGAGCGCGTCCGCCCCCGCTACGATGCGCTCGGGCTCCTCGCCTTCGAGGACCTGCGGGCGGCGCCCGAGCTCACTGCCTCGGACCTCCTCGAGGACCGGTAGCCGGCCGCGCCGGAGGAAACGGACCAGGGATGGCGTCGCTCCAGGCGCTCCGGGACGAGGTGGAGGCGTTCTGCCGCGCGCGGGCGCAGGCGCTCCGAGACGAGGCGAGGCGGGGGAACGCCCCGGCCGACCTGGGCGCCGTGGAGAGAGCCCACCCTGCGGTGGTGGCGCCGGACACCGTCCGGGCGCTCCACGCCGCGGCGCTGAGTGAGCGCACCGACCCGTCCCAGCGCCCGCGGCTTCGAGCTCTGGTCGCCTTCCTGGCACGCGCCGCGGTGGAGGCCCGGGCCCGCGCCGAGGACGATGCGCTGCGACGCGCAAGACACGAACCGCGCCGCCTCGCCGGCGCCGAGCATCGGCTCCGGGACGTCTGGACCGCCGTCGCGCTCGAGCCCGACCGGCCTCGCCGCGGCGCGCTCGCCCGGGAGGCGGCGGCCGCGGAGCTCGATCTCCTCGGTGCGGTGCAGCGCCGGTGGGAGGCGGGGGCCGGCGCGCGGGAAGCGCTCGGAGCGGGGGTGCTCCCGTCGCCGGGCCTGCCCATCGACGAGACGCTCGACGCCGAGGCGGCGAGCCTCCTGGAAAGCACCGAGGACGCCTGGCGGGAGGTCCTGGCCTATGCGCTGCACCGGCTGGATGCTCGCCTCCGCCCGCGTCCCTCCGGGGAGGCCGAGCTGCACGACCTGCATCGCCTCGGCGCCGAGCCGCTTCCGGGCGCCTTCGCGCCGGTCGAGCGCCTGAGGGCCGTGCGCCGCTGGCTCGGCGACTCCTGCTTGGGCCTGGAGGCGGAGGGGAGGCTCCACCTCGAGGACGGAGTGCGTCCCCTGGCCGAGGACTTTGCCCTCGACGTGCCCGGGGACGTCCGCCTGGTGACGCCCGGCGAGGGCCTGGGGCACGGGCCGATGTCCGCCCTGCTGGCCGCGGCGGGACGGGCCCGGGCCGCAGCGGCGGTGTCGCCCGCCGCGTCGCTCGAAGCGGCCCGGATGGGCGACCCGGCGGTGCGGCAGGCAGCCGGCTGGGTGTTCCGCTCCGTCTTGCGCTCCGAGCGGTGGCTGCGCCGCTATCTCGGCCACGGACGCAGGCTGGCCCGCGAGGTGGCCCGCCTGTCGGCGCTGGCCGAGCTCGGTGAGCTGCGCATGCTCGCCGCCCGGCTCCCGGTGATGCGAGCACTGGCCGAGGCCGGTCCGGTGCGCGCTTCCCTCGATGCGCTGGCCGGCGCGGCGTCCGAGGCGCTGTGGGTCGGCGTCCCGCCGGGCTCCCTTCTCCCGGGGCTCTCCGGCTGGCCGGACGAGCTCGATGGCCTCCGGGCCGCGTCGCTGGCCGCGCGCCTCGAGCGGGCCGCGGACGAGCGCTTCGACGCCGAGGAGTTTCGCAACCCGGGGGCGGCGCGCTGGCTGGCCGGGCTCTGGGCGCGGGGGGGCGAGCTGGACGCCGCGACGCTGGCGCAGGAGGTCGGCGGCGGCCCGCTCACCCTGACCGAGGTCTCCGCGCGGCTCCTGGCGGCGCTCGCGGCCTGACCTCAGCGCTTCTTGCGGAGGGCGCGGACGATCTTGCTCTTCGTCGCCGGGTCGGCGGTGCCGCGCGCGGCGGCGGCCTGAGCGGCCCGGGCCCGGACGGCGCGGAGAAGCTGGAGCTCGAGGACGAGCAGCTCGTCACCGAGCTCGGAGCCGGGCGAAGCGAGCTGGGCGAGCGGAGCCTGGGCATCGCACGAGACGCCGTGGCGCAGCCGGAGAATGCGCTCCTCCTCCAGGGTCAGCGCCGGCGAGCGCCCGAGCGCGACCCGGACCTCCTCGCCGACGACCGTCTCCGCGCCCACCTTCCGCTCCGTCATGTTCGTTCCACCTCGGACCTGAACATCTGCTCAGAATCGACGCTGAAGACCCGCGCCGTTCCGGCAAGTTACGAGGCCGGACGGGCCGGTCAACTTTTCTGAGCACACCTCGGTAGAACCCTGTCGCGGCAGGGGGTTAGCCCTCGTCGTCCTCCTCGACGCCGGCGTCGGCCTTGCCCCCGCGGGGGATGCCGAATCGGTCCAGGGCATCGGCGATGCCCCCCGGCTTGTCCACGTCGGGGAGAGCGCCGGGTGGAGCCTTGAGCAGCGGAGCCTGCCCGATGCGCGTCACCTTCTCGTCGAGCGTCACCCGGAGCGCACCCGGGTGCGCGCTGCCTTCCGCCGGAACCTCGAGCCGGCCGTCGAGGACGGCGCGCAGCACCACGCCGGTGGCCTGGTCGACGAGGACCTCGCCCTTCATCGAGCGCGGCCTCTTGGCGCCGAGGAAGCTCAGCCGGCGCCGGGTGGTCTCGTCGGTGCCTCCCTTGGCCTGGCCGAGGGGAGGCAGCGCCGGGGCGGGCTCCCCGGGGGCGGCGCTGGCCAGTTGCACCTCGTAGCGGAAGGCGGGACGACCCTCGACGGTCACCGTGCCGAGCGGGGCGAGCTTCAGGCGGCGGTCGAAAAGGGCGTCGATCTCGCGCAGCGGAGCGACCACGTCCTCGCGGGTGCGCTCGGCCATTCCCCGGTCGCGCCGGCGGAGCCGGAATTTCCCGAACCGGTTCCGGGCGTAGACCTGACCGTCGACGCGGATGACCTCCAGCCCGAGGTCCTGGTTGTTGTCCATCTTGGCGTGAAAGTCGCCGTTGACGCCGCGCGAGTCGGCCTCGAGGAGGCGCGACTCGGTGAGCTTGACCGGCGTGGCCGCGCCGGCGGACCAGTCGAAGGAGACGCTGGCATTGAAGCGGTGGGCGCCCAGGCGCTCGGCCATCTCGGCGGCGCCCATGGTGAGGACGCGCTCCGCCAGCCGGGCGTCGTCGCCGAGCTGCTCGGCGGCGAGCTTCTCCTGGGCCGAGGCGACGACCTTGGGCGGGTCCTCGGGCGAGAAGATGCGCTTCTTGGCCGCGCGGTCCCGCGGGTCCTGGCAGCTCGAGCAGGCCGAGGCGCCGGCGAGGGCGGCCGCGGCCAGACAGAGGAGCACGGCAGACGGGTGGGGGGCGGACTTCCGCACGGGAGAGGCGAGTCACCCTACAGGCCGGCGCCGGCGCGGCACAACACCCCAGGGCCGCCGCCGAGGGAAGGGCTTGCCTCGGCTCCGGCGGTGGCCCTATGCGTTCGGCTTCCCTGCGTCGATGCAGAACCTCCGCGACAAGCTCCTCAAGGCGGGACTGGTCACCGCCGAGCAGGCTTCCGAGGCTGCCGCCCGTCCGGCGGAGACGGTGGGCCGGCCCTCGGCGAATGCCGGGCGCCCCCAGCCGGCGGCCGGCGGGATCCCCAGGCTTCCGCCCGTGCCTGGCAGCCGGGAGGCGCAAAGGCTCGAGTCGCGCCGGCAGCTCGAGCGGGACGGCGAGCTGCGAGAGCGCGTGGTGGCGGCGCAGGTGGCGCTCGAGCCGGGGGCGCGGGTGTTCTACTTCGTGACGCGGAAGAACCGGCTCCGGCGGCTGGAGCTGAGCGATGCCCAGGCCGCGGCGCTCGAATCCGGGGCGCTGGCGGTGGTCGAGCGTCCCGACCCGGGGCAGATCGAGCACGCCCTCGTCCCGGCGGCGGCGGCCGAGGGGCTGCTCGCCGACTTTCCCCGGGCGGTGCGCTTCTTCAACCGCGGCCAGGGACCGGTGGGGTTCCTCTCCGAGGAGGAGCTCCGGGCGAGGCAGATGAGCGAGGCTGCGGGGGCGGAGGACGGGAACGGGCCCGCGGCGCCGACCGACGGGCCGGCTCCCCGGCAGTGAGGCGGTCCACGGGAGGCGCGGCCCGACGATGGTTTGGCGGTCGGTCACGGGCGGTGGCCCGGAGAGGACGGCGGCACGGGGGACGTGCGGCGCCCTGCCCCGGCCCGGACGTGCCGTGCCTGGTTTGAGCGTCCGGACGCGGGGCACTCTGCCTGGCGCGGCCGGCGCTGACCGGCGTGGAGGCGGGTGCGCGCCGGCCCCCCTGAGCCCCGCTCGACGGAGGTGCAGTCGCCGAGGGCGCCTCGTCGTGGCCAGATTCTCGAAAAGCCCGACCATGGGGGGACCTCGGAAGGGCCTTACGAAACACTATCGCCGGGCGATATCGATTCGTTTCGCTATCGCTGGGCGATAGTGATTCGCGAGACCCCTGCAGGCCGTCACCGACGGGGCAGGGCTTTCGGGATTCGTGCACGCCGGACCCGCTTCATGCCCGTCTCCTGCGCGCCAGGCCGCACGAGGCCGCCACTGCAACGCCACCTTCGCCCGGGCGGCGCGGACCCGGACCTCCGTGTCCCTCCGAGCAGCTCCGGACGGCTGCACCTCCCTGGCCCCCGGCCGGGAATCCGGGCGGCTGACAGGGGGCGGGTGGCGCTCCGCCGGGGGCCTGCGCTGGCTCGGACCACCTCCTCCCGCCGCCATGGCCGCGCCGAGGCGCGGTTCCGCTCCAACGAGGCGTCCTACCTCCTCGATGCCTTGCGGGCGCGCAGCGCCTGATTCAGCTGAAGGCGTCGAGCCCGGTGATGGCCTTGCCCAGCACCAGGGTGTGCACCTCGTTCGTCCCCTCGTAGGTGTAGACCGACTCGAGGTTGAGCATGTGGCGGATGGGCGGCGCGTCGTCGGTGATGCCGCTCGCTCCGTAGATGCTCCGCGCCTCGCGCGCCGTCTCCAGCGCCGCCCGGACGTTGGCCCGCTTGGCCAGCGAGACCAGCGTCGG
>Ga0335084_10005226_pt1 | contig 12817 bp, 12 predicted proteins | sample Lox_Sample_44_FD_206721 | JGI IMG/M metagenome (GOLD analysis project Ga0335084, IMG submission 206721) | Soil microbial communities from Loxahatchee National Wildlife Refuge, Florida, United States - Lox_Sample_4.4 | ecosystem: Environmental > Terrestrial > Soil > Wetlands | place: USA... | reverse complement strand
GAAGATCGACGTGACGAGCGAGCGCGTGCTGCTCGAGCTCGACTGGCCGAGCCGCAAGCACAACGGCGGGGGACTGGTATTCGGGCCGGACGGGTATCTGTATATCGCCTTCGGCGACGGCGGCGTATCGCACGGCATCGGCAAGCAGGTCGTATGGGAAGCGTTCAACGTGCCGCCCGAAGGCTTGACATGGGACGGTCTCGCGCAGGATCGCGAGTCGCTGTTCGGCAAGATCCTGCGCATCGATGTCGATCACGGCTTTCCGGGCTACGCGATTCCGCCCGACAACCCGTTCGTGCGCGGCGGCGGCAGACCCGAGATCTGGGCTTGGGGCTTTCGCAATCCGTACCGCATCGCGTTCGACCGCAACGGCGGCAGCGATCTCTACGTGACCGCGGTCGGCGAAACGCTGTGGGAATCCGCCTATCGCGTGCGCGAGCCGGCCAACTTCGGCTGGCCGTTGATGGAGGCGACGCACTGCGTCGATCGGCTGCATCCTCGCCAGCCTCCCGAGAAATGGGCACGCGTCGACGCACTCGGTGTTCCGCTCGAGCTGCCGGTGCTGGAGTATCCGAACATGCAGGCTTCGCATCCGGACAGCAAGCTTGGCATCGCGGGTGTCGGCACGGCAATCACCGGCGCGCGCGTATATCGCGGCGCAGCCATCGAAGCGCTGCAGGGCCGGTTGATCGTGTCCGACTGGAGCCACGCGTTCAAGCAGGCGTCGGGTCAGATTTTTGTCGCGCAGCCGGCCGCGGAGGACGGGCACCTGTGGCCGTACACCCGCGTGCTGCAACTCGAAACGCGCGTGATCGGAATGGCGGAGGATCGCACCGGCGAGATCTATGTGCTGACCAACGAGACCATGGGGCCGTACGGTACGACGGGAAAAGTGTTCAGGCTCGTCGCGCGTTAGACCGAGCGTTCCAAGGCGTGCATGCACGGATGGAAATCGTATGCGCGCGTCGGCAGAAATCCCGGCCGAAGCGATGCCGTACTGATCATAGCCGACCGGCCTTGTTGCAGTTTACTTGGCTGCTGTCAACGCTCCCGTAGCGACCCCAGAGCTTCCACGTTGTGCCCACCGAGAGCGGCCGCCGCGAAATCGGCGATGGCTTGCTCGCCATTTTGAACGGCGATGCGCGATCGGCCCATGACACTCGGCCGCTCCCGAGTCACGCGGGAATATTTCCCGAAATGATGGCGAGCAGCAGTGCCGCCTTGCCTGCTTGATTTAGATCAACGAGGTGATCGGCGGGCGCTGTACGCTGAAAGCTCGCAATGTGATTGATGGTGCGTAACCATTTAGCGAGCCATGTCGCTGTTTTCCGATAAGGAGGTTTCTATGGTCAAGAGTGTAAAGCTACTGTTACTGCCTTCAGTGGTCGCCATCGCTTGGAGCGTGCCGCTCGTGAACCAGGCTTGGGGTGCAGAGCACAAGCATGCCGCCAAGGTCACCATGGAGCAGTGCCGTTCAGCGGTTCTCAAGGCGCACCCCGGCACCATCGTGAAGCTGGAAATGAAGATCGAGAAGGGCGAACCGCGTTACGAGTTCGACATCGAGTCCGACGATGGCAAGGCATGGGACATCGAATGCAGCGCCCGTACCGGCCAGGTCGTTGAGGTGGAGCAGGAAGTGACGGCAAGCGACCCGGCGTTCAGCAGCAAAGCCAAGGTCGACGAGGCAACAGCTCGGGATGTGGCATTGAAAAAACACCCTGGCGAAGTGATCGAAACCGAGTACGAAATCGAGTCCGACGGTGCCGCGTCATACGAGTTCGACATACGCGGGACTGACGGCAAGGAGCACAAGGTCGAAGTCGACGCTACGACCGGCAAGATCGTCGAGGATAACGAAGAGATCTACCAGATCGGCAGAGAGAAGAAAGAGTAAGCCGGTGCAGGCGAGCGTTGGCTCGCCGCATTGTGGTCGCGCGACGCGTGCCTGATCGCTCGCATCTTCGCACGCATGCCGCGGCTTCTTGCTCGCTTCCAGCGGCTGGCCGGCAGTCAGGAAATGCAGCGAGAAATCCAGCTCGCGCTGGCGGATATGCCGCAGCCGGTGCACTCCCTGCTCGCGGTGCAAGAGGCGCTGTGACGGCCGGGCCGCAGCTCGCGCTCCGAGCCGACCATCCACTGGTGCGGCACGTCGGTCTGCGCGACATCGTCGGCGACATCGTGCGCGTGCGTGCGCGGGGCGTGGCGCTGGGCGACCTGGCGAGCGTGCAAAACGTCGATGGCACCACCACGGTGGCGCGGGCGGTAGAGCTTGACGGAGATCTGGTCAGCCTGCAGGTGCTGACCGGCGCCAAGGGCCTGTCGACCAACGCCAGCGTGCGCTTCCTGGGGCGACCGCTGCGGGTGCCGTTCTCCGACAACATCCTCGGGCGCGTGCTGCGCGGCGCGGGAGAACCGATGGACGGGGGTCCGCGCCTGAGCTTCGAGCCGGAGGTGGACATCGGTGGGCCGCCGGTCAACCCGGTGATGCGCGTTCTGCCGCGCAAAATGATCCATACACAGGTGCCGATGATCGATCTGTTTAACTGCCTGGTGGAGAGCCAGAAGATCCCGATCTTCTCGGTGGCGGGCGAGCCGTACAACGCGCTGCTGGCGCAGATCGGCTTTCAGGCCGACGCCGACGTGATCGTGTTCGTCGGGCTGGGCCTGATCTTCGACGACTACCACTTCTTCCGCACGAGCTTCGAGGAGCACGGCGTGTTCCACCGCACGGTGATGTTCGTCAACCTCGCCTCCGATCCGATCGTCGAGCGCATCCTGGCGCCGGATCTCGCGCTGGCGGTGGCCGAGCGCTTCGCCGTAGAGCGCGGCAAGCGCGTGCTGGTGCTGATGACCGACATGACCGCGTGGTGCGACGCGCTGCGCGAGGTCGGCATCACCCTCGAGCGCATCCCGGCCAACCGCGGCTACCTCGGAGACCTCTACACCCAGCTCGCCACCCGCTACGAGAAGGCCTGCGACTTCAAGGGCGCCGGCTCGGTCACCATCCTTAGCGTAACCACCATGCCCGGCAACGACGTCACCCATCCCGTGCCGGACAACACCGGCTACATCACCGAAGGCCAGTTCTACCTGCACGATGGGATGCTCGATCCGTTCGGCTCGCTGTCGCGCCTGAAGCAGCACGTGATCGGCAAGGTGACTCGCGAGGATCACGCGCAGCTCATGAACGCGATGGTGCGGCTGTACGCCGGGGCACAGGAGGCTGAGCGCAAGCGCGCCATGGCCTTCGACCTGTCGGCGTTCGACCGCAAGCTGCTCGAGTTCGGCCGGCTGTTCCGAGAGCGCATGATGCGGGCGGACGTATCGCTGCCGCTGGAGCGCGCGCTCGACCTGGGTTGGCAAATGTTGGCGGAGTGCTTCGAGCCGCAGGAGCTGCTGATCAAACAGGCGCTGGTGGACAAGTACTTCCCGCGGGCGAGCGCAGTGCGCTGAGTCGTCCCCGATGCTTGTGCGTAGCAAGACTAACCTCGACCGCCTGCGCAAGCAGCTCGCTGTATACCGCCGGGTGCTGCCCTCGCTGGACCTGAAGCGCCGCCAGCTCTCCGTTGAGCTGGCGGCGGCGCGGGCGCGACTGGCCGAGACCGCGCGTGAGCTGCAAGGAGCGGTCGAAGCGACCGGGGCGCGCCTGCCCATGGCGGCCAACGAGCAGATCGAGCTGTCCGGCTTAGTGCGGCTCGCTGGCGCGCGCATCGTCGAGGAGCACGACCTGGGCATTGCGCTGCCGCGGCTGGACGAGGTCGAGTGGATAGTCGCGCCCTATTCGCGGCTGGTGCGCCCGCACTGGGTGGACCCGCTCACTGAATCGCTGCGTGCGATCGGGGCGCTGCGGCTGCAGCAGCAGGTGCAACAGGAGCGGCTGCGCCGGCTGCAGGCAGGGCTCGCACGCACCATCCAGCGTATCAACCTGTTCGACAAGGTGCTGATCCCGCGCACCGAGCGTGACATCCGCCGCATCCACATCGCCCTGGGGGACGCCGAGCGCGACGCCATTGCCCGCGCCAAGATCGCCAAGGCGCGGCACGCGATGGCAGAGGTACAGCCATGAGCGTGGTGTCGATGCTCAAGGTCACGCTCTATGGCCTCACGCGCGAGAAGCTGGCGGTGCTCGACAGCCTGCAATCGCTCGGCTGCTTGCATATCCTTCCGGCCGGCGCGACCAAGGCGAGCGGCGAGCTCGCGCCGGCGCCGGAAGCGCGGCGGGCGCTGAAGTTCCTGCTCGAGAGCCCCGTGCGCCGGGATCAGTCGCACGACAGCGGCCGGTTCGACGCGGTGGCAGTGCAGCGGCGCGTGCCGGAGATCGAGTCGCGCATGCAGGCGCTGCGCGACGAACAGGATTTTCTACGCAAGCGCGTGCGCGACCTCTCGCCCTGGGGCGACTTCCGCCTACCCGATGCGGACAATCATCCCGAGCTGCGGCTGTGGTTCTACATCGTGCCGCACTACCTGATGCCGCGAGTCGCGGACCGCAGGCTTACCTGGATGCAGGTGCACCGCGATAACCGCTTCTGCTATGTGGTGGTGGTCGCGCGCGACGAGCCAAGCGGCATGCCGGTGGCGCGCACACACACAGGCAGTCGACCGTTGAGCGAGCTGACTGCGCGCCTGGAGGCGGTTCAGGTCGAGCTGGACGAGTTGCAGGCCGAGCGCGAGAGCCTCACGCGCTGGTGTGACCTGCTCGCGCTCAACCTGCACTACCTGGAGGACCGCTCGGCGCTGCTCCACGCCGCGGGCCAGACCTTCGACGACGAACCACTGTTCGTGCTGACCGGCTGGGCTCCGCAGCAGGCGCAGCCAGCACTCGAGACGCTCGCCCGCCAGCACGCACTCGCGCTGGTGCTGGAACCACCCGCGCTCCATGAGGAGCCGCCCACTCTGCTGCGCAACCCGGCTGTACTGGCCGGGGGGCAGGACCTGGTGCGCTTCTACCTCACGCCGGGCTACCGGGTGTGGGATCCCTCGGTGTTGGTGTACCTTTCGTTCGTATGGTTCTTCGCACTGATCCTGTCCGACGCCGGCTATGCCGCCGTGCTGGCCGCGCTGCTGGCTCTGTTCTGGCCCAGCCTGTCGCGCACGCAAGAGCGTCGGCGCATCCGCAACCTTGCGGTAGTGGCGACGGCAGCGTCGCTGGTGTGGGGCGTGGCGGTCGGCAGCTACTTCGGCGTTGCCCCATCGGCTGAGACCTGGCTCGGGTCGGTGCGGGCGATCGACGCCACGCGCACCGAAAACATGATGGCGCTCGCGGTGTGCATCGGGATCGTGCACCTGGTGCTCGCCAACCTCGGCGCCGCCTGGAGCCAACGGGCAACGCTCCAGGCGTGGGTGCCGCTGGGCTGGGTAGCGATGCTGCTCGCGGGCAGCGCGCTGTGGGTCGGCGTCGCCCGCGACGTGAGCTGGCTGCATGCGCTCGCGGCCGCGCTCGGCGGCGCGGGTGTCGCGGCGGTGCTGATCTGTTCGAGCAGCCATCGCAACCCGCTGCACCGGCTGCTCGACGGCCTGCTCGGCCTCACGCGCATCAGCGCGGCGTTCGGGGACGTGCTTTCCTACCTGCGGCTGTTCGCGCTCGGTTTCGCCAGCGCGTCACTGGCCGGTGCCTTCAATCATCTCGCCGACCTGGCAGGTGGGCTGGTTCCGGCGCTGGGCGCGCTGCTGGCGGTGCTGATCCTGCTGATCGGGCACGGGCTGAATTTCGTGCTCGGGGTCGCCGGCGCAGTGGTGCACGGCCTGCGGCTGAACTACGTCGAATTCTTCAACTGGGGCCAGTTCCGGGAAGGCTATCCGTTTCGGCCCTTCGCCCGAGGGGAAAGTGGCGCGTGAGCGAATTTGTGGTGATCGGTCTGGGCTGGCTTGGGATCTACGGCGCCTTTGCGCTGGCGGCGATCGGCAGCATGATCGGCTGCACCGTGGCGGGCCAGGCGGCCTGTGGCGCGCTGCTGGAAATCGAGAGCGGACACGGTCGCATGATCGGAGCGGCGGCAATGCCGGCCTCGCAGTCGATCTATGGGCTGGTGGTGATGCTCACGCTGAATCGACCAGTGACGCCGGGGAGCGCCCCCGGTCTGTTGGTGATCGGCATGCTCGCCGGTGTCGCCCTGATGATCAGCGCGATCTATCAGGGACTGTGCTGCGCGTCTGCGATCAACGTGTCCAAGAGCCGGAGCGAGATCTTCGGCCTGTCGATCACGCCGGCGGCCTTTGTCGAGGGGTTCGCAGTCTTCACCTTCGCGTTCGCCTTGCTACTGGCGGGCAACATACCGAGATGATGCAGTCGTCCGTTACCGGTCCATCGAGTGGAGGGGACCATGGCTGACACATCTTCGGCGGTTGCGTCCGGCGTACAGGAGCTGATTGCGAAGCTGCGGGGGGAAGGTGTTAATGCCGGCCGCGAGGAGGCGGCGCGAATCCTGGCCGATGCGCACCGGCGCGCCGAGGAGATCGTCGAGAGCGCGCAGCGGCAAGCCGCGGACACGATCGGCATGGCCCGCGCGACCATGGAGGCCGACCTGCGCGCGATGCGCGAAGCCTTGCGGCTGGCGCAGCGCGACACCGTGCTCGCGCTGAAGGAGGAGCTCACCGTCCTCCTCGGGGCGCGGCTCCGGAGCGCGGTACGGGATGCGCTGCATGAGCCCGAAGCGCTGGGGAGCGCGCTGGCCGTCGCGCTCGATGCTCTGACCAGCAGCGGCGCAGAGGGCGCCGAGTTGCAGCTGGATGCCGAGAGCGAAGCGTTGCTGCACGGGCCGCTGCGTGGGCTCCTGGACGCACTGCTCGCACGCGGTGTGGTCTTGCGCGCGGGGCTTCCGGAGGCCGCAGGGCTGCGCCTGCGCCTCAACGGGCAGGGCATCGAAGTGGATCTCACCGACGAAACGCTCGCCGAGCTGCTCGCCGCGCGCCTGATGCCGCGCTTCCAGGCGCTGTTGGACGGCCGGGCGCAATGAGCTCGCTGCCGCGCTGCCGAGAAGCCGTCGCAGGTGCCTCGTAGTGAGCGCGACCCGCATCCCGCGCGGCGGTTACTTCACGCTGCTCGCCAGCTTGCCGCATCTGCCGCGTTTCGATCACGCGACGCGTCTGCCGATTACGCGCGAGCGGCTCGACGCGCGCCTGGCCTGGCTGCGCTCGGAGGACGCGCACATCGTGCGTCAGGCTGAGCAGTTCCTCGAATGGCACCGCCAGCCAGCAGAGCGCAGCGACGCGCAGGTACTGGCCGAGTACGACGCGCTCTGCGCACAGGTGCGCCGCTCGGCGCTGCGCCGGATGATCGAATTCCGCTTCGGCGTGCGGGTGGTCATGTCCGCCTTGCGCCGCCGTCATGCCGGCAGCAGCGCGCCGACACCGGGCCAGCGCTGGGCGCCCGCGGAGTGGTCGGCGCATATCGCGCGCAACTGGCGCGAGCCGGATTTCAGGCTCGCCGCCCGTTGTACATGGCTGCCGCGGGCGCGCGCGCTGCTGCAGCAGGGCGAGGCGGTCGCGCTCGAACGCTTGCTGATGGGACTGGTGTGGGACCACCTCGGCGAGGTCGGGCACGGTCACTACTTCGATCTGGACGCGCTGCTGGTGTACCTGTTCCGCTGGGACATCCTGGACCGCTGGCTGCGCGCCCAACCCGCCGCCGCCGCGGCGCGCATCGACCGCCTGGTCGCGCAGGCGCTCGCCGAGCATGCCAGCCTCTTTGCCTGAGATGGCCAGCACCGACTTGGCCGAAGTGATCGCGGTACGCGAGAACCTGGTGACCGTACGCGCCGGCCGGCCGTTCGTGAAGAATGAGGTGGCCTACGTGCTCAATGGCGGCCGTCGGCTCAAGGCCGAGCTGCTGCGCGTGCGCAACCGCACCGCCGATCTGCAGGTATTCGAGGACACGCGGGGCATTGCGGTGGGCGATCCGGTCGAGCTGACCGGAGAGCTGCTCTCCGCGACGCTGGGTCCCGGCCTGCTTGGGCAGATCTACGATGGCTTGCAGAACCCGTTGGTGCTGCTGGCGCGAGAGCACGGCTTCTTCCTGCCGCGCGGTGTGCAGACCGCTGCGCTGGATCGTGAGCGGCAGTGGCACTTCACGCCGGCGGTCAAGCCGGGCGACGAGGTGTATGCCGGCGACACGCTCGGCACGGTGGAGGAGGGCCACCTGCGCCACGCGGTCATGGCGCCCTTCGGGCAGCGGGGGCCGGCGCGCGTGGACTGGATGGACGGTGGCGTGCTCACGATCGATGCCGCGGTAGCGCGATTGCGCGATCACACCGGACGCACGCGGGAGGTAACCATGCAGCAGCGCTGGCCGTTGCGACGTCCGTTGCCCGGGCAGCTTCTCGAGGCGCGGCTTGCGCAGCGCGTGGTGCCTTCGACGCCGCTGGTGACGTCGATGCGGCTGATCGACAGCTTCTTCCCGATTGCGCAGGGCGGCACCGCCTGCATTCCGGGCCCGTTCGGTGCGGGCAAGACGGTCTTGCAGAGCCTGATCGCGCGCTATGCGGAGGTGGACGTGGTGATCATCGTGGCCTGCGGCGAGCGCGCCGGCGAGGTGGTGGAAACCATCACCGAGTTCCCCGAGACCGAGGATCCCCGCACCGGCCGCTCGCTGATGGACCGGACGGTGATCGTGTGCAATACCTCGTCGATGCCGATCGCCGCACGCGAGTCCTCGATCTACCTGGGCATGACCCTGGGCGAGTACTACCGGCAGATGGGCCATCGCGCGCTGGTGATCGCCGATTCCACCTCGCGCTGGGCGCAGGCGCTGCGCGAGACCTCGGGCCGCATGGAGGAGATCCCCGGCGAGGAAGCCTATCCGGCCTACCTCGACTCGGCGATCAAGGGCGTGTACGAGCGCGCTGGCGTGGTACGCCGTCGCGACGGGGCGAGCGGCAGTCTCACGCTCATCGGCACCGTATCTCCGGCGGGGGGCAACTTCGACGAGCCGGTCACGCAGGCCACTCTGAGCACGGTGAAGTGCTTCCTCGGCCTGTCGGCAGAACGAGCGTATAAGCGCTTCTATCCCGCGGTGGATCCGTTGATATCGTGGTCGCGCTACGTGGGGCAGCTCAGGCCGTGGTACGAAGCGCATCTCGGAGCCGGCTGGGCGCAGCGCATCGATATGCTCAAGGAACTGCTCGCTCGCGGCGACGACCTCGCGCAGCTCATCCAGGTTGCGGGCGAGGAGGGCGTCACGCTCGACGACTTCGTGACCTGGCAAAAGGCGATGCTCACCGACCTCGCCTTCCTCCAACAGGACGCATTCGACGATGTTGATCGCAGCACCCCGCTCGACCGCCAGCGCGAGCTGCTGTTGCTCCTGGAGGCGGTAGTGGGAGCGAGCTACGCGCTGCACTCGCGCGACCAAGCGCGTGAGGTGTTCACACAGTTCGCGGGACTGTTCAGGAATCTGAACTACAGCGCGGCCGGCTCGTCGCAACACGCGCAATACGCGGCACAGATCGCGGCGCTGGTCCAGGCACACCGCGGCGGCGGCTCATCTGGTACACATGCCGGCTAAGCGTCAGTTGGGGCGCCGCGAGAATGTTGACCTGCATCAATCTGGTGGCGGGTTGTCGCGGTATCGTCGTGAAGTCAACGCGCATCGGAGCGCACCGCGTTTCCGTGCCGCCCCAACGAACTCCATCCGCGTTCGAGACAGATGAAAAGATCCCCCATCGTGGCGCTGGCCCTCCTGCTTGCCTTGGCGCCTGCCCTTGCGCGCGCCTGGTGGAATGGTGACTGGCGATATCGTAAGGCGATCATCGTCGACACGACGGTGCTTGCCGAGGCGCCTAGAGGCGAGATCTCGGACGTCACCATCCCGGTACGCCTGCACACCGGGAACTTCGACTTCGCGCAGCTCCGGTCGGACGTGGCGGACTTGCGTTTCGTCGCTGCGGACGACCGCACCCCTCTCAAGCATCACATCGAGAAGTTCGACGCTGGCGCGGGACTGGCCATCATCTGGGTCCATGTGCCCAGCGTGCTCCTCGATCCGGCTCGTCCCGTGTTCTACATGTACTACGGGAACCCGAAGGCCCTGACGGTGGAGGACGCTGCAGGTGGATACGGTAACAACCGCGTCCTCGTGCTGAATTTCAACGAGGCGGATGGCGTTCCCCGCGATGCGAGCGCGCATGCCAACCACCCTGTCCGCGGCCCGGCGGGCTCCGGCGCACCGGGTGCGATCCTCTCAACCCCGGGCGTGCTCGGTTCGGGCGCTCAGTTCACTCAGTCCACCAGTATCGTCGTACCGGCGTCACCATCGACGCGTCTCGTGCCGGGTCAGGGAGTGACGTTCACAGCCTGGGTGCGCATCGACAGCGAGCAGAGCAATGCGGCCATCTTCACCCAGCGCGCAGGCGGCAGTGGCATCCAGATCGGTCTCAACGGTCTCAGCCTGTTCGTGCGCGTGACGGAGCCCGGGCACACTGCGGGAGCGGACAACGCGGGGCGACTGGACGTGGGGACGTGGCACCACGTCGCGGTGTCGCTGTCCGATCACGTTTCCGTCTACATAGATGGCCGCCGGGTTGCGACCGCCGATGCCTTTGTGCCGGCAGTCGATGGCGAAATCGTGCTGGGCGCGCCTGCCGGGGGCGCGAGCATGATCGGGGCCCTGGACGAGGTGACGCTGGCCAAGACCGTGCGCCCCGCGGAGTGGATTCAGCTTGCCGCCGCGCTGGAAAAGCCGGGCAGCGAGCTGGTGCGGTTTGGCGAGGACAAGGCCGCCGGCACCAATTCGACCTACTTCGCCATCTGGGGGGTGCTTGCGAGGGCGGTGACCCCGGATGGCTGGGTCATCATCGGCATCATCGCTCTGCTCGCCCTGATAGCGGGAAACGTGATCATCACCAAGTTGTTCTCGATCTCGCGCATGGAGCGCAGTAACCGGGCGTTCGTGGCCGAGTTCCGCCGCCGGGAAGCGGAGATGATGGGTGCAGTGCGCGCGCGCCGGTCAGCCGAAGCGGCCACTGCGGATACCGCACTGGGCCTCGAGGCTCAGCGTTGGCAGCGTCACTCCTCGCTCTACCGCATCTATCGTGTGGCGGTCGATCAGGCGCATGCGTTGCTCGACGGGCAGGGCGCACGCGAGGCGTTGGATGCGGAGGCCCTGACTGTGGTTCGATCGACGCTCGATGCGAGCATGGTCGAGGAGGTGCATCGGCTCAACGCCAAGCTCGTCCTGCTCACCGTGACGGTGAGCGGCGCACCGTTCTTCGGACTGCTCGGCACCGTGGTGGGGATCATGATGACGTTCGGAGCGATCGCCGAATCGGGAGACGTGAGCGTAAACACGATCGCACCCGGGGTGGCGGCAGCGCTGACGACCACTGTTGCCGGCCTGCTGGTCGCCATTCCCGTGATGTTCGCGTACAACTCCGTCGTCATCAGGGTGCGCGCGCTCACGCGGACGATGGAGGTGTTCGCGAATGAGCTGCTCGGCAAGCTCGCGTACGCGCACGGAGCCAAGAGGTGACCCATGCTATTCCGAGATGAAGGCGATCTCTACGACGACCTGAACGTCACGCCGCTGATGGACCTGGCGTGGAACCTCCTGATCGTGTTCATCATCATGGCGACCGCTACGGTGCAGGGCATCAGCGTTGCGCTGCCCAAGGCCAGCGCCTCGCCCAGCCTCGCCAAAGCCAAGACGCGTGCGGTCACCATCACGTCCGACGGCAGGATCTACCTCGACACGGACGTCGTGTCCGCCCGCGAGCTGGAGTCGCGATTGCGCCAGCTGAGAGCCGCCGACCCTGCGCTCCCCGTCGTGGTCAAGGGCGACGCGCAGGTCCAGTACGAACGCGTAATCGAAGTGCTGGACATCGTCAAGCGAGTGGAGATCAGCCAGGTTGGGCTAGTAACACAGCCGCAGCCGCGCGCGAAGTGACGATGCTCACCGCCGTCAACGTCGATCGATCCTCGCTGCGCGAACGGCTGGCGCCGGCGGCGGCACGGTTGGCCATGTTCGCTCTATTCGCGCTGGCCGCGATCTGGATTGTGCGCGTGCTGCTCAGCGAGCCCGGGCGCCGAGCGGATCTGATGATGGTCACCATCCAGCCGCAGGAGCCGCCGCCGCACAAGCCGGAGCCGCAGCCGCCCGAGCCGGAACCCGAAAAGACACCGCCGCGGCTGCAGCCGTTTACCGAGCGCATCGTGACACGTGCGCCTGCGGCGGCGCCTCCGCCTGTTCCGGAGCCGCAGTCGCCCCAGGCGGCCGGTCCGCCCGGGCCGGCTGGCGCGGAAGGTACGCTCCCCGGATTGGCTGACGAGGGCGATCCGCGCGCGGAGTTGCAGGGCGGCGCATCGGCATCCCGTGACGGCCCCGTCTCCCTGTCGGAAGGAGCCGGCGACGGGTCTGGTGCGGAGGCCACTGCGCCTCCGCGCTACGAGATCGCGTATCTGCACAACCCCAAGCCGGTCTATCCGCTCGCGGCGCGCCTGCGCAGCGAGGAGGGCACCGTTCTTGTGCGCGTACTGGTGAACGAAGACGGTACGCCCGAACAGGTCCAACTCAAGCAAAGCAGCGGCTCGAGTTTGCTCGATAACGCTGCGATGGACGCTATCCGCCAGTGGAAATTCATCCCCGCGCGTCGCGGCGACAAGCGGGTCGCGGAGTGGGTGGTGGTGCCGGTGCGGTTCCGCCTGCTGGGCTGAGAGGCGATCCGGCGTCCCAGGGGGCAGAGCACGGCCCTTGGGCGCGTCCGCCGATCCGACGGCAACGGCTGGATGGAAGCGCCCAATTTGGCGGCCGCACAGGAAAACGTCATGGCCGATTCGGGAGCGGTTTGGTTGTCGCTCATGGCCAAGCCGCTACGCTGTGCTCACTTCT
>Ga0335084_10005225_pt1 | contig 12818 bp, 12 predicted proteins | sample Lox_Sample_44_FD_206721 | JGI IMG/M metagenome (GOLD analysis project Ga0335084, IMG submission 206721) | Soil microbial communities from Loxahatchee National Wildlife Refuge, Florida, United States - Lox_Sample_4.4 | ecosystem: Environmental > Terrestrial > Soil > Wetlands | place: USA... | reverse complement strand
AAGGACGGTGGGTGCCCGCTGGGTCGACATCTCCGCACTGCGCCTGCCCGCCGGTGCCGCGGTGTCCTCCGCCGCCGAGCCGGACGCGGAGCAGGTTCTCTACCTGGAGGAAGGGCGCATCGACGTGTGCGCGGGGCAGCACGACCTGCACCTGGCACCGGGCGACTTCCTCTTCCTTCCACGCGGTGCCGCGGCCGAATTGACCTGTTCACGCGAGCGTTGCGCCTCTGGTTTTCTGATCAAAGGACGGGTTCCGTCCTGCACCGCCCCCACGCTGTCCCACTGAACGATGTCCACTGAACGGAGCAAGACATGACCGCAAGACTTCCCACGCTGCTCACCACCTCCACCGGCGCGCCGCTGCCCCTGCCCGCGATGCCGCAGGACAGGTTGCTGACCGTCAACGTCGACCAGGTTCCGCAGGTCGAGAACGTCTTCCCCGGCATCCACATCCAGCCGCTGCGTATCGACCTCGACCGCGGCGAGTGGGTGTTCCTCGCCAGGCTGGCTCCGGGTTGTTCGCTGCCGCTGCACTATCACACCGGTCCGGCCCAGGTGTGGACGATCCAGGGGCGCTGGCTGTACCGCGAGTACCCCGACCAGCCGCAGACGGCGGGCTCGTACCTGTATGAGCCGGGTGGCTCGGTGCACACCTTCTTCTGTCCCGAGGACAACACCGAGGACACGATTGCCCTCGCCTGGATCGAAGGCGCGCAAGTCTGTTTCAACGAGGACGGCACCTTCCATTCACTCAATGACGCGGTCTCGATCCACTACGGGCTCGACGCCCTTGCGGCGGCCCAGGGCATCGGACCGGTGCACTACGTCCGCGGCCGCGGCGCCGACGTGAGCGGTTCCTGATCGGAACGAGGAGCACGGGCCGAATGAAAAACGACACGAACCACGGCGGGCCGCTCGCGGGCCTCCGCATCATCGACATCACCGAAGTGGTCATGGGCCCTTCGGCAACCCAGATGCTCGCCGATCTGGGCGCCGACGTGATCAAGGTCGAGCCGCCCGACGGCGACATGCTGCGTGCCATCGGTCCCGGCGGACGCGGCGGCGCCGGTCCGCTGTTCCTGCACATCAACCGTAACAAGCGCAGCATCGTGCTGGACCTGAAGAAGCCGGCGGGCAAGGAAGCGTTGCTCAAGCTGGCCGAGACGGCCGACGCGCTGGTCTACAACGTGCGGCCGCAGGCAATGAAGCGGCTGGGGCTGGACTACGAAGCGGTGCGCCAGGTCAACCCCGGCATCGTCTACGTCGGCACCTTCGGCTTCAGCCAGCGTGGCCGTTATGCGGCGGCACGTGCCTTCGATGACCTGATCCAGGCGGCCGTCGCCATCCCCGAGGCGAGCGTGCGCGCTGGTTCCGACGTGCCGCGTTTCGCGCCTCTCAACCTGGCGGATCGTGCGACCGGCTTGTACGCGTTTGGCGTCATCTGCGCGGCGCTGCTTGCATGCAAGCGCACCGGGCGTGGGCAGGCGGTCGACGTGCCGATGTTCGAAACCACCGCGCAGCTGATGCTCGGCGACCATCTGTACGGCCACACCTTCGTCCCGTCGCGCGGCGGCTTCGGCTACCCGCGGCTGCTCAACCCGCAGCGGCGGCCGTACGCAACCAAGGACGGCCTGGTGTGCCTCGTGGTCTACACCGACGAGCAGTGGAAGGCCTTCATGCGCGCGGTGGGCGAAGCGGAGTGGTTCGAAACCGATCCGCGGTTCGCCGACGGCGAGTCGCGCACCCAGCACGTCGAGGCGCTGTACGAGGTCGTCGCCGAGAAGCTCAGAACGCGCACCGTGCAGGAAACGCGTGCGTTGCTCGAACCGCTCGGCATCCCGGTTCTTCCGGCACACACCTTCGAGTCGCTGCTGGACGATCCGCATCTGCACGACATCGGGTTCTTCCAGCAACTCGAGCATCCCACCGAGGGGACCTTGCGCACCATGGCAGTCCCCAGCGAGTGGCCCCAGACACCGCTGCCGCCGCTGCGCCCCCCGCCGCTGATGGGTGAACACAGCGCCGAGGTGCTCGCCGAGGCGGGGTATTCCCCGCAGCAGATTCGCGCGCTGCTGGACGCGGGCGTCACGCAGGTGACGGCGGCGGCGCGGGAAGCGGAGATGGTGACGTGAACGCCGTCGTCAAAGCGAGCCGGCTGGACGCCCGGCTCGTGCTCACGATCGATCGACCCGAGCGCCGCAATGCCCTCAACGCCGAGGTCATCGCCTTCCTGCGTGAAGCACTGAATCAGGCGCGGTCGGATGACTCGATCCGCGCCGTCGTGCTCACCGGCGCAGGCGACGAGGCATTCTGCGCCGGCGCCGACCTGGGTGCGGACGCCTTCGCGTTCGACTATGCGAATCCGACCGTCGCCTATGCCGACCTGCTGCGCACCGCACGTTTGCTCAACGTGCCGCTCGTCGCACGTGTGAACGGCGCCTGCATGGCCGGCGGCATGGGGCTGCTCGCCATGTGCGACCTTGCCATCGCAGCGCCGCGCGCGATTTTCGGCCTGCCGGAAGCAAGAGTCGGCGTGTTCCCGATGCAGGTGCTCGCGGTGCTGCAGGCCCAGGTGCCGCAGCGAAGCCTGGTGCAGCTCTGCCTCACGGGCGACCCCATCGACGCGGTGCGCGCGCGCGAGATCGGCCTCGTCAACGACGTGGCCGACGACCTCGACGCTGCGATCGAGCGGCTGCTGTCGCGCCTGGGCGCCAACTCGCCCACCGCGCTGCGCCGCGGCCTGTATGCGATGAAGGCGATGCGCTCGATGTCGTTCGACGAGGCGATTGCGTTCGGCGAGGGCCAGATCGGCCTGCTGGCGATGACCGAGGATGCACGCGAAGGCATCGCCGCATTCAAGGACAAGCGGAAACCGCAGTGGAGGGGCACGTGAATTCCAGCGCAGCGGACAAGGTGGTGCGCATCGGTGGCGCGTCGGGCTTCTGGGGCGACAGCAGCCTCGGGCCCGTGCAGCTCGTGCGCGCCGGCGGCATCGATTATCTCGTCTTCGACTATCTCGCCGAGCTGACGATGTCCATCCTTGCGGGCGCCCGCATGAAGCGACCCGACGAGGGCTATGCCACCGACTTCGTCACGGTCACGCTCCGTTCGGTCCTGAAGCAGGCGATGGAGAAGCGCATCCGCATCGTCAGCAACGCAGGCGGCGTGAATCCCAAGGGTTGCGCTGCGGCGGTGCAGGCGCTGGCGGACGAACTGGGCGTCAAGGTGCGCATCGCGGTCGTGCAAGGCGACGATGTCCTGCCGCTTGCAAGCGCGATGCGTGCGTCAGGCACGGTCGAGATGTCCGGCGGCGCGCCGCTGCCGGAACGGCTGGTGACGGCCAACGCCTACCTCGGCGCGCTACCGGTTGCCCAAGCCCTCCAGGCCGGCGCCGACATCGTCATCACCGGCCGTTGCGTCGACAGTGCGGTCACGCTCGGCGTGCTGATGCACGAGTTCGGCTGGGCGCCCGGCGACTTCGATCGCCTCGCCGCGGGCAGCCTCGCGGGGCACATCATCGAATGCGGCTGCCAGGCGACCGGGGGCCTTTTTACCGACTGGGCCACGGTACCCGACTGGGCAAACATCGGCTATCCGATCATCGAGTGCCACGCGGACGGCAGCTTCGTCGTCACCAAGCCCGCTGGCACCGGCGGCCTCGTGACGCCCGCGACGGTCGGCGAGCAGCTGCTCTACGAGATCGGCGATCCCGCGAGCTACCTGCTTCCGGATGTGACGTGTGACTTCCGCCAGGTGCGCATGGAACAGGCCGGCTCGAATCGGGTGCGCGTCACCAGCGCGCGCGGCCGTCCGCCGACCGGAACCTACAAGGTCAGCGCCACCGCGGCCGCCGGCTTCAAGACCTCGGGTCAGCTCACCATCGTCGGCATCGATGCTCCGGCGAAGGCACGGCGCACGGCCGAGGCGCTGCTCGAGCGCGGCCGCCGGCTGCTGCAGGAGTCCGGATTCGCCGACTTCCTCGCGACCCGCATCGAGCTGCTGGGTACGGAGTCGGCCTACGGGCCGCATGCGCGCCCTCTTTCGACGCGCGAGGTCGTATTGCGTCTGACGGTCACGCATGCCGACAAGCGGGCACTCGAAATGTTCAGCCGCGAGTTCGCCGCGCCCGGCACGTCGTGGTCGCCGGGCACCACCGGTGCCGGCGGCCGTCCGTCCGTGTCGCCGGTCTTGCGCCAGGTGGCCTGGCTCATTCCGAAGGAGCAGGTGGTACCCACGGTGACGCTTGACGCGACGACGTTCGAGGTGGCGCTTCCTCCGGCGCAACAACCGGTGGCACCCGAACCGCTGCCGCGCTCGGAAAGCACGCTGCCGAAGGGCCCGCGTTTGACGGTTCCGCTCGTGCAAATCGCTTTCGGGCGCAGCGGCGACAAGGGCGACACGTCCAACATTGGACTGATGGCGCGCCGTCCGGCGCTGCGTGCGGTGATCGAGGAGCAGGTGACGCCCGAACGGGTGCAGGCGTACCTCGGTCATCTCGTCCACGGGCCGGTCCACCGCTACGAGCTGCCCGGCATCCACGCCATCAACCTCGTGTGCGAACGGGCCCTGGGTGGCGGCGGCATGGCGTCGCTGCGCAACGATGCGCTCGGCAAGGGCATGGCGCAGATGCTGCTCGACATGCCGGTCGAGGTTCCAGCCAGCCTGCTGCAGGACCTCGCATGAACTTCGACTATTCCGCGGACCAGCTTGCGATCCGCGACGCGGTCGAGGCCATCTGCGCCGCGTTCGGTGCCGACTACTGGCTCGAGCGCGATCGCGATGGGCGCTGGCCCGGCGAGTTCTGTGACGCCATCGCGCGCGGCGGCTGGTACGGCGTGACGATGCCCAAGGAGTACGGCGGCGCAGACCTCGGCATCGCGGCGGCCGCGATGGTGATGCGCACCATTGGCAAACTCGGCTCCGCGGCGGTGTCCTCCGTGCACCTGAATCTCTTCGGTCCCCAGCCGGTGGTCGTGTTCGGCAGCGAAGCGCAGAAGCGGCGCATGCTGCCGCCGCTCGTCCGTGGCACCGACCGTGCGTGCTTTGGCGTGACCGAGCCCAACGTCGGCTCCGATACCACGCGCGTCCGGACCTTCGCGCGCCGTGCCGGCGACCGCTACGTCGTCAACGGGCAGAAGGTCTGGACCTCGACCGCACAGCACGCCAACAAGATCCTGCTGGTCGCACGCACGACCCCGATCGACGAATGCGCGCGGCCCATCGACGGCGTGACGCTTTTTTACACCGACCTCGACCGCTCGCATGTGCGCATCAGCGAGATCGAGAAGATGGCGCGCAAGGCAGTGGACTCGAATGAGCTCTTTGTCGACGCACTCGAAATTCCCATCGAGGATCGCATCGGCGAAGAAGGACAGGGCTTCAGGTATCTGCTGCACGGGCTGAACCCAGAGCGCATCCTTGTCGCCGCCGCTGCGCTGGGTGCGGCCGCGACGGCGCTCAGCCGGGCGACGGACTACGCCAAGGAGCGCGTCGTGTTCGGCCGTCCGATCGGCAAGAACCAGGCGATCCAGCATCCCCTGGCGGAATGCTGGATGCGCCTGCAGGCGGCCGAGCTGATGATGTGGAAGGCGGCCGCACTGTACGACGCGGGCAAGCCCTGCGGCGTCGAGGCCACCGCGGCCAAGTACCTGGCGGCGGAGGCGAGCTTCGACACGTCGCTGCGCGCGGTGCGCACGCACGGCGGCTTTGGCTTCGCGAAGGAGTACCACGTCGAGCGCGGCTTGCGTGAAAGCGTCCTGTCGCTGCTCGCGCCGGTGACGCAGGAACTGGCGCTCTGCTTCATTGCCGAGCACGCGCTCGGTTTGCCCAAGTCGTATTGATGTCGCAACACCGCGACGAAACGCAGGCGCGGCTTGCACGATCCGCGCGAGCACTGCCGGCGAATCGATCAATGGCGATCCATCAACCTCTCTCCCTGGAGACCGTCACATGAAGATGAACCTGATCAAGACGATGCTGATGCTGCTTGTGTTGCTGGCGACGCCGTTCGCCACCAAGGCGTGGGAGCGCGGCAAGGTGGAGACGTTCGCCACCCTGCCCGCGGGCGAGGCGCATCCCGAGGGAATCGCCGTGGACCGTGCGGGCAACGTCTACGTCGCCACGGTGGCGGTGAACAAGCCTGCGGCGAGCGAAGGAACGCTCCTGGTGTTCGACCCCAAAGGCAATCACGTGCGGACCGTCGGCATCAAGGGCTCGAGCAGGCTTTTGCTCGACATCGCTTTTCACCCGCGAACCGGCAAGTTGCTGGTGGCCGATTACAAGGCCGGAAAAGTGCTGAGCGTCGATCCGAAGACCGGTGACTCGTCCGTCTTCATGACCGTCGCGGGCAAGAACCCAGGGCTGAACTCCATCCTGTACGACACCTCGGACAATGTCTACGTGACCGACTCGCACCAGGGCATCGTCTGGAAGGTCGGACCGGACGGCGGCGAAGCCTCCGCATGGGTCAGCAGTCCTCTGCTCAAACCGACGCGGCTGCCACCGGGCATTGGCGCAAACGGCATGGCGTTCAACAACGCCAGGACGGCGCTCTTCGTCGCGAATACGGCCAACGACATCATCGTCAGGATCCCGCTGACCGGCCCGGCGCTCGAACCCGGCACGCCGGAGGTTTTCGTGAACCGCGTCGGCGGCGGGCCGGACGGCCTGCACATCGACGAACATGACAACCTCTGGGTCGCCTGCAACCAGTCCAACGAGATTCTCGTGCTCGAGCCCACGCGCGGGCGGGTGATCGCCAAGCTCGGCGACTTCGAGGGCATCGATGGCAAGGGCGCGCCGCGAGGCTTCCTCTGGCCGAACAGCTTCGCCATCCGCGGCGACGACATCCTCGTCACGAACCTGGCGCTCGACCTGGGCACCGCCATCCCCGAGCTTGCCGACGAGCTGGGAGTGCCGCAGATGAAGACCGCCAACATGCGGACCATCGATGGACGATGGGCGCATGAGGTGAAGGTCCACACGGTCTCGCGCATCAAGAAGCAGATTCCGCGCAGCGCAGCGTTGCAGGCCGCCGCAGCGCCGTGACCCGCCAGGCGGGCCGGCGTGCCCGCGCCTGTCTACGAGCGTCCCCCGCTGCCGGTGGCGGCGGCCTATCCTTCGGCCGCTCCAGCACAAACCGGGTCCGCCGAGGCGGCCGACATCGACTGGCCGACGCGCTGCCCGATTTGCCCGCTGGCTTGCCCTCCGCGCTGCTGCAGCGGCGGCCCGACATCCTGCAGGCCGAGCACCAGCTGAAAGCGGCCAACGCGAATATCGGCGCGGCGCGCGCGGCCTTCTATCCGCGCATAAGTCTCACTGCTTCCGCCGGCACGTCGAGCACGGATCTGTCGGGCCTGTTCAAGGGCGGCTCCGGTTCATGGAGCTTCCTGCCGCAGATCTCGCTGCCGATTTTCGACGGCGGAGCCAATCGTGCCAATCTGGCCATCGCCGACATCAGCCGGGACATCGCCGTCGCGCAGTACGAGAAGAGCATCCAGACGGCGTTCCGGGAGGTCTCGGACGAACTCGCACGGCGCGCGACGCTCGACTACCAGTTGGAGGCCCAGCTCTCGCTCGTCCATGCCACCGCCGAGAGCGATCAGCTATCGCGCGCGCGCTTCGCAGGCGGCGTCGAAAGCTACCTCACTGTTGTGCTCCGCAGAAATGTCATCCGGTGGGGCCGCATGGAGCACCGGAGAACGTGCGCGAGTGTTGGTTCTCGTGACCTTCGGTTCGCCTCGCAGTAGCTATGTCCCCGTCACGGCCGCTTCAAAAAATACTCATGATGCAAACCGCCCAGCACCGATTTCGCGAGCACGAGCACACCCGCCGGCAATCGATGTCGGGATTCTTGCCTCGGGACTTGCCGAGGTTTGGTCGGAGGGTCCGGCACGCCCGGACCGAGTGCACTGTGCGGATGCCCACGGTTGTAGTGAGTCACCCACTCACGCAGGATCGAACGCAGATGCGCCTCGGACATCGGGATCATCCAGTCCAAGCACTCCCGGCGGATCGTTCCGATCACGCGCTCGCAGATCGCGTTCGCCTTGGGGCTTGCGAACGGCGATCGCAAGACTTCCAAGCCGAGGGCTCGAATCGAATCATCGAGGCGCTTTGCGAAGATCCGGTCCCGGTCGTGGATCAGGTACTTGTGCTCGTCCTCGTCGCCGATCGCCTCTCTCAACTGTTGCAGAGTCCAGTCCGCACTCGGGTGCGCGGTAACGTGCACGTGTACCAGGCGACGGGAGCCGTGCTCGATGACGACCAACACGTACAAAACCCGGAAGGCGGCCGTGACGGCCAAGCAGCAACGCCAGACGCGCGCGGTCTACAGGCCGGGCGCGTTGCAGGCAACACCAGGGCTCATCGTCAGCCAGCACAACGGCGAGAGCAAGGCGAACCCGTCTTACCTCGGCAGCGCGGTTGACGCACAAAGGCGGGGCTCTTCTTTGTCACGCGGCCGCCGCTCAGCCTTTCGGGCGTCGAGTTCCTCGATTGGGAGCCCCACCTCGAACGGCGCCAGTCCGCCGCTCGCAAGCGCAACAGCGACGGCAGCAAGTGACTCCATCGCGATGGCGAATGCTGCAAGTCCCGCAAGCCAAAAGGCGAGGTAGCGCAGAAGATCGCTATTCAGATCGCAAGGCCGCCCGCTTGTTGTCCGAGCGCTGGTGCGACGACAGGCGTAGGAAGCCTTCGCGGCCTGCTATCGGCCACCCAACGGCAACGTGAGCGTCGGACCGGAGCCCGTCTTGGCGCCAAGCTCCAGGCGGGCCAGTTCCATCAACAGCGAGAACGTCGCCTTGGTGACCTGGTCGGTTTCATCGATGTAGAACCAGTAGCCATGGTAACGCGTCGCCACGTGTGCACCCGATGGTCGCGTTTCGCCGCTGCTCGAGCGCACGCGGAACAATCCTTGCGTAACCTGGCGCCAGTCATAGACTTGACCTGCGTCTTCGCGAGTTACGGTGACGAGCCCGGCGTTTGCATGTTCCGGCGGGACCTCGATGCCGTGCGAGACGAAGTACAGCGCTTGAAGCAGCGATCGTGTCTCCAGATCGAGGTTTTCGACCCCGTCGCTCGGATACGTAGACGGGAACGGATTGAGCGCCTCCTGCGTGATTTCGTATCTCAGGAGACCCGGCTTAAGGTGGAAAGCGCGCGCGACTTCCCGCATCTCGGTAGCGCCGACTGCCTCCGGGTCGACCAGCAACACCGGCTGCACACTCTTCTTGGTCAGTGTCCAGGTGTTGGTCTTCTCGTCGATGCGGTACTCATATCCGCTCTTCGCGGCCTCGATCACGTCGCGTGCTGTGACCGCCGAAGCCGGCAGCGGGCCACCCAGGATCTCGCTGCGTTCCTCTACCGCGAACACGACCCGGCCGCCGTCTTGCAGGGATTGCAGCGCATCGATACCGCGCAAGAACTCTGCGACCTGCGGTGCCCGCTGCGGCGTCGGTCCGCTTGCCGTCTGCGCATTCGGAACCCAGTTGAGATTTTCCAGATACAGACGGAATACAGTCGAAATCGGCCACGTCGTCTTAGCCAGATAGATGATCGCGTCAAGCGGCAACGGCGTAAAAAGCTTGCGCGTGAAGTCCTGATCATCGAGGGGCGTCAGGCTGAAAGTAGGACGATCTGCACCCTGTATTTGTCCCCCGGGAAGGATCGTCGTGAAACTTCGATTGATATCGGCGCCCGCGGAAGTAAAAAACGGAATGAGCTGAACGCTCTGCGTCCTTTCGAACTGGGCGGCGATCGCCGAAACCGCAAGGCTGCTCGGCGTATCGGTGTACCGCAAGCGCACGATATTTAAGAGCAGCTGCTCCTCGGTCGTGGCTTTGACGACTTCGTTGTACTGAATTCGCGTGTCCTGCAGCGCGATCGGCCCCAACTGAGCGCAGCCGCCTGCAAGAGCGCCGGCAATGGCGATCCCCGCAAGCCGTCCGAGCCCCCTTGCTTGTCCGTCCATCGCGCCTCCCCGGTCCAGGTTTCCCCAGCACGATGCCGCCGCCTGCGAGGCGGCCAGTCGGGCTCCGACATCATCGCACCGACCGCAGGAACTTTGATTGCCGGGCGGCATTGCCGGCCGCAACTGTCATCACTGCGTCAGGAAACTCAACGCGACTCGCCCACCCGAGCTATTGCTGCCGAACAGTCGTTGATGTTGACGTACAGCGAATCGCCGGCAGGGAGTTGCCATCCCTGCGGAACAGCTACGATCGCGCGGTGAAAGTAGTACGGGACGTGGCTGTAGCGGACCAACGCGAAGTGCTGCGACTCGGTACCAGGTGCACTACGACAATCGGGCGTGGCGCTACTCTTCAGCTCCTCCGCGCGACCGACCTCGAGGACGGTGGTGCGGCGCCAGCCCGCGTCATAGTCGTAGCGTCCTTCATAGACGGTTGCGCAGCTCGTCGTCGCCGCGACGAGCGTGCACAGGAAGGCACGCTTTACTCCACCGCGATCGCCCGGCATCCCGAAGACACGCTGTCAGCGTGCCTGTGCTCCGCAAATATTCGGCGCTGCGCAGTTCGACGAACTGTTTGAGGGCCGAACGTCGTTGCTGTGGCACGATGTCGACATGCTCGTTCTCGCGTTGATCGCGCGTCGGCTGATCGAAGACTCCGTTCGGTGGGCGCTGCTGCTGTGCCGTTCCACCGATGGCATCCGCGCCGAGAACCTGTTCCTGCGCCGTCAGTTGGCGCTGTACATCGAGCGCGGCGTGCATCCCCGGCGTATCGATGCGGCAACCCGAATCAGCCTGGCGCTGCTGGCAAGACGATTCGATTGGCACGGTTCGTTGGTGGTCGTAAAGCCCGCCACGCTGCTTCGCTGGCACCGCGCAGGTTGGCGGTTGTTCTGGCGTTTGAAATCCCGTCCCGGACGTCCACCGATTCCCAAGGAACTCCAGTCGCTGATCCGCCGCATGGCCCGGGAGAATCCTGCCTGGGGCGAAGAGCGCATTGCCAACGAACTGTTGCTCAAGCTGAGCATTCGGGTCTCCCCACGGACGGTCGCCAAGTACATACCAAGGCGGCCTCCTGGACGGCCGCGCGGCGATGTGCGCTGGTCAACGTTCTTAAAGAGTCATGCGACGGCGATTCTCGCGTGCGACTTCTTCATCGCGGTCACGGCCACGTTCCGCGTGCTGTATGTATTCGTCGTCATCGAGCATCGCGCGCGTCGTCTGGCGCTCGTGAACGTGACGGCGCACCCAAGCGCCGAGTGGACGTTGCAGCAACTTCGGGAAACGGTCGGCGATCATGACAGGCACAAGTACCTGATCCACGATCGGGATCGGATCTTTGCCAAGCATCTGGACGACTCTATCCAAGCGCTCGGGGTCACCGTCCTGCGCTCGCCGTTCGCGTCTCCCAAGGCAAACTCAATCTGCGAACGCGTGATCGGCACGATCCGCCGGGACTGTCTGGACTGGATGATTCCGCTGACCGAGTCGCACCTGCGCGCGATCCTCCGAGAGTGGGTCACCCACTACAACCGCGGACGTCCGCACAGTGCATTGGGTCCCGGAGTACCGGACCCACCAAGTCGCCCTACCCCTGCTCCCGCCTCCGCTTCCCGGCAGCATCTGCAGGCGGGTGGGCTTCTGCGCGCGAAGCAGGTATTGGGCGGCCTGCACCATGAGTACTCGTTCGTGGCAATGCCGGCGAGCGCGTAGCAGTTGCCTGCGCAATCGCCGCCTCAACGCGTCAAACACAATGACGGGCGCGTTGAACACACCCTCGCGAGTGGACTGTTGCTCGCTGCACCGTATTTCTGCGGAGCACAGGCCGCGTGACGACTATCAGACCGTCTCGACGCCGATGACGAGACGCTGTCCCAGCAGGCTAATTGCCTTGGCGATTCGCGGCAGCTTAGATCCGTAGTGCGGGTCCAGCAGCCGGCGGACTTCCTTCTCGTCGACGCCGAGCCGCTTGGCCAACTGCACTTTGCTAATACCCGCCTGGCGCATGGCGACATACAGAGCTGCCTTGGCCACGGTTTCGGCCGGCGGCGCAACCATATGCTCTCGGCGCTTTGCTTTGCTCGGTTGCGGAAAGTCCACACCCTCCGTTAGATACGTTGCGAACACCTCGTCCATCGCGTCGGCGGCCTGCTCCAGCGCATCTTCAAGAGTCTCGCCTTGAGTCACAAGCTCTGGCAGATCGCGGCACGTCACAACGTAGCCGCCTTCCTCAGCGGGCGTCAGGAGCACTGGGTATTGAAAACGGTTCATACAACTCCTCTACAGATCCTTCACCTTGATTCCCAGCTGGGAACACATCGCGTGCAGGGTGCCTGTCTTCAACTCGTCCTTGAGGTTACGAACGACTGTGAACGCGCTTCCAAAGGAAAGGGTCTGGTGGCTACCCTTGCCGCGTGCCGCGTTCAGGACGACCGGGACACCTCGAGCGCGGCCGAGGACCTTCACCTTACGGACGAACTCATTGCCGGTCACGCACCATTGTCGGACGAAAACGTCCGAATGTAAAGTGGTTTGCTTGGCGGGGTCAGGCGTCCGCTCTCGGGCACTTCCGGGGGGCGACGCCACGGCCGACAGTGAATGTCCAGCGAAAGTCCGCTGTTTCGCGGTTGGCGCCAAACGACGGTACTGTCAACTTGAGGATATTCGTGCAAAACGATGGTAGGTCGGGTCCAAAACCAGGATCGGCTTGGTCGTGCTACCTCAGCTAGTGTTCTGAGTTAGAAAATCGTTGAACAATTATTTCGCCGACCTGTCTCACGTTAAGGTGTGTGATGGGGAGGCGAACATGGCAGCAGGCCGGCCGCTGGCGCCGCTGGTGTTGAGCGTGGAA
>Ga0335084_10005224_pt1 | contig 12818 bp, 8 predicted proteins | sample Lox_Sample_44_FD_206721 | JGI IMG/M metagenome (GOLD analysis project Ga0335084, IMG submission 206721) | Soil microbial communities from Loxahatchee National Wildlife Refuge, Florida, United States - Lox_Sample_4.4 | ecosystem: Environmental > Terrestrial > Soil > Wetlands | place: USA: Florida... | reverse complement strand
CCGACGGCGACACCCGCTACGCCGACCCGAGCCGCCCGACCACGCTGCCGCCGCAGACGCTGGCCACCATCGGCGACCGGCTCGACGCCAAGGGCGTGTCGTGGGCGTGGTACGGCGGCGCCTGGGCCGCGGCCAGCGCCGAACCGGCCGCGGCGGCGGCGCGCAAGCTGATCTACCGCGGCAAGGTCAACTTCCAGCCGCACCACCAGCCGTTCAACTACTTCGCCAACTTCGATCCGCAGCGGCATCAGGACCGTCGCGGTGCGCACCTGCTCGACTTCGACGCCCGCTTCTTCAGCGATGCCGACGCCGGCCAGCTGCCGCACGTGACGTTCTACAAGCCGCAGGGCAACCTCAACCAGCACGCCGGCTACGCCAACGTCGCCGACGGCGACGCCCACATCGCCGAGGTGATCGAGCGCCTGCAGAAGAGCCCGCAGTGGCCGCGCATGCTGATCGTCGTCACCTACGACGAGAACGGTGGCTTCTACGACCACGTGCGCGTGCCCAGGGGCGACCGCTGGGGTCCGGGCTCGCGCGTCCCGGCACTGATCGTGTCGCCGCTGGCCAGGCGCGGCTTCGTCGACCACACGCCGTACGACACCGGCTCGATCCTGCGCTTCATCACGCGGCGCTGGGGCCTCGAGCCGCTGCCCGGCGTGACGCTGCGCGACAACGCGCTCAAGGCCAACGGCGCCGCACCGATGGGCGACCTGAGCGCGGCGCTGCGCCCGCCCGACTGACGCCGCTTCACGCGCGTCGCCCTTCGCGCCGGCGCGTGATGCGCCGGCGCGACAATGCCGGTCGCAACGGGAGGAAGGCCTTGAACGACCTGGTCTATCCGCGCGAGCGCGTGCTCGGCGTGTTCACGCTGCTGGTCGGGCTGCTGATCTGGCTGCTGCTGGTGGTGGGCACCTTCGGCGGCGCGCTGGTCGCGCTGGGGCTCGGCTATCTGGTCTACCTGTTCGCGCACTCGACTTTGATCGCGCACATCAAGGGCAACGGCGTCGCGCTGTCGGAGGCGCAGTTCCCCGACCTGCACGCGCAGTTCGTCGCCTGTTGCGACCGCCTGCAGCTGACGACGCGGCCGCAGGCCTACGTGATGAACGGCAACGGCGGGCTCAACGCGTTGGCCACCAAGTTCCTGCGCTCGCAGTACGTCGTGCTGTTGTCGGACGTGGTCGACGCGATGCGGCACCATCCCGATGGCGTGCGCTTCTACATCGGCCACGAGCTCGGCCACCTGCGCATGAAGCACCTGAGCTGGCAGTTCCTGCGCTGGCCGGTGCTGTGGCTGCCGCTGGTGGGCGCGGCGTACTCGCGCGCGCGAGAGAGCACCTGCGACCGCCACGGCGCGGCGTGCTGCGCCTCGGCCGAGAACGCGGCGCGCGCGATCGCGGCGCTGGCGGCCGGCAGCCGGCGCTGGCAACAGATCGACGTGCCGGCGTTCGTCGAGCAGGCGCGGCAGTCGTCGGGCTTCTGGATGTCGTTCCACGAGCTGACGTCGGCCTACCCGTGGCTCACCAAGCGCGTCTGGCGGGTCATGCAGCGCGACACCGCGCCGCCGCCGCGCAACGGCTTCGCCTACGTGCTGGCAGCGTTCGTGCCGTACGCCGGCCGGTTGGGCGGCGGCTTCGGCATGCTCATCCTCGTCTACATCATCGCCGTGCTGGCGGCGGTCGCGCTGCCCGCGTACCGCGACTACACCAGCCGGGCCCAGCTCGCACAGGTGGTGGCGCAGACGCAGAGCGCGCGCGACGCGCTGAGCGCGTTCTACGAGCGCCAGGAGCGCGTGCCCGAGTCGCTGAAGGAAGCCGGCATCCCCGAGTACCTGCCCGGCGGCGGCGAGCTCGCGCTCGACACCGACGAGATGGTGCTGACGGTCACCACGCCGCACGGCACGCTGGTGTTCACGCCGTCGGAGTCGCACCGCGGTCACATCGAGTGGACCTGTGCCGGCGGCCCCGACCTGCGGCCGGGCCAGGTGCCGCCGGCCTGCCAGGGACAGCCGCTGCCAGCGGGCACGTGAGCGCGGTCACCGGCGCACCGTTGGGGCCCGCGCCTTCGCGCCGGGCGGGGACTCAGGCGGCGCCGACCAGCCGCAGCCGGGTGATCTCCGACGGCGCGCCGAAGCGCAGCGGCGGCCCCCAGTAGCCGGTGCCGCGGCTGGTGTAGATCCACAGCTGTCGCAGGCGGTGCAATCCTGCGGTGTAGGGCTGCTGCAGGCGCACGAACAGGTTCCACGGCCAGTACTGGCCGCCGTGCGTGTGGCCCGACAGCTGCACGTCGAAGCCGGCCTGCGCGGCGGCTTCGGCGCTGCGCGGCTGATGCGCCAGCAGCACGCGCAGCGCCGCGTCGGCCGGCGCGCCGTGCAGCGCGCGCTGCGGGTCGCTCTTGTGCTGCGGGTCGAAGTGGTGCGCGGTGGTGTCGGCCACACCGGCCAGCACCAGCGCCTCGCCGCGGTGGCGCAGCACCACGTGCTCGTTGAGCAGCACCTGCACGCCCAGGCGCTGCAGCTCGGCGATCCACTCGTGCGCGCCGCTGTAGTACTCGTGGTTGCCGGTGACGAAGAAGGTGCCGTGCGTCGAGCGCAGCGCCGCCAGCGGCGCCACGTGCGGCGCCAGGTCGTGCACGCGGCCGTCGACCAGGTCGCCGGTGACGGCCACCGCGTCGGCAGCGAGCGCGTTGACGGCGTCGACGATGCGCTGCACGTACGGCTGCTTGATGGTCGGGCCGACGTGCACGTCGCTGATCTGCGCGATCGTGAAGCCGTGCAGCGCGTCCGGCAGCCCGCTGACGGGCACCTCGACGTCGCGCACGCTGGCCGTGCGCCGTGCGTTGGCGAAGCCGATCGCGACGATCGCCAGCGCCGCCAGCACCGCGGCCACCGCGCTCCACGATTCGAGCGCGTCGAGGTGCAGCGGCCACGCCAGCAGCAGCGCCGCGTCGCGCAGCAGCGTCAGCGGCAGCAGCGTGGAGAACAGCCCCAGCGCGAGCATGCCGGCCCAGCTGAAGCGGTCGGCGGTGGCCCTGTCGCGCGAGCGACGGCCGAAGAACGCCAGCGGAATCAGAATCGCCGAGGCGGTCAGCAGCGCCACGAGGCTCCAGCCCTGCCACGGCGCGGGCAGGTCGGGGGCGATCCGCCAGCCGATGTACAGGTGCAGCAGCGCCGACAGCCAGATCGCGAACATCGTCGGCAGATGGTGCCACGCGGCCGCGCTTCAAGCGCCGCGATGCCCCTCGGCCGGTGGCGCCTTCGCGTTGCTGGCACGATGGCGCCACCACGAGGAGGAGACGTGTCGAGTCGACTGCAAGCCCTCAAGCCGGCATTGCCGATCCTGATCGGCGCGTCGGTGATGCTCAGCCTGGCGATGGGGCTGCGCCAGAGCCTCGGGCTGTTCATGCCCGCGCTCACCAAGGACATCGGCATCTCGGTGTCCGACTTCACGCTGGCCATCGCGATGCAGAACCTGGTGTGGGGTGTGCTGCAGCCGCTGGCCGGCGCATGGGCGGTGCGTTGGGGCTTCCGGCCGCTGATGCTCGGCGGCTCGGTGTTGTATCTGCTCGGGCTGATCGGGCTGGCGACGTCGCACGGCACGCTCGGCGTGGTGCTCGGCGCCGGCTTGGCGATCGGCGCGTCGATGGCCTGCACCGGGCCCGCGCTGGCGATGGCCACCGTGGCGCGGCCGGTCAGCGTGGCGATGCGCAGCGCGGTGCTCGGCATCGTGTCGGCGGCGGGCTCGCTGGGCGCGCTGCTGTCGGCGCCGATCGGCCAGGCGCTCAACCAGGCCTACGGCTGGCGTACGGGGCTGTGGGGCTTCGTCGTCATTGCGCTCGCGATGCTGCCGGCCGCCTGGTACGCCGGCAAGGTCGACCGCGTGCCGCTGCCGCCGTCACCGGGCAGGCTCGATCAGAGTGCCGGTGCCGCGCTCGGTGCGGCGATGCGCCACGTGCCGTTCGTGATCCTGACGGCCGCCTACTTCGTGTGCGGCATGCAGCTGATCTTCCTCACCACGCACCTGCCGTCGTACCTGCAGCTGTGCGGCCTGGACCCGATGCTGAGCGCGCAGGCGCTCGGCGTCATCGGCGGCTTCAACGTGCTGGGCAGCCTGTTTTTCGGCTGGGCCGGCGGCCGCTGGAACAAGCTGGTGCTGCTCGGGCTGATCTATTTCCTGCGCTCGCTGGCGCTGTGGTGGTACTTCGCGGCGTTGCCGACGCCCGGCGGCACGCTGGTGTTCGCCGCCATCATGGGCTTCCTCTGGCTCGGCGTCGGACCGCTGGTGGCCGGCTGGATCACCGACGCGTTCGGCCTGCGCTGGCAGGCGATGCTCGGCGGCGTGGCCTTCGTCAGCCACCAGATCGGCAGCTTCGTCGGCGCCTTCGGCGGCGGATTGCTGTACGACCTGCTCGGCTCGTACACCACCGCCGTGCATGTCGGCGTGGCCACCGGGCTGGCCGCCGGCATCGTGCAGATCGGCTTTGCGCTGCACCGCTCGAGCAAGGTGCAGCTGGCGCCGTCCTAGAGCACGCGGCTTCGGCGTGCGGGCAGGCGTCGCGTGATCGCCGCGCCTGCACTGGCACGGACGTTGCAAGTCCCTTGCCGCAGGTCGTTCGCGGGGCGAGTGCGTGCACGGCTGTGGCGCACCCCCGCCGCCTGCGCCAACATGGGGCCCGCCGTCGCCGGCCCGCTATGCTCCGGTGCACGACACGATCCGGAGTCCGCCGGTGGCCTTCATCCGCAACTGCTGGTACATGGTGGCGTGGGACCACGAGATCCCGGCCGACGGTCTGTTCAGCCGCACCGTGATCGGCGAGCCGCTGCTGCTGTACCGCAAGGCCGACGGCGACATCGTCGCGCTCGAGGACCGCTGCTGCCACCGGCTGGCACCGCTGTCGGCCGGCCGTCGCGAGGGCGACTGCGTGCGCTGCGGCTACCACGGCATGAAGTTCGACCCCAGCGGCGCCTGCGTCGAGGTGCCGGGTCTCGACGCGGTGCCGCCGAAGGCCCGCGTACGCAGCTTTCCCGTCGCAGTGAAGAACAAGTGGGTGTTCGTGTGGATGGGCGATGCCGCGCGCATCGACCCGAGCATGCTGCCCGACAACTTCTCGTGCGATCACCCGGACTGGCGCTACCGCCCGGGCTACCTGCACTACGACGCCAACGTTCTGCTGATCTGCGACAACCTGCTCGACTTCTCGCACCTGAGCTACGTGCACGAGAAGACGCTCGGCGGCTCGCCGCGCATCGCGCAGGCCAAGGCGGTGGTCGAGGCGGTGCCGCACGGCATCCGCGTCACGCGCCACGTGAGCGACGTGCCGCCGCCGCCGTACTACCAGCGCATGCGCAGCTTCTCGAGCAACGTCGACCGCTGGTTCATCTACGACTTCGTGCTGCCCGGCACGCTGCTGATGCGCTCGGGCGGGCGGCCGGTCGGCCAGCAACCCGACGACATGCGCGACGCGGTGCAGCTGCACAGCTGCCAGACGCTGACGCCCGAGACCGAGACCACCACGCACTACTTCTTCCAGCAGTCGCACCTGGTCACGCAGGGTGACGACGCCATCACGCAGCGCATCTACGAGTCGCTGCTGGTGGCGTTCGAGGAGGATCGGCGCATGATCACGGCGCAGGCGCGCAACATCGCGGTCAACCCCCAGGCGCCGATGCTGCCGCTTGCCATGGACGCCGCGCTCACGCGCTACCGCCGCATCGTGCAGCAGGCGCTCGACGCCGAGCGCGCGGGCGCCGGCGCCGCGGCGTGAGCGGGCGGCCCTAGCAGCGATACTGCGCGCCATGAGTCCGTCGACCTCCCACCACACCGACTACCGCAGCCCCACCGTGCGCCAGCTGCGCGACGACCTCGCGCTGGCGCTGCGCGCCGCCGCGCACCACGGCCTCGGCGAGGGCGTGTGCAACCATTTCAGCGTCGAGCTGCCCGACGGCTCGGGGCGCTTCCTGCTCAATCCGCGCGGCCTCCTGTGGAGCGAGGTGCAAGGCGACGACATCGTGCTGGTCGACGCGCACGGCCAGCGCCTGGCCGGGCACCGCGCCGTCGAGCCGACCGCGATGTTCATCCACGCCGCGGTGCATCGCATCGCGGCCAAGGCGTGCGTGCTGCACACCCACATGCCGTTCGCCACCGCGCTCACGCTCACCGTCGACCGCGGGCTGGACACCAGGCTGTCGCAGAACGCGATGCGCTTCCACGGCCGGGTGGCGATCGACCCGCTGTACAACGGCGTCGCGCTCGATGCCTCGGAGGGCGAGCGCATCGCGCAGGCGATGGGCGGCGCCGACATCGCGTTCCTCGGCAACCACGGCGTCGTGGTGTGCGGCGAGCGCATCGACTACGCTTACGACGACCTCTACTACCTCGAGCGCGCCTGCATGCATCAGGTGCTGGCCCAGCAGACCGGGCGGCCGCTGGCGCCGGTGCCGGCCGAGATGGCGGCGCACGTGGCCGCGCAGTGCTGCGGCGAGCGCCTGCAGTCCGAGCTGTTCTTCGAGGCGTTGCGGCGCACACTGTGACGATGGAGCCGCTGTCGGCCGACGTGCTGCCGCACGGCGTGCGCAGCCGCTTCGTCGAGGGTGTCAACGGTCTGACGATGCACGTGCTGGAGGCCGGCTTCGACCCGCCGGGCCGGCCGGGCGTGTTGTTGCTGCACGGCTTTCCCGAGTTGGCCTACAGCTGGCGGCGCGTGCTGCCCGCTCTCGCTGCGGCCGGCTACCACGTGGTCGCGCCCGACCAGCGCGGCTATGGCCGCACCACCGGCTGGGATGCCGACTACGACGGCGACCTGCGCTCGTTCCGCTTCCTCAACCTGGTGCGCGACGTCATCGGCCTGCTGGCGGCGCTGGGCATCGCGCGCGTGCGCGCGGTGGTCGGCCACGACTTCGGCTCGCCGGTGGCGGCGTGGTGCGCGCTGCTGCGGCCCGACGTCTTTCGCAGCGTGGTGCTGATGAGCGCGCCGTTCGCGGGGCCGCCGCCGATCGCCGTGGCACCGGCCGCGGCCGCGGCGCGGCTGGCCGAGATGAACGAGCAGCTCGGCGCGTTGCGCTGGCCGCGCCAGCACTACCAGTGGTACTACACCACGCGCCGCGCCAACGACGACATGTGGCATTGCGAGCAGGGCGTGCACGCGTTCCTGCGCGCCTACTACCACCACAAGAGCGCCGACTGGAAGGACAACCGGCCGCACCCGCTGCAAGGCTGGAGCGCGACCGAGCTCGCCCACATGCCCACCTACTACGTGATGGAGCGCGGCCAGACGATGGCGCAGACGGTGGCGGTGGAGATGCCCGGCGACGACGAGATCGCCGCCAACGTCTGGCTGCCCGAGCACGACCTGCAGATCTACGCCGACGAGTACCGGCGCACCGGCTTCCAGGGCGGCCTGCAGTGGTACCGCTGCGCGTCGGCCGATGCCGCGTGCATCGCCGAGCTGCAGGTCTTCTCGGGCCGCACGATCGACGTGCCGTCGCTGTTCATCGCCGGCGCCAGCGACTGGGGCACCTACCAGAGGCCCGGCGACTTCGAGGCGATGCAGGCCTTGGCCTGCACGCGCATGCTCGGTGCCGAACTCGTCGACGGCGCCGGGCACTGGGTGCAGCAGGAGCAGGCCACTGCGGTGAACCGGCTGCTGCTGGACTTTCTGCAGGTGAGCGCCTGACGGCGGCGGGGGAGTGGCGATGAACGAAACCGGGCGCCGCGTCGCGCTCATCACCGGTGCCGCGTCGGGCATCGGCGCGGCCACCGCACGGCGCTTCATGCGCGAACGCTGGGACGTCGCGCTCAATCACCTCGACGCCGGCCAGCGCGAGGCGGCCGACGCGCTGGCGGCCAGCGCCAGCGCACCGGGCCAGCGCGCGATTGCGATCGAGGGCGACGTGACGCGCGACGCCGACTGCGTGCGGCTGGTCGCGACCACGGTCGAGCGCCTCGGCCGCCTCGACGTGCTCGTGAACGCCGCCGGCATCAGCGTGATGGTGCCGCACGCGAAGCTGCACGACGTGCAGGCGGAGGACTTCCAGCGCATCTACGCGGTCAACGCGATCGGGCCGTTCCAGATGATGCGCGCCGCGGGGCCGCACCTGAAGGCCAGCGGCCGCGGTGCGGTGGTGAACATCTCGTCGCGTGCCGCGCTGATGGGCAGCGGCTCGTCGATTCCGTATGCGGCGTCGAAGGCGGCGGTGAACGCGCTGACCCTGGCGCTGGCGCGCGTGCTGGCCCCCGAGGTGCGCGTCAACGCGGTGTGCCCGGCGCTGGTCGAGCATGGCTTCGTCGAGCGGCTGGCGCCGGAGTCGTTCGCGCAGCGGCGCGCGCACCAGATCGCGGTGTCGCCGCTGCAGCGCATCGGCCACCCCGACGAGGTGGCCGAGGCGATCTGGTGGCTCGCCACCGGCGCGTCGATGATGACCGGCGCGATCGTCGAGCTCGACTTCGGCATGCACCTGAACGCGATCTGAGCGTTCATCAAGCGTCGCGATGGCGCGCGTGCGGTCGTGCCGGAGAGGCTCGGCCCGGCGTCGGACGCCAGATTGGTTGCAGTGAGCGCCGCGGTTCTGCGACGACTCGGCGCCAGTTGCTGCGAACGGCCTACCGTCGGGTGTCGGGTGTAGGCCGGTCGGTCGGAGTACCACTTCGAGTGTCGGTGAACGACCCGTTGCTGTCTCTCGCCTCGCGCGAGTGAACGGCAGCAATGCCAGCGAATGCTGTCGCGCGGGGAGCGCAGATCAATTCACAGTCCTAGGCATCCTCAACGGATCCCCGCCGCATTTGAGCGGTCCCTCGCTAGGTTCGGGGCGGGCGATTCAGAACGGTTTGCCTTGCAGGAGCGCCGGTGCTGTGATGTGCAGCAGCAGCTTTGCTGGTTAATCCGGCGCTTGTGCCCGGCCGCCTGCGGCTGGCGCTCTCGCGGCGCCGGTCGGCCTATGCCACACTGGCCCGATGGGCGATGCCGTCGCCTCGGTCGAAACTGCGATCGCCGCGCTCGAGGCGCAGCGTGCAATCCTCGGCAGCGGGGTGGTTGACGCCGCGCTGGCTCCGCTACAGCGCGAGCTCGAGCGCCTGCGCGCACAGCGCGAGCCAGAGTTGCCGCACCAGCAGCTCAAACAGGTGTCAGTGCTGTTCGTTGACATCGTGGGCTCCACGACGATCGGCCAGCGCCTGAACCCCGAGGAGATCAACGCGGTGATGGACGGCGCGCTCGCGCGTTTCACCACCGCGGTGAAGACCCACCACGGCCGCGTTCTGCAGTACACCGGTGACGGCGTGCTCGCCGCATTTGGTACCGACTCGGCGAGTGAGGACGACGCGGAATCCGCAGTGCGCGCCGGGCTGGCGGTGATCGAGGCGGCGCGCGAGCACGCAGCGCAGGTGCTGCGCGATCACGGCATCGCTGACTTCAACGTCCGAGCCGGAATCCACACCGGTCGAGTGCTGCTCGGCGCTGGCGTCGATGCCGAGGGCAGCATCCGCGGCGCGGCCGTCAACATAGCCGCGCGCATGGAGCAGACCGCGCCGCATGGCCAGCTGCGCATCAGCCACGACACCTGGCGCCTGGTGCGCGGACTGTTCGAGACCTCCGAGCTCGAGGCGGTCAAGGTCAAGGGCGTCGAGCAGCCTCTGCGCAGCTATCTGGTTGAGCGCTCACGGCCGCATGCCTTCCTCGATCCGACGCGCGGCATCGAAGGGGTCGCCACGCGCATGGTCGGCCGCGACGCCGAGCTCGCCGCCCTGCGCGCCGCCTTCGCCGACGTCGCGGTCGAGCGCACGCTTGCCGCGGTCACGGTTGTCGGCGAGCCGGGCGTCGGCAAGAGCCGGCTGTTGGCGGAGTTCCGTGCCGGCCTCGAGGAGGCCGACCATCCCTGCTGGCTGTTGCTGGCGCGCGCGCATCCGCGCAGCGCGCTGCATCCCTATGGCCTCATGCGTGACCTGTTTGCCTGGCACTTGCGGATCGCCGACAGCGACAGCGCCGAGGTCGCGCGCGACAAGTTCATCCGCGGTCTGGCACCGCTGTTGGGTGCCGAGGACGAGGCGCCGATGCACGCGCTGGGCCACTTGGTCGGGATGGATTTCTCGGCAAGCCCGCATGTGCAGGAGCTGCTCGCCGACGAGACCAAGCTGCGTGAGGTTGCCTTCGCCGCCGCGTCGCTGGCGCTGCGCCGCATCGCCGAGACCCGGATGGCCGCCGTTGTCGTTGTCATCGACGACCTGCACTGGGCCGACAGCAACTCGATGGAGTTCGCTCGCCACCTGCTTGCACACAACCACGATATGCCGCTGCTATGCGTCTTCCTAACCCGGCCGATGCTGTTCGAGCACGAGCCCGACTGGGCCGATGGCGGCGCGGCGCACCGGCGAATCGACCTGCGGTCGCTGGACAAGGCGGATAGCCACGAACTCGCCGAGAGCCTGCTGCAGCGCATACGCGACCTGCCCGAGGCGTTGCGCGCGATCGTCACCGGCGGTGCTGAGGGCAACCCGTTCTATATGGAGGAGCTGGTCAAGATGTTGATCGATGACGGCGTGATCGTCGTCGATCGCGAGTGCTGGCGTGTGCTGCCCGAGCGCCTGCTGGCGCTCAAGGTGCCGTCGACCCTAACCGGCGTGCTGCAGGCACGTCTGGACGCACTGCCGCCGCCCGAGCGCCAGGCGCTGCAGCAGGCGGCGATCGTCGGCCATGTGTTTTGGGACCAAGCGCTCGCCGCGGTCGACCCGGCGGCGCCGGGCATGCTGACGGCCCTGCTGCACCGGCATCTGATCGTGCCGCGCAACGAGCGCCTCGGCGCCGACAGCGGTGAATACGCGTTCCAACACCAACTGCTGCAGCAGGTCACCTACGAGAGCGTGCTCAAGGCGCCGCGGGTGCTGGGTCACGCCCGCGCCGGCCGGTTCTGGAGCGCCCATGCCGAGGTCGCGAGTGCGCAGCAGGTGAACCCAACTACTTGCCGCGCACTGGCTGAGGCCCACGACCATTGCGGGCGTTCGGACCCGAAGGCGTTCACCGCGTGGTTCGAAGCCCAGTTCTCCAACTACCTGGGGGCTTACGTCGGCCGCATCCTGAGGCCGCTGGCGCAGTCGGTGCTACAGATGTGCGAACAGCACTACGGGCCAGAGGCCGTTGAAACGGCGCGAGCAATGACCAACCTTGCGCGCCTGTTGCACCAGCATCGTGACACCGACGGCGTCGAGCCCATGCTGCAGCGCGCGCTGGCGATCCAGCGGACTCGACTCGGCGACGATCACCCCGACACCGCGCGTACCCTGGCCGTGATCGGCGGCTACCACCTGGCTCACGGCGAGCCGCGCTCGGCCGAACCTTTCTTCCGCCAGGCGCTTGAGATTCGCGAGCGAGTTCTTGGCGAAGATCATCCGCTGACGCTGGGCACGTTGGACTACCTGGCCGCCGCGCTGATCGAACTGGGCCGGCTCGACGAGGCCGAGCCGTTGCTCCAGCGCGTTCTACGGGTGCGCGAACGCACGCTGGGTGCCGACGATCCAGACACCGCGAAGGCGATGACCGCGTTGGCCGAGGTGCTGATCAAGCGCGGCGCATTGGCGGAGGCCGAGGCGCTGCTGCGCGGCGCGCTGGCGGTGCAGGAGCGCACTCTGGGCGGCGAAAACCCCGACGTCGGGATGACCTTGTGGCATCTGTCCGAGACGCTGCGTCAAGTCGGCCGCGTGGGCGAAGCCGAGCAGCTGGCACGCCGGATGCTGGAACTCGTCGAAGCGACCTTTGGCGACACCCACGAGTGGACGGCATGGGGACTGAGCAGCTTGGCTCAGGTGCGCTTGGAGCGGGCAAGCTTTGCTGATGCGCAAGACCTGGCTGAGCGCGCGCAGAGCATCTTCGAGCGTCACTTCGGGCCGCAGCATGTGCAAGTCGCAGCAATGCTCGTCGTGCGTGCGCGAGCCGCTTTGGCGCTGGGCCTACCGGATCTCGCGCTTCCGCTACTGGAAAGGGCGCTGGTGATGCCGTCCGGGTCGGGGGGTATGCACGACAACACCCGCAAGAACGCCGAGCGACTTCTCGAGGCGGCGCGGGAGTCACGCCCGTCGCATTGATCTCTGGATCCAGGGTCTGGAGAGCAAGCAGACATCAATGTCTGGTTAGGTCGTCAAACGTCCAACGGCAAAGATCTGCAGGCTAACGCCGAAGTGAAGGCACTTGGCCAGAAGATGTCTGACGATGAGTCAGACCGTCGCCTTTGCGCGGTAGCCTGCCACTCGTTTGCTGGCGGCGAATGGCCGTTTTCAATTGCTCCGGTCCTTCGACCATCAACTCCGAACGTCAGCAGGTGGCCGGGACCGTGAGATCGAGGTCAGACGAGGCATCGGACATTGCCGGCGGCCGATTGAGCGTCTGCTGCCGCCAGCCACGAACCGCTGGCCTCGACCCATCGCAGCTGTTGAGTTGCCCGCCGAGCGGTCTTTCGTCAGCGACTTGACTTCCGGGTGGGCTGCCCAGAGACTGCATGTCGCGGTGGACAGCGCAGGGTGCACGTGCGGCACTAGATTTGCGCTGATCGGCCCGTCTGGGCCTTTGCTTCGCGGGAGACGCGCTCGTGGAAGTCGCGGATCTTGGATCGCCAGCGTTCCTGCGCAGTTCGAAGAGCCTAGCTGCGGCGCCCTCTGAGCTCCGCCTGATCTATCGGCGGCAGTTCCTGGCCACGTCCGGGATCTGTCTCATCCCATTGGCGGTTCGCGGCCAGCAGGAGCAGAAAGTGTTTCGGGTGGCACTTCTGTCGCAGCGCGACCGAACGAATGATTTCTGGTTGCTGTCTGAAGCTCTTTACTACCTCGGATACGAGGAAG
>Ga0335084_10005223_pt1 | contig 12819 bp, 10 predicted proteins | sample Lox_Sample_44_FD_206721 | JGI IMG/M metagenome (GOLD analysis project Ga0335084, IMG submission 206721) | Soil microbial communities from Loxahatchee National Wildlife Refuge, Florida, United States - Lox_Sample_4.4 | ecosystem: Environmental > Terrestrial > Soil > Wetlands | place: USA... | reverse complement strand
CGCAGGTTCAATCGGGTTGCGCTGCCCGTATGTCGAGGCCAAGATCTTCCGGATGGACAGCCGCGAAAGCGGACCTGTCGAGTGCAAATCCGGGGAGGTCGGAGTCCTCGCGCTGAAGGGTCCGACCGTCATGGCGGGGTATCGTCAGGAGAAGCACAACCGGGGAGCTTTCATCGGCGACGGTTGGCTCGATACGGGCGACCTGGGCTATGTCGACGAACAGGGCTACTTCCGGCTGACCGGCCGCGCCAAGGACCTGATCATCCGTGGCGGCCACAACATCTCACCCGCTTGGGTCGAAGAGGCGCTGTACAAACATCCTGCCGTCGCGTTCGCGGCTGCGGTGGGCAAACCCGATGCCTACGCCGGCGAAGTGCCGGTGGCGTACGTCGTGCTCAGGCCAGGTGCATCGGCAGACGCAGAGGAACTGCGTGCTTTCGCTGCGGACCGGGTACCGGAGCGTCCGGCTGCTCCTTCGGAAGTGATCGTCATCGACCAGATGCCCGTGACTGCCGTGGGCAAGATCTTCAAACCCACACTGCGCTGCGACGCCGCCCGTCGGGCGCTGGAGACTGTTCTCGCACCGCTGCGCTCGTGCGGCGTCGCTATCCGCGTCGAGGCGGGACCTCACGAGCGTTTCGGGATCACTGCCCACATCACCGTCATCACTGGTGATCCCGACGGGATGCCCACGGTGAGTGAGAAGATCGGGGAGATCCTGGGCCACTTCACGATTCATCGGGAAGTCGTTGTCCAAAGCCCAGCAGCGCGTAACTGAGACTGTGCGCCCGATCTGACCGCCGAGCGCGGCCTCGCCCATTTGCCCGCCCTCGCGGCGGCACGCTACACTCGGCGCACCATGCGCCGGCGCGCCAGCATTCTTCGCTTTTTCCTCGGCGGTCTTCTGCTCGCAGGATCGGCGTCCGCGCTGCTGGCCGGGTGTGCGCTGCAGCGCTACGAGGCGGCGCCCCTCGATCCCGCGGCTTCGGCCCGCGCCTACGAAGCTCGCAGCGTCGACTCCCCCGCGCTGAAGCAGTACATGGCTGCGCACGGCCATCCCGCCTCCGAGTGGCCGGTGCAGCGGTGGGGACTTGCGGATTTGACATTGGTCGCTTTCTACTTGCAGCCCGACCTGGAGGTGGCGCGTGCGCAGGCGGCCGTGGCGCGCGCGCAAGTCGCCGCCGCAACGCAGCGCCCTCCGATCGGCTTGAAGCCGGTCGTGTGGCACCACAGTCAGCAGCCGCCCGAGACCTCAGGGCCCTGGAGCCTGGGATTCGAAGTGGAGATTCCGCTGAGCGGAACCGCGCGGCGCACAGCGATCCGCGAGCAATACGGCTCCATGGCGGAGGCGGCGGAGCTTGCAGTGGGTTCAGTGGCATGGGCAGTGCGCTCCGAGGTGCGAGCGCGTTTCCTGGACTGCTATGCGGCTGGCCGCACGCTTGAGCTGCTGGATGCCGAGGCGCGGGAACGCCGCTCTCTGGTGATGTTGCTGCAGCGCCGCTTCGATGTCGGGACCGCCTCGGCTCTCGAACTCAGCAGCGCACGGCTCAAGCAAGCCGAGGTCGAAGGGCAGATCCTGGGTGCACAGCTCGCGCGCGAGCAGTGCCTCGGTGAGCTGGCGCGCGTGCTGGGGCTGCCGCTGGCGGCGGTGCGCGCTATGAGCTTCGACTTTGCTGGACTGGAGCAGACGCCCGTACCGCCGAGCGACAGCGCCGTCCAGCGCTCCGCGCTGCTCAACCGGCTCGACGTGCGCGCGAAGCTCTTCGAGTATGCGGCTGCCGATGCCGGCGTCAAGCTGGAAATCGCGCGTCAGTACCCAAGCGCCACACTCTCTCCTGGCTACCTCTGGGACCAGGGAGACAACATCTGGTCGCTGGTGGCGACGGTGCTGGTGCCGGCGGCGGGCAACAAGCCCGCAATCCAGACTGCGCAGGCGCGACGCGAAGCCGCTGCACGCGAGTTTCTTGCCTTGCAGGGCAAAGTGATTTCCCAGGCAGACGCTGCGCAGGCCCGATACTCGAAAACGCTGGAAGGCGCTCGGGCCACACAACAGATTGCCGCGCTCCAGTCGGCGCGGGGCAAGGAGGCCAAGAAGCAGTTCGACGCCGGCCACACGGACCGCGTCGAGCTCACGCTCGTACGGCTCGAAGCGCTGGCAGCCGAGCACCAGGCGCTGGCGGTTGGGCTCGAGACGCAGCGCGCGCTGGGAGCGCTGGAGGAGGCACTGCAAGTTCCGCTCGCGGGCGCGCCTTTGCCGAGCTGGGCCCGCGAGAAGACACAGGCGCAAACCTCTTCGCCGGGTTTGGCGCGGCAATGAGATCGCGCGTCCAGACCATCATCATCGCGTCGATGGCGGTGATCATCGCCGTGCTTGCGTGGGCGCTGGTGTACTTCGCGCGCGACGAGCTCCACCTGACGGCCAAAGCACCCGAGGACGAGATTCCGGTGCAATCCGGGCTGAGCCAGCGGCGCGGGTCGGCGGCGGTGCGCCTCGCCAAGGAAAGCCAGGCGGCCAGCGGCATCGTGGTGCAAGCTCTCGGGAAGGTGCGTGCCGAGGCGAGCACAGAGGTGTACGGCGTCATCGTCAATGTTCAGCCGCTGATCGAGCTGCGCGCCCGCTACAGCGCCAGCGTGTCCGAGGCACGTTCGCTGCGCGCGGCCGCGTCGAGCAGCGCAGCCGACTACGAGCGGCTCAAGAAGCTGTTCGAAGACGACCGCAACGTCTCTGAGCGTGCAGTGCAGGTGGCAGAAGCTCATTGGAAAGCGGACCAAGCCCGGCTTGCCGCGGCCGACCAGACGGTTGCGGGGGCTCGCGACAGCATCCGTGCGGGTTGGGGCGAAGTGCTTGCCGGGTGGGCGACGGATATGGAGTCGGCGGCGTTCCAGGCGCTGGCGCAGCAGCGCGAGGTCCTCGCACAGATCACCTTTCCTTATGATCTGCATGCGCAGGCCGGCAAGGCGCCGATGTCACTGGCTCCGGTTTCGATGCCGGCCGAAGCGCATCCGGCTCGGTTCATCTCGGCCGCGCCGCAGACAGACGCGACGCTGCCCGGTGTGACTTATTTCTATATGGTCGGCGCAAAGGGATTGCGGGTCGGCATGCGGGTCGCGGGGCAGCTCAAGCTCGGCGGCAAGGTGCGTGACGGCGTGGTCGTTCCCTCCTCTGCAGTGGTCTGGCATGGCGGGAAGGCCTGGGCCTACGTCAAGGAGGAGGACGAGCTGTTTGTGCGGCGGGAAGTCTCCACTGTGCAGGAGCTGGCCAACGGCTGGTTCGACGCGAGCCGTTTCGAGCCCGGCGAGGAGATCGTCGTCAGCGGCGCGCAGCTGCTGCTGTCGGAGGAGCTGAAGTTCCAGATCCGCAACGAGAACGAAGACTGAGGGTCCGTCAGTACTTCGCCCGCATGAGATGATTTCGTTCATCGTCCGTCAGTCGATCCGCTACGCCGGCGTGGTTGTGTCGCTGGCGGTGACGGTCATCGTCTACGGCCTGTATGTCCTCTCGCGTGCCAACCTGGACGTATTCCCCGAGTTCTCGCCCAGCCAGGTCGTGATCCAGACGGAGGCACCGGGCCTGTCGGCAGAGCTGGTGGAGCGTCAAGTCTCGCAGCCGATCGAGAGCGTTTTGGCCGGCGCCTCCGGGGTCGAGCACATTCGCTCGCAATCGATTCCGGGACTTTCCGTGGTGAGCGTGCTGTTTCGTGACGGCTCCAGTGCCTACCGGAACCGGCAGGTGGTGAGTGAGCGGCTCGCCTCGCTCGCCAATCAGCTGCCGCGCGGCGTGGCGCAACCGGCCATGACGCCGCTTACCTCCTCGGCCAGCACGGTTCTGGGCATCGGGCTGACCTCGACCAGCCGCTCGCTGATGGAAATCCGGACGCTGGTGGACTGGACTGTGCGCCCGCACCTGCTCGCGGTGGAGGGTGTTGCCGAGGTCAACGTGTTCGGCGGCGAGGTGCGGCAGTGGCAGGTGCAGGTCGAGCCCGAGAAGCTGATGCGCTACGGCTTGTCGATACAAGACGTGGTGCAGGCCGCGCGCCGCGCGACTGGAGTGCTGGCGGCAGGGTTCGTGCGCACCGACAACCAACGCCTGATCGTCAACGTGGAGGCGCAGCCGGGGTCGGCTGAAGAGCTGGGCCACGCAGTGCTGATACAGAAAGCGGGGCAGGTGTTGCGCTTGGTTGACGTGGGCAAGGTGACCGAAGCGCCGGCGCCCTCCATCAGCGCGGCCGCGATCAACGCCGAGCCCGGTGTGTTTCTCCTGGTGCAGGATCAACTCGGCGCCAATACGCTGGCCGTCACGCTGGATCTGGAGCGGGCGCTCAGCGAGCTCGGGCCATTGTTGGCGCAGGAGCACATTGCGCTCCATCCCCGCCTGTTCCGCCCCGCCAATTTCATCGAGACGGCGGTGCGCAACGTACAGCGCGATCTGTTGATCGGCTCGGCCCTGGTCGTAGTCGTGCTGTTCCTGTTCCTGTTCAACACGCGCACCGCCTTCATTTGCACGACGGCGATCCCGACTTCCTTGCTGGGGGCGGTCCTGGTGCTCGACTATTTCGGGGTGGGGGTCAACATCATGGTGCTCGGCGGTCTCGCCATCGCTCTGGGGGAGGTGGTGGACGACGCCATTATCGACACCGAGAACATCTTTCGCCGGCTACGCCTCAACCGTGCCTCTTCGCAACCGCAGCCCCCCGACCAGGTCGTGCTCGATGCTTCGGTCGAGGTGAGAAGCTCGGTCGTCTACGCCACATTCATCGTTGCCTTGGTATTCGTGCCGTTGCTCACGCTTTCGGGCGTGGCGGGCAAGCTGTTCGCTCCGCTCGGGCTGGCGTATATCTTCGCCATCCTCGTGTCGTTGATCGTGGCGCTGACCCTCACGCCTGCGCTGTGCTACCTGCTGCTCGGCCGCGCCGGCCTGAAGACGCAGGACCCTCCCGCCGTGGCCTGGCTCAAGCCTCGCTATGCGGCGGCGTTGCGACGCATCGAGCACTTCCCGGGCCGGGTCGTGAGCCTGGTGTTCGTCGTCATCGCTATCGGCATCGGAACGCTGCCGCTGTTCTCGGGCGAGTTCATCCCCCCTCTGCGCGAAGGCCACTACGTGCTGCACATGACGGCGGTGCCCGGCACTGCCGAGACCGAGTCTCTGCGCATTGGCAGCCGCGTAGCCAAGGCCATCGGCTCGATTAAAGGCGTGAAGTCGGTCGCCCAGTGGGTGGGCCGCGCGCCCAATGGTGCCGACACTTTTGGCACGCACTACAGCGAGTTCGAGGTCGAGATCGGAGCGCTGCGTGGCAAGGAGCAGGCGCGCATCCTGCGCGAGATCCGCGCTACTCTTTCGGGAGAGCGGGGCGGCGGCTTCGCCGGCGTTACTTTCGCCGTGAACACCTTCCTCACCGAGCGCATCGAGGAGACCATCGCCGGCGTGGCCGCGCCCCTGGTGATCAACCTCTACGGCTCGGACCTGGACCTGCTGGACCGCGATGCTCAGGCCGTGGCTGCGGCTGTGTCGCGGGTGCCCGGCGCGCGCGACGTGCAGGTGCAAGCGCCGCCGGGCACGCCGCAGATCGTGGTGCGCCTGCGCCAGGAGCGGGCGGCGGCTCTGGGCATCGCGCCGCTCGATGCGCTTGAGGCCGTCAACGCGGCGTACGAAGGCGCTCAGCTGGCCCAGGTGTATCAGGGCAGCCGCGTCATCCCGCTTGTCGTCGTCATGGCGCCCGAGGTGCGCGATCGGATCGCACAAATGGGCAGCCTGCAGCTGCGCGCGGCCGACGGCCGCATGGTGCCGCTGCGCGACATCGCCGACATCGGACTCGAGGGCGGCCGCTACAAGATCCTGCGCTCCGGCGGGCGCAGGATTCAGACCGTTTCCGCGAGCGTGGCCGGGCGCGATCTCCAGGACTTCGAGTCCGAGGTGCGCAACCGCATCGCACAGCAGGTCAAGCTCGCCTCGGGAAATTACATGGTTGTCAGCGGCACCGCGCGCGCGCAGGCGCAGGCGCGCGAGGACCTCGTCGTGCACTCGGTGATCGCGGCCATCGGCATCTTTGTGCTCCTGTACATCGCCTTCAACAATCTGCGCAACCTGCTCATTACCTTCCTCAACCTCCCGTTTGCGCTGATCGGCGGTGTGATCGCGGTGCTGGCGAGCGGCGGCTGGCTGTCGCTGGGATCGCTGGTCGGGTTCGTCACGCTATTCGGCATCACATTGCGCAACTCCATCATGCTGGTCTCTCACTACCAGCACCTGGTCGAGGTCGAAGGTCTGCCGTGGAACGGCGAGACGGCAGTGAAAGGCGCGGCGGAGCGGCTTCCCTCTATTCTGATGACTGCGCTGGTAACAGCGCTCGGCCTGCTGCCGCTGGCGTTGGGCACCGGCGAGCCCGGGCGGGAGATCGAAGGCCCGATGGCCACCATCATCGTCGGTGGGCTCGCCACTTCGACCGTGTTGAACCTGCTGATCTTGCCGACGATCCTGCTGCACTTCGGCCGGTTCGACCAGGCGGATGAGGGTGTGAGCTGAGCTCGACTAGCCGACTTTACCCACCGCGTCGCGGCTGCGCAGATGTATGATCGCGTCACGCGCAGCGGCCTCCCTCGCCATGAGAGCGACGATGTGGCGCCCCACGTCGTTGGGTGTGATCCAGCTGGGATCCACTTTACCGCCGTGCACACGGGTCGCGATCGTGGTCCAGATCATGAGCTCCTGGATGCGCAGCGGGGAATCGCCGGCCTCCGCCCTCAGGACCTTGGTGAGCATCACCTGCGCGGCCGATGCGACGGAGACAGGGCCCGAGTTCGGTACAGGCACCTCGGCGGTGGAGCCGCCGATGGACAAATAGAATCCGCCGCGCGTCTCCGCCACAACCGGGATGAAGTGCTTGGCGGCGAGAAAGTGTGAAGTGAGGCGCTCCGCCAGCACCGCGTTCCAGTCGGCGAGCGGGGTCTTGGTGAGCGGTGGCCCTTGCCACCAGCTGCCGATGGATGCCACGACGCCGTCGATGCGCGGGCTCGAGCGCTTTGCCGACAGCACCAGAGTGGACGCCTCGTCTTCGCTGCCCACACTGCCAACCATGAGTGCGAGTCCGCTCGGCCGTCCCAGCCGATCGGCAAGCTGATTCAGCTTCGCATCGGTGCGCGAGACCGCGAGTACCCGAGCGCCAGCACGCAGGAACTCATCAACGATACCTTCGCCCACACCGCCCGCGGCGCCGAGAACCACGATGGTCTTGTCGCGCATGTTGGCCTCCTTGCCGTTGTCCTACGCCGTTCGGCTCATGCTCAGCTCTCACCGGTCGGCCCGATCATCCGTTCGGGCCGTACCCACTGATCGAACCGCTCGCTGTCGACATAGCCCAGCGCCAGCGCCGCGTCGCGCAGGCTGGTGCCCTCCTGGTGCGCTTTCTTGGCGATCTCGGCGGCACGGTCGTAGCCGATATGAGGCGTCAGCGCGGTCACCAGCATCAGGGAGTCTTCCACCAGCTCGGCGATGCGCGCCGCGTCCGCTTCGATCCCGTCCACGCAATAGCGGGTGAAGCTCTGCACCGCGTCCGCGAGCAGCCGGGTGCTTTGCAGGAAGTCATGAATGATAAGCGGCTTGAACACGTTCAGCTCGAAGTTGCCCGACGCCCCGCCGAAGTTGACTGCGACGTCGTTGCCCATCACCTGGCAGCACACCATGGTCAGCGCCTCGCACTGAGTGGGGTTTACCTTGCCCGGCATGATCGAGCTTCCCGGTTCGTTCTCGGGCAGGCGCAGTTCGCCCAACCCCGATCGCGGTCCGGACGCGAGCCAGCGAACATCGTTCGCGATCTTCATCAGCGCGGCGGCGACGCTCTTCAGGGCGCCGTGCGCGAACACCAGGGCGTCGTGTGCCGCCAGCGCTTCGAACTTGTTGGCGGCGCTCACAAACGGCAGGCCGCTTACGCGCGCCAGCTCATCGACCACCCTGCGTCCAAAATCGGGATGCGCATTGAGCCCCGTGCCCACCGCGGTACCGCCGATGGCGAGCTCGTACAGTCCAGGCAGAGCGGCCCGCACGCGTGTCAAGCTGTGGTCGGTCTGCGCTACGTAGCCGGAAAACTCTTGTCCCAGCGTGAGAGGCGTCGCGTCCTGCAAATGGGTGCGCCCAATTTTCACGATGCTGGCAAACGCCTTCGCCTTTTCGTTCAGCGCATCGCGCAGCGCATGCAGGCGCGGCAAAAGGTCTTGAACCAACGCGCGCGCTGCGGCCAGATGCATCGCGGTGGGGATGACGTCGTTGGAGGACTGGCTGCGGTTGACCTCGTCGTTCGCGTGCACCAGCCGCTGGACACCGCGCGCGCCGCCGAGCAGCTCGCTGGCGCGGTTCGCGAGGACCTCGTTCATGTTCATGTTGGTCTGGGTTCCCGACCCGGTTTGCCACACCACCAGGGGAAACTCTTCGGCGTGGCGTTGCGCGATGACTTCGTCCGCGGCGGCTACGATGGCGCGCGCCTTGCCCGCATCCAGCAGGTTCAGCTCCGCGTTGACAAGGGCCGAAGCCCGCTTCACTTCGGCCAGTGCGCGGATAAAGTTGTCGGGGAAGCGCTCGTTGGAGATGCGGAAATGCTCGAGCGAGCGCTGGGTCTGCGCGCCCCATAAGCGCTCAGCCGGGACCTCGATCTCACCGAAGGTGTCGCGCTCGATGCGAGTGGAGGGCATGATGTGGCGCGCCGCTATCGAAACGGCGCTTGCGATCTATCCGAGGTAAGAGCGAAGCATCCAAGCCATCTTTTGGCTCCGGCATAACGCGGCATCACACCGCCTGCGGCGCTGCGAAGCCGCATTAGCGTTTACCGAAAAATGGCCCACGCTCAGGTCCTAGCCGAGATAGGACCTGAGCATCCAGGCCATCTTTTGGCTCCGGCATAACGCGGCATCACACCGCCTGCGGCGCTGCGAAGCCGCATTAGCCTTTACTGAAAGATGGCGTTGGCTTCGCATTGCTGCGGTCTACCCAAGGTACGACCGCAGCATCCACGCCATCTTTTCATGCTGTTCCATCAAGCCGGTGAGGAAGTCGTTGGTGCCCATGTCCCCGTATTTCCCGCCCACCGCCTCCAGGTCGGTACGCAGCTGGCGAATGAGCGCCTCGTGATCCTTGAGCAAGGCCGAGATCATCGCTTTCTCGCCGGCCGTCTTGCCCGAGTCTTCGGTGAGACGGGTGAGCTTGAGGTACTCGCCCATGGAGGCCGCGGCGCGTCCGCCCAGGGCGCGCGCGCGTTCCGCGACTTCGTCTATGATCTCGTCGAGCTCTTCGTATTGCGCCTCGAAGAACTTGTGCGTCTCGCTGAAATCCGGACCTTCTACGTTCCAATGAAAGTTGCGGGTCTTGATGTAAAGCGCTACCTCATCCGCCAACAGGGCATTGAGGATGTCGATGACTGGCTTGCGCTGACTTTCTTTGAGTCCGATGTTGATTTCCACCATAGATCTCCTGTCTCAGTGAGTTGATCCCTGGCAGCGCCCGGCTGCTGAAGCCCGCGCCATACCGGCATCGTGCGGACCTGCGGGTTAGATTTCAAGCCGTTGCGCCGATTGAATTTCCCGATCGCACCATCAGCCATCTTCGATCAGCTTACAGCATCGAGGACGGTCAGGCTTGGGACACCGGGCCGACCGTCTTCGCTGGTAGACTAGCTATAGAAGGAACGTTCTCCGGCTTCGCCCAAGCATAAATCGATGACGACACTTGCCTTAACCAAGGACAACTTCGACCAGACCGTCGAGGAGAACGCGATGGTGGTGGTGGACTTCTGGGCCGCTTGGTGCGCCCCATGCCGGTTCTTTGCGCCCACGTTCGAGCAGGCGTCGGACAAGTATCCGGGTATGGTGTTCGGCAAGGTGAATACCGAGGAGCAGCCCGAGCTGGCAAGCGCCTTCGGCATCCGATCGATCCCGACGTTGATGATTCTGCGCGAGAAGGTCATTCTCTATTCCGAAGCGGGGGCGCTCTCGCAGCCCCAGCTGCACGCGATCATCGATCAGGCGAAGGCGCTCGATATGGACCAGGTGCGCCGGGACCTCGCCGAACGGCAAGCCAAGGAAGCGGAAGGAGCCAATCCCAGAGCATGACTCAGGCGTACTCGAGCTTTCGGGATTTCTATCCTTTCTATTTGTCCGAACACCGCAACCGGAACTGCCGCCGGCTGCACTTCCTGGGCAGTTCCGTGGGCCTTGTGTGCCTGGCTGGGGCAGTCACCACGGCCAACGCCTGGCTCATTGTGGTCGGCTTCGTCCTCGGGTACGCGCTGGCCTGGGTTGGCCATTTTGTCTTCGAAAAGAACCGGCCGGCCACTTTCCGCCACCCGCTGTACAGCTTCGTGGGCGACTGGGTGATGTTCGGCGACATTCTGGCTGGCCGAATCAAACTCTAGCGGCGGCTCACGCGAGCAGCGCTAGCCTGACCGTCGATTCTTCCAGCTTCTCCAGCCACCACCGGAGTCCCTTGCCGGCGTCGCGCGGCCGCCATGCGAGCGACATGCGAGTGGCTCTCGTCTCCTCCTCGACTTCCCTGCGCACAAGGCGGCCGGCCGCGATGGCCGGTGCCGCCATGTTCAGCGGGAGGAAACCTACACCCAGGCCGAAGATCTGAGCCTCGAGCTTGGCTAGCATGGTGGGCACGGTCAGCGTGTCCTGTCCGTTGCTTAAACCGACGCTGCGAGGGGGCAGGCTGCGTGAAGTGTCGGCCGCGACCACGATGCGGTGCTGGAGGATATCGGAAACGCGGATCGGCTCCGCAGCCTGCGCCAGCGGGTGCTCGGGCGCGATCGCAAACACGAACTGAACATCGCCTAGCGGCCGAACCGCGGCACCGTGCTCGGGCGGCGCGTCGCTGGGCGCACCGATGACCAGGTCCGCACGCCCGGAAAACAACGCGTCCCAGCAACCTTCCAGGATCTCCGCAGATAGCCGCAGCCGGGTGCCGGCGCCCTCTCGGTAGAAATCGGCCACCAACGGGCACAATCTCTCCCCAGGGATGATGTCGTTATAGGCAATGCGCAGCTCCGTCTCCCAGCCCTTGGCGATGCGCTGGACGCGGCACTCGATGTCCGATGCAGCGCGCAGCAGGTGGCGTCCCTCTCGGAGTAGCTCTTCGCCCGCGCGCGTCAGCTTGGCGCGGTGGCCGCTGCGGTCGAACAGCTGCACATCGAGATCCTGCTCCAGCTTCTGGACCGTGTAGGTAATGGCGGAAGGCACACGGTGCAGTTCCTCGGCCGCGCCCGCGAAGCTGCCCTTGCGCGCGATCGCATCCAGTACCAGCAGAGCGTCTAGGGAGAGTTTTGTGGCGGGCATGGGCGGTATCTTTTCGGAACGCGGCGTCTTGGTTTGCTTCGCTAATGACCGGAAAACTGGGGTAAAATCACCAAACTTACACCTCCTCACGGTCGGCCGCCACCGGTCGAGGCCGGTCCGTGCGCATACTACGACACCCGAGGTACTTCGTTGCACACATCGATTCGGCGTACTGTAGCGCTTCTCGCGGCTCTGGTCACCGCGGCTGCAATCCTCGGATGCGCCAAGAAGGACGACGGGGTCGCGAACGCCCAGAGCAAGCCCGCAGATCAGATCAAGCCGGCCGATTCAGGCAAGGCAGCCGGTGCAGCGCCAGCAGACAAATCCCCAGCTACGGCAGCCGCTCCCGCGAAGCCGATGGGCCTGCCGGTGAGAGCTGAACCGGTGAAGATTGCGACGATGCAGTCCGATGTGAATGCAGTGGGCACACTGATCGCCGCCGACTCTGTTGTCATTCGTCCAGAGATCGCGGGGCGGGTGGTCGCCTTGCATTTCAAGGAGGGCCAGCTGGTCCAGAAAGGCGCCAAACTGGTCACGCTCGACCCGGCTGAGTATCGAGCACAGCTGGCCGCCACCACGGCCGACGCCAAGACCGAAACCCAGCGCTACGAGCGAGCCAAGGAGCTGCTGGAGAAGAACTTCATCAGCAAAGAGGCGCTGGATGTGGCCAAAGGCAACATGGACCGCGCCCTGGCCAAGCAGCAGCAGGATGAAGTATTGCTGTCCAAGACAACCGTCTCGGCGCCTTTCACTGGAGTTGTCGGCCTGCGGCAGATCAGCCCTGGAGCATACGTGAAGGCCGGCGACGACGTCGTGCGGCTGGAGAATCTGAGCTTCGTCAAACTCGACTTCCGGGTGCCCGAGATGTACTTGTCGCAGATCAAGCCCGGGCAGGACCTGAGCATTCGGGTGGATGCCTACCCCGATGACTCGTTCCGGGGCAGGATTTACGCTCTGGAGCCCTCCGTCGATGAGAAGACGCGTACCGTTGTCGTGCGCGCCCAGATTCCCAACGTCCAGAACAAACTGCGTCCGGGCATGTTTGCGCGCGTGAACGTGCTGCTCTCGACGCGACCGAACGCGATCGTGATACCCGAGCAAGCCATCTGGCCGCAGGGACGCGATACCTTTGTGTACCGCGTGGTGGACGGCAAAGCAGCGCTGACCAAGATCGAACTCGGGGTACGGCGTCCCGGTGAGGTCGAAGTTCTGAAGGGTCTGGCCGCAAGCGACGTGGTGGTGACCGACGGGCAGATCAAGCTGAAGGACGGCGCGCCGGTCATGGTCTTGCCGGCCCAGCCGACACCGCCCAAGGCAGACTTCAACCAGGTTCCCAAGGCGTTCGCCTAGCCTCCCGCTCCAAAGAGGATCGCTCGATGGTCTTATCCGACATCTCCATTCGGCGGCCGGTGCTGGCCACGGTGATGAGTATGGTCATCGTACTGGTCGGTGCCCTATCGTTCACGCGCATGGCTGTGCGCGAGTATCCGAATATCGATCCTCCCG
>Ga0335084_10005222_pt1 | contig 12821 bp, 11 predicted proteins | sample Lox_Sample_44_FD_206721 | JGI IMG/M metagenome (GOLD analysis project Ga0335084, IMG submission 206721) | Soil microbial communities from Loxahatchee National Wildlife Refuge, Florida, United States - Lox_Sample_4.4 | ecosystem: Environmental > Terrestrial > Soil > Wetlands | place: USA... | reverse complement strand
TCTGGTCGACGGCACGGTAGGCCTCGGCCACCGCCGCAGTCACGTCGGCACCGAGCGCGGTGACGCCGAGCACGCGGCCGCCATCCGTCACCACCGCGCCGTCGCGGCGCGCCGTGCCGGCATGAAAGACCATTCCCTCCCGCCAGCCGCGCAGCCGGTCGAGGCCGTGGATGGGCCTGCCGCGCTCGTAGTTGCCGGGGTAGCCGTCGGCGGCGAGCACGACGCACACGGCGGCGCGCGAATCCCAGCGCAGCGTCTGTCCGGCGAGGCCGCCGCTCACCGCGGCGTCCATCAGCTCGGCCAAATCGCCGGCGAAGCGCATCACCAGCGCCTGGCATTCCGGATCGCCGAAGCGAACGTTGAACTCGAGCACCTTGGGACCTTCCGCGGTCACCATGAGCCCGGCATACAGCACGCCGGTGTAGACGATTCGGCGCTCGGCCAGACCGCGCACCACCGGGATCATGATCTCCTCCATGATACGCGCATGGAGCGCGGCGGTGCACGCGGGGGCGGGCGAATAGGCCCCCATGCCGCCGGTGTTGGGTCCGGTGTCGCCGTCGAAGGCGCGCTTGTGATCCTGCGAGGACGCCAGCGGCAGCACCGTCTGGCCGTCGGTGACCGCCATGAAGGAGACTTCCTCGCCGGTGAGGAACTCCTCGATCACGACGCGGCCGCCGGCCTCGCCGAAGAGCCGCCAGCGCATGATCCGGTTGATCGCCTCCTCCGCCTCGCCGGCTGTCTCACAGATGAGGACGCCCTTCCCGGCAGCCAGCCCGTCGGCCTTCACCACGATCGGCACGCCGACCTCGTGGACGTAGCGCACGGCGTCGTCGGGATCGGTGAAGCTCGAGAAGAACCCGGTCGGCACCTTGTGCCGGCGCATGAGCTCCTTGGCGAAGGTCTTGCTGCCCTCGAGCTGGGCGGCGGCGCGCACCGGCCCGAAGCCGCGCAGCCCCGCCGCCTGCAGGGCGTCGATCAGGCCGAGCGTGAGCGGAAGCTCGGGACCCGGAACGGTCAGGTCGATCGCGTGCTCGCGCGCGAACTCGACGATGGCGGCGACGTCGTTGACGTCGAGGTCGACGGCCTCCGCGAGCTCATCGATGCCGGCGTTACCGGGCGCGCAATAGATGTGCTCGACGCGCGGCGATTGCCGCAGCTTCCACACCAGCGCGTGCTCGCGCCCACCCCCACCGACCACCAGGATCTTCATGAGGCTGGCGCTACGGACTGATGCGGACGTCCATGGTTCCGGCGGCGCGCCGACGGAATGCTGCGGCTGGATGGGAGCACGGCTGGATTCGCCGCCGGCGGTCAATGCCGGAAGTGCCGCACACCGGTGAACACCATCGCCACGCCAAGCTGATCGGCGACGGCGATGACCTCGGGGTCGCGAACGCTGCCGCCCGGCTGCACGATCGCCGTGGCGCCCGCCTTGGCCGCTTCCTCGACGCCGTCGGGGAAGGGAAAAAACGCGTCGCTGGCCAGCACCGATCCGCGCAATTCCACGCCGACCCGTCCGGCCTTGGCGCGCGCGGCGTGCACGGGGTCGACGCGCGAGGTCGCTCCGCCGCCCAACGCCAGCGTGCGGTCGGGGCCGACGAAGGCGATGCCGTTCGACTTGACGTGTTTGACCACCTTGAGCCCGAAGGTCATCGCGGTCACCTCGGCATCGGTCGGCGGCCGCCGCGTCACCACCTGCGCGTGTGCCGGATCCTCCATGGCGCGATCGGTGTCCTGCACGAGCAGGCCCCCGGCGACGCTGCGCATGTCCCGCATCAGGCCGTCCATCGCCTCCGGGTGCCAGCGCATGAGCCGGCGGTTCTTCTTCTTCTTCAGGAAGTCGAGCGCGGCGGGCTCGAAGGCCGGGGCGATCAGCACCTCGGTGAAGATCTCGTCGACGACCTGCGCGAGCTCGAGCGTCCACGTCTGGTTGGCAATCAGGATGCCGCCGAACGGCGACTCGGGGTCGGTCGCGTAGGCCGCCTGGTAGGCCGCCACGACGCTCGCACCGGTGGCGGCGCCGCACGGGGTATTGTGCTTGAGGATGGCCACCGACGGTCCGTCGTCGCGAAACTCGTACATCAGCCACAGCGCCGCGTTGATGTCGACGATGTTGTTGTAGGACAGCTCCTTGCCGTGCAGCTGTTCGGCGGCGGCGAAGAAATCCCCGTACAGCGCCGCCTTCTGGTGCGGGTTTTCGCCGTAGCGCAGGTCCTGCGCCTTGCGCAGGGCGAGGTGCACGGTCTCCCCGAAGGGCGCCTCGGCCGTGGCATCGCGCGCGCCCAGGTAATCGGCGATCGCCCCGTCGTAGCGCGCCGTCACCTGGAAGGCGCGGCGGGCGAGACGCTGGCGTGTCGCCAGCGACACCGCGCCGCCCCCGGTGCGCAGCTCCTCGAGCACGGTGGCGTAGTCCGCCGGATCGACCACCACCGCGACGTCGCGGTGATTCTTCGCTGCCGAGCGGATCATCGACGGGCCGCCGATGTCGATGTTCTCGATCGCCTCCTCGAGCGTACAGCCCGGCTTCGCCACCGTCGCCTCGAACGGGTACAGGTTCACCACCACCACATCGATCGGCGCGATCCCGTTCGCCGCCATCTGGTCGCGGTGCCGGGCGTCGTCGCGCCGGCCGAGCAGGCCGCCGTGGATCTTCGGGTGCAGGGTCTTCACGCGCCCGTCGAGGATCTCCGGCGAGCCGGTGAAGTCGCTGACCGACACCACCTTGATGCCCGCCGCGCTCAACGTCGCCGCGGTCCCGCCGGTCGACAGGATCTCGATGCCCAGCCCGTACAGGCCCCTGGCGAACTCCACCAATCCGGTCTTGTCACTGACGCTGATCAACGCCCGTTCGATCTTTCGCATCGCACGCCACCTGTGCAGCCTTCAACCAGATGCCCCCCAGGTTGTAAAGGAAGGTTGCCGCGATTATGTGTTGCGCATGCGGGTGACGCTGAACGGCGAGCCGCGCGATCTCCGCGAGGGGCTTACCGTCGCCGAGCTGGTGGGCGATCTCGGATTGCGCGCACGGCGCATCGCGGTCGAGATCAACCTCGACGTCCTGCCGCGCGACGACTACCCGCGCCGCGCGCTGTGCGACGGCGACGTGGTCGAAATCGTCCAGTTCATCGGCGGAGGATGAAACGCAATGGCGGATGAGGATCTGCTCTGCCTGGGCGGCAAGACGTACCACTCGCGCCTCATCGTCGGTACGGGCAAGTACCGTGACTTCGCCGAGACCCGTGCTGCCATCGACGCCGCCGGCGCCGAGATCGTGACCGTCGCCGTCCGGCGGGTGAACATCACCGACCCGGGCAAGGAGAACCTGCTCGACCATCTCGACCTCTCGCGCATCACCATCCTCCCCAACACCGCCGGCTGTTCGACGGCCAGCGAGGCGATTCGCACCGCGCGGCTGGCGCGCGAGGCGGGCGTCGGCACGCTGCTGAAGCTCGAGGTGATCGGCGACGACCAGACGCTGTTTCCCGACGTGGCGGCCACCATCGAGGCGGCCGCGGTGTTGGTGAAGGAGGGCTTCACCGTCCTCCCGTACATTACCGACGACCCGATCGCCGCGCGGCGCCTGCAAGACGCCGGCTGCGCGGCGGTCATGCCGCTGGCGGCGCCGATCGGCTCCGGGCTCGGCATTCGCAATCCGTACAACATCAAGATCATCCTCGAGCAGAGCCGCGTGCCGGTGATCGTCGACGCCGGCGTCGGCACGGCATCCGACGTCGCGCTGGCGATGGAGCTCGGCTGCGACGCGGTCCTGCTCAACACCGCCATCGCCGGCGCCACGCACCCGCTGCTGATGGCCGAGGCGATGCGCCTCGGCGTCGAGGCCGGGCGCAAAGCGTTTCGCGCCGGGCGCATTCCGCGCAAGCTGTACGCGACCGCCTCGAGCCCCATCGAGGGGCTGCTCCAGTAGCCGGCAGCGCACAGCGGTCGGAGGTGTCGCATCCTCTCCCCCGCCGCCTGGGGCGTCTACCTCGTCACCGATCGCGCGCAAACGAACGGGCGGCCGCTGGGCGATGCGGTCGAGGCCGCCCTGCGGGGCGGCATTCGCGCCGTGCAGCTGCGCGAGCGCGATCTCCCGACGCGCGAGCTCCTCGCGCTCGCCCAGCACCTGCGGGTCCTGACGCAGCGCCACGGCGCCGCGCTGCTGATCAACGACCGCATCGACGTCGTCCTCGCCGCCGAGGCCGACGGCGTCCACCTGCCGGGGGAATCGTGGAGCGTGGCGGACGCGCGCGCGCTGCTCGGCCCGCAACGCCTGATCGGCGTCTCGGCCCACGCGCCGCGCGAGGTGGCGGCGGCCGCGGCGGCCGGCGCCGATTTTGCCGTGCTCGGGCCGATCTTCGAGACCCCGTCCAAGCGCGCCTACGGCGCTCCGCTGGGAACCGCGGCGCTCGCCGCGGCGCACGCGGCGGCGCGCCTGCCGCTCTTCGGCATCGGCGGCATCGATGCGGAGCGCGCCGCCGCGGTGCGCGCCAACGCCGACGGCATCGCCGTCATCCGTGCCGTGCTGGCGGCCGCCGACCCGGCGCGGGCCGCCGCAGCATTACTGCGCCTGTGCCGTGGTGCCGGGAGCAAATAGCGGCGACGTCAGCAAGACGTCGGCCGCGAGCTCGTGGCCGGCGGGGGTCCAGTGGTCGTCGCGCGCGTAAACCAGCGCGCGCCCGCGCTGAGCCGCGGCGTTGAACGCGGGAGACAGGTCGACCAGCGGGATGCCCTCGCGCGCGGCGACGTCGCGGACCATCGCGTGCACGGCGCGGATGTACGGATACCGCGACGGCAGGCGCTCGATTTCGCTGCGCTGGGGCAGGTAGACGAGCACGAACTCGGCGCCGTGATCAGCCGCCAGGCGATGCATCTCCGCCAGCAGGCGCATGGTGACGGCGGCGCCCGGGAGGGTGTGGTAGTCCATGTCGTCATCGCCCTCGCGCAGGACGCTTTTGGATGCACCGTCCTCGGCCGAGTGCTTGGCCGATGCCAGCTCGAACGCCACCAGATCGAAGGTGCGGCTGTGCTCCTTGAGGAGACGCTCCACGGGGTTCATGAGCGGCAGCGGCGGTTGATTGCGCGGCACGAGCGCCGTCCCCTCGAGCTCGAAGAGCGGGCGGCGGCCGGCGCTGGAGTCGACGTCGTCGGTCAGGTCATTGTGGAAGAACATCACCGCGACCGCGTCGTCATGGGTAGCGGCGAGCTCGCGCTGCATGAGCAGGTACTCCTGCGCGGTGCCGAAGGCGTTGACGCCCCGGTTGATGACCGCCACCGACGACCCAACCCGCCGCTGCAGCTGGTCGGTGAACACCTCGCCCTGTGCGACCCCCCAGCCCCAGGTGAACGAATCGCCGAGGAAGAGCACGCGCCGCGACGGGTCGGGCGGCGGCGGCGGGTCGGGCACGCGCCATCCGTCCGGTCCGTGCGCGACCAGCGCGTCGAAGTCCGGACGCCGAAAGCGCATGCGCACATCCGGTTTGCCGCGCCACCCGAGCACCGGATCGGAGGCGTGAAAGCTGTACAGCGGGTTGGCTACCTCGGGCACGGTGTCGACCGCGCGCAGCGCCAGCTCGGCGATCAGCAGCGCGACCAACGTGCCCGCCAGGATCAGGGCAAGACGGCGCCACACGGTTCGCGTGTCAGGCCTCTCACCCGCCCCGCGTGTGCATCTCGAGGTGCGGATCTTCGCGCAGCTCGCTGGCAGCCAGCAGCGGCGCACGGTCGCGACGCGCCAGCCGTTCCTCGGCGCCGCGATCGGCACGCGCCAGCCAGGCGCCGGCGATCAGCCCCTTGAGCTCGTCGGTTCCCGCGCCGCGCCGGAGCGCCGCACGCAGGTCGGTGCCGACGCGAGCATAGAGGCACAGGTACCACAGGCCGTCTGCGGTCAGACGGGCGCGGTCGCAGGCGCGGCAGAACGGCGCCGTCGTGGAGGCGATGATGCCGAAGACGGTCCCGTCGGGGAGGCGGTAGCGCTCCGCCGGCGCGGAGCTCTCCTCGCGCAGCGGCGCGATCGGGCCATAGTGCCGCGCCAAGTCGGCGAGCATCGCCTGGCGCGAGTAGACCTTGCCCGCCGACCAGTGGGTCGCGCCGCCGACGTCCATGTACTCGATGAAGCGCACCTCGGCGTCGACGCTGCGGCCGAAGTCGAGCAGCGCGACCAGCTCGTCGTGATTGGTGTCGCGCATCACCACCGTATCGAGCTTGAGGGGACGACAGCCCGCCGCCGACGCGGCGGCGATCCCGCTCAGGACCTGCGCCAGCCCGTCCCGGCGGGTGAGCGCGCGGAAGCGGTCCGGGCGCAGCGTGTCGAGGCTGACCGTCAGGCGGTGGAGGCCGGCGGCGGCGAGCGCCCCGGCCTGCTCGCCGAGCAGCATGCCGTTGGTGGTCAGCGCCAGGTCGCGCAGTCCCGGTTTGGCAGCCAAGAGGCGCACCAGCGTGGCCAGGTCGTGCCGCAGCAGCGGCTCGCCGCCGGTGAGCCGAATGCGGTCGACGCCGAGCTCGATGAAGCAGTCGACCAGCACGCTGATCTCCTCGAAATCGAGAATGTCGCTGCGCGGCAGCCAGACGTAGTGCTCCTCGGGCATGCAGTACTGGCAGCGCAGGTTGCAGCGGTCGGTGACCGAGATTCGCAGGTTGCGCAGCGGCCGGCCGAAGCGGTCGACGGTGGGCATCGGAAGAGGAGTATGCCTCGTTCCGCCGGGGGGTGAAAGACGCATCCGGTTCCGCCGCGCGTTGGCGTTCAGCCCCGCGGGTGTGGCCCAATACGGGCATGGGGCACGGGGAGACGGCATGATCGCGACGCGACGAGATGGCTGGCGCCGGAGGGACCGATGGCGGTGGTGATCGAGACCATCGCGAGTGCGATGCTCGAGGGCAACCCGCTGGGCGACCCGCATGTGCGTCGCGTCCCGATCTACCTGCCGCCCGACTACGACACCAGCGGCGCCCGCTATCCGGTCGTCCACTTCCTCGCCGGGTTCAGCGGCGGCGGCGTGTACCTGCTCGGAGAGTCGCTGTGGGGCGAAACGCTGCCGCAGCGCATCGATCGCCTGGTACGCAGCGGGGCGGTCCGCCCGCTGATCGTGGTCATGGCCGACGCGATCACCCGGTTCGGCGGCAGCCAGTACCTCAACTCCGCCGCCACCGGCCGCTACGCCGACCACCTCGTGCACGAGCTCGTCCCCCACGTCGACGCGCACTACCGCACTCTGGCGGACCGCGCGCACCGCGTCGTGATGGGCAAGAGCTCCGGTGGGTACGGGGCGACCGTCCTCGCCATGCGGCACCCCGACGTCTTCGGCCTCGCCGTCGACCATTCCGGCGACAAGTACTTCGACCTCTGCTACCGCGCCGACATCCCGGCCGCCGTGGCGGCGCTGGCGGCCTACGAGCACTCGGCGGCCCGGTTCCTCGCCGGGTTCCCGCACCCGGCGACGGAGCGCGGCCGCCACTGGTTCACGCTGGTGAACTTGCTGGCGATGGCGTCCTGCTATTCGCCCAACCCGGCCGCGCCGATCGGCTTCGACCTGCCGTTCGACGAGCACAGCGCGGAGCTGCGGCCCGCGGTGTGGGCGCGATGGCTCGCCCACGATCCGGTCGAACTGGCCGCCGCGCACGCCGACGCGCTGCGCGGCCTGCGGCTCTACTTCCTCGACTGCGGCCGCTGGGATGAGCACCACCTGCAGTACGGCGGGCGCATCTATTCGCGGCGCTTGCAGCAGCTCGGCGTTCCGCACACCTACGAGGAGTTCGACGGCGGACACATGAACGTCGCCCACCGCTACGACGTCTCGCTGCGCGCGGTGTCGGCCGCCCTCGCCTAGCCGCGCCTGATCGACCGGCGCATCGGCTAGCGGCGCTGCTGGTCGCCGTCGTGTGCCACCACCGGCTGATGGAGCTTCACCGGCGGGCGCGACGAGGAGCGCAGACGCAGGTTGAGCATCTCGACCATCAGCGAGAACCCCATCGCGAAGTAGATGTAGCCGCGCGGGATGTGGATCCCGAGCCCGTCCGCGATCAGCGCCACCCCGATCAGGATCAAGAAACTGAGCGCCAGCATCTTCACGGTCGGGTGCCGTTCGACGAAGGCGCTGATCGGCCCGGAGAACACCATCATCAGGAGCACCGCGATGACGATCGCGGCGACCATGACCGGGATCTGCTGCACCATGCCGACGGCGGTGATCACGGAGTCGAGCGAGAAGACGATGTCGAGCAGCATGATCTGGATGACGACGGCGCGCATCGATGGATAGGTCGCGACCGAGATGTCGTGCTCGGCGCCCTCGAGCTTGTCGTGGATCTCGTAGGTGCTCTTGGCGATCAGGAAGAGACCGCCGACCAGCAGGATGAGATCGCGTCCCGACACCGCTTGGCCGAGCACCGCGAAGAGCGGCGCGGTCAGCCGGGTCATCCAGGCCAGGCCGAGCAGGAGGGCGATGCGGGTGAACATCGCCAGACCCAGCCCGACGCGGCGGGCGCGCGGCTGCTGTGCTGGGGGCAGCTTGCCGGCGAGAATCGAGATGAAGACGATGTTGTCGATCCCGAGGACGAGCTCGAGTGCGGTCAGGGTCGCCAGGGCGACCCACATCTCGGGGTTGGCCATCCACGCCATGTGCCGGCTCCTCTCCGCTCCGCGCCGCCCACGGGCGACCCGCTCATATGGTGCTTCGCTGCGCGGTGCAAAGGCGGGTGCCGTTTCGACGATCCGCGAACGGCGTTGACGGCTGCGCCGCCGGATCGCTAGGCAGGCGGCGATGGGACGCTCCGCTGCCGCGGCATCCTACCGGGTGCGCTTGGCGACCGCTGCCGACGCGGCAGTCGTCGCCCACCATCGCGTCGCGATGTTCCGCGACATGGGCACCCTGCCGGACGACGACGGCGCGGCACTGGAGCACTCGAGCGCGCTGTACCTGGGACCCGCGATCACCGCCGGCGATTACCGCGGGTGGCTGGTCGAGCGCGACGGCGTCGTCGTCGCCGGCGCCGGGGTCATCGTGCGGCAGCTCCTGCCCCGGCCCGGGTACCCCGGGGGCGGCCGCGAGGCATACGTCCTCAACGTCTATACGGAGCCCGCGCACCGCCGGCGGGGCCTGGCGCGCTCCCTGATGCATACCGTGCTCGAGTGGTGCCGCGTCGAGGGCCTCGCGCGCGTTGCGTTGACCGCCTCCGATGAGGGGCGGCGGCTGTACGAGTCGCTGGGGTTCGAGGCGGTCAGCGAGATGACCCGCGACGTGCGCCGATAAGCCGCGCCCTCGCCGGGCCGGCGAGCGCCGTCTCGCGATCAAGCGCCCCGTGTGCGGCCGCCGAGGGTCGGCGTCTCCGGTGGTCAACTCGATGGGTAGAGGATGATCTGCGTGCAGCGGAACAGCGCGAGCGTCCGGCCGTTCGCCTCGTTGGTCACCACGGCGTCCCACACCTGGGTGGTGCGCCCTCGGTGCACGGGCGTCGCGACGCCGAAGATCGCGCCGCCGGCCGCGATCGAGCCGAGAAAGTTGGTCTTCAGCTCGGCGGTCGTGAAGCTGCTTGCACCCGGCGGCAGCGCCTCGCCGGTGCCGTAGGCGCACAAGGTATCCGCCAGTGCGATCACTACCGGCGCCCAGAGGAACCCGGTGCCGGCGATCAGCGGTGCGGTCACCGCCAACCGCCCGGTCACCCGCTCGGCAGAGCAGCTGAGAATCTCGAGGCCGAGCAGACCCGGCAGACGGTCACGCCCGAAATCGTTCAGCGAGCGGACGCGCGCCTCAGACATCGCGTCCGCGCCAGCACCGGGCAGCCACAGGAGGACCCCCTCTTCCACCGGCGCCCGCGGGTGCGCCCGGCGTGCCGCTGTTCATGCAGCGATCAGAATCGCATCAGCCAGCGCGATGCAACCGGGGCCGGAAGTCGGCGGGGCGCCGCCGCGCGGCGGCGCCCCGCCTCGATCATTCGTCGATGGTGACGATGTCGCGGTCTTTCTTGAAGCGGGCGTTGGTCGTGCCCGCCGCCTTGAGCCGTATCACCGCGCGCCGGAACCCGGGGCTCAGCGCAATGTCGACCTTGCGGCTGCATCCCGGCGACACCGGGGTGAACAGGTTCGCGATGTTCAACTTCGGCATGTGGTGAACGTGGAGCTGGGCCCCGACCAGCACCAGATCGGGGGTGTCGGCGTAGTTGATCACGATCCGACACTGGTGGCTCTGGCTGCAGTCGTTGTTCACCTGGCACGGGTCACCGACCTTCCCGCTGATGCAGAAGTGCGATACCAGGCTGCACACGCCCGGTCCGCCGCACGCGGGGTCGGTGGCGAAGGACAACCGCTTCTGCGACGGCGAGTTGAAGGTGAGCAGGACCTCGCCGCCGCTGGCGCTGTTCCCGCCCGAGTAGATGTTCGCTTGCGGCGGGATCTCCAGTGGGTTGTGCGAATTACAGCCGGCGACTTCTTCCTGGGCGTCGCAGTATCCGTCACCGTCGCTGTCCGCGCCGCCGGTGCCGACGCACACCCCACCCTGGCAGGTATCCAGGGTGGTGCAGACGTTGCCGTCGTCACAGGCAAAGCCATTGATCTTCGGCGTCAGCACGCAGCTGCCGGACGGTTCAGCGCACGCCGCGTTGTTGCATTGATTCCCGGTGCACACCACCGGCGTGCCCGCCAGGCAGGTGCCCGAGGAGCAGGTCTCCGTCCCCGTGCAGGCGAGGCCGTCGCTGCAGTCGGCATCGTTCGCGCAGCTCACGCAGGCGGGTACCGAGGTGTCGAACGGCGTGAAGAGGACGTTGGCGGAGGCCGACGAACAGCCGGCGGTATTGGGGCCGGTGACGCAGCCCCACCAATTGTTCTTCGCATCGACAGAGAGGCCGGTGGTGTTGGAGATGCCGACGCTGCCCATGTCGATCACGTTGTTGTGCGCCACCAGCGTCGGGACGTTGCCGTCGCCGGCGTCGCCATCGGCCACCGAGATCCCAACCCCCGCGCCGCCGATGCGGTTGCAGGTCACGGTCGCCGAGGAGTTCCCGCTGCTGTCGGTGAAGGACACGACGGCGATGCCGATGTTCCCGGCGTCGATCCGATTCAGCGTGACGCTCGAGCTCCCCTCGTCGAGGATGATGCCCTCGTAGCGGTTGCTGGTCAGCTCGTTGCCGCTGACGGTCAGCGAGGGCGCCGCGCCGTGGATGCCGACGTCGTTGCTCAGGATGTCGTTGTTCGTGACCTGCACCGTTCCGGGCGCGTCGAGCACCAGCACCCCGGCCGACTGGTCATCGGAGAACAAATCGGGCCCACAGCTCGGGGCTCCGCACTCGTTGCCGCTGATCGTGTTGTTGAGGATCGCCGCCGCAGCCCCCATGACCGACACGCCGTCTTGCGAAACCAGCGTGGTCAACCCGACGCCCGAGATCGTGTTGTCGCTGATGGTCGCGAAGCTGGCACTGTTGCGCAGGTCGACGCCGCTCTTCTGATACCCGATGATCGTGTTGCGGATGACCGTCGCGGTGGCCGACGTCGAGGGCGGGGCGATGTCGCCGACCAGGACGGCGCGGCCGCTGTCACAGCCGCTCAGCGGGTTGTCGCGGATGGTCGTAATCGTGTCGTCGTGGATGATGGCGGTGGCGTTGTTGCGCACCATCACACCGGCCTGGAGGCTGCAAGAGTTGTTCGGCCCCGGCCCGCTGATGGTCACCGAGCCGATGTCGACGGTCACCCCGCTGCCTTCGACCGTCACCACGTTCTGGTGGTTCTGGTCGCCGGTGATCACGCTGGGTGCCCGGATGGTGGTGACCGACGCCCCGTCGCCAACGATAGTCAGCGACTTTCCGATCGTGACCTGCTCGGTGTACGTGCCCGCTGCAACGCGCAGCACGTCGACCGGGCAGGCGACCGCCGACGCGTGCGAAACAGTTTGGCATGGCAAGGTCGAGAAACGGCAGTCATTCGGCGTCGGCCCCGGAAAGAAATCGTGCCCGGTGGCGGCGTTGACGTAGCGGTCGCCGCAGATGACCTCGGCTTCGACTTCGATCGTGCCGGCGTAGAAGTCCATCAACGGGTTGCTGTCGGTCGAACTGTCGTAGCTGAGCGTAGCGCTGAAATCGAACGTGCCGGTGAGCTCGAACGCGGTCACCGGCGTGTTGGGCGTGGTGGTCGAGTACCAGTGGATGACCCCGTCGCTCGCCATCTGGCCGCTGATCGCGATGGTGGTCACGGTCCCCACCTGACCCAGTGGCGTCACGACCAGGTTGCTGATCCCGTCGCCGGAGGCACCCGAGCCGCCGCGAAAGAGGCTGTTGATGATCGAGTTGCCCGGATCAGCGGGCCCGTTGCTCGAGCCGGTGTAGCCGCTGATGGCCCAGGTCACCGGACCGCCGGAGATGCGGCCGGCGAGGGTGTTGTTGCCGTTGTCGTACGCCGTCAACACCGGTGTGGCCACGGAGTGGTCGGTGGTCGGTTGCTCGAGGATCATGTCCAGACCGAACTGGTTCGGCACCACTTGGAAGATGCCGTACCAGTTCAGCCCGCCCGAGCCCGGGATCGGCGTGCTGTCGAAGTTGAACTCGGCGCCGTTGGTATTGCTGTCGCTGAACTGCAGCTGCCAATACGCCTCGTTGCTCGGGACCTGGCCACCCGTGCTGTTGTAGTAGATCGCCAAGCCGCCGCTGGCCGCACCGAGCGGCACCGTCGCGGCCAACGCCTGACCGGACGCGAACAATCCGATCACCGCCGCCGCGAGCACAATCCGCTCGCGGCCGCGGCCCCCCCGGGCCGCACACATGCGACATCCTGTCATGCTCTGTCCCTCCAATCCCCCATGCTGCAGACCCGCAGCGGAGTGACACGGACAATATGTCTG
>Ga0335084_10005221_pt1 | contig 12821 bp, 11 predicted proteins | sample Lox_Sample_44_FD_206721 | JGI IMG/M metagenome (GOLD analysis project Ga0335084, IMG submission 206721) | Soil microbial communities from Loxahatchee National Wildlife Refuge, Florida, United States - Lox_Sample_4.4 | ecosystem: Environmental > Terrestrial > Soil > Wetlands | place: USA... | reverse complement strand
GGCTTCTGGGCGCGGCGGCAGGGCGATCCGATTGTGTACCGCCTGGAGTACTGGCAGGTCGATCAGTTGACCCCATCCGAGCAGGGCCTGGCCAAGAAGTAATCCCTTGGCTTCGTCCACAATGCCGTCTATTTTGCAGGGCTCGCATGGCCGACCTCACGCTGTCCCGCAGCCAGCTCCTGCTCCTCGCCGGGACGGCCAACCGCCCGCTCGCCGAGGAGATGGCCAGTGATTTGGGCCAACCCCTGTGCGCGCTGACCATCCGCCGGTTTGCGGACGGCGAGATCTTCATCAAGATCGACGAGAACGTGCGTGGGCGGGACGTGTTCATTATTCAGCCCACGAACCCGCCGGCCGAGAATCTGTTCGAGCTGTTGCTCCTGATCGACGCGGCCCGTCGGGCGAGCGCGGCGCGGATCACCGCCGTGCTGCCGTACTTCGGCTACGCGCGCCAGGATCGTAAGGACCAGCCGCGCGTCGCAATCAGCGCCAAGCTCATCGCCAATCTCATCACCCAAGCCGGCGCGGACCGCGTCCTCGGCCTCGACTTCCACTCGCACCAGCTGCAGGGGTTCTTCGATATCCCGGTGGACCACTTGTACGCGGCGCCCGTGTTCGTGGCCCATTTCCGCCAGAAGCAGCTGTACGATCCGGTCGTGGTCGCGCCGGATGTAGGGTCGGCGAAGATGGCGCGGGGTTTCGCCAAACGGCTGAACGCCTCGCTGGCGATCATCGACAAGCGGCGGCCGACCGCTAACATCGCGGAAGTGGTAAACGTCGTCGGGGAAGTGGCCAACAAGGATTGCCTCATTCCCGACGACATGATCGACACCGGGGGGACGGTGGCCGAGGCGGCGGCCGCGTTGTCAGGGCTCGGCGCCCGTCGCATCTTCGTGTTCGCGTCGCACGCTCTGCTGTCGGGATCCGCGGTGGAGCGGCTCCAGAACTCCCCGATCGACGAGGTTGCCGTCACCAACACGATCCGGATCCCCGATGAGCGTCGATTCCCGAAGCTCACGGTCCTGTCAATCGCGGGATTGATCGCGAAGGCCATCGGCTACGAGCATGCCAACAAGTCGGTGAGTTCGCTGTTCGACTAATCGCTCTCTGAGGTCACGTTATGGCACAGATCGTTTCCCTGACGGCCCTGAGCCGCCAGCACACCGGCAAGGGCGCCGCCCGTCAGACCCGCTTCCGGGGCCACGTGCCCGCCGTCATCTACGGACGCGGGCGCGCGGCGCAGGCGCTCACCGTCGAAGCCAAGATGCTCGAGCGGGCCCTCACCGGCATCGAGCCGGAGAGCACCATCATCGAGCTCGCGGTGGACGGCAAGAAGACCAAGGCCCTGATCCGCGAGATCCAGCGCCATGCGCTCCGGCCCGACATCATCCACGTGGACTTCTACGAGATCCAGGCCGAGCAAAAGGTGACTCTCAAGGTCCCCGTGCGCCTCGTTGGCACGCCGGACGGCGTGCGGAACGCCGGTGGCGTGGTCGATCAGGTCACCCGCGAAGTCGAGATCGAGGTGCTGCCGGAGAACATTCCCGACCGCGTCGAGCTCGACGTCACAGCCCTGAAGATCGGCGACTCGCTGCCGGTGCGGGCCCTCAACATCCCGAACGCGACCATTCTCACGCCGGCGAGCACCACGATCGTCACCATTGTGCCGCCGCGCGCCGAGGAAGTCGCGGCCCCCGCTGCTGAGGGTGCGACGACCGAAGTCGCCGAGCCCGAGCTGATCCGCAAGGTGCGCGAGGAAGAGGGAGAAGAGGGCGAGGCAGCGGCCGAGGGGAAGGAAGGCAAGCCCGAGGGCAAAGGGGAGGCGAAACCCAAGGGCGAGAAGCCCGAGAAGCCCAAGGGCGGCAAAGAGAGCTGACGCTTGCGCGCCGTGGTCGGGCTCGGGAATCCCGGTCCCGAGTATGCGGCGACGCGGCACAATGCAGGATTCTGGTTGGCCGACGCGCTCGTCGCGCACTGGGGCTTGCCCCCGTATAAGCGCGGCGAGCGCGCTCGCGTTTCCGAGGGCGTGGTGGCCGGCGTCCCCGTCCGCGTGCTCAAGCCCACCACGTTCATGAATCACAGCGGGGCGGCGCTCGCGTCCCTGCGCGCCGACCCGTCGTTCAACCCCGCGACCGAGCTCCTCGTGCTCTCCGATGACTTCCAGCTCCCCCTGGGCACGTTTCGGCTGCGGGCCCAGGGCTCGGCCGGCGGGCACAACGGCCTGAAGAGCATCGAGGGCGCCCTGCAGTCACAGGAGTACGCGCGGCTGCGCATCGGCGTCGGCCCCCTCCCCGATCCCGGCGCCGACTGGTCGGACTACGTGCTCTCTCCCTTTGCGGACGCCGAACGGGAGCAGATCGAGGCGGTGATTCCCAAGATGATCGAGGCTGTGACGACTTGGCTGGCGACCTAACCCCCTTCCCCCTTCCCCCTTTCCCCGTCCCGTCCTATCTTGCCCCGCACAGAATCCCCTACTCGGCTGCCGCACCAGCGCCGGGTCGCTGACGACCAAAGGGAGGTGGCATGGCCCAGCGGTATGAGACGGTCTACATCTTTGATAGTGCCCTCGACGAACCCGCGATCAACGAGAAGCTGGAGCGTTTCCACTCCCTCTTGACCAAGACCGGGAAGGGCACGCTCACGAACGTCGCCCACTGGGGCAAGCGCACCCTCGCATTTCCCGTGAAGAAGAAGGAGAGCGGGCACTACGTCGTGGCCCAGTTCGAAGCCACGGGCGACCTGCTCCCCGAGTATGAGCGCGTCGTGCGACTCGACGAAGGGGTGCTGCGATACCTGATCGTGGTGAACGAGGGTGAGCCCGTGAAACCGGTCGCGCCCACCGCGCCCGCGATCGCGGCCGAGGATGACGAGCTTGAGGAGGAGGAAGAGGTATGAGGCGGCCTGCCAAGACCTGCCCCGTGTGCGAGTCCGGCGTGCGCGTTCTGGACTACAAGGACGATCGCACGCTCGGCCGATTCCTCACGGAGCGCGGCAAGATCCTGCCCAGCCGCCTCTCGGGGATGTGCGCGCGGCATCAGCGCCAGCTCGCGACCGCGATCAAGCGGGCGCGCCAGCTCGCCCTGCTGCCGTACATCAAACGTCATGGCGGATAGCGCCGGGACCAGCCGCGCCTCGCGCGGGCGCCTGATTCTGGCGACCGTCGCGTTCGTGGTCTGGGCACCCTTGAGCTTCGCCCCCCTGCCCTTCGCGGCCCTCATGCTCGCGGCGCATCCGGGCCGAGGACCCGAGCGGCGCCTGGCCGCGCTGGTCGGCGTTCCCAGCATCGGCCTCGTGGCGCTGTCTTCGGGGAGTCTGCTGGGGGCGGCGGCCCAAACGTATCTCGTACTGTTCACAGCGGCGTTCGTCGGACTGACGCTCATGGCTCCGACCTCGTTCCTCCGCCAGGCGCTCCGTGCGAGCTTGCTGGCGTTCGGAGCCGGTTTGATGCTGGCCCGCTTGACGCTGGGCGCATCGGCCGCCCCCCTCTTGTTTTGGACGGCGACGCGCCAGGCCAACGAAATACTCCGGCTGGCGGTCCAGCAGCGGCCGGAGCTCTACATCGTCTTCGAGCCGGCCGCTCGTTTCTTCAGCGCCACACTGCCGGCGAGCCTCGTTCTTCAGGGCATCGCGGGGCTCGCGCTGGCGTGGCGCTGGCACGAGCAGCTGGCACGTACGCCGCTCGGCGCTCCCCTCGCGCCGTTCCGCGAATTCCGGTTTTCCGATGGGTGGGTGTGGGGCATCGTGGGCGCAATCGTCATCTGGATCACGCCCGTGCTGGCCGGTCTCAAAGCGGCGGCCCTGAATCTCATCGTGCTGCTCGGCGCCCTCTACCTCTTGCGGGGAGCCGCGATCGTCGTTGCGTTCGCGGCAGTGGCGGGAATCTCGCCTGCGGCGCTCACGATCGCCCTCGCGGTCTCCGCGCTCCTCACGCTGCCGCTCCTGTTTCTCCTCCCGGGGCTTGCCACCCTGGGCGTCACCGACACCTGGCTCGAATTCCGGCGCCGCCTGGCATCCGGCCCCGCGCACGATCGAGGATGACGATGGAGATCATTCTCCGCGAAGACGTTCAGCATCTCGGCAAGACGGGCGACGTCGTCAAGGTGAAGGATGGGTACGCCCGGAACTACCTTCTTCCGAGGGGCCTGGCGTACCCGGCCACCGCGGCCAACAAGGCCCGGATCACCTTCGAGGCGGAACGTGTGGGGAAGCAGCGCGCCGCCGAGCGCGCGGCCGCCGAGACCCAGGCAGCGTCCCTCGCGGGCATTCACCTCACCTTCACCGCCAAGGTCGGAGAGGAAGAGAAGCTGTACGGGTCGGTGACCGCGGGAGACATCCAGCGTCGCCTCGAGGAGCAGGGCCTTCACATCGACAAGCGCAAGGTCGATCTGGCCGAGCCGATCCGGGAGCTGGGGGAATTCAAGGTCGGGATCAAGATCCACCCCGACGTGCGCCCGGAGATCGTCGTAACCGTCGTGAAGGAGTAGCTGCCGGCTCCGTGCCGGAGAGTCCGTCCCCACCCCGTCGCCGCCTGCGTTGGAACAATGCCGGCCGCCAACCGCTATGACTAGCGGAGGGAGGAGCCGAACGCGCCCTCGGCGCGCGCGCCCCCCCGCAGCGCTGTGGCGGGCGACCCAAGCGCTGGTGGACCGCAAAGCCGTCGATCTGGTGGTGCTCGACCTGCATACGCTGACCGCCGCGACCGACTACTTCGTCATCGCTTCCGGAACCTCTGAGGCGCATGTGCGAGGCATGGCCGAACGCCTTCAAGAAGTGCTGGGCCCAGCGGGGATTCGACCGCACCATGTCGAAGGGGTATCGCAGGGTCGCTGGATATTGTTGGACTATGTAGATTTCGTCGTGCACGTCTTCCACCCCGAGCAACGGGAGTTTTACCAGCTCGAGCGCCTGTGGGACGATGCCCCGGTGGTCGCCATGACCCCCGATGGCGGACCGAAAGGATGAAGGACATGCGACGGCTCAGCGGGCTTGTAGCGGCGTTGGTGGTGTGCGGGATCGGTACGGGGGCCGCGCAGTACTTCGGGCAGAACAAGGTCAAGTATCGGACGTTCGACTGGCAGATCGTTCAGACCGATCACTTCGAAGTCTATTTCTACGAGCGCGAGCGCGCCGTGGCGCTGGACGCCGCCCGGATGGCCGAGCGAGGCTACGCGCGGTTGTCTCGGATCCTGCGGCATCAGTTCAAGTTGCGGAAGCCAATCATTCTGTATGCGTCGCAGTCGGACTTTTCCCAGACCAACACCACCGGCGAGGATCTCACCGAAGGTACCGGCGGCTTCACCGAGCCGTTCAAGCACCGCATGGTGCTGCCCTTCACGGGCGCCTACGGTGATTTCGAGCACGTGCTGCAGCACGAGATGGTGCACCAGTTCCAGTTCGACGTATTCAGCCACGGCCAGATCGGCGGCGGTCTCCAGACGCTCAGCGCGGTCGCACCGCCCCTGTGGTTCATGGAAGGCATGGCGGAATATCTGTCGCTCGGGCCGGTCGATCCGCTCACCACGATGTGGCTGCGCGACGCCGCCCTCGAGGGCGGCCTGCCGACCATCGAGCAGCTGACGTTCGACCCGCGGATCTTCCCGTATCGCTTCGGACACGCGATCTGGGCGTACGTGGGGGAGAAGTGGGGCGACGAGACGATTGGCGAGATTCTTCAGGGAAGCGTATCGAACGGCGTCGAGGGCGCCTTCCGGCGCGCCCTGGGGCGCTCGCTGGCCGAGCTCTCTGACGAATGGCGGGACGCCATTCAGAGCCTGTTCCTGCCGCAGCTCGCGGACCACTATCGCGCGCAGCGCATTGCCAAGCCGTTGCTCACGGCGCGCCGTACCGGGGGCCAGCTCAATCTCGCGGCGGCGCTGTCGCCCGACGGCAAGGACGTCGCGTTCTTCAGCGAGCGGAATTCGATCTTCGTGGATTTGTGGCTGGCCGACGGCGAGACGGGCCGCGTCAAACGGCGGCTGGTCAAGGCGACCCTGAACAGCAATTTCGAGAGCCTGCGGTTCATCACATCGTCAGGCGCGTTCTCGCCTGATGGCAAGTATTTCGCGATCTCGGCCAAGCGCACCGACAAGGACGACCTCGTCATCCTCGACGTCCAGCGCGACCGGGAGGTGCGCCGCATCCGCGTCCCCCTGAACGGCATCGCAAACCCCGTCTGGTCCCCGGATGGGCATCAGCTCGCGTTCACCGGGTACGACGGCGGCATGACGGACCTCTTCCTCGTCAATCAGGACGGCACGGACCTGCGGCGGCTGTCGAACGACCGCTACGCCGACCTACTGGCGGCCTGGTCGCCTGACGGCAAGACCCTCGCGTTCACCACTGATCGCGGACCGGAAACGGACATCAATGTCCTCCGGTTCGGCAACATGCGGATCGCGCTATACCACATTGATACCGGTAACATAGAGATCCTGGACCACATGGACCGGGGGAGAAACATCAACCCGGTGTGGGCACCGGATGGGAAGTCGCTGGCGTTCGTGTCCGACCGGACCGGCATCGCGAACGTTTTTCTGTACGACTTCACGGACAAGCAGGTCTATCAGCTGACGAATGTCTACACGGGCGTCTCGGGCATCACCCCCCTGTCGCCCGCCCTGTCGTGGGCGCGCCAGGCCGACCGCCTCGCGTTCGCGTACTTCGAGCGGGGCGACTTCAACGTCTACGAGGTCGACAACCCGCGGTCGCTGCGGAGCGAGCCCTATCGCGACGGACCCAAGTTGCCGCCAGTCTCCCTGCTGTCGCCCATCGGAGACACGAGCCAGGCATCCCGGCATGGCGCGCCGACCGCCGAGCCCGCCGACGTCCACGCGACGGCATCGGTGTACCGCTCCCCGACCGGATTGCGCTCCTCGTCCGACGTCCCGTCGCCAGCGGATTCCAGCGCCGGACCGGTGATGGTCTCGGTGCGTTCGCTCCTCGACTCGGCGACCCTCGCCCTGCCCGACACCACCGCATTCGCGATCCGGAAGTATCGCACGCGCTTCACCACGGACTTCGTGGCGCAGCCCAGCATCGGCTATACGCGAGACGCATGGGGCAGTGGGGTCTCCGGCGGAACCGCCATTTCGTTGTCCGACATGCTGGGGGATCGCCAGCTGGTCATGGCCGCCCAGTTGAATGGACACATCGAGGAGGCGCAGCTCCTCGCTGCGTACTCCGACCAGCGGCACCGCTCGCGGATCACGTACTCCGCATCGCAATCGCCGTCGTTCTTCTACGCGCCGAGCAGCGTGACGGCCGGCAGCGTGCCGGGCCAAACCGCCGGCACGACGGTGTTCACGACGCGCGTGCGCCGCCTGGTGACGCGGGACGCCTTCGCGGGCGCCTCACGTCCGCTCAATCGCTTCAACCGGATGGAGATCGGCTTCCACCTGATCAACCTGAACGACGCCGTGCTCGAGCAGCGCCAGTACTTCACGCCGACCGGTATCTACCTCGGCTCGAACAACGTGCAGACGACGCTGAACCCGTCGATCGCGTATGCGCAGCCGACCTTCGCGCTGGTCCACGACAACACCCTGTTCGGATTCGTGGGCCCGTTCGCCGGCAGCCGGACCCGCCTGCAGATCGCGCCCGCAGTGGGCGGCTGGCAGTTCGTCGGGGCCATCGCCGACTTCCGCCGCTACTTCTTCGCGTCCCCCTTCACGCTCGCCGTGCGCGGCCTGCTGTGGGGCCGCTTCGGGCGAGACGCCGATCAGCTGTACGTGTTCCTGGGCAATACGGAGCTGATGCGCGGGTACACGGCCGGCTCCCTGATCAACCACGAGTGCTATGCCCGGGTCTCGAACATCGGGCCGCTCACCGGCGGCTCGATCGGCAGCACGGGCTGCGGCCAGCTCGACCAGCTGAACGGATCGCGCATCGCCGTGACCAATGTGGAGCTGCGCTTCCCCCTCACCCGCTCGCTCCAGCTCGGATTCCTCCCGATCGGCTTCCCGCCGATCGAAGGCGCGTTCTTCTTCGATATGGGACTCGCCTGGCAGAACGGCGTGACCATCAAGTGGGACCGCTCGCCACTCGAGAACCCCGTGGCCGTGCGCACCCCGCTCAAGAGCTGGGGAGGCTCGATCCGCGCGAACATGCTCGGGCTGTTCATCATGCGCCTGGACTACACGAAGCCGCTGGACCGGCCCTACGATCACCCCTATTGGACGTTCAGCATCGGTCCGACCTTCTAACTCCGCTTCGCCAAAACACTTGCCTTGGCCTCGCCGGTTGCCTATCTTCTCCGGCGAGGCCATTTGCTCACGCGTCCCTGGAGACTCCTCTTCGCCGGTCTCGCGCTGTGGGGTTGCCGGTCCCAAGCGCCCTCCGCTCATCCCTCCGAACCACACTCTCAGCAGGTAGTTCGGCGGTCGTTCGGGTCGGCGGCGGGCACGCAGGCGATCGCGCTGCGGATCGCCCGCAAAGGCGGGGCCGTGCGCGTGTACCGCCTCCCCACGCTCACCGAGCTGCCCGACGTCGTGCGTGGCCGGTTGCCGCCGGCGGGACGGGTCATCGGTGTCGATCCCGAGGCCGCCCAGCTGTACATCACGAGCCAGGCGGGCGTGCTCCAATCCCTCGACCTGGAAACCGGGCGAACGGACTCGCTCGTGCCCGGGGTCGCCGTCGCCACGCTCGGCCCCGACCAGACGCTGTTCGTGGTGGACACGAACCGGCGCGTGACGACGGTGGCGCGCCGGGCCAGGCTGACTTGGCCGCAACCACTCGCCGCCCGTCCCCGTGACCTGTTCGGAGCCACTGATCAGCGGCTCGTGGCGGTCGTCCCGGGCGATTCCACGCGTCCTGCGACCGTCCGGCTCATTACCGCCGCCGCAGGTCAGCCGCCCGCGATCCGCCTGCTGCCCCTCGCCGGCGACGTGGCCGCGACGCGCTGGGGAGACCTGGTGGCCGTGGCGTGCGACAGCGGCGTGCTGTTGGCGGACCCGATGGCGCATCGCGAGCCCGCGTTCGTCCCCATCGCCGATCACCCGCGCGCGCTGGCGTTTTCGCCATCGGGCCATCGCATCTACGTCGCGCGCCGGACAGGCGCCGGGCTCGCCGTCATCGACCGCTACGACCGCACCGAAGTGGACGGCGTGGCGCTTCCGACGGCCGTGGCCGCGGTGCGTGCCGACCCGTTCGGCCGCTGGATCCTCGCGCGGCCGTCGATCGGGGACTCGGTATGGATCGTGGACCTGCCCATCAAGCGCCTTCTGGGAAGCGTGGCGACGGCCTGGGACGCCGATCTTCCAGCGATCGCGCCCGACGGTTCACTGCTCGTGGGACAAGGCAAGGACCTCGTGGCCTATCGACCGGATTCGCTCCGGGAATCCGGTCGCGTCGCCGGCGGCAGCAGCGACCTGTGGCTGTTCACGACCTGGCGCCCGCGCGGCGGGTTTCGCGCGTCCGACGCGATCGCGAGCGCGCCCGTCGCAGGCGACTCGGCCGGTCCCGACGGCCCGCTGTACGTCCAGGTCTCGACGTCGCAGAACGAGGCGTGGTCGACCGAGATGGCGCAGCAGCTCTCGCGCGCCGGGCTCACCGCCCGCGTCCTCACCCCGCGCGGCCCGGACGACGGCTACCGCGTCGTAGTCGGTCCCTACCCGACGCGCGATCAGGCGGAAGCGATCGGCCGGAAACTGGGCCGCCCCTACTTCATCTACCAGCCCCCACGGTGACGCCCCGCTCGCTGCCGCGCTCGCGGCTCGCCAACCTGATTCCGCCGCTCGTGCAGTCGCAGGCGCTCGTGGCCCTTGTGCCGGCCACGGGCGACCTGCAGTGGGCGGCCGGCGCGGCGTGGGACGTGGCGCGCGCCGCGGTGCCGCCCGATCGGCGCGTGGCGCTCGTGGACCTGTGGCTCGACGAACCGCGGCTCCACGAGGTGGTCGGCATTGCGCCCAACGACGGGATTGTGGATGCGTTCGAATACGGCGTGTCGCTCAACACCGCCGCGCACCAGGTCGACGGTGTCTTCTTCATTGGCGCGGGCTCCTACACTCCGAACACCGCGGCCCTGCTTGGCCATCCCCGGTGGCAGAAGCTGCACGGCGGCTTCCGCTCGGAAGGCGCCTTGCTGCTGGTCTATGTATCGGCTGGCGCCCTCGGGCGCCTGGCCGTGGTACCTGACGGGCTGCTGGTGTTGTCGCCGGATGGCGTCGAGCCGGGGTCGACCGTCGGCCAGGAGATCCAGGCCGCGGTCGAGCGGGGCGTCCCGGTGCTCGGCGTCGTGCGCGAGCGCTGGACGCCATCCCCGCTCGAAGCCCCTCGCGCCGCCGTAGCGTCTTCCCACGCACACCCTCACCCCCGGCGACGCGGCGCGCGGCCAGTGGTCGTAGCGGCCACGCTCGCCGCCGGCGCGGCCGGGGGTTGGGGCCTGCTCGCGCATCAACTGCCCGTCGCTTCATTTGGTCGGCCCGAACCGGCGCCAGTAGCTGCGGCCCCGGTACCGGCGCCGCTGCCTCCAGCAGCGCCCACGCCGCCGCCCCCAGCGCCCCGAGCGGACACGCTCGCGTGGACCGTACAGCTCGCCGCCTACGGGACGATCCAGAAGGCGCTCTCGTTTGCGGATCAGCTCAACAAGGAAGACAGGGTTGGCGCGTTCGTGACGCCGGTGCCGCTGGGCCGACGCACCGTGTGGTACCGCGTGCTCGCGGGCCCGTACCCGACGCGCGACTCAGCGGCGGCGGCGCGGGCCGAGATGTGGAAGCGGAGTGTCGTTCCGGACGGCCAGGGCGACCTGCTGCGGGCGCCGTTCACACTGGACCTGGGCCCGAGCGCCGATGTCGACCGGCTGCGGCGGGATGGCGTGCCCACTCTCCCCCGGAAAGGTGACGAGCCGGTTCGGGTCGGAGCGTTCGAGACTGCCGAGCAGGCGAGTCTGGCGCAGGCCCGGCTCAAGCGCGCGGGGGTCAAAGCCGTCCTCGTCGAGCGGGTGGATACGGTCCCATGAGGCTCAGCCGACTGGAGCTGACCGGTTTCAAGTCCTTCGCGGGAGCGGTGGAACTGCCGTTCGACGCGGGGGTGACGGCCATCGTCGGACCGAACGGCTGCGGCAAGTCCAACATCTCCGATGCGGTACGGTGGGTGCTCGGGGAGCAGTCCCCCCGGCTGTTGCGCGGCGGGAAGATGGAAGACGTGATCTTCCAGGGCTCGACCGGCCGGCGCCCCGTGAATGTCGCCGAAGTGTCCCTCGTGTTCGACAACGCGGATGGGACCTTGCCGCTCGCCTATCAGGAAGTGGTGGTCACCCGGCGCCTGTCACGGTCGGGGCAGAGCGAGTACCTCGTGAACCGCTCCCCTGTCCGGCTGCGCGACGTGCAGGACCTGCTGCGCGGCACCGGCCTCGGGGCGGGCGCCGCGGTGGTCATGGAAGCGAAGATGATCGATGCGCTCCTGTCCGAGCGGGCGGAGGAGCGCCGGTCGCTGTTCGAGGAGGCGGCGGGGATCGGGTTGTATCGCGATCGCAAGCGCAGCACGGAGCGCAGGCTGGAGGAGACGGCGGGCGATCTGGCGCGGCTCGAAGACCTGATCTCGGAAGTCCAGACGCAGGTCCGCAGCCTCGCGCGGCAGCGCGGCAAGGCCGAGCGCTACGAGAAGATGGTGAAGGAGCGGTTCGGCATTGCGCTCACTCTCGTGCGGCATGAGCTCGAGGATCTCGACCTGACGCTCGGCAGCCTGGGGAAGCGCACCACCGAGCTCGAGGGGAGTGTGCCCACGGCTCGGGCGCGGTTCACCGGCGCGGAGCGGGTGCGCGAGACGCGGGTGCAGGACCGCCACACGGCCGAGGCGCGACGCACGGACGTGGAGCGACAGCGGGCGGAGGCGCGCGTGGAGATCGGCCGCCTGGAAGGCGATCTGGCCCTCGCGGCGGAACGGATCCACAACGCGGGCCAGCGCCGGACCAAGGCGGCCCACGACCGCACCCAGGCCGAGCTCCGCGCGGCCCAGGCCGGGCGCGAGCGGGATGCGGCGGCGGCAGAGGAAGGCGCGGCGGTGGCCGACCTGCAGGGCGTGCAGGCCGAGCTCGAGCAGCGGACGGCCCGCGAGCAGGACGTTCGCGAACGTCTGGCGGGTCAGCGGGCAGCGGTGCGGGCGCTGGAGGAAGGCCTGCAGCTGTGCGCGGAGGGGCTGCGCGCGCTGGAGGGCGAGCGGGCCGCCCTCGAGCGTGAACGCAGCGAGCTGAAGCAGCAGCTCAATCGCGCGACGAGCGAGCGGACGAACCGCGTGGCGGCCAAGGAAGCGGCCATGCGTGAGGCCGACACACTCGCCCAGCAGGCCACGGCGCAGGCTCACGCGGTCGTCACGGCGGCCGAGGCCCTCGAGCAGGCGCGGCAGCGGGTCGCGGCGGCCAAGGAGCGTGAAGCAAGCGAGCGCGCCGACCGGCGCCAGGTGGAGGAATCTCTGGCGCAGCTCGCGGCACGTCGCGACGCGCTGGCGGAGCTCGACCGCGACCGCGCCGGCCTCGCGCCGGCCGCTCAGGCGCTCCTCAAAGCACGGGCCGCCTTCGGCGATGCGGTGCTCGGGCCGCTGACCGATTTCGTCCGCACCAACCGCCACGATGCCGAGCTGGCAGAGCGGCTGCTCGGCGAGTGGCTGCATGCTGTGCTCGTGCGCGACCAGTCGGCGGTGGGCGCGATTCGCGAGTGGCACGCGCGGGAGCAGCCCGGTCCCCTGCTCCTCCTCCCGGCCGTGCCCGGCCCGCGGCTCAGTGCAGACGGTCATGTGCTGGACGACGGACTGCGCGCCGACGGCCCGGCCGCCGCCTGGGTCCGCGCGCTGCTCGCCGGCCACGAAGTGCTCGACGGGGGGCGGGTGCT
>Ga0335084_10005220_pt1 | contig 12822 bp, 13 predicted proteins | sample Lox_Sample_44_FD_206721 | JGI IMG/M metagenome (GOLD analysis project Ga0335084, IMG submission 206721) | Soil microbial communities from Loxahatchee National Wildlife Refuge, Florida, United States - Lox_Sample_4.4 | ecosystem: Environmental > Terrestrial > Soil > Wetlands | place: USA... | reverse complement strand
GAGCCTATGATGAGCCGATCGCCGTCCATGCTTTGGAGAGGTTCGTCTCAGACTTTGCTTCGGGTCTGAACAGGAAGATAGAAAAGGAACCTGGAGCGAGGAAGGGAAAGATCGCTATTATCGGATCTGGCCCTGCCGGGATGAGTTGCGCTTACCACCTGGCGAGGCTTCATTATGAGGTGACGGTTTTTGAATCTTCATCCTCGGCAGGTGGTATGTTGAGAATGGGAATCCCCTCTTATCGACTACCGAGGGATGTTTTGGACAGAGAAATTTCAGAGATCCAGGCATTGGGCGTAGAGATTCGAACGGGCATTCCATTCGGAGACAAATTAAAGCTGAATGACTTAAGGGATTACCAAGCCACCTTTATCGCCACCGGAGCCCATCGAGCCAGGGGGCTGAATATACCGGGCGAGAAAGGAAAGAGTGTCTTGGGCGGCCTTGATCTCCTGAGAAGGATCAACTTAGGAAATAGAGTAAAATTAGGCGATAAGGTTGCGATCGTCGGTGGAGGAAATACAGCCATTGACGTGGCGCGATCAGTCATCCGGATGGGAAAGAAGGCGACCCTCCTTTACCGCCGTTCAAAGGAGGAAATGCCTGCTTTCGAAGATGAGGTTCTGGAAGCAGTAGAAGAGGGGGCCAAGATAAGATATCTGGTCAATCCCATCCGCATTCAACAGAGAGACGGCATGAGACATTTGGAGTGTCTCCGAATGGAACTGGGAGAGAAAGATGAGAGCGGCCGGAGAAAGCCGGTTGCCATCCCAGGTTCCAGTTTTTTCATAGATGTGGACACGGTAGTCGTTGCAGCCGGGGAGGAAATCGAGATCTCGCTTCTTCCAAAAGGAATGGAGGGGAGAGACGGGATTGTCCTTACACAGAGAGATGGAAGTGCGGGCATAAAAGGAATCTTTGCAGGAGGCGATCTTACTTCAAACCAGCGCACGGTGGCCCATGCTATAGGCTCGGGCAAGAGGGCTGCCCTGGCCATCGATTGCTACCTCAGCGGCAGGGATGTGGAAGAAACAATCCGGCAAATTCTGATCGGGGAAGGGCCCTCGCTGTCGATCTTCAAGCATCTCCACCCTGGAGAGAGACCGATGAATCCCCATGTCGTCGCCTTCGAAGAAGTGAATACGGACTACTTTGAGTCCTCAAAAAGAAATAAAGAACACAGGGAACTGGCGAAGAAAAGGATCAAAGGGTTTGGAGAGGTCGCTTCCACTTTCGGCGAGGGCATCGCATTAGAAGAGGCCGAAAGGTGTTTCAGTTGCGGGACCTGTAATGGATGTGAGAACTGTTACGTCTTCTGTCCCGACGCATCCATCATGCGAAGAGAAGAAATTCTTTTCCATCAGGTGGATTACGACTTTTGTAAAGGTTGTGGAATCTGCTTTTCGGAATGTCCCCGGGGAGCGATTTCCTTGAAAGAGGAGACGAGATGAAAAAGGTCATCACAGGAAATCAAGCGGTGGCCTATGGAGTGATTCTGAGCCGTGTCGATGTCATCTCTGCCTATCCCATCACCCCTCAAACAACGATCGTTGAAGAGCTGTCGGAGCTCATTGCGAACGGTCGGTTGAACACGCGATTCCTTAAAGTAGAGTCGGAGCATTCCGCCATGGCTGCCCTGATCGGGGCCTCCACTGGAGGGGTGAGATGTTTTACGGCCACCTCCTCTCATGGGTTGGCCTATATGCATGAAATGCTCCATTGGGCCTCCGGGGCTCGCCTCCCGATTGTATTAGTGAACGTCAATCGAGCCATCGCCCCGCCCTGGAATATCTGGAGTGATCAGAGTGACTCCCTGGCTCAACGGGATACGGGGTGGATTCAACTCTACTGCGAGAATAATCAGGAAGTCCTCGACACCGTCCTCCAGGCTTATCGGATTGCAGAATCGGTCAAGCTCCCGGTGATGGTTGTCCTCGATGCTTACGTCCTCTCCCATACCTCCGAGCCTGTGGAGATCCCCACGATGGAGGACGTGGACCCGTTCCTCCTGCCTTACTGTCCAGAATATGCAATCGATATTCAGGAGCCTGCAAGCTTTTCAACGATTGCCACACCAGACAACTTTATGGAGTTTCGGTACAAATTGCAAAGGGCCATGGAACAGGTTCCCGAGATCGCTGAGAAAGTGAACAATGAATTCCGGTCCAGGTTTGGTCGCGGTTATGGCGCCATCGAGAGGTATGGAAAGGAAGAGGCTGAAATTCTTCTGATGACTTCCGGTACTGTGACAAGCACCTCCAGGATTGTTGTCCAGAAACTGAGCGAGAAGGGGGTCAGCGTTGCCGGAATCAAGATCAAGAGATTTCGGCCTTTCCCCTCGGAAGAAATTTATGGCGAAATCAAAAGGGCGACGAAGGTGGCCGTTATCGACAGAAATCTCTCGGCAGGGGTGGGGGGCATCTTCGCCCACGAGCTAAGAGCTTCCTTATACCCGAAAGAGAAGAGACCCCAGGTCTTTGGGTTCATCTCGGGATTGGGGGGAAGAGACATCACTCCGGAGCTCATTGAAGAAGCGATCCAATATACCCTGGACCATCCGCAGCCTGAGGAAGAGATCTTGTGGTTGGGCCTTAAGAAATGAATAGTGAACAGTCAGCAGTTACCAGTGGGCAGTTATAAACAGAACGATAAGGTGGGGACCTTAATGAAAAAGATGGAAATACCTCTTTCAGAGAATCTCGGCCACGGTCATCTTGCCTGTGCCGGATGCGGAGCAGCCGTCAGCATGCGGCTCACGTTGAAGGCCCTGGGTGAGAAAACCGTGATGGTCTTTCCTGCTTCCTGCTGGTCGATCATTCCCGGGTTTTGGCCGTATTCCAGTTTCCGAATTCCGGTGGTTCATGCAGGGTTTGTCACGGGCGGAGCCACCGCCTCGGGGGTGAGAGCCGCCTTGGATATTCGAGGGGACCATGAGGCCGTGGTCGCCGTATGGGCTGGAGACGGTGGGACCTTCGATATCGGTCTCCAAGCTCTTTCGGGTGCGGCAGAGCGGAATGAAGATTTCATCTACATTTGCAACGACAACGAAGGGTACATGAACACAGGGACCCAGCGAAGTTCCGCCACACCGAGGTTTGCCTGGACGACGACCACCCCGGTGACGAAGCCGAAAGAAAACCCGAAGAAAGATATCATGGCGATCATGGCGGATCACCAGATTCCCTATGCCGCGACGGCAACGATTGCCTATCCGGAAGACTTGTTGAGGAAGTTGGAGAAAGCGAGGGGGATCCGGGGAACCCGGTTTATTCATCTTCTGTCTCCCTGTCCTCCGGGGTGGAAGGTTCCTTCAGAGCTGACGGTCAAGATTTCAAGGCTTGCCGTCCGGTCCAGGGTCTTTCCTCTTTATGAGATCGAGAATGGGATATCCTACACCCTTCAAGAGGAATCTCACGTCGTTCCCGTAAAAGAGTATTTGAAACTTCAGGGCCGTTTCGGCCACTTGACGGATTCCGAAATCGGAATCGTTCAAGAAAGCGTGGAAAGAACCTGGCAGAGGTTGTTGAGGAAGGCCGAACCCTAAAATTTGAATGAAGCAATCGCATCGGGGATTTCAGAAGTCTCTGATTTCAAGAACTCTTCGATCTTCTTTTTAATCCCATCTCTTATCCTTCGGAATACGACTAATCTCTCCTCTGTAGTTCCAGTGGTCCCGGCAGGGTCTTCGAAGGGCCAGTGAAGCCGTTTTCCGGGGCCGCCAAAGGTCGGACAGAATTGAGCTGCATGATCACAAAGCGTGATCACATAATCAAATTTGTCTTTGACGAATTGGTCCATGGATTTGGAGGTCTGTTTAGAAATGTCGACCTCGATCTCTTCCATGACCCGAATGGCCAAGGGATGAACATAGGACTGAATGACCCCCGCGCTTCGGACATCCCACTGCCCGGAACCGAGCGCCCTCAACAGTCCCTCGGCCATCTGGCTCCTGATAGAATTCCCGGTACAAACAAATAGGACCTTTTTCTTGATCTCTGTCATCCCTTTGCCCTCTTCCGCGTTCCTTTCGAAGGATAGAAGGCCTCGACCACACTCTTCATCCCTCCCCGGACGTTAAATTCACCCGTGACAACAGCTCGAACGGGTTTGGAGGCCTTGACGAAATCTCTGAGGATTCTGTTTACCGCATTTTCGTAGAAGATTCCCAAATTCCGGTAGGCGAGGATGTACATCTTGAGTGATTTCAGCTCGACGCACCATTGATCAGGCGTGTATCGGATCGTGATCGTTCCGAAATCGGGCAGACCCGATCGAGGACAGACAGAGGTGTACTCCGGAATGGAGATGGTGATCTCGTAATTCTTGAACTGATTTTCGAAGCATTCGATTTTGGGAAGAGGGGTGTCAATTCCTAGGCGGGCATGTTTGTCTGTGTATTCTTTCATATTTTTCCTCTATTTAAAAAACATGATAATTGAAAATAGCCGGATAATCAATCATTCCTACTATTTCCGAAGGAGGAGATTTGTTGAAAAAACGATACCGAATGATTAGATTAGTAAGGAAGCTCAAGGTCGGCTGACTTTGAGAAAATATGACAAATGAGAGGGAAGAATGTCCAAAAAAATCTTACGCCTTCTATCTAATGAGGGAGTCAAAGGAGGGCAAGCACGGGCTCTTGAGGCTACCCATCCCTCAGACGACGATCTGCTTGATGCTTATTCACGGGCAGTCGTCAGCGCAGCCGAGCGGGTGAGCCCATCCGTTGTCAATCTGGATGTCCGGACGAATTCACGAGCAAACCGGAACACTCGTTACGGTCCGCCCGAAGAGCTGCGGGGTACAGGCTCTGGTTTCATCTTCACACCGGATGGTTTCATTCTGACCAACAGCCACGTCGTTCATCACGCGAGCAAGATTTCGGTGACGCTGCCGGATGGACGCCGTTTTGAAGGAGATTTGGTAGGGGAGGACCCTGATACGGATCTTGCGGTGGTCCGGATCAATGGGGCAAATTTCTCGGCCACTCCCCTGGGTGACTCCCAGAGAATTCGAGTGGGACAATTGGTCATCGCGATCGGTAACCCTTACGGATTCCAGTGCACGGTGACCTCCGGAGTGGTCAGCGCCCTAGGACGTTCTCTCAGGTCTATCTCGGGCCGCATCATAGACAACATTATTCAGACAGATGCAGCCCTGAATCCGGGAAATTCCGGGGGCCCTCTGGTTACGTCTCAGGGAGAAGTGATCGGAGTCAATACCGCTATGATTATGGCTGCACAAGGGATCTGCTTTGCTATCGGGATTAATACAGCCAAATTTGTCGCGGGACGACTCATCAAAGAAGGGAAGATCAGACGAAGCTACATCGGGCTCGGAGGTCAAAATGTCCCGCTTCTTCGCCGAGTCGTACGGTTCTTCCATCTGCCCGTAGAAAGCGGTGTCTTGGTGGTGTCCCTGGAAGAAAACAGCCCGGCAAAGAGGGCTGGCCTTTCCGAGGGAGATATCATCGTCGGTTTTGACGGTCAACCCGTTGAAGGAATTGATGATCTCCATCGGATGTTGACAGAAGAGAAAGTGGGAATGAAAACGGCACTGATAGTCATACGCCAGACCGAGAAGTTGAATCTTAACATTATCCCTGAAGAATCTAAACCCAGAGAAGATTAGACAGAAACCACACTGGCGCGCCGAGGCGCTTCAGCGCCTTTGGCCATGACAGGGAAGAACAACCCAATACGCGAGACACGGAGAGACCATGGACAAAGTGACCGTAGAAAAACTGCCTAACACAAAAGAGATCCCGGGAGCGAAACGGTGGAAGGAAGAAAGAGGAGAATTCGTTCAGATTGCCTACCAAGAAACGATGCACCATCTCGCTGCCTTTGAGATCAGAAAAGGATACTCCAGGGGAGAGCATTACCATGAAAAGAAGGAAGAAATTTTCTATATCTTTCGAGGAAAAATAAAAGCCTCGCTCATCGATATGGACACGCTTCAAAAGGAAGAAAAGATTCTTGAAAAAGGGGATAGAATAAGGGTGAAACCCCGCTGCGGCCATCGCTTTTACGGGCTGGAAGATACACTCGTGATCGAATACAGCCCCCAGGTCTACGAGAAAGAGGATACCTATAAAGTCAACCTAAGCTGAGCCTTGGCTCTGTCGCCTGTCTGAAACGCGTTCACTATTTAGAGTCTGTTTATAAACTAAGGTTTTAATAAAGAGGTGTCATTCCGGCGAAAGTCGGAATCCAGTCTTTTCGAGGGTCTCTGGATGCCGGATTAAGTCCGGCATGACGGACTAACAGAGTTTCTGGACAGACATTATTTAATGAGATATAAAATATTAAAGAAGATTGAGATTGAGGGACAAGGAGGCGAATTATGGAAGAGCCAAAGCGCGTGACCGTAGGGGAAGTCTACGATAAATTGAAATCCGGGAAAGCCTTACTGGTCTGCGCATACGAGGATGAAATGAAGTTCAAAGCAATGCGCTTGGGAGGAGCGATTTCCCTGAACGAGTTCAAGTCGAAACTTTCTTCTCTGGCAAAGGATCAGGAGATCGTCTTCTACTGAGGCTGACATGATGAGAAGACTTCTGCCGGTCAGGCAGACAAGTATATGAAAATGGGTTACAAGAATGTGGCATGCCTCGCCGGCGGTGTGGAGGCATGGAAAAAAGCAGGCTACCCCCTTGTCCAATCTTGATGAATGGTACCAAATAAGAGGACATTGGGGGAAAGAAAGATCTCTCTGACCTGGAAGCCTATGTGAAGAGTGATTATAGTCCAAGGCCGGTTCAATTAATCCACAACATCGGAAACCGGTTCTCTCTATCCTTCCTGAACAGTCCCCGCCGAGAGAAAGAAATCAATGTTTCCTAAAGGAAGGCTGACCGGACAGCGAAAAATAAATTACCTTTTGCGGATAACACCTCCTACAAGTCCTCAGGGTAACGTTAATTGGTGAACTGAAAATTATGGATTGAAAGTGAGTGGTCTAACAAAATATAGGCAGGTATGGTTCCAAATAAATTAAAGCGATATTTATTCAATCGGCCATGATGCCCGAATGCGCGTTCTTTTTCCCTTAACCGATTCAAGGCTATGAACAATATTGCCAAGCGTAGCAAGGCAAACCTTGTGAGCATTTCTCTGATGAGAAGACTGGACAGCAGGATAGAATTGGTGATTGAAGATAATGGGATTGGGTTCGATATGGTCAATCAATAATCAAAAAAACTGATATAAGAAAACGGCAATTTTGACGGTACAAACACCCAAAATAGCAGTCATCGCAAGTCTGAATTTGCTATGAATGCATAATAGAATTAAAGGGACCGAAACGATGGCGAATTTCCAGACCCAATATTTATTCCGATAAAGTTCGATAACAGAACGAACAGTGGAGTTGACATCCCATGTCCCCAAATGCAGAATCATCATCGTGAAGAGTGAATCGAAAATGTTTAATCCCACGACCAAAACCGTTAGGAAAAGTAATCCTGCACTATATATATCGACGTACCCTCCTCTTTTCCGATTAGGCTCTCCCAGGCAGAAAACCAGATTATATTTTTCGGGATTAAAAGTCTTCCCCATATAAACCCCCTCATCTTTTCCTGTTTCTCGTGTTTGGCATCTGACCCATTCTTATCAATTCCCGGTTCTCCAATATCACCTGGTCGACAATCTCCCCGCAGATAACACATTTCCATCCCCAAAAGTATTCAAAAGAACCGTAAAACTTATCATAAATCATGACACTATTGCAGCGTAGACACTTCATAAGAATATCCTCCTTCAAGCTATTAAGTAATTGTATACAGAAGTGATTTAGGGATGAAATAAGGCGAATGCTGTATTTCAGGCTGGAAAAGGCTGTATTTTGAGAGAGGTCACAAGGGTCAAGCCATGGCCGCATTGTTCATTTGCAGTTGTAATATGCATCGTTTTCAAAACTTAGGGAATAGAATGTTTCAGGAAGGAAAGCTGGGAAGGGGATGTTCTTACAGTGTTTAGTTCAAGTAACTTTTTCAGTAAAATACCATCAAGTTCGGCCAAGCCCCCGTGGCGATATTCTCAGGAGCTTGGCCTTTAAATTATATTCGGACACCGCTATCTTGTTTAGCATAAGTGCCCTGATTCCGGTGACACGCTAGGATGATCACTACTGGTGTGAGTATAGTTTCAAGCCCTCTGCAAGCCCACGGAACTTGTAGATCCAAGCACCTCCCTCTCCGCCGGCCATGATATAAACCTCATCGGTGCCAGGTTTGAAGGCAAGATTGGACGTAACTAAGTGTTTCCCCTCTTCCCTACCGGGTATTACTACATTCGCTATGATCACTCCTTTATCGTTCAGGATAACCGCTCTTCCTTGAAAAATCATGCATTGATAGACGTTGCCTTTCACATCAATTCTCAAGGAGTCGGATCCACCTGGCCCACCGCTGAAACGAGAGGGAATTGTAACGCCAGCAATTGGATTGATACTGATACCATCCGAGAGCAACTCTATGCGCAGAATCTCATTGCGGCATGTCTCACTTACCCATAGTACATTCCCTGCAGAGGGTATATTCCCCGGGGGGGCTATCCCCACGCCGTTGGCTGATGCGAGGTGCTCAATGACGGGTTTAACCGTCGTGTAGTTATCGGAATATCGATAGACTCCGCCTGTTGGCTCGGCAACCGTACCTGTAAAGTCCGTGACATACAAATTGCCATTCTGGTTATCAAACACCAAATCATTCGCACTGGCGGGCTTGCCATTGTACTTCGGCAGGTCAGTCAGGTTGCTGCCATCGGGGTTGACGCTTACAACCCTCCCGCTCAAACAGGCGATGAATAATCTACCATCCTTGTGTATGGCGATTCCATCAGGCAAGAGTCCATTAGGCAGCTGAATGGGTGTTACCTGCTTCGCCGGAGTAATCTTAAAGATCCGACTGTCAAAAATGGAGGTGACAAAGAGATTTCCCTGTCGGTCAAACGCCGGACCCTCCAGTAGAATATTGGGATCTTTGTCAACCAACACCCATGGTTCTGCTTTGATCGTGGGGAGATTGGCCAGCTCTGGCGGTAAGGGAACCAGGTTCTTCTCTTTTTGAGGCATCGAAGCGCCAGAAACAAGAAATGCTATCAGTATCGCGACCAGAAATAGGCTGAAACCAATTGTTTTCTTCATGTTTGCCTCCTTTTTAATGGTTTTTTGTAAACAGCTTCGTTTCATCTTCTTCCGATGGGCATGATATAGAGGACGCGCTCTTTATCCGGGAAGTTCAACGCCTTCCGCACTTCGTCCTCTTTAAACCCCGCCATGGCGACGGTGCCCAGTTTCAGCGAAACCGATTGGAGATAAATATTCTCTGCCGCATGGCCGGCCTCAAGATACATCCACGCTGGGTTTTGGGTTTTTTCGGATAAGCCGGTGATCACCAGGGCAACGGGCGCATTTTTGATCGGGGCTTGGCCCGCGGCTTTAAACAATTCAGCCTTCTTGTCCCCGTCCGCTATTTTGATCAGCTCATGGCCCTGAGGCCGGTATTGATAGATCCCCATCGGGAGATTCGTTACATTTCCGGGAAGGACGTAAACCTGCAAAAGATAGACCGCCCTTGGCGAAGGAGCTGTTCTCAATCCTTTCGTGGGTTCTGTAATGCCCTGGGCCGCCCAGAGGATCTGGGAAAGTTCGTTAAGCGTCAGTGGCTCTTCCTTATAACTCCGGATAGACCTTCTCTCCAGCAGGGCTTTTTCAACGGACACTTCGCTTTCGTATTTTGGAGGAGGCAATTTAAAGGTTTCCCCTTTACCTTTCTCCTGGGCAAGAGCCGAATGGCTCATCATGCAAAGTGGAAGAAACATAAGAATCGCCAGTCCGCAAACCAGCACGAGATCGAACATTGGAAAATATCTTTTCATGAGTGACTCCCTCCTGGATGCAAGATTTCTTAACTATCATTATTATCACAGTGGGCCTTTGGCTTGCAAGTAACCATTTCTCATTTGTATGAAAAGCATTGATACCTTCGACGGTGACAAACCCTGATTTTCAAATCGGGGTAAAAAGCGCCGCTCAGTATCAACCCTGAGCATACTCCGGGCTTCGGACCGGGGAGTCGAATGGGTTGATAAATCACTTCGGTAGGCTATAATTCAAGATGGTTGAGGGGAGGATCCTATGGTTTCAGAAAAGATGGGAAGACGAAAATTTTTGAAGCAAGTCTCGTCGGCTCTCTTGGGAATGGCGGCCGTTCCCGTTTGGAAGGCCAGTTCTGCTTCGGAAAAGAACGATAAGACGCAGGCCCTTGAGTATCGAACCCTGGGCAAGACGGGGATGAAAGTCACCGCCGTGAGTATGGGTGTGATGAATTGCAGCGATCCGGCGGTGCTGCTCCGTGCCTTTGACCTTGGGATCAATTTCTACGACACGGCGGACTGCTACATGCACGGCCGCAATGAAGAGATGGTAGGAAAAGCTTTTGAGGGAAAGCGGGCCAAGGTATTCATTCAGACGAAGGTCCATGCCCATGATGAGAAGAAGATGCGAGCCTCTGTGGAAAGAAGCCTTCGCCGGCTCAGGACGGATTACGTGGATGTTTTGGTGTGGCATGGCCACTCTAAACCAGGTGAAGTTTACGATCCCAGGCTCTTTGAATTCATGTCAAAGATGAAACAGGAAGGGAAAGTCCGGTTCACCGGATTTTCGGCCCATAGCCATATGGCTTCCCTTTTAAGGGAGGCGGCAAAATCGAATCTCCACGACGTCGCTCTGGTTTCGTACAATTTCACCCATTCAAAGGAATTGAAAGAGGCCGTGGCCCTTGCAGCCCGATCGGGGATAGGCATCGTGGCCATGAAGACTCAGGCAGGGGGATACAAGAAGGAGAAAATGGCAGGCCTCAACCCTCACCAGGCTGCCTTGAAGTATATCTTGAGGGACCAGAATGTTTCCGCGGCGGTTCCGGGTGTGACCACGATTGAACAAATCGAGGAGTGTGCAGCGGTCATGGGAACTTCGCTTTCGAAAAACAATTTGGACGAATTGAAGCAGTATCAATCTTTCCTCCAGGGGAAAATTTGCACCCTGTGTGGGGGATGTCTGGGGGAGTGTCCCTACGGGGTGCTCCGTGGCGACCTGTTGAGGGCCGTGATGTACCATGAAGGGTATGGGAATGATTCTATTGCCAGAGATTCCTTACAAGTGATTGCAATGGAGGATATACAACGTTGTTCCGAATGTCCCTCCTGCTCTGTCGTTTGCCGGAGAGGGCTGGATATGAAAACACAGGTCAAGGTGGCGCAAGCGTTAATTGCTCGGCGTTCGGAGTCGATCGCCGGGAGTTAAGACGCGAGGGATGAAGTGATGTTTCATCGGGCGTTGATCACTCTTTTCATTTTCACAGGAATCCTTCTCGGGTTCGAAGCCTCTTCGAGGGCTGAGTCCCTGGAGTCTTTTCTCCCAAAGAAAAATGTTCCGGAAGGATGGGCCATGATTGAAGGGCCTCAAACTTTTACGAAAAAGACCCTTTTCGAGCACATCGACGGGGAGGCCGAACTTTTTCTTAAATACGGGTTTCAAAATTCGGTTTTTGCCGTTTATCAAAACGGGAAGAACCGCGAGAACCAAATCGAGCTGGACATTTACGGTCTGGGGGATGTCGTTCAGGCCTTCGGGGTCTTCTCCAGATTCAGAAATGAAGATCGTCCTGGAGGATTCGGATTAGATTCCTTCCTCGATGATCAATCCGCTTTTTTCTACCAGGGCAAGTATTTTGTCATGCTCCATTCTCCGGAACCAAATCGAGAGACCTTAAGGCAATTTTCCAAACTCATCTCCCTTCGGATATCCGACCCCTCCCCGCCTCCTGCGGAGATTAGCTACTTTCCCCAGAAGGGACTCAAACCAGGATCGGTTCAATATTTTCCGGAAGGCCTTCTGGGACATCAATTTTTGAAAAGGGGCTTCCAAGGAACCTATGTTGAAAAAACTGAATTCAAACTTTTCTTAGCCATTTTTCAAAATTCTCAGAAGGCGAACAGCGCTCTGAAGGATTTCAGAGAGGCTCTTTCTAAGAAAGGAAAGGTTTCTTCGGGTAGTTTCATTGAATTTGAAACCGGAGCGTTGAAGGGAGAAGACCCTTATCAGGGGAAGATTTTGGTGGCTCAGAAAGGGTCTTATCTTCTGGGGATCGTGGGGTTTGAAAAGGAGGAGGATGGTGAGAATCGTTTGGCCGAATTCTTGAAAAAGGTCAAATGAGAAACCGATGAGTTTGTGGACGGGCTGTAAAGGATTTACTTTTGAGGTCATCATGGAGTTAAGGAGGGAGTCACGTGAAGAGGGGGTTTGAGGAGAAGCGTAAAATATTAGAAGAGATGAAAGAGAAATATCCGGAGAAGTTTGCGCCGGAGGAGAAGGTTTTCGGGCAGATCAATCGGGGGGATCGAATATTCATCGGCACGGGGTGTGGAGAGCCGCAGTATCTTGTCCATGCCCTTGTCAACTACGTCGAAAAACACCCGAAGGCTTTCTTTGATGCAGAGGTCCTCCATGTCTGGACGATGGGAATTGCGCCTTACGCCAATGAAACCTACAAGAGCAATTTCCGCCAAAACTCATTCTTCATCGGGAACGATACGGTCAGGGAGGCGATCAATAAGGGCATTGCCGATTACACCCCGATCTTTCTATCGCAGGTTCCTCGGTTGTTTCATCGCAAGCTGGTTCCCATCGATGTGGCCCTGATCCAGACCTCCCCTCCGGATCACCATGGCTATATGAGTCTGGGGGTCAGCGTTGACATCACGAAAGCAGCCACAGAAAATGCGACGTTGGTGATTGCTCAGGTCAACGCCTACA
>Ga0335084_10005219_pt1 | contig 12822 bp, 6 predicted proteins | sample Lox_Sample_44_FD_206721 | JGI IMG/M metagenome (GOLD analysis project Ga0335084, IMG submission 206721) | Soil microbial communities from Loxahatchee National Wildlife Refuge, Florida, United States - Lox_Sample_4.4 | ecosystem: Environmental > Terrestrial > Soil > Wetlands | place: USA: Florida... | reverse complement strand
ATTTTCCTGCTACGGCCAGCGCCGGCGTGAACTGGACGCCGTAGTCCTTGCCCACGGTCGCCGCGCGCTGCAGCTTGGCGTCGACGCCGAATGAGTCGTACACCTCGTTGAACTTGACCGGGTCGATGCCCACACTCTTGGCCCATTCCTTCACGGCCTGATCGGTGAACAGGTCCGTCTTCTCCTTGTGAATGGCGTCGTAGACCTTAGCGTGGTACTTGTCCACCAGGCCCATCGTCTCCAGCGTGAAATACAGCTTGGCCGGCGCTCTCCACGCTTCGCGGAAGATCATCGGCATCATGCGGTACTCCACGTCCTTCGGCTTGCGTTTGATCCAGGCTTCAAGGTCCGGCTCGAACTCGGCGCAGTGGGGACAGGCGTAGGAAAAAAACTCGATCACCTCGATCTTGCCGCCCGACGCCGGCTGCTGTGCCGGCACGATCAGCTTGTACTCTCTGCCTTCGACCATCTCTTGCCCCAGGCAGGCAGGCAGTAAGGCGCCGCCGAGGAGCAGGGCGGCAAGAAGCTGTAGCGGGTACAAGCGGTTCATCTGCTCTCCAGTCACGTTTCAGCGTTTCGCGAGCGGCTCGTTCACTTTGATCACAGCGTTGTCGATCTTGTTCTGCTTGAGCGCAGCGCGCGCCTTGTCCACGTCGTCAGCGTTGCTGTAGGGTCCCATGCGCACGCGATGCCAGACGCTCTTGTCGGGCAGGGTCGCGCTCTGGATCTGCGCCTCCAGGCCAGCCAGGGCCAGGCGCGCTTTGAGGTTGTCCGCATCGGCGGCGTTCTGAAACGCGCCGGCCTGCAGGTAGTACACCACACGCGAGGTACCGCTCGAGGGAGGGGTGCGGCTCACGTCCTTGTCGGGCACGACCTCTTCCTTGCCAGGAAGGATCGTGTAGAAGTCGAGACGCGTCTTGGGCTCCGCTCCCTTTGCGCCTTGCGCTGCGCCCGCCTGAGAGGGCCCCTTGGGGGATTCGGCTGGTTCGTACTTCGGAACCGTCTTGCCGCCCTGCGATGCCTTGTCCGCGTCGGCCGGTTTGTCTCGGCCGACAAACGGGGTCGGCGCTCTGTTCAGGTACAAGGCCACCCCCAATGCCAGGACCAGCCCCACCAGTACGCCGATGAACACCCCCGTCATCATCGGGTGGCCGGTCGGGCCTTGCGAGCGCTTCCGATCGCCTTGGTAGTCTCGGCTCATCCTTTATTCGAGGGAGGCAGATCCAGGTTCCGGGGCCGTGCTCACATTTTGGTCGGCGCACTGACGCCAAGGATTCCGAGCCCGCTCGCCAGCACCTGACGCACCGCCACGATAAGCGACAGGCGCGCCAGCCTCATGCGCTCGTCGTCCACCAGGAAATGGGTGGAATTGTAGTAGCTGTGAAAGGCGGCAGCCAGATCTTTCAGGTAGAACGCCACCAGGTGCGGCGCCAGATCTCGCGCCCCATCCTCGATGACGGCAGGGTACTCCATGAGCAGGCGCAGGATCTGCATTTCCTGCTCGGATGCGAGCGCCCCGAGGTCAGTGCCGCGCAGCCCGGCCGCGTCCCCGCCCCACTGTTCCAGCACGCTGCAGATGCGGGCATGCGCATACTGGACGTAGTACACCGGGTTGTCGCTGCTCTGCGACTTGGCCAAGTCGAGGTCGAAGTCCAGGTGCTGGTCGCTCTTGCGCAGCACGTAGAAGAAGCGCGCGGCGTCGTTGCCCACTTCGCCGCGCAGCTCGCGCAGGGTGACAAACTCGCCAGCGCGCGTGGACATCGAGACCTTCTTGCCCTCTCGGTAGAGCACAGCGAATTGCACCAACGCGATAGTCAGCAGCTCCGGGTTGATCCCGAGCGCCTGCAGCGCGGCCTTCACGCGCGGCGCGTAGCCGTGGTGGTCGGCACCCCACACGTCGATCACCAAGTCGAAGCCGCGCTCGAACTTGTTCAGGTGATGAGCGATGTCGGGAGCGAAGTAAGTGTACTCGCCGTTTTCTCTCTGCACCACGCGGTCTTTCTCGTCGCCATACGCCGAGCTGCGGAACCACGTAGCGCCATCCTGCACGTACAGGTGCCCGGCCTGCCGCAATTTCGCGAGCGCGCGTTCCACCAGCCCGCTCTCGTACAGCGACCTTTCCGAAAACCAATGGTCGAAGGTGACGCCGAATTCGAGCAGGTCGTTGCGGCAATCGCCCAGCTGCTCGGTGAGCACGAAGTCGTGGATGTAGGCGTAGTCCTCGCCCAGTAGCTTCTTGGCGTTGGCGATCAGGCCATCGAGGTGCGCTTCCGCGTCGATGTCAGCCGGCGCAACGCTCTCCCACAGAGTGTCGGGCGCGTGCACATAACGGCGTCCGTGCGCTTGCACGATGGACTGCGCCATCTTGCGTACATACTCGCCCTGGTAGCCGTTGGGCGGGAACGAAATGCCGAGCCCGTTGAGCTCCAGGTAGCGCAGCCAAGTGGACAGCGCCAGCGTGTCCATCTGACGGCCCGCGTCGTTGACGTAGTATTCGCGCTCGACGGCAAATCCCGCCGCCTCCAGGATGTTGGCCAGACTCGCGCCGAACGCTGCGCCCCGGCCGTGCCCGACGTGCAGCGGCCCGGTCGGGTTGGCGGACACGAACTCCACCTGCACTTTACGGCCCCGGCCGAAGTCGATCCGGCCATAGCGCTGGCCGCGAGCCAAGATGTCCGCCACTACGCCCTGCTTTGCCGCAGGGGTCAGGAACAGATTGATGAAGCCTGCCCCCGCAACCTCCGCCTTCGCCAGCCAAGGTGAAGGCGGCAACGCGTGCACCAGCGCCTGCGCGATGTCGCGCGGGTTGCGCTTGAGCGGCTTGGCCAGTTGCAGCGCCAGATTGGAGGCGTAGTCCCCATGCCCGGCTTGCTTGGGCCGCTCCAGCGCTATCGCGGCACCGCCTTGCTCCGGGATTGCCGCCTCGACAGCCTCCGCGAGCAGTTGCGCCAAATGGCTTCTGGGATCGAGGGGAGGTGAGGTCATGGCCAGGGGTCCGCTGAGGAGCGCGAATTATAGCGGCTCAGCCTCAGCGTGAGCCGAGTGAGCGCCCGCCAGCTCCTCCAGCGGGGCGCACACACGTTACGGCGCATGATCGGGCGACCATTTCGCAGTATGGCTTGCATCGCAGAGCTACAAGTCCAACGGATCCACGTCGAGAGTCCAGCGGACGCGACGAGCCTCGCTACCAGGCAGCTGCGACGTCCAGGCAGCCAGGAAGCGTTGCAGTTCCTCGCGCGATGTGCTCTGCACCAGCAGGTGCCCGCGCTCGCGGCCCGCGACCCGCGCAACGGGTGACGGCACGGGGTCATAGACTTCTACGCGAAAGCCGAGCCCCGCTCCGGCATGCGCCGCGCGCCCGAGGAAGCGCTCCACCGCCTCTCGCTGGGGCGCCTCGGCGCGCAACAGGACTTGGTGCGCGTAGGGCGGGAAGCCCGCCTCCCGCCGCTCGTTCAAGGCGAGCTGGGCAAAAGCAGCATAGTCCTGGCGCTGCACGGCCCGGTACAGAGGATGGTCCGGGAACTGCGTCTGGATCAGGACCTCGCCTGCCGCGTCACGCCGTCCAGCGCGACCCGCGACCTGAGTGAGCTGAGCAAACAGCTTCTCCGCCGCGCGAAAGTCCGTGCTGTACAGCGCGCTGTCCGCGTTGATGACGCCGACCAGCGTCAAGCGCGGGAAATCGTGGCCCTTCGCCAGCATCTGTGTGCCGACGAGAATGTCGATCTCATGGTCCTGCACGCGCTGCCGCATCTGCTCGAACGCCCGCCGACGGCGCGTGGTATCCCGGTCGATCCGCAAGATGCGCGCCGCTGGAAACAGCTGTCCCAGAGCTTGCTCGATGCGCTGAGTGCCGTGGCCCGCCGGGGTGAGATCCAAGTTGCCGCAGCTCGGGCAAGCTCGGCTGATCGCTTCCTCGTGTCCGCAGTAATGGCAGCGCAGGCGCGCGGCATCCAGATGGAGCACCAGACGCGCTGAGCAGCGCGGACATGGCGCACTCCAGCCGCAGGCGAAGCACAGCAACGCCGGGGCGTAGCCGCGGCGGTTGATGAACACGAGGCTTTGCTCGCTAGCCGCCAGGCCTTTCGCCAAGGCGTTGATCAACGCCGGGGACAAACCTTCACGCAAACGCTGGCCGTGCGTGTCCACGCACAAGATCGAGGGGAGTTGGGAGCTCGCCCGTTCAGACAATTGCGTCAACCGATAGCGCCCCGTCAAGGCCCTGGCATAACTTTCCAGGGACGGCGTGGCGGACCCCAGCACTACCGGTATCTGGCGCTGCTTCGCTCGCAGCACCGCCAGGTCGCGTGCCGAGTAGCGCAGGCCCTCCTGCTGCTTGAGCGAGGCGTCGTGCTCCTCGTCCACGACGATTAAGGCGAGCCGCGGCAACGGCGTGAACACGGCCAGCCGGGTGCCGATCAATACGCTCGCCCGCCCAGACTCCGCTGCGCGCCAGCGGCGCAGGCGTTCCGCCTCCGGGACGCCGCTGTGCAGTCCTGCAAGCGAAGCTCCGGGAAATCTCGCGGCAAGCCGGGCCTCCAGCTGGGGGGTGAGGTTGATCTCCGGCACCAGGACAAGGACCTGTCCACCGCGCGCCAATGCGCGCTCGATCAACCGGAGATACACCTCGGTCTTGCCGCTGCCGGTCACTCCCAGCAATAGCCAGGCTGTGAAGCCGCCCAGCGTCGCGCCAATCGCCTCGAGCGCATCCGCCTGGTCGGCATTGAGCGCAGGACCAGGCACGGCGGCACGTGCGGCGCTCTGCTCGGCGTCCGGCGCAACACCCTCGTCAGCCGCAACCCAGCGCTCCGCCATCAAATCTCGCAAGGCGCGTGGCGCAGTTGAAGCGAGTGAGCGCACCAGCGCGGGCGCGCACGGACCATGAGCGCGCAGGTACTCCAGCACGCGGCGCCTCGCCACAGCACGCGTGGAAAGGGTAGACCAATCGGCTGCGAGCGCAGCAGCAGTCAGTCCAACGCGCGTCCAAGCATCCCGCGACGCTTGCGCACGGCGCAGCGCCTGGGGTAACGCCCCCATCACGACCTGTCCGATGGGATAGTGGTAATAGCGGCTGGCGAAGCGCATGAGCTGGAGCACGTCGGGCGCAAGCCGGGGTTCGTCCGTGAAGACGTGAGCCACCCGCTTGATGCGATGCGGCGGCACCTCGGGCTCACCGCCCACCTCGAGAACAATACCTGCGCGCTGGCCGCGTCCGAACGGAACCAGGACGCGCGCGCCGATCAGCTCACGCCCGCTCTGCTCCAAGCGATAGTCGAACAGCGTAGGCAGGGGAACGTCGAGCGCAACCCTGACCAGATGCATCGCCTCGGCCGACGCGACGCGTTTCACCCCTGGTGGTACGGCCGGCTCAGCTCATGGACCGCGTCCACCAGCGCGGCAACGCTCTCCGGCGGCGTCTGCGGCGAAACGCCGTGACCCAGGTTGAACACGTGCCCATCGCCGGAGCCATACGCAGCGAGAACGCTGGCCGCCTCGCTGCGCACCACTTGGGTTGACGCGAACAGTGCGGCCGGGTCGAGGTTACCCTGCAGGGCAACCCTGGTGCCCACACGGCCGCGCGCGGCTTCGAGGTCCACTGTCCAGTCCACTCCGACGCAGTCTGCTCCGGTGTCGGCCAGCCCTTCCAGCCACAGCCCGCCGCCCTTGGTGAACACGGTGCGCGGAACGATCTGACCGTCGTAACTCCGGCGCACCTGCTCCAGCACTGCGCGCAGGTACCGCAGCGAAAATTCATGGAACGCCGCATGGGACAGCACACCGCCCCAGGTGTCGAACAGCATCACGGCCTGGACTCCGTTCTCGATCTGGGCATTGAGATACGCCGCCACGGCTTGCGCGTTCACCGCGAGGATCCGGTGCAGGAGATCAGGCCGGCTGTACAGCATGCGCTTGGTCGCGATGAAGTCCTGACTGCCGCGGCCCTCGATCATGTAGCAGGCCAGCGTGAACGGACTGCCGGAGAATCCGATCAACGGCACCTCGTCGTTGAGCGCGCGACGGATCTGTGCACACGCGTCCAGTACGTAGCGCAGGTGGTCGTAAGGGTCGGCTACCGTGAGATCGCGCACCTCCCACTCGTCGCGCAGCGGGCGTTCGAAACGCGGGCCTTCCCCCTCTACGAAGTACAACCCCAGCCCCATCGCGTCGGGAACGGTGAGGATGTCGGAGAACAGGATCGCCGCATCCAGCGGAAAACGCGCTAAGGGCTGGAGCGTGACCTCGGTGGCGAGATCCGGATTGCGGCACAGGGCGAGGAAATCACCCGCGCGCGCCCGCGTCTGGTTGTACTCGGGCAAATAGCGCCCAGCCTGACGCATGATCCAGATCGGTGTGTAAGGCGTCGGCTCACGCAGCAGCGCGCGCAGCAGGGTGTCGTTCTTGGGGCGAGTCATGCGGGTGAGGCCTCAGTCATGAGGCACGCGCTCGTTGCCAGTTCCGCGCGGCGCAAGGAGCGCATCTCAGTTTGGCGCCTGCTCGCGGTGATGGCGGCGTTGACTGCCCACCGCTGGACGCTAACGCGGTAGCTCAGAGGACCCCATCAGGAACTCATCGACCGCGCGCGCGCACTGACGCCCTTCGCGGATCGCCCATACCACCAGCGACTGGCCACGCCGCATGTCTCCGGCCGCGAATACTTTCGGCTGCGAGGTCCGATAGCAACCGGGGCCGTCGGTGGTGGCCTTGGCGTTGCTACGCGCGTCGTAGTCTATGCCCAGCTCGTCCAGCAGCCCCGCATGCACAGGGCTCAAGAACCCCATGGCCAGCAGCACGAGATCGGCAGGCATTTCGAACTCCGAGCCAGCCACCTCCTGCATCTTCATCTGGCCGCTGAGCGGATCCTTTTTCCACTCGATGCGGCATGCCACCAGCGCCTTCACCTGACCGTTCTCACCTTTGAACAGCTTGGTGCTCACAGCCCAATCGCGATGGGCTCCTTCCTCGTGCGACGACGAGGTCCGCAGCTTCGCGGGCCAATAGGGCCAGACCGGATTGTTCTTGATGTCCGGCGGCTGCGGCAGCAGCTCGAACTGGCTGATCGACTTGGCCCCATGCCGGTTGGAGGTCCCCACGCAGTCCGAGCCGGTGTCGCCTCCGCCGATCACCACGACGTGCTTGGCGGTGGCGAATAGGTCGGGAATGCCTTCGTCACCCGCCACACGCCGGTTTTGTAACGGCAAGAACTCCATGGCGAAATGGATCCCGTTCAGGTCACGCCCGGGGATCGGCAGATCGCGCGGATGCTCGGAACCCCCCGACACGACTAGCGCGTCGTACTCGCTCAGGAGCTGCTGGGCGGGGATGGAGCGCGCGGCGAGATTGTTGACGCCGACCGGTAGAGGCTCGAGGGTTCCTACGCAAACGCCGGGGCGAAATTCGACGCCCTCATGCCGCATCTGCTCGACACGCCGGTCGATCAGCCACTTCTCCATCTTGAAGTCGGGAATGCCATAGCGCAGCAGCCCACCGATGCGATCGTTCTTCTCGAACACCACGACGTGGTGCCCGGCGCGTGCCAGCTGTTGAGCGCAGGCCAGTCCCGCCGGCCCGGAGCCAACCACCGCGATGCGCTTGCCGGTCTTGCGCTCGGGCGGTTGCGGCACGATCCAGCCCATCTCCCAGCCCTTGTCGACGATGGCGTGCTCGATGGACTTGATCCCGACCGGGTCGTTGTTGATGTTGAGCGTGCAGGCTTCCTCGCACGGCGCCGGGCAGACGCGGCCGGTGAACTCGGGGAAGTTATTGGTCGAGTGCAGTGTCTCCAGCGCCTGTTGCCAGTTCTGCTTGAAGACCAGGTCGTTCCAATCCGGGATGATGTTGTTGATCGGGCAGCCGGTCATGCAGAACGGGATGCCGCAATCCATGCAGCGCGCGCCCTGGATTTTCGCTTCGTCATCGCTCAAATGATGGACGAACTCGCGCCAGTGCTTGACGCGCTCGTCCCTCGGCTCGCTGGCTTCTGCGAGCCGTTGGTACTCCAGGAATCCGGTTACTTTTCCCATCGTTGCGACAGTCGTCCTTACGCTGCCAGCTTCCGACCCTTGGCAGCCAGCTCGCTCAGCGCGCGCTTGTACTCGTTCGGGAAGACCTTGACGAACTTGGCGCGATAGTCGGCCCAATCGTCCAGGATCAGGCGTGCGCGCTGGCTGCCCGTGTAGTGCGCGTGCTTCTCGATCAGCTGCCGCAGGATCGCTTCGTCCGACCGCCCCATGTGCCAGAGTTCGCGAGCGACCTTGGCATCCTGCTCGGCCTCGGCGTAGACGGGCAGCAGCTCAACCATCGCTGTGTTGCACTTCTTGGCAAACTGTCCGTCGACGTCCAGCACATAGGCAATCCCACCCGACATCCCCGCCGCGAAGTTGCGGCCGGTCTGGCCCAGGACAGCCACAGTGCCGCCGGTCATGTACTCGCAACCGTGATCGCCCACGCCCTCGACCACAGCCTGGGCGCCAGAGTTGCGTACCGCGAAGCGCTCACCCGCCACACCGCGGAAGTAAGCCTCACCGCAAATCGCTCCGTAGAGCACGACATTGCCGGTGATGATGTTCTCGGTGGGCTCGCCGCGGAACTTCGGGCTCGGCTGCACGGAGATGCGACCGCCTGACAGTCCCTTGGCGCAGTAATCGTTGGTTTCGCCGACCAGGTCCAGCGTGATACCTCTAGCCAGGAACGCGCCGAAGCTTTGCCCCGCCGAACCGGCGAGGCGGATATGGATGGTGTCGTCCGGCAGCCCATCGTGGCCATAGCGCTTGGCGATCTCGCTGGATAGCATCGTGCCCACGGTCCGGTTAATGTTGCGGATCGGTATGTCGATCGAAACCTTCTGTTTGCGCTCGATGGCGGGCAACGCTAGCTCGATCAGCCGATGGTCCAGTGCTTTCTCCAGACCGTGATCCTGCTTCTCACAGTTGTAGCGCGCGACCTCCGGTCCCGCTTTCGGTTGATAGAAGATACGGGTGTAGTCCAGGCCCTTCGCCTTCCAGTGCTCGATGCCCTTCTTCATGTCGAGCAGATTGGAGCGGCCGATGAGCTCGTTGAGCTTGCGCACACCAAGCTTGGCCATCAGCTCGCGCGCCTCCTCGGCGACGAAGAAGAAGTAGTTGATCACGTGCTCGGGTTGGCCGCGGAATCTCTTGCGCAACACGGGATCCTGTGTCGCCACCCCAACCGGGCAAGTGTTGAGGTGGCACTTGCGCATCATGATGCAACCGCTCACCACCAGCGGAGCGGTGGCGAAGCCGAACTCGTCCGCTCCAAGCATGGCGCCGATCACGACGTCGCGCCCGGTCTTCATCTGACCGTCCACTTGGACGGCGATACGCCCGCGCAACCGGTTCAACACCAGAGTCTGCTGCGTCTCGGCCAGCCCCAGCTCCCAGGGCGTGCCGGCATGCTTGATCGATGACCACGGGCTCGCACCCGTGCCACCGTCGTGGCCAGCGATGGTCACGTGGTCGGACTTGGCCTTCGACACACCGGCAGCGACCGTGCCCACGCCCACCTCTGAGACCAGCTTCACGCTGATCGAGGCCTGCGGGTTGGCATTCTTGAGGTCGTGGATGAGCTGCGCAATGTCCTCGATCGAGTAGATGTCGTGGTGCGGTGGCGGGGAGATCAGCTCTACCCCTGGTGTGGAATAGCGCAGCTCGGCGATGTATTCGGACACCTTGCGTCCTGGCAGTTGGCCGCCCTCTCCGGGCTTGGCGCCCTGGGCGATCTTGATCTGGAGCTGTTCGGCGGAAGCGAGGTACTCGGCAGTCACGCCGAACCGGCCCGAGGCCACTTGCTTGATCTTGGACTTGAGCGAGTCGCCTTCCTTGAGCGCGATATCGCGTTCGACACGATCGCGCCCCAGGCGCGAAGCCAGCGTTTCGCCGGCTTTCACGGGCGCGAAGCGGCGGCGGTCCTCGCCGCCCTCACCGGTATTGGACTTGCCGCCGATGCGGTTCATGGCAATGGCGAGGTTGGTATGCGCTTCGGTCGAGATGGAGCCCAGCGACATGGCGCCGGTGGCAAAGCGCTTGACGATCTCCTTCGCCGCCTCGACCTCCTCGATAGGCACGGGCGTGCATTGATCAAACTTGAACTCGAACAGCCCGCGCAGCGTCATGTGGCGCTGGGACTGGTCGTTGATGATCTGCGCGTACTCTTTATACGTCGCGTAGCTGTTGTTGCGGGTGGAGTGCTGCAGCTTGGCGATGGCGTCGGGCGTCCACATGTGCTCCTCGCCGCGCACGCGGAACGCATATTCGCCGCCCGCGTCAAGGGCGCCCTCCAAAACCGGATCGTCGCTGTACGCGGCCTGGTGGATGCGCAACGCTTCCTCCGCCAGCTCGAATACACCGATCCCTTCCACGTTCGACGTGGTGCCGGCGAAGTACTTGTCGACCAGCGCCCGGGATAAACCCACCGCCTCGAAGATCTGCGAGCCGGTGTAGGACATGTACGTGGAGATGCCCACCTTCGACATGACTTTGCGCAGGCCCTTGCCGATCGCCTTGATGAAGTGCTTGCACGCCTTCTTATAGTCGAGCTCGCCCAGCTGCCCGCTGCGGGCCATCTCTATGACGGTCTCGAAAGCGAGGTAGGGATGGACAGCCTCCGCGCCGTAACCGCCAAGCAGGGCGAAGTGGTGCACCTCCCGCGCCGAACCGGTCTCCACCACCAGGCCAGTGCTGGTGCGAAGCCCCTTGTTCACCAAATGGTGGTGGATGGCGGATTGAGCCAGCAGCGCCGGGATCGCAACATGGGTGCGATCCATCCTGCGGTCCGAGATGATCAGGATCGTGTAACCGCTGCGCACCGCGTCCTCCGCCTGGGCGCAAAGGTTGGCGAGCCTAGCCTCGATAGCCTGCTTGCCCCAGGCCAGGGGATAAGTGATGTCCAGCTCGCAGGACCTGAACTTGCCCTTGGTGTAGTACTCGATGTGACGGATGGTCTCCATCTGCTCGAAATCGAGCACCGGCTGGCTCACTTCCAGACGCAACGGCGGGTTCACTTCGTCGATGCCGAGCAGGTTGGGCTTGGGCCCGATGAAGCTCACAACGCTGGTCACCAGCTCCTCGCGGATCGGATCGATGGCCGGATTGGTGACCTGCGCAAACAGCTGCTTGAAGTAGTGGTATAGCGTCTTGTTCTTATGCGACAGCACGGCCAGCGGCGAGTCGTTGCCCATCGAACCCACCGGCTCTTCGCCGTTGATTGCCACCGGCGTCAGAATGAACTTGATATCCTCCTGGGTGTAGCCGAACGCCTGCTGCCGATCGAGCAGGGCCTCGCCGGATTTCCCGCGCCGCTCCTTCGGTTCCGGCAGATCATCGAGCTTGATGCGGATGCGTTCGATCCATTCGCGATAAGGCTTGGCGCTCGCTAGGGTATCCTTCAGCTCCTTGTCGTCGATGATCCGGCCGGCCTCGAGGTCGACCAGGAACATCTTGCCCGGCTGCAGGCGCCACTTCTTGACGATGCGCTCTTCGGGGATCGGCAGCACGCCAGTCTCCGAAGCCATCACCACCAGGTCGTTGTCGGTGACCAGGTAGCGCGCAGGGCGCAGCCCGTTGCGGTCCAGCGTGGCACCGATCTGGCGGCCGTCCGTGAACGCGATGGCGGCGGGACCGTCCCACGGTTCCATGATCGACGCGTGGTACTCATAAAACGCGCGGCGGGTCGGATCCATCAGCGTGTGCGCTTCCCACGCCTCGGGGATGAGCATCATCATGGCGTGCGCGACGGAGTAGCCACCCATCAGCAGCAACTCCAGCGCATTGTCGAACGAGGCTGAGTCCGACTGGCCGTCATAGATGAGTGGCCACACCTTGTCGAGGTCCTTGCCCAGGATCGGACTGGAGATGGCGCCCTGGCGGGCGCGAATCCAGTTCACGTTTCCACGCAACGTGTTGATCTCGCCGTTGTGTGCGATGAGGCGAAACGGGTGCGCGAGATCCCACGTAGGGAATGTGTTGGTGGAGAAACGCTGGTGCACCAACGCCAGGGCTGAGATCACGCGCTTGTCCTGCAGGTCCTTGTAATAGGTCCCGACCTGCGCGGCCAGCAGCATGCCTTTGTAGACGATGGTACGCGCTGACATGGACGGTACGTAGAACTCCTTGCCATGTGCCAGCTTGAGCGCCTGAATGGCGTGCCCGGAAGCCTTCCGGATGATGTAGAGCTTGCGCTCCAAGGCATCGGTGACGGTCACCCCGGCACCGCGGCCGATGAAGACCTGGCGGATGACCGGCTCGATCCTCTTGACCGACTCGCCCAAGCCGGAATTGTCCCGCGGCACGTCCCGCCAGCCGAGCAGCACTTGGCCTTCGTCTTTGATGGCGCGCTCGATCTCGTACTCGCAGGCCAGGCGCGAGGCCGGCTCCTGGGGCAGGAACACCATTCCCACTCCGTACTCCCCGAGCGGCGACAGGGCCAACCCTTGCCGCGCCAATTCTTCTCGGAAGAACTGGTCTGGGATCTGGATCAGGACCCCGGCCCCATCCCCGGCCAGCGGGTCGGCGCCGGTGGCGCCGCGATGGGTGAGGTTCTTCAGGATCTGCAGGCCCTGCTCAATGATGCTGTGGCTCTTCTTGGCCTTGATGTGCGCAATGAAGCCCACGCCACAGGCATCGTGCTCGTGCGCCGGATCGTACAGCCCTTGGGGCTCTGGCAACTGGTTTTGACTCACCTGCCCGCCTCCTCCGCCGCGCTTCGCGCGGCAGACGCTAACTATTCAACCAATCAGACAAATTCGCCCCAGCCGCAACCGGCCCGGGACGGCGCCCGACCGGTGAGCTGGGCGTTGGCGTCTAGGGCATC
>Ga0335084_10005218_pt1 | contig 12823 bp, 14 predicted proteins | sample Lox_Sample_44_FD_206721 | JGI IMG/M metagenome (GOLD analysis project Ga0335084, IMG submission 206721) | Soil microbial communities from Loxahatchee National Wildlife Refuge, Florida, United States - Lox_Sample_4.4 | ecosystem: Environmental > Terrestrial > Soil > Wetlands | place: USA... | reverse complement strand
GAACACGCAGCTACAGTCGAGGCGTGAACCTTCGCAGGAGCCACTCGAACCAGCCACATGTTTCACGCGGAAACCCTCGCTTTTCTGTGCGGAGAACGTTCAAGTGTGTGCAACCGTGCATGACGCATACCAGGACGCAAATCTGCGCCAAAGGAAGGTCGAGCGCGGGTTGGTGCGTCGGGCGGGGTATCGCGGGGTATCGTCGATATTCCAACTGCCACGCGCGGGTTGTCCGGGGACTTCAAGGCAAGGCCACGCGGGACCGGCGCCAAACGACTACGGAAGAACCTCTCGCCAGGTCCCCCGACGGAGACTGAAGGTGCTCTGGGTGCAGACGGGTTGTGCCATCAAGGCTCGATCAAAATGGAGCGTGGGCGCCTTTTGGTTACAGCACGGCTCACCCTCCCACGTGGAGTACGGTCCCGAGATCCTTCTCCCAATGACCGCGCCGTAAATGACGGCGTTGTCCCCGAGGCGCACGCTGGTGTTGGTTCCGTAGAGGCTTCCGAAAAGGCGGAAATTGTCGCCGGTTCTGAAGTCCGAGGGCGGTCCGGTACCGCTGTTCGCTATGAGGCTCAGCTTCTGCCCTGGTTCTGCTCCGATGGTCACATTGTCACCCGCCACGAAAGTGCCGCGCACATAAATCGTCACCGGGCTTCCGCTGGCGGTGACCCGGGCACCGGCTCCCAACGTGACCGCGGCGTAATAATAGTTTCCTGGTGCCAGGGCCAGCGTACCACCGTCTTCCACGTTGGGATCCGCCGACCACACGGCGCTCGGCTCGGGAAGCGGCGCTGGCGCGTCGCTCGCGCGTCCAAGATTGCTCACCGCCGTGGGGGACGACGAGACCGAATCGCCAGCCACGCCACCACGGACGGTGACATTGTTGATGATGGCGACGCTCCCCTTGGCACCCACATTCACGCTGCCGCCGCCGTTTGTGTCCGGTTGGTAGGGTCCCAGCCTCGAATCGTAGCTATCGATCAGAGACCAGGGCGTCAGTGACGGATCAAGCGAGGACAGGATGAGCGGCCCGTTGACGGCGAAGAGCCCCCACTGAAACGGGTAGATAGCCTGATCCGCAGTGGCGCGCAATCGAGTCTGCGCCTGTCCCCCGCGCACCGATACCGAGGCGAGGACGTCCACGTCCTTGGACAGGCAGACTTGCTGCGCAGACGCCGAGACGCTGATGCTCGCCGTTCCGCCAGCCATGGCCACGCCGCTTTCCCCCGGATACGCCGCATTGGCCGCCAGGCGCGCGACACTTTGGTGGAGTCCGGCTTCCGCCAAGAGAAACGCCCGCGCCGAGGCCTTTTGGTTGTCGGCAATCTGCGTCTCGGTGGACGAAATGGTCAGAAACGTGGTACCCGCCAAGAGCAGGACCGCCATGATGAGCATGACGATGACGAGGGCAACCCCCCTTGGGGGCCTAACGGTTTCGCAGGTACACATCGCTCGTGAGCGTGTACGACTCGGGCGCCGGTCGCGCACGCGGCTCCAGCATGCGAAGAAAGATCCTGACTCGCCGAAGCTGACCGGACTCGCCGGGATCCACGAGGTGGATCACCGGGCCGCCCGGGAGGCACGCCCCGCTCACCACGCCGGACGGCGTGAGGATTCTGTTGAATCCGTCGTAGTACGTGAACGTCAGCTGGTTCACGGATTCCGCAAGGGGTTGTGTGCTGGACGAATCGAACACCTTGCCGGCCTGATTCCAGTCGTCCTCCCGGCGGCTGAGCGTAGTGTCAGAAACGCTGTAGGTTACTCGAACGCTCTTGTCGGACCCGGCGTGCTTCCGATAGGTCACAAAGGAGAGGCAACCATCGGCCGCGGCGCGGATCTCGTTGAAGGGTTGGTCCGTGATCTGTCCGAGCGCGTTCTCGGGATCATATCCCGCCATGCGGAGCTCCTGCACCATCCGGTCCAGTCCAACCCGCGCGTTTTGCTGGAGATCGCTCTTGATCTCCCCCCGAGCCAACGTCCCCTGCATGGTCGTGTAGAGCAGATAGACCCCTGTCATGACCAGCGAGAACAGCGCACACGTGACGAGCACCTCAAGCAGCGAAAACCCGCGCGGGCGGCCTCGCCGCCCCGGCTCAACGGATGCGCGCCACATTGCTGACCAGGCTCACCGACTGCGATCCGCTCTCGCCCCAGAATACCGTGACGATCACGCGCCGAAGAGTCGAGGGGCAGGCGACCGGAGCCCCGCTCGCGTCCACGCAATCCACGCTCACCTGTCCATAACCGCCAGGCAATCCCTGACCGGTGTCGTGGGCACCGGTCATGCGGAGGTCGCACGTCCACTTCTTCTTGGCGTAATCCTCAGGCAGCGGACCAGCACCCCCCCCGTCCAGTGGGCATGACACGTCCAGCGTCTGCGTGTCGAAATGGTTGTAGCGCGCCTCAATGTTCTCGAAGGATTCGCTGCGGATAATGTCCGTCATCGCCTGCACCAGCGTGGTCGCCTTCGTGATTTCACCGCCCGCGATCACGGAGCGCAAGGCGGTGGGAAACATCGAGGCGATCCCCAGCGTGGCAAAGGCGGCGATGGAGGTCGCCATCAGGAATTCGACAAGCGTGAAACCCCGTGGCCTCGCTGTGTGCGTCATGGGCACGCGCCCTCGCATACTTTCACCCGTCCGGATGGCGCCACCACGACATTGTAGACGCCCAGAAGATTGGAAAGGGTCACCGTGGCGCCGGCAGCCGTCCCGGTGATGGTGAATTTCGGCGTCGCATTCGCCGCAATCGCTACGTCCTGTGGGAGCCGAGTTGCTACACCATTCTCGTTGACCCAGTTCCCGCTCCCGATTGCCCCGTCTTCGCGTTCCAGACTGTAGCTTCCTGGCGGGACAGAAACCGCACACTCGCCAGTACACAGTTGGAACCGCTTCTTCACGGTCACGGCGCGCTGGCGGGCCAGCCGCAGTTCGCCGGCTACCTGCCAAGCAGCACCGCGCAGCCGGGAACGCAGGACGATGGGATTAATTCCGGGAATGGCGAAGGCGGCCAGAACGCTCAGCAAGACGACGAGCGTGAGCAATTCCACAGCCGTCGCTCCGCGACACCCGCCCGCCCGAAATGGGAGAGGTTTTCGACTGAGCAGCCGCCTGATCATGGGGCGTCACTCCCACCCACGCGAGGGCTCATCGGACACTCAATGCCCATGGCCCGGGAGCGCCTCGGCTCCCTCGGCAACACCGTCCGGCTAGGACTCCCACGGTGGTCATCCGGAGTTCCGTCGGCGATAGACCCTCCACTGTCTCTCACGTCGGCATTCAATCCCGCCATTCGGCACCACGGGCGGGTCAGCCAAGGGATGGCCCTCGCGCAAGATTGCCATGTGCGTATGCCTGCGCCTGGAACGTTGAGGGACAGCGACATACGGTCTGGGATTCTTCCGGTGGTGCGCATGGCAGCATCCTGGCCCCGTGGGAGCGGAGAACGGCGTTGGGAGCCGCAGCCAGGCGATGGGAGTATTAGGCCACTGCCGCCCGTAGACCTCCGACGAATCTGCCAACCCGGGCGATGACCTCGGGAGACCCCAACGACTGCTCGATGGTGGCCACGACGGCCGATCCGACGATCACCGCGTCGGCGAGCTGTGCCACGGCACGTGCCTGTTCGGGGGTACAGATCCCAAACCCAACGGCCAACGGTTTATCGGTCAGCACGCGCACCCGTTGGATGCCTGCCGCCAGGTCGTCGGGCAACCGATCCCGGGGACCGGTCACCCCTCGGAGCGAAACGTAGTAAATATATCCCCTGCTTTTTGCGCTAATCAAGGAAATTCGGCGTGCCGGGCTTGTGGGCGCCACGAGAAGGATCGGGTGCACGTCCGCCTCGCTCAGCGCGATTCGAAGCTCGCCCATTTCTTCGGGCGGACAGTCCGAAACGATGAGGCCATCCACCCCCACATCCCGCGCCGCCGCGGCAAACCGTTGCAGCCCGAACCGGTGAATCGGATTGATGTAGCTCATGAGGACGATGGGTATTTCAGATCGCTTCCGGATCCGCGCCACCGATTCCAAGATCCGGGAAAGGCTCACTCCGCTCGCCAGCGCCCGCTGATACGCCCTCTGGTTCACGACGCCATCGGCCAAAGGATCGGAAAAAGGAACACCCAACTCCAGGATGTCAGCACCGATGCCCGCAAACTCGTAAGCGAGCGCCTCGGTGACATCCAGCGAGGGGTCCCCTGCCGCCAGGAACGGAATGAGCCCCTTGCGGCCTTGCGATTTCAGCCGGGCGAATGCTTGGTCGATCCGGTTCTGTGTCACGCGATACCCCCTGCCCCGAGACCGAGGGCCTTGGCCGCGACTTCCACATCCTTGTCGCCGCGGCCCGAGAGGTTGAGAATGATCACCTGGTCGGTCGAGAACTCGCGGGCGTGCTGCGACAGATACGCCACGGCGTGGGCCGACTCGAGCGCAGGGATGATTCCCTCGCTCTCGCAGAGCAGGCGGAAACCTGCGAGGGCCTCGGCGTCGGTCACCGCCGCATACTCGATGCGGCCCAGATCGTGATGGTACGCATGCTCCGGCCCCACTCCGGAGTAATCCAGACCAGCCGAAACGGAGTGCGTGACCCGGATTTGCCCGTTCGGGTCTTGGAGCACGTAGCTCTTCGTCCCATGGAGGATCCCTACGGTCTTCTCGGCAAAGCGTGCGGCGTGCCGCCCCGAGCCAATGCCCAGGCCACCAGCCTCGACGCCGACCATCCGCACGCCACCGTCTCGCAGGAACCGATGGAACAATCCTATGGAATTACTGCCACCGCCGACACAAGCCACCAGGCAATCGGGCAGGCGCCCTTCCATCTCCAGAACCTGACGGCGAGCCTCCTCCCCGATGACGGCCTGAAAGTCCCGGACCATCCGAGGATAGGGATCCGCGCCCAACACAGAGCCGAGCACGTAGTGTGTGGTGTCGACGTTGGCCACCCAATCACGCATGGCTTCGTTAATGGCGTCCTTGAGGGTGCAGCTGCCGGAATTCACACCCGTCACTGTGGCTCCCAAAAGCCGCATTCGGACCACATTGAGGGCTTGCCGCTGCATATCTTCGGTCCCCATATATACATCGCAGCGGAGACCGAAAAGCGCCGCCACCGTCGCGGTCGCAACGCCGTGCTGGCCCGCGCCCGTCTCGGCGATCACGCGCTGTTTCCCCAGGCGCCGCGCGAGCAACATCTGGCCCACGGTGTTGTTGATCTTGTGGGCCCCCGTGTGGCACAGGTCCTCCCGTTTCAGGTAGATCCGAGGACCCCCGAGACGCTCCGTCAGACGCCGGGCGAAATAGAGGGGCGTGGGTCTGCCCACATAGTGACGTAAAGTGAGGGCCAACTCCTCCTGGAAGTGCGGATCCCGCCGGGCCGCATCGTACCCGGCCGCCAGGGCCTCCAAGGCCGCCATGAGCGTCTCGGGCACGTAACGCCCACCGTATGGACCGAAGCGTCCGAGCGCGTCGGCGGACGAGTGATCGGTGGCTTCAATCGAGGTCGGCTCGATGGACGTTGACAATGAACTCCCTCACTTTCCGGTGATCCTTGCGCCCTGGAGACTGCTCCACACCGCTGCTCACGTCCACACCATAGGGACGCACGACGCGGACGGCCTCCCCAACCGTGTCCGGCCGAAGGCCCCCGGAGAGAATGACCGGTTTCCCTCCTTTGGCTCGGAGGGCCAGATCCCACGCAATCGGTACCCCGGTCCCGCCGGGCCGGCCCTCGACGTAGGCGTCCAAGAGGAAGGCGTGTGCGGGATACGTCTCCATGCCGTCGAGACTCCTGGCGTCCCTGACTCGCAGGGCCCGGATCACCGGCACCGGCATGCCGCAACAGTACGCTTCCGACTCCTGGCCGTGCAACTGCACGGCGTGAAGCCGGAGAGCCCCCACGATCCGGACGACCTCGTCCAGCGGGTGATCCACGAAGACCCCGACGGTGCTCACGAGGGGTGGCACCCGCTCTATGACGCTCGCGGCCGCCTCGGGGGTGACGTAACGGGGTGTACCCGGGACAAAGATCAAACCCAAGGCGTCGGCCCCCGCGTCAACGGCGGCCACCGCATCCTCGGCGGAGGTGATGCCGCAGATCTTGACCCGTGTCATGCCGCTCCCACCAACCGTCGCAAGGCGTCCCCCGCGTCGGCATGGCGCAGGAGGCCCTCGCCCACCAGAATGCCATCCACGCCCGCTGTCGCGAGCCGCTCCACCTGCGCGGGCTGCGAAATCCCGCTCTCGCTCACGAGGACCGTACCCGCCGGCACCGCTGGAAGCAGGCGAAATGTCGTCTCCAGCGAAACCTCGAAGCTTCGGAGGTCGCGGTTGTTGATGCCCACCAATGATGCGCCGCACGCCAAGGCGACGTCCAACTCCGCCTGCGTGTGCACTTCCACCAGGGCTGCCAGACCGAGTTCCCGGCCGAGACCCAAGAGATCCTGAAGCTGCAACGACGACAGCGCCCCCACGATGAGCAGGGCCGCGTCCGCCCCGGCCTCGCGCGCCTCCCACAACTGATAGGAGTCGATATGAAAATCCTTGCGGAGAATAGGCACCGCCACCGCCCGGCGCGCAGCGGCGAGGTGGGCCAGGTCCCCTTGAAAATACGGAACATCCGTGAGGACCGAGAGGGCGTGCGCGCCCGCTGTTGCGTACGCCAGGGCCAAGGCCGCCGGGTCGAAGTCTCGTCGAATGAGTCCGCGCGAAGGCGATGCTCTCTTGATCTCGGCAATCACCCGGATCGTGCCGCGGCGGCGGCCGGGTATGGCGGACTCTCGACGGAGGGCGCCCAAGAAGTCCCGGGTGGGAGCGCGATCCCGGCAGCGGGCTCGAAGCTCGGTCAGGGGAGTCCGCGCTCGACGCGTCGTCACGTCTTCCCGCGTCCGGCGCAGGATGTCATCCAAGATTGTCATACGCGCTCGAAGCCCCTCGGGCGTGACCTGCTCCGGTGTTCTCACCCCTCGCAGAACGCCACCAGCCGGGCGAGCTTGTCTCGGGCGGCACCGCTGTCGATAGCGTGTCCCGCCACGGAAACTCCGGCGGCGATGTCCACAGCCTTGCCGCCGGCGGCGATGGCCGCAGCGGCGTTCAGGACGACGATATCCCGCTTGGGGCTCCGCTCGCCCGCCAGAATGCGCCGGATGATCTCCGCGTTGTCCGTCGCGCTTCCACCCCGTAGATCCGTCAGGCGCGCCCGGGAGAGTCCGAAGTCCTCAGGCTGGACCGTGTAGCAACGGATCTGACCGTCCCGCAGCTCGGCCACCCGGCTCGGACCGGTCGTGGACAGCTCGTCCAACCCATCCTCGCCGTGCACGACGAACGCGCGCGCGGTCCCGAGCTCCTTGAGCACTTCGGCCATCACCTCCGCGAGCGCGCCGTCATACACGCCGATGACCTGCGCGGTGGCGCGGGCGGGATTGGTCAGAGGGCCCAAGATGTTGAATACCGTGCGGATCCGAATCTCGCGGCGGGCGAGCATGACGAACTTCATGGCTTTGTGGAGGAGGGGAGCGTAGCAGAACCCGATCCCGATCTCGTCCACGCAGCGCCCCACACGTTCGGGAGGCAGGTCCAACCGGACCCCCAGCGCTTCCACGACATCCGCGCTGCCGCACAGGCTGCTCACGGAGCGGTTCCCGTGCTTGGCCACCGGAATGCCTGCGCCCGCAACCACGAAGGCGGTCGCCGTGGAGACGTTGAAAGTCCCCGTGGCGTCTCCGCCGGTGCCGCACGTATCCACCAGCATCTCCCGGTCGGTGCCGGACAGCGAGGTTGGCACGCGCGCCCGCGTCCGCACCGGTGACACCTTCTCGCGCATGACCCGGGCGAACCCGATCAATTCCTCCACCGTCTCCCCTTTCATGCGGAGGGCGGTGAGAAACGCGGCGATCTGGGCGTCGGTCGCCTGGCCAGACATGATGGCATCCATCACGGCGAAGGCCTCGTCCCGAGTCAGATCCTTGCCGTCGACGACCTTGCGAATCGTCTCAACGATCATGGGCGCCCCCCTTTCGCACGGGTCCGGCCAAGAAGTTCGCCAGCAGCACCTTGCCGGACTGCGTGAGAATGGACTCGGGATGGAACTGCACGCCTTCGACTGGATGCGACCGGTGCCGCACCCCCATGATCTCCCCCGCGGAGGTCTCGGCCGATACCTCCAGGCACCGCGGGATGGTCTCCCGCTCGATGAGGAGCGAATGGTACCGGGTGGCCTCGAACGGATTGGGTGCGCCGTGGAAGATACCGCGGCCGTCGTGGTGGATGTCCGAGGTCTTTCCGTGCATGAGGCGGCCGGCGCGCACGATCCGGCCGCCGTACGCGGCCCCGATGCATTGATGCCCGAGACATACGCCGAGCAGCGGGACGCTGGCCCCGAAAGCCCGGATCACCTCGCAGCAGATCCCCGCCTCGGCCGGGGAACACGGGCCCGGCGAGAGGACGATCCGCTCGGGCCGCACGGCCCGGATCTCCTCGATGCCGATGCGGTCGTTCCGGTGGACGACCACGTCCGCGCCCAACTCTCGAAGGTATTGCACGAGGTTGTACGTGAACGAGTCGTAGTTGTCGATCATGAGAATCATGTGCCACCCTCGCGGCGCTCAGTCGAGCCCGGTCTCGGCAAGCTGGATGGCGCGTCGCATCCCACGCGCCTTGTTCATCGTCTCCTCGTACTCCCGCTCGGGGTCCGAATCCGCCACGATGCCAGCACCGGCTTGGATCATGGCGAGACCGCCCGAGAAGACGATGGTGCGGATGGTGATGCAGGTGTCGAGGTTCCCCGAGAAACTCATGTAGCCCACGGCCCCCGCGTAGGGGCCGCGGCGGACCGGCTCCAGTTCTTCGATGATCTCCATGGCCCGGACCTTGGGCGCGCCCGTGACCGTTCCCGCGGGAAAACACGCCCGGAGAACGTCGAAGGCCGTCTGCCCCGGTTCGACGAGGCCTCGCACGCGGGAAACGAGGTGCATCACGTGCGAGTAGCGTTCCACCGTCATCAGGTCGGGAACCGTGACCGTCCCGACCTGGGCCACCTTGCCCACGTCGTTCCGCCCTAAGTCCACCAGCATGATATGTTCGGCGCGCTCTTTCGGATCCGCCACCAATTCGGCCGCCAGCCGGCGATCCTCATCCTCTGTCGCTCCTCGTGCGCGCGTGCCCGCGATCGGCCGGAGGTCGATGTGGTCTCCCTCCAATCGGACCAGCATCTCCGGCGAGCTGCCCACGATCTTCAGATCGCCCAAGCGGAGGTAGTACATATACGGGGAGGGGTTCACAACCCGAAGCGCCCGATAGACATCAAAGGGATCCGCGCTCGTCCTGATCGCCAGCCGCTGAGACAGGACGACCTGGATGACGTCGCCCGCCTGAATGTACTCCTTGGCTTTGCGCACCGCCGCGCAGAAATTCTGCCGGCTGAACGTGGAGTCCGGCTCTGCGGCCGCCGTGCGTCCTGTCAGGCCGGGGGGTGCGCCGGCCGGCCGGCGCAAGGCGGCGATGATGGCGTCGATCTTCTGCTGCGACTCCCGGTAGGTCCGTTCGATCTCCTGCGAGCTCTGGTCCCGCACGATGGCGTTCGACACCACCGTGATCCGGTGGGTCACGTTGTCGAAGATCAACAGCGTATCTGTCAAGAGGAAGAGGGCGTCGGGCAGGCCGAGGTCGCCCGTGGCCGTGGTCGGCAGTCGTTCCAGGTGGCGGACAGTATCATAGCCGAGGTACCCCACCAACCCGCCCGTAAAACGCGGGAGTCCGGGGACCGCCACCGCGCGATAGCGCTCCAAAACCTGCTGGAGGGCGGCAAAGGGATCGCGAACACCTTCCAGGACTTCGACCCCGTGCCCCTCCAAGCATTCGATGTGCTCGCCGCGGGCGCACACGACGAGACCCGGGTTGCTCCCGAGAAAACTGTAGCGCCCCCACTGCTCTCCTCCCTCCACGCTCTCCAGGAGAAAGGCGTAGTTCCCGCTGTCGATCTTGCGGAACGCGGAGACAGGCGTCTCCATGTCCGCCAGGATCTGCCGCGCGACCGGAATCAAGTTGCCCTGTCGCGCCAATTCACGAAATTGTTCCAGGCTCGGAGTGTACACGACGAGACCTCTACTATTGAGCTTGCGGGTCCCCGCGAATGCGGCGTGGCGACGCGGCAACATGGAACGGGGACTCACGGTGGAGCACGAGGGTACGATGCGGGAGCAGGACGTACGGGCTGGCGGTCACCAGCGATGAGACGGAATGAGGCCTGGAGAAACGTGCAGGGTGCGAATCATCGAACTCGCCGTGGCGCTCACTTGGCGCTGAGGAATTGATCGACCTTGGCTTTGATGGACGCCTTGGAGTGCGCCCCCACGATCTGGTCCGTACGAACGCCGTCCCGCAAGAGCAGCAAGGTCGGGATGCTTCGGATGCCGAACCGCGCCGCCACCTGTCGGTTTTCATCCACGTTCACTTTGCCCACCGCCAACCGATTCTTATACTCGCCGGCCAACTCCTCGAGGGCTGGCGCAATCATGCGGCACGGCCCGCACCACTCCGCCCAAAAGTCTACCAACAGGTACGGGTGAGTCTTAGCCTGTACATCAAAATCGCCGTCGGTCAACGTCAGGATATCGGGACTCGCCATGCGGCCTCCGAAATGAGGGGAAATCGGGCGAAGTCTAGAGAATTGGCCATACCCTGTCAAGATTTTTGTCTCACGCTGGGCGCCGTATGACGTTGCATACCTGCGACAAGACGAGAGAGTCGGTGTATGCTAAGATCCCAATGCCACGCGCCGCGTGGCGCGAAGCTGGCCCCTGTGTCCAATTCGTCGCTCCGCGGCTCACGCGCCGCGAAAGGAAAGCCACGTGACCGATAAGTCCTCGACGGACGACAACGGGCCTCTCGGCCCCGTGCCCGCCAGCGAGCCGCTCCCTGCGCTCAGCAATCACCTCAACGGCATTCTCCAGAAGATCAAGCTCCTGGAGTTCGGGCTCTACGGATTGCAGCAATACGGTCGCAACGCGCCCCTGGACGTCGAGGATATCGGCCCGTTTTATCGACTCGCCGAGGAGATCGAGAGCGACGTCTTAGCGATACGAGAAGGGCTCAGCAACCCCGCGACGGGCCGCGTCGCCTGAGTGTGGCCAGGGCACAACCCTGAGGGGTTCGAGTGGCTCGATGAACCAACATGGTGGTGAACCGGAGACGGATGTCGAGGCGGCCCTCGACTCTCTGCAGCAGTCCCTGGGTCATCGATTCCGCGATCCGGCCTTGCTCGTTCTGGCACTCAGTACGTTAAGGCAACCCGTCACACCCGAGAATGCTGCAGCCCGGCAACGCCTTGAGTTCATTGGCGACGCCGCCTGGAACTACGCGTTGGCAGTGGCCGCGTATTCTGCGTACCCTCGAGCGGCGCCCGGAGAGCTCACACGTGTGCGCGCGGTGTGTTCCAGTCGGGCCGGTCTTTCCCGTCTCGCCAAGCGGTTGGGCTTACCCATGCCGCGGCTGGCGCCCCTCGGGCCCAGCCTGCGCGTCCGGGCTGAACTCCTGGAAGCCGTTTTCGGGGCGATCGTGGAAGACGGAGGATTTGAAACAATCCGGGCCCTCGCCGTCGCGGCGATCGGCCAAACGAGTGAGGGGTCGCTCCGCTCCATCGTGGATGCCAAGTCGGCGCTTCAGATGGCGGCCCTCGCCCGTCAGGGCAGGCTTCCGCAGTATCGTTTGCTCGAAAAACGGGGGCCCGCCCATCACCCGACCTTCCGAGTGTCCGTCACGGTCCATGGTCCTGAGGGTGAGATCGCCATGGTGGCCGACGGGAGCAGTCGGCGGGCGGCCGAGCAAGAGGCTGCTCGGTTGGCGCTTCGCACGCTGGGAGAACCCGATACATCCCTCCACAACATCTCGTAGTGTTTCCCCGTCCCGCCACAATGGATTGTATTTCCAGCTTGACACTCGATTCCCGTGCATGATAGCGTTTCTCGCATTTGGCTGGGAGTCTCCGCTTTCGGAACGTATCATCCAGAGGTGGATGTTCTGATATGCAACTGACAAAAATATCGCTTTTTGGTTTCAAGTCGTTTGCCGACAAGGTGGAACTCTCGTTCGAGCCGGGCGTGACGTCAGTCGTCGGCCCCAACGGCTGCGGGAAGAGCAACATCTCCGACGCCATCCGATGGGCGCTAGGAGAACAAAGCGCCAAGCTCCTGCGCGGCGACCGCATGGATGACCTCATCTTTGCCGGCAACAGCAAGCGCAAGGCGCTTGGTTTGGCGGAAGTCTCCTTGACGTTCACGCGGAACAATGGGGTGCTCCCCACCGAATATGAAGAGGTGAACGTCACGCGACGGCTCTACCGTTCAGGCGAAAGCGAATACCTGCTGAACAAGGTGCCATGTCGCCTGCGCGATATCACGGACCTCTTCATCGATACCGGGCTCGCCGGCGAGCCGTACGCGCTTATCGAGCAAGGCAGTATCGGCAGCGTGGTGAACGCCCGACCCGCCGAACGACGAGTCCTCATCGAAGAGGCCGCCGGCATCATGAAGTACAAGACCAAGCGCCGGGCGGCGGGGAATAAGCTGGAGTCGACCGAGCAGAACCTCTTGCGTATCCGGGACGTGATCGCCGAAGTCGAGCGCCAGCGGAACTCGCTGAAGCGCCAGGCGAACAAGGCCGAGCGGTACAAGCAGCTCGATATGCGAGCCACCGAGTTGAAGCTGTTCCTCAAGTACCGGGAGCATGCCGCGCTCTGGGAGGAACTGCAAGGACTCCTCCGGCGTCTCGGTCCAGACCAGCAACTCCTGGCGGGGATCCGGGCCGGCATCGCCTCGACCGAAGCCGCT
>Ga0335084_10005217_pt1 | contig 12825 bp, 11 predicted proteins | sample Lox_Sample_44_FD_206721 | JGI IMG/M metagenome (GOLD analysis project Ga0335084, IMG submission 206721) | Soil microbial communities from Loxahatchee National Wildlife Refuge, Florida, United States - Lox_Sample_4.4 | ecosystem: Environmental > Terrestrial > Soil > Wetlands | place: USA... | reverse complement strand
TCCTCCACTCGCGGCTGCGCACTGCGCTGCGCGGCTACCTCACGGACGAGCGCTTCAAGGGCGACATCGTGCTGCTCGAGCCGCGCGAGCAGGACGCCGACTTCTTCGCGATCAACCCGCTCGCGTTCTGGAAGCGCGCGGACGCGATCCGCGAGGGCTTCGAGTCGGTGCGCGTCACGATCGAGCAGAACTTCGAAGCCGTCTCGGACGTGTTCGCGCGCTATGGCCTGCGGATGGATCGCCGCGCGGCGCAGCGGCGCGCGATGCGGCTGCGCGCGAGCCGCGGCTGGCGCGTCAGCGACCGCGAGCCCGAGGGCGAGCCGCCGTCGCCCCAGCTCCGGGTGGTCGGCGGGGGGTGATCCGGCCCGATCCGGGCCGGACCTTGCTCCCCCGGGGAAGGCATGTTAGCTTCCGCGCCACTCGTGTCCGCCGCCACCCCCGCGCCCGACACCCCAAGCCTCCGATGTGCACGCTGATCGTGTTCCATCGTTGCTTCGCCGATGCGGAGCTCCTGATCGCGGCGAACCGGGACGAGTACCTGGATCGCGCGGCGGAGCCCCCGGCGCTGCGCGACTGGCGCGGGCGTCGCGTTCTCGCGCCGCGCGACGAGCGCGCCGGCGGCACCTGGCTCGGCACGAGCGAGACCGGCGTCTTCGCCGCGCTCACCAACCGCCCGACCCAGCGCCCCGACCGCTCGCGCCGCTCGCGCGGCCTGCTGGTCGTCGACGCGCTCGGCGCCGCCAGCGCCGCCGAGGCGGCCGCGCGGCTCTCCGAGCTCCCCGCCGGCGCCTACAACCCGTTCAACCTGTTCGTGTGCGACCGCCGCGACGCCTTCGTGGCGGTCTACGAGGAGAAGCCGAAGCTCGCGCGCCTCGATGCCGGCGTCCACGTGATCGGCAACGGCGATCCCGACGATCGTCGGCTGCCGAAGATCGCGCGCCTGCTCGACGAGGCCGAGGCAATCGCGCGCGGCGCCGTCGACGCCGCCCTTCCTGCGCTCGAGCGCGTCTGTTCGGCGCATCGTGAGACGGGCGCCCCGCTCGAATCCACCTGCATCCATGCCGGCCCGTACGGCACGCGCAGCTCGACGCTGCTGCGCCGCGGCGCGCGGCCCGAGCAGGACGTGCTCCGCTTCGCGAGCGGGCCGCCCTGCAGCCACCCGTATCGAGACTTCACCCCGCTCCTGGCGCAGCTGGGAGCCGCAGAGAGGACGCACGCGTGAGACGGATCGGAAGCAACATTCGCAGGCAGAACGCGGAGGCGAAGCCCAGCCGCGTCATTCGCAACATCATCCGCTACTCGGACGACGAGAAGCCGAGCAACGAGTATCCGAAGCGGATCGTGTCGCCGACCAAGCCGTCGCGCTGCTGCCGCGAAGAGAACCGCGTCGTCGTCGGCTCGGTGCGCGAAGTCGACGGCTTCAAGTTCTGTTACAAGATCTGCGAGGATTGCGGCCACGCGGTCCGGTACTACTACCCGGCGGTCGAGGGCACGCCCGCGGCGGTGAAGGAATACCGCCAGTGGAAGAAGTACCTGGTCCAGTAGCGCGGCTCGCGGCGCGACGCGGAGAAGGCCATGCGGCTCGCCGAAGCCGAGGCCTGGCTCGAGGGCCTGATCGACCTCGAGCGCTCGCCGGACGCGCTGCGCCGCGCGCGTTTGTCGCTCGAGCCCGTCGCGAGCCTGCTCGCGCGGGTCGGCGAGCCGCAGCGTGGCCTCTGCGTCGTGCACGTCGCGGGCTCGAAGGGCAAGGGCTCGACCGCACTGCTGTGCGAGGCGCTGCTGCGCGCGACCGGCGCGTCCACCGGCACCTTCACCTCGCCGCACCTCGAGCGCTGGACGGAGCGCTTCCGCATCGACGGCGCCGAGGTGCCCGGCGACGCGCTCGCGGCTGCGCTCGACGCGCTCCGCCCCCACGTCGAGGCGCTGCGCGGGCGCCCCGAGCCGCCGAGCTTCTTCGACGTCACGACGGCCGCGGCTTTCCAGCTCTTCGCCGAGGCGCGCGTCGACGTCGCGATCATCGAGGTGGGCCTCGGCGGCCGGCTCGACTCGACGAACGTGGTCGCGCCGGCCGTCGCCTGCATCACGAGCATCGAGCTCGAGCACACGGACAAGCTGGGCGACACGCTCGCGCTGATCGCCGCCGAGAAGGCGGGCATTGCGAAGCCCGGCGTGCCGCTGGTGACGGGCGCGCTGCCCGAGGAGGCCGCGAGCGTGGTCGAGACGCGCGCTCGCGAGCTCGGCTGCCCGCTCGCGCGGCTCGGGCGGGAGCTGTCCGCCGAGGTGCTCGAGGAGTCGCTCGGGCGCTCGCGCTTCCGCTTCCGTGACGGCCCCTTCGCGGCCGAGCTCGAGCTGGCGGTGCCGGGCCGGCACCAGGTCGCGAACGCGGCGCTCGCGCTCGCGTGCGTGCGGCGCAGCGGGCGCGTCGCGGACGCCGCCCTGGCCGAGGCCGCGGCGCGCGCCTTCGCGCATCCCGACCTCCCGGCCCGCGTCGAGATCTGCGCGCGCTCGCCCTGGATCGTGATCGACGGCGCGCACACCGCGGCCTCCGCGCGTGCGCTCGCGGCGACCCTCGCGCGCATCCCGCGCCGCCGCACGCATCTCGTGCTCTCGGTCTCGGCCGGCAAGGACCTCGCGGCCATCTGCGCCGCCCTCGTGCCGGAGGCGGACGTCGTCACCGTGACGCGCGCCGAGGCGGTGCGCTCGCTCGATCCGAAGCTCGTGGCCGACGCCGTGCGCGCGGTCGGCGCCCGCGCCGAGGTGCGCGTCGTCCCGAATCCCCATCTCGCGCTCCGCGCGGCGCGCGAGACGCTCGCTGCCGACGAGCTGCTCTGCGCGTCGGGCTCGTTCTACCTGGCCGGCATCGCGCGGCGCGTGCTCCGCGAGGGCGCGCCCGAAAGTCGAACGCCCGGGCCGGCTCCTCGCGTTTGACGGCGAGGGGAGGGGTAGCCGGCCCGGGCGCAGTGACTGCAGGGGGAAGGAGCAAGCCCCGTGCCAGCACTGAGGGGAAACGCCTACTTGCCACCGCAAGCCCGCGCGGCGGAACGCGAAAGGCCCGGCGTTTGCCTGCGCACGAGAGCCGGCAACGCGGCGCCGGCAGCGCCGCGGAGCGACGCAATTTTCGTCACTGTGAAGCGGGGAGCGGGACCTCGCCGAGGCCGGCGACGAGCGCGCGCAGGTGCGCCGGGCCGGCGCCGCAGCAGCCGCCCACGCACGCTGCGCCCGCCGCGGCCCAGCGCCGCGCGTGCGCCGCGAAGGCGCCTGGCGCCGTATCGCGCGCGGCCGCGCCGAGCGGCGCGCCGGGCGCGCCCAGGTTCGCGTAGACGAGGAACGGCGCCCCCGCGGCGCGCAACACGCCGACGCAGGCCTCGGCCGCGTCGGGCGGCAGGCAGTTGACGCCTGCCGCGAGCGGCGCGAACGGCGCCACCGCGTCGAGCGCCTCCGCGAGCGGCTCGCCGGACAGGAGCCGCGCCTCGTGGCCGCACACGAAGCTCACCAGCAGCTCGGCGCCCGCCTCGCGCGCCGCCCGCGCCGCGGCGACGCCCTCGCGCAGCGTGTTGATCGTCTCGACCAGGATCCCGTCGACGCCCGCGCGGACGAGGTGGCGCGCGTGCAGCGCGTGCTCGCGCAGCAGCGCGCCGTCCGCGGGCACCCGCTCGGGCTGGTAGCAGTCCTCGAGCGGCGCGGCGGAGCCGAGCACGAAGGGCCGCCGCCCGGCCGCGTCGCCGGCCTCGCGCGCGAGCCGCACCGCGAGCTCGCAGAGCGTGGCCGCGCGTCCCTCGAGCCCCGCCGGCGCGAGCGAGCGCGCGTGCGTGCGGAACGTCGCCGCAGTCAGCGCGTCGACGCCCGCGCGCAGATACTCCGCGTGGATCTCGCGCACCACGCCGGGCGCCTCGACCAGCCCCCAGCTCGACCAGAGCGGGAGATCGGAGCGCACGCCGCGCCGCTCGAGCTCGGTGCCGGTGGCGCCGTCGAGCACGAGCGGCCGCGCGCCCGCGAGCGCCCGGCGCAGCGACGGCCGAGGGCTCACGCGCGCGCCGCTATCATCCGCCGCCATGCCTCGTGCTCCCTCTCTCGCCCGCCACGAGCGTGCGGGTCGCGTGGAGCCCGTGCGCCTCGGTCTTCGCTACACGCTCGAGGCCGAGCCGCAGCGTAGCGACGACGGCTCGATCGGCTCGCTCCTCTGGATCGAAGGCCCGCTCGCGCCGGGTGCGCAGGCGCTCGGCCCGTTCTCGGTCGCGCTCTCGCTCGACGCCGCCGACGAGACGGCGAGCCTCGACTGCGTGGTGACGAACCGCGCGGCGGCGCCCGTCCACCTCGAGGCGGTGGTGCTGGGCTTCCGCTGGGTAGGCGCGGGCGCGGCGCTGCGCTTCCTGCGGCACGGCTGGCAATCGTGGTCCTTCAGCGCGGGCCGAGCGCTCGACGAGGCCGGCGAGCCCCCGTTCCCCTCCGGCCCCTGGCTGCGCGGCATGCACCACGGCGTCGGCGCACCGCCGGCGGACCGTGCGGGCTGGCACGAGTCGGACCTCGTTTCGGTCGCCGGCGGCGCGCCTGGCTGCTGCCTCGCCGGCCTGCTCGAGACGGGCGTCGCGACCGGCCTCGTCTACCTGCGCCGCCACGGCGACGACGTGCAGCTCGAGGTCGAGGCGCGGCTCGAGACGCCGCTCGCGCCGGGCGCGCGCCTCGAGCTCGAGCGCGTGCGCGTCGCGCTCGGCGACGAGCCGAACCGGCTGCTCGAGGCGTTCGCCGACGAGCTCGGCGCGCGCGCCGGCGCACGCACGACGAGCCCGTTCCAGGCGGGCTGGTGCAGCTGGTACCAGTTCTTCGGCCGCGTGAGCGAGGCCGATCTGCTGCGCAACCTCGAAGGCCTCGCCAAGGCGCGCGCCGAATTCCCGATCGACCTCGTGCAGCTCGACGACGGCTACCAGCGCGCGGTGGGCGACTGGCTCGAGACGAACGAGCGCTTCCCGCGCGGCCTCGCGCCGCTCGCGAGCGAGATCCGCAACGCGGGCTTCCGCGCCGGCCTCTGGCTCGCGCCGTTCTGCGTCGTGCCCGAGAGCCGCCTGTTCGCGGCGCACCCGGACTGGTGCCTGCGCGGCGCCGACGGCCCGTTCCGCGGGCTCGTTCATCCCGACTGGGCGCGGGAGGGATGGGTGTACGCGCTCGATCCCTCGCGCGAGGAGGTGACGCGGCATCTGCTGCGCGTCGCGGCGGCGCTCGCCGGGATGGGCTTCACGTACCTCAAGCTCGACTTCCTCTACGTCGCCGCGATGCAGGCGCGCGCGCACGATCCGCGCCTCACGCGCGCCGCGCGCCTGCGCCGCGGGCTCGCCGCGATCCGCGAGGGCGCGGGCGACGACGCCTTCCTGCTCGGCTGCGGCTCGCCGCTCGGCGCGGCCGTCGGCATGGTCGACGGCATGCGCATCGGCCCGGACGTGGCGCCGAGCTGGGGCACCGACCCGGCCGTGCGGATCCCGGGGATCGAGCCCACGCAGCCGTCCACCGCCAACGCGATCCGCAACGTGCTCGCGCGCGCGTGGATGCACCGGCGGCTCTGGCTCAACGACCCGGACTGCCTGATGGTGCGCCGCAGCGACACGCAGCTCTCGCCCGCCGAGCTGTCGTCGCTCGCGGGCGCGGTCGCGGCGAGCGGCGGGATGGTGGTGTTCTCCGACGACGTCGGGAGGCTCGGCGCCGAGGAGAAACAACTGCTGCGCGACACGCTCGCGCTCGCGCGCGAGATCGACGACGGCGCCGCGCAGGGCACCGCGCGCTCTCTCGACCTGCTCGCCGCGCCCGCGCCGAGCGGTCTCGTCGGGCGCAGCGAAGGTGCTGCGCTCGCGTACCTGATCAACTGGGACGACGCGCCGCGCGAGCTCGCCGCCACGCTGCGCGACGCGCTGCCCACCGTCGGCCCGCTGCCGCCGCGCCCCGCGCTCGGCGGCGCCGCCTTCGAGGCCGACGCCGAGGGCGTGGTGCGCGCGTCGCTCGCGCCGCACGGCAGCCTCCTGCTCCGCGTCCACTCCCGCATCGATCTCGCCGTGTTCTGCGACTTCGACGGCACGTTCGCGGTGCAGGACGTCGGCTCGACGCTCGCGAAGCGGCACGCCGGCGACCGCCGCCCCGCGCTCTGGGCGCGGCTCACGCGCGGCGAGCTGAACGCCTGGCAGTACAACATGGAGCTGCTCGACGGCCTGCGGCTCCCCGAGGCGGAGCTCGACGCGTTCCTCCGCACCGTCGAGCTCGACCCCGGCGCGCCCGCGCTCGTGCGCTGGTGCGAGGAGCGCAGCGTGCCGTTCCGCATCCTCTCGGACGGCTTCGACCGTAACCTCGACCGCATCCAGCAGCTGACGGGCGTGCGCTTCGCGTACGACGCGAACCGGCTCTGGTACGAGGACGGCGCTTGGCGGATCGCGGCGAGCGCGCCCGACCCGACGTGCACGTGCGGCACGGGCCTCTGCAAGCGCGCCCGCATCGCGGCATTTCGCTCGCTCCACCCCGGCGCCTGCATCGTGCACGTCGGCAACGGGCGGGTCTCGGACCTGTGCGGCGCCCTCGCGGCGGACGTGGTGTTCGCGAAGGACACGCTCGCGGATGCGCTCGCGGCGGATGGCGTCGCCTTCGAGCGCTTCCAGACGCTCAACGACGTGGTGGACGGCCTCGAACGCCTCTCGACGAAGCTGCGCGGCTAGCGCTCGGCCACGTCGCGGCTGCCGGCCTCCTCGCGGCTCCACTCGTCGCTCGGCATCACGATCCACAGCACCAGGTAGATCAGCGGCCCCGCGACGCCGAGCGAGAACAGCGTCATCAGCACGAAGGCGAGGCGGATCACGGTAGCCGGCACGCCGAACTGCTGCGCGAGGCCGCCGCACACGCCCGCGACCATGCGGTCGCGCGAGGAGCGGTACCAGTCGCCCGGCGCGTAGCGCGTCGAGAGCAACGAGCCGCAGTGCTTGCACTTGATCGCCGCCGCACGGACCTCCTCCGCGCAATAGGGGCAGATCCGCGTGTCGTTCATGTGCTCGCACCTCGCATCCGGAGCAGCGCCCGGTGATGGGCCAGCAGGGGCAGGCTGGCGGTCGTGAGCCCGAGCGCGGACAGGCCGGCCAGGAGCTGCGCCCCGACGAGGACCACCGCCAGCTCGGCGGGCAGCCAGGCCTCGAGCCAGCTCGCGCCGAGCCGGAACACGAGCGCCGCCCAGGCGAGCCCGAGCGCGAGCACGGGCAGCGCGACGGCGAGCAGGCGCGCGAGCTCGCGGCGGAAGCCGACCGGCAGCTGCGCGCGCACCGCGGGCACGCCCGGGAGCAGCGCCGGCGGGCGCGCGAGCTCGGCCAGCGCGAGCCGCAGCGTCCGCTCGACGAGCGCGGGCGGCGGTGCCGGGGCCGGCGCATCGAGCAGCGGCGCGAGCACCGCGAGGTCGAGGGCGAGCGCGGCCTCGTCGCGCTGCGGCTCAGGCATCTCGCTCGTCCTCCACCAGCTCGCGCGCCGCGCGCACTGCGGCGTGCAGGCGGCTCTTCACGGTGCCACGCGGGATGTCGAGGATCTCCGCGATCTCGGCCTCGCTCCGGTCCTCGTAGTAGCGGAGCACGAGCGCCTCGCGGAGTCGGTCGGGCAGGGCGTCGAGCCGGCGCCGCAGCTCGGTGTCGGGCGGCAGCGGCGGCGGGGGCGCCGCGCTCTCGCCCAGCGTGACGGTCTCGTCGCGGAGCGCGTCGAGCGCCCGGCGCCGCGCGTCGAGCCGCCGCCAGCGATCGCGGCACAGGTTGTTGGCGATCTGGAACAGCCAGGTCGAGAAGCGGCGGCTCTTGTCGAAGCGGTCGCGCGCGCGTGTGACGCGGATCCAGCTCTCCTGGAACAGGTCGTCGGCGCCGTCGCCGGCCCGCCGCCACAGGAAGGCGTAGAGCGGACCGCGCCAGCGGTCGATCAGGGCCGCGAGCGCCTGCGGGTCTCCCGCCTGGACGCGCACCATCAGGTCCTCGTCCGAGCCCACGGGGCGCGACGGTATCGCACGGCCTTCGTCGATCCGCGCCCCCGAACGCGAGTACTACGGAGGACGGCGCGGGCGGGTTCATGCGGCGAAGCGGAGCGGCTCGGCTACAACATGCGCCTTCCGCGGCGGAGCCGGAGGACAGCGTGGGCGCACCGCAGGTGCTGGTGGTGGGCGGCGGTCTCGCGGGCGTCTCGGCGGCCGCGGCGCTGCGCGCGCTCGGCTGCGCGGTGACGCTGCTCGAGCGCGAGCCGCGCGCGGGCGGGCGCGCCGCGGGGCGCGAGCGCGACGGCTTCCGCCTCGACGCCGCGCCCTTCCTCGTGAGCGCGCGCGAGCGGCGCCTGCTCGAGCTCGTCGCCACGGCCGGTCTCGCGGAGCGGCTGCTGCCGCTGCGGCCGCTGGCGCTGCTGCAGGCGCGGGCGGGCCGCCTCGATCCGGTGCCGCCGGCCGGTCGCCGGCTCGAGGTGGCGCGGGTGGGCGGCGTGAAGCTGCGCGAGGCGCTGCGCCTCCACCGGCTCGCGCGGCTCGAGCGGCGTTTTGCCGAGCTGCTCGACGTGGAAGCGCCCGAGCACGCGGTGCGCCTCGATGACCGCTCCGCCGCCGACTTCGTCCGGCTCTACTTCGGCCCGAGCGTGCTCGAACGCTGGGCCGAGCCGCAGCTCGGCTCGGACCTCCTCGCCGACGCGGCCGAGACCAGCCGCGTCGCGTTCCTGCTCGCGCGGCGCGCGCGCGGCGAGGCGCCGCTCGGCACGCTGCGCGGGAGCCCGGGCGAGATCGCGGCCGCACTCGTCCGGCCGGGGGCGGACGCACTCGGCGTCGAGGCGCGCGCGGTCGGACGTGCGGGAGACGCGCTCGTCGTCGAGACGTCCGAGGGCCTGCGCCGCGCCGAGGCCGTCGTACTCGCGCTGCCGGCGCCGGAGACGCTCCGCGTCGCGGCGCAGCTCCTCTCCGGAGCGGAACGCGAGGCGCTCGCCGCCGGGCGGAGCGCGCCGGCGCTCGTGCTCCACGCGGCGGTGGAGAAGCCGCCGCTCAAGAAGGCGGCGCGCATCCGCGTGCCGCACGCAGAAGGCCTGCCGCTCGCCACGATCGCGGTCGAGCCGGGCGGCGGCGGGCCCGCGCCCGCCGCGGGCGCTCTCGTCTCGCTCGTCGCGACGCCCGCGTGGAGCCGCGCGCACCTCCAGGCCGACGACTCCGTCGTCGAGAAGGAGCTGCTCGGCGCGCTCGAGCGCGTGCTCCCGCGCGCCGCGTCCGCGCTCCGCTTCTGCGAGATCCGCCGCTATCCGGAGGCCGTGCCGCGCTTCGACGTCGGACGGTATCGGCGGCTCGCGCAGCTGCGCACGCTCCAAGCGGAGCAGCGCGCCGGCGGGAGGCGGCTCTACTTCGCGGGCGACCACTGGCTCGCGCCGACGCTCGAGGGCGCGGTGGCGTCGGGGCGCCGCGCGGCCGCGGAGCTGGCGGCGGACTTCGGCCTCCCGGCGCCCGGCTAGAGGTACGCGAGCGTGACGCCCGGGCCGCCGGTCTCGGCGCCACCGGCCTCGACGCGCTTCACCTGCCGCAGCTCGCGTAGCCGCCCGCGCAGCCCGCTCATCAGCGCGCCGGTGCCGATGCCGTGGAGGATCTCGAGGCGCGAGAGACCCGCGCGCGCGGCGTCGTCGAGCGACTTCTCGACCACCGCCATCGCCTCGTCGACGCGGAGCCCGCGCACGTCGACGCGGCTCGGTGTCGCCTGCTCGGGCAGCGGATCGACGCGCACGGCGGGCGCCGGCCGGCGCTCGGATGCGGCGCGCAGGCGCACGCGCTCGGCGGCCAGCTCGAGCCGCGCGCTTCCCACCTGCACGCGCACGCGGCCCTTCGCGTCGGGCAGCGCGAGCAGGGTGCCCGCGCCGGCGCCCGTCACCTCGACGGCGTCGCCCGGCCGCGCGTGGCGCCAGTCCGCCGGCGCCGGTGCCGGGGCCGAGGGCGTGGGCGCGCGCGGTGCGGCCGCCGGCGCCTGCTTCTCGAGCGCGACCAGCCGCTCGCGCGCGCGCGCCGCCTCGCGCGCGCCGCCTCCGCCGCGCTGCAGCTCGCGGATCACGGTGGCGACCTCGGCGTGAGCGCTCTGGAACGCCTCGTCGAGCTCGGCGCGCATGCCGGCGAAGAGCTGGTCCCGCCGCCGCTGGAGACGCTCGAGCTTGCCGCGATAGTCGTCGCGTGCGGTCTCGCTCTCGGCGCGGAGCCGCGCCGCCTCGCTGCGCTCGCGCTCGAGCGCCGCGCGGCTGGCGGCGAGCTCGGCCAGCATGCGGTCGAGGCGGCGGTCCTCGCGCGCGAGCAGCGCGCTCGCCCGCTCGAGCACGCTCGCCGGCATGCCCATGCGCGCCGCGACCGCGCGTGCGGACGACGCGCCCGCGCTGCCGAGCCGGAGCCGGTACGTCGGCGCGAGCGTCTCCTCGTCGAAGTCGACGGAGGCGTTCTCGAAGCGCTCGTCGACCTCGGCCATCTCCTTCAGCAGACCGAAGTGCGTGGTCGCGACGACGCGCGCGCCGGCGTCGGCGAGCTGCTCGAGCACGGCCTGCGCGAGCGCCGCGCCTTCGCCGGGATCGGTGCCGGCGCCGATCTCGTCCAGCAACACCAGCGTGCGCGGCCCGGCCTCGGCGACGATCGCCGCCAGGTTCGCCATGTGCGCCGAGAACGTGGAGAGGCTCTCGCGGATGTCCTGCTCGTCGCCGATGTCGCTCAGCACCGCGTCGACGGCGCCGACGCGGGCGCCGGCCGCGGCGAGGACGTGCAGGCCCGCGCGCGCCATCAGCGCCGCCAGGGCGAGCGCCTTCATCGCCACCGTCTTGCCGCCCGCGTTCGGTCCCGAGATCACGAGGATGTGGAAGGAGTCGCCGAGGCGGAGGTCGTTCGGCACCGCCTCGTCCGCCGGCAGCAGCGGATGCCGCAGCTGGAGCAGCTCGAAGCGCGCCTCGTCGTCGAGCGTCGGCTCGACGGCGTCCTGCTCGTCGCCGAGCCGGCCGCGCGCGAAGGCGAGGTCGAGCGCGCCGAGCACGGCGCCGTCCGCGGCGAGCGCCGGCGCGAGCGGCGCGGCCTGCTCCGAGAGTGCGGCGAGCACGCGCCGCGTCTCGCGCTCGATGGCGAGCTCGGCCTGCTTGAGGCGGTTGTTCAGCTCGACGACGGCCTCGGGCTCGATGAAGAGCGTGGTCCCCGAGGCGGACGCGTCGTGGACGATCCCGGGCACGCGCGCGCGCGCGTCGGCGCGGACGGGCAGCACGTAGCGGTCGCCGCGCATGGTGACGAAAGAGTCCTGGAGCGCCGCGCGCAGCTCGCGGTCGCCGAGCAGGCGGTCGACGCGCTCCTGCACGCGGGCGGCGGCCTCGTGCGCCTCGCGCCGCGCCGCGGCGAGCGCCGGCGAAGCGGAGTCGCGCACCTGGCCGCCCGGCTCGAGCGCGGCCTCGATGGCGTCCGCGAGCGCGCGCGGCTCGGAGAGCGCGGCCGCGGTCTCCGCGAGCAGCGGCGCCTCCGTCGCGTGCCGCGCGAAGAAGGCACGGGCGTCCGAGACCGCCCGTGCGCGTGCGCCCACGGCGAGCAGCTCGGTCGCCGCGAGGGCGCCTCCCTTGGCGAGGCGCGCGAGCTCGGCGGAGAGATCCGGCAGCTCGCCGAACGGGAGCGAGGCAGAGGCGCGCAGCAGCGCCCGCGCCTCGCTCGTCTCCGCGAGGCGGCGGCGGGCGAGGGCTGCGCTCTCCGCGAAGGGCGCCTCGGCCAGCGCTGCGCGAGCCTCCGGGGTTCGCAGGTGACGCGCGAGCCGCGCGAGCAGGTCGGGCCATTCCAGGCGGGCGAGGCTCTTCGCGGGGACCCGGAACGACATGGCCGGCAGTGTAAGGGCCAGCGTCAACAGACCGGCCCGGTCGGCCGAAGGGACGGCGGGATGGCGGACGAGCTACTCACCGAGGCGATCCTCGAGTCGACGCGCGACCTCGATCGCCGGAGCACGCGCGAGGTGCTCGAGGCGATCCACGCCCAGGATCTGGTCGCCGCGCGCGCGGTCGGGGCGGTGCTCGGGGACATCGAGCGGGCCGTCGAGGTGCTGGTGCTCGTGCTCCAGGGCGGCGGGCGCTGGTTCAACGTGGGCGCCGGCACGAGCGGCCGCATGGGCGTCCTCGACGCCGCCGAGATCCCGCCGACCTTCGGCTATCCGGCCGACCGCGTGCAGGCGATCCAGGCCGGCGGCCTCGAGGCGGTGTGGCAGGCCAAGGAGGGCGTCGAGGATCGCGGCGAGGCGGCGCGCTCCGAGCTGCACCGGCGCGACCTGCTGCCCGGCGACGCCGTGGTGGGGATCTCCGCGAGCGGGCGCACCCCGTTCACGCTCGCCGCGCTCGACGAGGCGAAGCGCATCGGCGCCCGCCGCATCGCCATCACCTGCGATCCCAACTCACCGCTGGTCGAGCGCGCCGAGGTCGCGATCGCGCCGGCCGTCGGGCCCGAGGTGATCGCGGGCTCGACCCGCATGAAGGGCGGCCTCGCGCAGAAGATGGTGCTGCACCTGCTCTCGACGACGGTGATGGTGCGCCTCGGCCGCGTCGAGGGAAATCAGATGACGAATCTCATGCCGGCCTCGCGCAAGCTGGAGCGGCGCGCGCTCAGCATCCTGACGCGGCTCGGCGACATCGACGAGGCGCGGGCGCGCAGCTTGCTGCGGGAGTGCCACGGCAGCGTCCACGATGCGCTCGCGCGTTTGCGGGGCGAACGCCAGCCCTGATGGGCCGAGTGCGGAGCCGGAGAGAGAAGGGCCCGGCGGGGTGCGCGCCGCCGGGCCCGCCCCCCCCAGAAGCCGGGCGCGAGGCCGCGGCCTGCGGAGAGCTGCCCTT
>Ga0335084_10005216_pt1 | contig 12825 bp, 12 predicted proteins | sample Lox_Sample_44_FD_206721 | JGI IMG/M metagenome (GOLD analysis project Ga0335084, IMG submission 206721) | Soil microbial communities from Loxahatchee National Wildlife Refuge, Florida, United States - Lox_Sample_4.4 | ecosystem: Environmental > Terrestrial > Soil > Wetlands | place: USA... | reverse complement strand
GCCCGCGCCTCGCCCAACCGCGACGACCGGATGAAGGTCTTCGCCGCCTTCTTCGGCGCCATCAAGACCTACGAGCGCACCATGGGCTCGACCCTCGACTCCCAGGTCAAGAGCCATATCTTCACCAAGCAGGTCCGCGACTACAGCTCCTGCCTCGAGGCCGCGCTCTTCCCCAACGCCGTGCCGACCGCCGTCTACACCCAGCTCGTCGCCGACGTCCGGAAGAATCTCCCCACCTTCTGGCGCTACCTCAAGCTCAGAAAGCGCATGCTCGGCGTGGACATCCTCCGCTACCAGGACATCTACGCGCCGCTGGTGGCCAAGGTGGACCTCTCGTACAAGCCGGACGAGGCCCGCGCCATCGTGCTGGAGGCCGTCGCTCCGCTGGGCAAGGCGTACCAGGACGCTCTCAAGAAGGGCTTCGACAGCCGCTGGACGGACTACCTCCCGTCGACGGGGAAGCGCTCGGGCGCCTATTCCACCGGCGTGTGGGGCGTCCATCCCATCCAGCTCCTCAACTTCAACGGCAAGTACGAGGACCTCTCCACGCTGGCGCACGAGTCCGGCCACTCGATGCACACCTACCTGGCCAACACCACCCAGCCCTACGCCACGTCCGCCTATCCGATCTTCGTCGCCGAGGTCGCCTCCACCCTGAACGAGAACCTGCTCGTCCACTACCTGCTCGACAAGACCAAGGACGACCCGACGAGGCTGGCGCTGCTCGGCAATTACCTCGACGGCCTCCGGGGCACGCTCTTCCGCCAGACCCAGTTCGCCGAGTTCGAGCTGGCCATCCACCAGGCCGCCGAGCGCGACGAGCCGCTCACCGGCGAGATGCTGTCCAAGCGATATCTGGAATTGGTCCGCGCCTACTACGGCCACGCCGAGGGAGTCACCCAGGTCGACGACCTCCTCGCCGTCGAATGGGCCTACATTCCGCACTTCTATTACAACTTCTACGTCTACCAGTACGCGACGAGCATGCTCGCCGCCACCGCGCTGGCCACCGCCATCCGCGAGGGCGAGGCGAAGGGCAGCACCGCCGCGCGCGACCGCTACCTCACGCTGCTCAAGTCCGGCGGCTCGAACTACCCCATCGACCTGCTCAAGGCGGCGGGCGTCGACCCGACCACCTCCGCGCCGTTCGAGGCGGCGATGAAGGAGATGAACAAGGTCATCGACGAGATGGAGGCCATCCTCGACCGGCAGGACAAGGCGAAGAAGAAGTAGCGCCCCCGCTCATACGTAGGCCAGGAACCGCCCGCAGGTCACCACCGCCGCCCACAGGAGCAGAGAGGCGGCGGCGTGCACGCGCGTCCCCACCGGCCCCGGCCTCAGCCGGTGGTAGCCGAGCGCGTTCAGCCCCGCCGCCGCGAGCAGCACCAGCTTCCACCGGAACACCGGGTTCACGGCCAGCGTCACCGCGTGCGCCGAGAAGAGCGTCAGCCCCGACGCCACGGCCACGCCTGCAGCGCACAGCGCCACCGGCACCGCGTGCGCGAGCACCCCGGCCAGAGGGACTCCCGGCGACCTCCCCAGGAGCCGCAGGTCGATGAGCACCGCCGAGCCCACCACCGTCCCCAGCCCCAGGAGGTGCACCACCTCCACCACCGGGTAGAGCCACGACGACTGGCGCATCGCCGTCGCCACCCCCGTCGCCTCCACCCACGCCCAGACGGGCGCCAGCGTCACCGCAGCTCCGTCGTCTTCCCGCCCACGGTGATCCGCTCCGCCCGGCACTCGTCCGGATTCGACTTGCTCGGGTAGGCCACCACCGTCGCCGTCTCCCCGACCTTCAGCGCCGACGCCGGCAGCCCCCGCGACTCCATCCGCGTCGGCGGGGCGAGCACCACCAGCCACACCTTCTTCTCCGGCTTCTCCACCTCGAGCTTCAGCGTCCCGTGCGGCTGCTCGTAGGTCGACGCCCGGATGACGCCGGTCAGCGTCAGCGCCTTCGTCTCGTCGTAGCCGCTCCATCCGTGGTGGGCCAGCGCCGCCCCGCCCGTCACCAGCAGGCCCACGGCCGCCCAGCGCCTCGCAGTCCGCATCCGGCGACTCCTTTCACCAGCGCCCGCTCCTGGCGCACACGCACCTCAAACGACGAGGAGAACCTTCCCGCCGCCGCGCTCCGCCGCCTGGAACGCCTCGCGCACCCGGGCCAGTGGATACCGCCCGGCCACGGGAAGGACCAGCTCCCCGGCCGCCAGGTCCGCCGCCAGAGCAGCGAGCCGCCTGGCGTCCGGATGGGTCTGGATGGCACGGACCGTGATGCCCCGCTCCTTGGCCCCGGGCGGTTCGCCGACGACCGAGCCCAGCGTTCCCTTCGGAGCGAGCCGGTCGAGCACCCCGAGCACCGCCTCGCCGCCCACCGTGTCGGCGATCCCGTTCAGGGACGGCAGCCCGCGTACCGCCGCCGCATCGTCCAGCGCCACCACCCGTTCCGCGCCGAGCGCCGCCGCCTCGGAAATCTGCCGCCCGCGCACGCCGGCGATGACCCGGACACCGAGCTTCCGGGCGGCATGGACCGCGCAGCGCCCCACGCCGCCGAGCGCCCCGGTGACCAGAACCAGGTCGCCGCGCTTCGGTGCCACCCCCTCCTCCATGAGCTGTGTTCCGGTCAGCCCGACGAGCGGAAGGGCGGCCGCGTCCACGAGAGACAGCCCCGCCGGCACCCGGGCCAGCAGCTCCACGGCAGCGGTGGCGAACTCGGCCTGGCCGTGGCGGATCAGCCCGAGGACCCGGTCGCCCACCGAGAAGCCCGACACCTCCGGCCCGAGCTCGACCACCTCGCCCGAGGCGTCGAAGCCGAGGATGGCCGGGAACTGGACCGGGAACCACGCCTTCACCGAGCCGCTGCGAACCTTCCAGTCGATGGGGTTCAGGCTCGAGGCGGCGATGCGGATCTTGACGCTGCCTTTCCCGGGCCGCGGCTCGGGCACATCTCTGAGCTCCAGCGCGTCCACGTCCCCGTAGCGCGTAAGCACGGCCGCCTTCATCGGGCACCTCCTCGCGGGGTGGAGCGCCGTCTAACCGCGGGCTCCGCCCGGTGCACGCCCGAGTCGTCGACGACGATCCACGCCGGCGCCCGGCGCTACCAGCCGCCCCGCACCACCAGCGCCCCGCACTCGACGGACAGCAGGCTCGCTAGAAGTGATCCTCGCCCCCGTCGGGCCCCATCTTCACCAGGCTTCCCACGATGTGAATGGGGTCCGGGGTCGCCGAGCCCGCAAGGAAAAGGCGTCCGGTGGCGTCCTGGAAGAGGGCCAGACCCAGGGTCGGATACGGCTCCTCGAGAAGGGGAGGAAGATCCGCGAGCCGCTGTCCCTGTTCATTCCAGTGCGAGGTCACCCAGATCTCGGGGCCCGCCACGTAGATGCCGCCCTCCCGTGCCAGGGTCACGGCGCGTGGGTACTCGTATGACTGCACGCCGGCTCGGTGGGACCAGCTCAGCCTGCCGTCCGGCTCGTAGCGCGAGACGAACCCGACCCCGGCGTCGCCGCTCGCCGGGCCGACGACGTAGATCGCGCCGGACGGATCCGCCACGACCCCGAGAGGGAAGATGATGTCTTCCGGCTGCAGAACCCAGCTGAGTCCGCCGTCCGCATCGAAGCGGGCAATGAAGCCACCCGAACCCCCATCCGGCAAGCCGAGCTCCTGGCCAACGAGAAGGCTCGCCCCGGCTGGGTCGACCGCCAGCCCGTAGCAATACGCCTGGTAGCCCTCCCTCGGGACGCGGGCCTCCCACCGCGGGAACCCGTCGTCGGCTCCGAAGCTCCAGACCGCAGCGTCTCCGTAGGCGTGACCTCCGACCATCACCGAGCCGGAAGGACCGAGCGCGACCGACCTGGCCGCCGTGTAGGAAGGCGTCGCGATCACACGAGACCAGGCGACGCCTCCGTCGGGATCGAGCTTGAGCAGGAAGCCAGCAAAGTCACCCGCGAGGCCCGCGTCCCATCCGAAGGCTCCGCCGGACGTCGTCGAGCCCACAACGTACGACTCCCCGGTCTCCGCGAAGGCGGCTGCCTCGACGCGGTCGGCGGTGACGTTCCCGACGTCGCCCTCCCAGACGAGGTCTCCGTCCGCATCGACCTTGATGACGAATCCCCCCATGCTCGGCGGCGGCTCCCCCGCGTCGGGGTATCCGGGCGGAATGGCGTCGACCGGGCCGGCGAAGTACACGTTACCCGCCGCATCGGACCAGACGGACTGCACGTCCGCAAAGCCAGTGGTCACGAGGCGCAGCGGGAAGCCGTGGACCACGGTCACCTCGAGGCTCGCCGACTTCGTCGGGTCGAGGATGGACGTCACGGTCACGACACAGGCCGCTGCGGTGGGGCTCGGCGCCGGGTGGAGCGTCACCGTTCGGTTGCTTCTCGTCGGGGAGAGGGTGCTCACGCATCCATCCAGCTGCCAGCGAACGGGCGTGGTCGCGATGTCTGTGCCGGAGCCATCGACGCCTGCCATGAACGCCCAGTCCTTTTGCTGGTGGACTCGGGTGGGCCCATAGACGCCCACTGAGGTGACGACGGTCGGCCCCGCATCCCGGGTCGGCCCCGCATCCAGGGTCGGTCCCGCATCCAGGGTCGGTCCAAGCTGCTGCTGAGACTGCGGTGGCTGGCTCGAGCAGGCGCACAGAACGAGGGACAGCCATCCGAGCCTTCGCCGGTGGCGCATCCGTCGAAGATGGCATTCACCGGCGTCAGCGTTCAAACGAAAAGAACGGAGAACCCAGAACCGGCTACCAGCCGCCCCGCACCACCAGCGCCCCGCCGCCGGGCAGCGGAGCGATCGACACCGCGGGCCCGGCCGCCGCGCGACGCTCGTGCAGCCACGGCACCAGCAGCCCGACGCCCACGCCCACCACCGTCCCGGCCATCACGTCGGTGGGGAAGTGCTGGCCCGCCGCCACCCGCTCGATGGCCACGCTCGTCCCCACCAGCGCCGTCAGCACCCACAGCCAGGGTTGCGGCCCGTGCCGGAGGGACATGGTCATCGACAGACTGGTCAGCGCGGCGAAGGTGGTCGTCGTGTGCCCGGAGAAGAAGGACACGTAGCTGCTCGACGAGTCGATCACCGACGGCGAGGTGCTCCCGTACACGTACGGGCGCGGCCGCTGCACGACGTACTTGGCGAGCTCGGTGGCCGTCCCGGAGATGGTCAGGACCTCCGCGTAGACGACCATGTCCTCGGCCAGCGGGCCGGTGAAGCCGACGTCGACGGCGTCCACCACCACCGGCGCGGCCAGGGCCAGCAGCGTCGTCGCCGTGCTCAGGCTGTCCGCTGCCTGGTTGTGCTTCCCCAGCGCCACCTGGTCGATGCGCGGCACCTCGGACGCCGAGCAGGGGCAGTGCGGCACGACCGAGGAGGGGCCGAACAGCGCCAGGGCCCCATAGGCCAGCCCGGTCGTCACCACCAGCGGCCCGTCCAACCACGGGCGGATCTCGTACACCGAGCGCGGCGCCCGGGCCGGTGCGGTCGCCGGCGGAGGCGCCCGAGCCGGGGCAACGGACGCCACCGCCGCCGGTGGCTCCTCCGGGGCAGGCATGGCCACCGGAGCGTCCGCCGGCAAGGCGAGCAGCAGCGTCAGCAGAAGGGAACCCGAGGCCACCACGCCGGACGCTATCCCTCCCGACCGCCGCCGGAGACCCGCCCGGGTGCGCGCCCGAGGACCAGCACCTTCGCCCCCAGCACCCAGGCCAGCGACGCCATCCACGCCGCCGCCACGTCCGACGGGTAGTGGACGCCGAGGTACACCCGCGACGCGCTCACCGCCAGCACGAACACCGCGCCCGCCGCCACCGCCGGCAAGCGCCAGCGGGTCCGCCAGGCGAGCACCGCCACCACCGTGGCCAGCGCCATCGAGCCCATGGTGTGCCCGCTCGGGAAGCTGAAGCTCTGCTCCGGGGCGGGCGAGACCCACAGCGCCGGCCGGACGCGCCCGAAGAGCTGCTTGGTGAGCATGTTGAGGAGCCACTCCCCGAGCATGGCCACGGCCACGAAGAGCGCCTGGGCTGTCCGCCGCCTGGCCGCCAGCCATGCGAAGAGGGCCACCGAGACGAGCTCGATGCACCAGATGCCGAGGCGGGAGATCCACACCATGACCGCGTCCCGGGCCGGCGTGGCGTGCGCGTGGAACGCTTCCAGGAGGGCCCGGTCCCAGGCGAAGGTCTGGTGCTCGACCACGTCGTCGGCGATGGCGGCGAAGACGGCCAGCGGGGCGAAGATGCCCACGAACAGCTCGAGCAGCGCCAGCCGCCGCCGGCGCAGGAGGTCGGCCGCGGCCCGCAACAGCTGCCGCAGCTCCTCCCTCACCACAGCTCCGTCGTCTTGCCCCCGAGGGTGATGCGCACCGCGCGGCACTCGTCGGGCACGTCCCGGCTGGGGTAGACGTGCACCGCGACCACCGTCCCCGGCACGAGCGAGCTCACCGCCACCCCCTTGGCCTCCAGCCTGGACGGCTTCCCGAGCACCACCGTCCACGTCCGGGGCTGGGGCTTCTCCACGTCCAGCATCATCGTCACGTACGGCCGCTCGTAGCCGGTGGAGTGGATCGTGCCCTTGAGCGACATCCCCCGCGTGTCGTCGTAGCTGTCCCAGCCGTGGCCGGCGAGGGCCACGCCTGCCGTCACCAGCAGCGCCACGAGCGGCCAGCCCACTCTCGCGCCCATCACACCCTCCTCAGCGGACCTCGAACACTCCCTCCACCTCGACCGCCACGTCGTAGGGCAGGGCGGACACCCCCACCGCCATCCGGGTGTGCCTGCCCGCCTCCCCGAGCACCTCCAGAAGGACGTCCGAGGCGCCGTTCATCACCTGCGACTGCTGGACGAACCACTCCACCGAGTTGACGTAGCCGGCCAGCCGCACGCAGCGCACCACCCGGTCCAGGTCCCCGTCGACGGCCACCCTGAGGTGGGCGAGCAGGTTCAGCGCACACAGCCGGGCCGCCTTCTGGCCGTCCTCCAGCGCGAAGTCCCGCCCCAGCTTGCCCACGAAGCGGCGCTCGCCGTTCCACTGGCTGAGCTGCCCGGTCAGGTAGACCAGGTTCCCGGTCCGCACGAAGGGCACGTAGTTCGCGCCCGGCGTGCTCGGCTGCGGGAGCTCCACCCCCAGCTCGCGCATCCGCCGCTCGACGTTCCCCGCCATCACCGCACCTCCCGGAGTACATTCCACGCCCCGTGAACGACCGCCTCCTCCGCGCCGCCCGCCGGCAGCCCGTGGACGTCACCCCCGTCTGGATCATGCGCCAAGCCGGCCGCTACCTCCCCGAGTACCGCGCCGTGCGAGGCGACATCGAGTTCCTCACCCTCTGCAAGACTCCCGACCTGGCCGCCGAGGTCACCGTCCAGCCGGTGACGCGGCTCGGCGTCGACGCGGCCATCATCTTCTCAGACATCCTCATCCCGGTGGAGGCGATGGGGATGGAGCTGGAGCTGGGCGACCGGGGGCCCCACTTCCCCCGGCCGCTGCGCACCGCGGCAGACATCGACCGGCTGGGCGTCCCGGATCCGGAGTCGGCCACCGGCTTCGTCGCCGAGGCCATCCGCCGCACCCGGCGCGCGCTGTCCGACTCGGTGCCGGTCATCGGCTTCTCTGGCGCGCCCTTCACCCTGGCCGCGTACATGGTCGAGGGCGGCGGGACGAAGAGCTTCATCCTCATCAAGCGCCTCCTCTTCGAGCAGCCGGGGCTCGCCCACGCGCTCTTCGAGAAGCTGACCGCCACGCTCATCCCCTACCTCAAGATGCAGGTCGCCGCCGGGGCCCGCATCGTCCAGGTCTTCGACTCCTGGGGCGGGGAGCTGGGGCCGGACGACTACCAGACCTTCGCCCTGCCGTACGTCCAGCGCATCGTCCAGGAGCTGAAGGCCACCGGCGTCCCGGTCATCGTCTTCGGGACGTCGATGTCCACGCTCCTGCCCCAGCTGGTCCGCACCGGCGCCGACGTCATCGGCTGCGACTGGCGCATCCACCTCGACGACGCCCGCCGCATCACCGGCGACACGGTTGCCCTCCAGGGGAACCTGGACCCGCTCGCGCTCTTCCTTCCCCGCGCCGAGCTCGAGGCCCGTGTCCAGGACATCCTCCGGCGCGCCGGGCCGGTCGGGCACATCTTCAATCTCGGCCACGGCATCCTCCCGCCCACCGACCCCGAGGCCGCCAGGACCCTGGTCGACGCCGTGCACCGGCTCGGTCGCCGGGGGGAAGTGTCGTAGAGCCGCGGTGACTCACCTTGCCCTGAGGTGCGCAAACCCTTCGCGTTGACAGGCGGGCCGCCCCGTCCTTAAGCCCCCCGGCACCATGGCACGCGCCGCAATCGTCCGAGGCCTCCGCACGCCGTTCGTCAAGGCGGGAGGCGTTTTCCAGACCCTCACCGCGCTCGACCTCGGCCGGTCCGTCGTCCAGGAACTGGTCGAGCGCTCGGAGGTCGACCCGGCCGACGTCGACCAGCTCGTGTTCGGCCAGGTCATCCCCACCCTCCTCGCCCCGGGCATCGCCCGTGAGGTGGTCATCGCCGCCGGGCTCCCGCGGAGCGTCGAGGCGCACACCGTGGCCCGGGCCTGCGCCACCAGCGTCCAGGCCCTGACCGACGTCGCCTCGGCCATCAACCTCGGGCTCTCCCAGGTGGCCATCGCCGGCGGCACGGAGTGCATGTCCGACGCGCCCATCTTCACCAGCCGGCCGCTGGCCCGGGCGCTGGTCCGCTCCTCCCGGGCGAGGAGCTTCCCCGAGAAGCTCCGCGCCTTCGAGGGGCTCCACGCGCGAGACCTGGTCCCCGTCCCGCCGGCCATCGCCGAGCACTCCACCGGCCTGAGCATGGGGCAGAGCGCGGAGAAGATGGCCCAGGAGAACCGCGTCTCCCGCGCCGAGCAGGACGCCATCGCCCTCTCTTCCCACCGGAACGCCGCCCAGGGGTGGAAGGAGGGCCACTTCGACGCCCAGGTGATGCACGTCGTGGTGCCCCCGCGCTACGAGTCGGTGGCCGACCGGGACGACATCGTCCGCGCCGACGCCAGCGCCGAGGCGCTCGCCGCCCTGAAGCCGGTGTTCGACAAGAAGTACGGGACGGTCACCGCCGGCAACTCCTCGCCGCTCACCGACGGGGCAGCGGCGCTGCTGGTCATGTCCGAGCAGCGCGCCCGGTCGCTCGGGCTGGAGCCGCTCGGCTACCTGCGCTCCTTCGCCTACGCCGCCACCGACCCGGCCGACCAGCTGCTCCAGGGCCCGGCCTACGCCGCGCCCATCGCCCTCGACCGGGCGAAGATGACGCTGGCCGACATCGACCTCTTCGAGATGCACGAGGCCTTCGCCGCGCAGCTGGCGAGCAACCTCCAGGCCTTCGCCTCGGCCGACTTCGCGAAGAAGCTCGGACGCAAGGCACCGCTGGGCGAGGTGGACCGGAGCCGGCTCAACGTCGACGGCGGCTCGATCGCCCTCGGCCATCCCTTCGCCGCCACCGGCGCGCGGGTGGTGATGCAGGCCCTGCACGCCCTGCGCCGCAAGAAGCTCAACACCGCGCTGTGCACCGTCTGCGCCCAGGGCGGCAACGGCGCCGCCGTCGTCCTCGAGGTGGCGTGATGAGCCCCGGCGCCGAGGCCCTTGCCTACGAGGTCCGCGACGGTGTGGCCGTCCTCACCCTGGACGAGCCGGGCGAGCCGGTGAACACACTCTCCCCGGCCACCTCGCAGTTTCTCGACGAGGCGCTCCGTCGCGCCGCCCAGGACACGTCGGTGCGCGGCGTGGTCCTCATCTCCGGGAAGAAGGACGTCTTCATCGCCGGGGCGGACGTGAAGTGGCTCGGCTCGCTCAGGACGAAGGAGGACGGGCAGCGGGCCTCGCGCGAGGGGCAGGACGGGATGGACCGGCTGGAGTCCTTCCCCAAGCCCATCGTCGCCGCCATCCACGGAGCGTGCCTGGGGGGCGGCAACGAAGTGGTGCTGGCCTGCACCTACCGGATCTGCAGCGACTCGCCGAAGACGCAGCTCGGCCAGCCGGAGGTGCAGCTCGGGCTGCTGCCCGGCGCGGGCGGGACGCAGCGACTGCCGCAGCTGATCGGCATCGCCGCTGCGCTGGACATGATCCTCACCGGCAAGTCGGTGCGCCCGGCGAAGGCGCGAAAGCTCGGCCTGGTGGACGAGGTGGTGCCCCGGCCGGTCCTCCTCGACGTCGCCCTGCAGCGGGCGCGGGCGCTCGGGGACGGGACGCTCAAGATCGACCGCTCGAAGACGGGCGGCCCGGCGACGCGGGGCCTCGGGGGGTTGCTCGGCTCGCTGGGGAGCAAGGAGACCTGGACGGTCATCGCCCTGGAGGACAACCCGCTCGGGCGAGCGTTCCTCTTCGAGCAGGCGAGGAAGCAGCTCCTGAAGAAGACGCGCGGCCACTACCCGGCGCCCGAGCGAGCGCTGGAGGCGGTCCGCATCGGCGTGGAGAAGGGGAGGGTGCCCGGGCTGGAGGCCGAGGCGGAGGGCTTCGGGGAGCTGCTCGTCTCCGAGGTCAGCCAGCGCCTCCGGGAGATCTTCTTCGCCACCAATGATCTGAAGAAGGATCCCGGCGTCTCCGACCCCGGCGTGCAGGCAAGGCCGGTGAAGAAGGTGGCCGTGCTCGGCGGCGGGCTGATGGGCGCCGGCATCGCCTATGTCAGCGCCGTCACCGCCGGCCTTCCGGTCCGCATCCGGGAGCGCGACGACGCCGCGGCCGGCAAGGCCCTGGCCCACGTCCGGAAGGAGCTCCAGGGCCAGGTGGAGAAGCGCCGCCTCACGCCGCGCCAGCTGGAGGCGCGGATGGCGCAAGTCACCGCCGGCACGGACAGCGCCGGGTTCGGACGCGCCGAGCTGGTCATCGAGGCGGTGTTCGAGAACCTCGAGCTGAAGCGGCACCTGCGCGACGAGGTGGAGAAGGTTCTCCCCGAGCACGCCATCTTCGCTTCCAACACGTCGTCGCTGCCCATCGCCCGCATCGCCGAGGGGGCAAAGCGCCCGGGGCAGGTGGTGGGGATGCACTACTTCAGCCCGGTGGAGAAGATGCCGCTGCTCGAGGTGGTGACCCACGCCGGCACCGCACCCTGGGTGACCGCCACGGCGGTGGCGGTGGGGAAGAAGCAGGGGAAGACGGTGATCGTCGTCAAGGACGGCCCCGGCTTCTACACCTCGCGCATCCTAGCCCCGTACATGAACGAGGCGGCGCACCTGCTCCTCGACGGGGCCGAGGTGCGGGCGGTGGACGAGGCGCTGGTCGACTTCGGCTTCCCGGTGGGGCCCTACCAGCTGCTCGACGAGGTGGGAATCGACGTGGGCGAGAAGGTGTCCCACGTCCTCCACGAGGCATTCGGCGAGCGGATGCGGGCTCCCGAGGCGATGGCCGCGCTGGTCAAGGACGGGCGGCTGGGCCGCAAGGCGAAGAAGGGCTTCTACACCTACGACGGGAAGAAGAAGACCGTCGACGAGTCGGTGTACCAGGTGCTGCCGGCGGGGACGAAGCGCCGGCTGGTGACGCCGGAGGAGGTCATCGAGCGCTGCGTCTACCCGATGGTCAACGAGGCGGTGCGCTGCCTGGCCGAGGGCATCCTCCGGAGCGCACGCGACGGGGACATCGGCGCGGTGTTCGGGCTCGGGTTTCCGCCCTTCCGCGGCGGGCCGTTCCGGTTTGCGGATGCGCTGGGCGCGGCGGCGCTGGCCTCGAGGCTCGAGTCGCTGGCGGAGAAGCTCGGGCCCCGCTTCGAGGCGGCGGGGCTCCTGCGCGACAAGGCGGCGCGCGGGGAGCGGTTCTACCCGTAGCTGCTGCCCGGTGCTCGCGCGGGCCTGACGAATCACTATCGCTGGGCGATAGTCTTTCGTTTCACTATCGCCGGGCGATAGTGAATTGTCGGACCCTGGATGGGCGCCGCCACGAGCGCCGGGCTTTTCGGGGTTTGCCTCTCGGCTGCGCGGGCTAGCGCCGTTTCCTGGCCTTGGCGCGCTTCGCCTTGGCGGGTTTGGCCTTGCGGCGCTTCGGCTTGGCTTTCGCCGGGTGGCGGGCGGACGACGCCTTCCGGTACCGCGGCTCGTAGAGCTGGACGGTGACGCCACCGGGGACGGTGAAGTACGTCACCAGGCCGTAACCGTGGTCCTCGACGTCCTTGGTGAAGGGGACGCCGCGCGACTTGAGGTCGGCCACCGTCCCTTGGATGTCGTCGCAGTAGAAAGAGACGTCGTGGTCGCCGGCGTCGCCAGGGTCCTCGACCGGGTGGACGCCCAGGTCGCCCTCCGCGAGGTCGAAGATCCACCAGCCCTCGCCGATGTCGCTTCCGGGGAGCCGGACCTTGTCGCGGAAGAAGGCCCGGGTGGCGTCCGGGTCCGACGAATAGAACAGCCCGTGAATGCCTCGGATCATGTTGGACCTCCCGGGGGAGAGGAGAGGCCTGGCGGGGTAGCACGGGCCGAGGGCGGGGACAACGCGGCAGGAGTGGCCGAGCAGCTTGGGCGCTCAGTTGCGTCACGCGGTGGCCACACGGAGCGCTCGTGGCGGCCAGGAGCTGGCGGCGCAGGTGTGACAGCGCCCTGTCGGTGTGGTCTCGGTCGCACCGGTCGCTCGGGAGCGCGGGTCGATGAGGGCCCGTGGTCGCTGCGGGCTGGTGCCGAGGGGGATGGGAGGCGACGGGTCGTGTGGACTGGGCTCGGCTGAGGTCGCCGGAGTCGAGGCGCTCAGCTCGCTGGCGCCAGCCGGGGCCCTGGTCGCCTACCGCCGCGCGGCGAGCGCGCCGGCCCCGTTGGGGCGAAGCGCCGCGGCGTGCACCGGGACGCTGGCCCCCTCGGTCAGCGCCACGGTGAATCCGTGTGGCCCGCGGTG
>Ga0335084_10005215_pt1 | contig 12825 bp, 15 predicted proteins | sample Lox_Sample_44_FD_206721 | JGI IMG/M metagenome (GOLD analysis project Ga0335084, IMG submission 206721) | Soil microbial communities from Loxahatchee National Wildlife Refuge, Florida, United States - Lox_Sample_4.4 | ecosystem: Environmental > Terrestrial > Soil > Wetlands | place: USA... | reverse complement strand
TGTGGTCGCCGCGGATCAGGAGCAGGACGAATTCCCTGTCGTGCATCACCGCCACCGACTTGACCGTCTTCTGCAGAGCAATCCTGAGCAGCGCGGCGACTTCCTCGCAGGTCTTCTTCCCCGGCGTCGGCACCTTGCGCATCTTCTCGGTCGCGGTGCCGCGGAAGCCCGGCGCCACCGCTTCGGCGAGCTCGACGTTGGCGGCGTAGCCCGACTCGGGGCAGAAGGCGATCGCGTCCTCGCCCGAGTCGGCGAGGACGTGGAACTCCTGCGAGCCGGTGCCGCCGATCGCGCCGGGATCGGCGGCGACCGCGCGGAAGCGCAGGCCGAGGCGCGTGAAGATGCGCGTGTAGGTGTCGTACATGTTGCGGTACTCGCGCTGCAGGTCCTCGAAGCTCGAGTGGAACGAGTAGCCGTCCTTCATGACGAACTCGCGCCCGCGCATGACGCCGAAGCGCGGCCGGCGCTCGTCGCGGAACTTGGTCTGGATCTGGTAGAAGTGCAGCGGCAGGCGGCGGTAGCTCTTCAGCTCGCCGCGCGCGAGCTCGGTGATCACCTCTTCCGAGGTCGGCTGCAGCACGAAGTCGCGCTCATGGCGGTCCTTGAAGCGCAAGAGCTCCGGCCCGTAGGCTTGCCAGCGCCCCGATTCCTGCCACAGCTCGGCGGGCTGCACCACCGGCATGGCGAGCTCGCTGGCGCCGGCGCGGTTCATCTCCTCGCGCACGATCGCCTCGACCTTGCGCTGCACGCGCAGGCCGAGCGGCAGCCAGGTGTAGATGCCCGCGGCGAGGCGCCGGATCAGGCTCGCGCGCAGCATCAGCCGGTGGCTGACGATCTCAGCTTCCGCCGGGACTTCCTTCTGCGTGGCGATGAAGAACTTTGAAGTTTTCATGGGCCGCGCCGCCGTTGTTTTTGGCGGTGGGCTGTGGAAAAATCGTCTGGCATTCTAACTGAAGGCGGTGTGCGGCCATGCTGGACAAGGAAGGCTACCGTCCGAACGTCGGCATCATTCTTGCCAACCAGAGGAACGAGGTGTTCTGGGGCAAGCGCGTGCACCAGCACGCCTGGCAGTTCCCCCAGGGCGGCATCAAGCACGGCGAGACTCCGCTGCAGGCGATGTTCCGCGAGCTCGAGGAAGAGATCGGGCTGCAGCGCGGCCACGTGCGCCTCCTCGGCCGCACGCGCGAGTGGCTGCGCTACGAAGTGCCCGAGAAATGGAGCCGGCGCGGCTGCCCGCCCGCCGAGACGACCGGCGGCGGCTATCGCGGCCAGAAGCAGATCTGGTTCCTCCTGCGCATGGTCGGGCGCGACTGCGACGTCAAGCTGCGCGCGAGCGGCCATCCCGAGTTCGACGCCTGGCGCTGGCAGGAGTACTGGGTGCCGCTCGAGAGCGTGATCGACTTCAAGCGCGAGGTCTACCGGCAGGCGCTGATCGAGCTGCACCGCTACCTGCACGCCGACCGGCGGGCGCGAACCCCGCAGGCCGAGACGCGGTCCTAGCCCCATGGAGCGCGACTACGATCCGTTGCCGATCCGCGAGCTCGGCGCAGGCGCCGGCTTCCGGCGCCCGACGCAGACCCAGGCCGGGCGCGTGAGCGCGGAGTCGCCGGCGCTGCAGGTGATGACGGACCTGCAGCGCACGACGCCGGCCACGATCCGGCCGCAGGCGCCGCTCGCCGGCGCGAACCAGTTCATGATCACGCGCGGCGTGCGGCTGCTGCTGGTGGTCGACGACCTCGAGAACATCCTCGGCGTGATCACCGCGACCGACCTCCTCGGCGAGCGCCCGATGCTGGTCGCGACCAGCCGCGGCCAGCGCCGCGACGAGCTGACCGTCGCCGACGTCATGACGCCGGCGAGCCAGGTGGAGGTCGTCGCGCTCGCCGACGCCGAGGGCGCGCGCGTCGGCCACGTGCTGGAGACGCTGCGCCGCGCCGGCCGGCAGCACGCGCTGGTCGTCGACTTCGACCAGCTGCCCGCCGCGCGGCCGCTGCAGCCGCCGCTGCGGCGCACGATGGTGCGCGGCATCTTCTCCATCTCGCAGCTCGCCCGCCAGCTCGGCGTCACGCTGCCGGGCGGAGGCGAGGTGGCGCGCACTTTCTCGGAGATCGAGTCCGCGATCAAGTAGAAGTTCGCTGCACAATTGATTCGGACAATCGTTGGGATCGGGAATTTCCATTTGATCTAATGCCCGGCGCGCCTTAGGCTGGGACATTCACGAGGAGAAAACCATGAAAGCGCTCAAAGGCAGCAAGACCCACGACAACCTGAAAGCCGCGTTCGCCGGCGAATCGCAGGCCAACCGCCGCTACCTCTACTTCGCCGCGAAGGCCGACGTCGAGGGGCACAACGACGTGTCGGCGCTGTTCCGCTCGACCGCGGAGGGCGAGACCGGCCACGCGCACGGCCATCTCGAATATCTCGAGCAGGTCGGCGACCCGGCGACCAACCTGCCGATCGGCCGCACGCGCGAGAACCTGAAGGCGGCGGTGGCCGGCGAGACGCACGAGTACACCGACATGTATCCCGGCATGGCCAAGCAGGCGCGCGACGAGGGCTTCGGCGAGATCGCCGACTGGTTCGAGACGCTCGCCAAGGCCGAGCGCAGCCACGCCAACCGCTTCCAGAAGGCGCTGGACTCGCTGAGTGATTGAGCGCGGCTCCCTGCTCTCGCTCGAGGCCTACGCGCGCGAGCGCAACGCCTTCCGCGCGCGGGTCATCGAGCACAAGAAGCGGCGCACCCTGCACCTCGGCGAGCACGTCACGCTGCAGTTCGAGGACGAGCTGACGATCCGCTACCAGGTGCAGGAGATGCTGCGCATCGAGCGCATCTTCGAGGAAGACGGCATCCGCCACGAGCTCGACGCCTACAACCCGCTGCTGCCCGACGGCGGCAACTGGAAGGCGACGATGCTGATCGAGTACCCGGAAGAGGCCGAGCGCCGGCGCATGCTCGCGCGGCTGAAGGGCATCGAGCAGCGCGTCTGGGTCGAGGTCGAAGGCGCGCCGCGCGTCTACGCCATCGCCGACGAGGACCTCGAGCGCGAGAACGAGGCGAAGACCTCCGCGGTGCACTTCCTGCGCTTCGAGCTCGACGCAAGCGCGCGCGCGGCGCTGCGCGGCGGCGCGGGCGTGCGCGCGGGCATCGATCATCCGCAGTACGCCGCCAGCGTGAGCGTCGAGCGCGCGATCCGCGACTCGCTCGCCGGCGACCTGGCTTGAGACGCGTCCTCGCCCTCGGCGCGGCGCTGCTCGCCGCCTGCGGCGCGTCGCCGGAGCAGAGCGACTGGGAGAAGGCGAACGAGGCCAAGCTCGAGCGCGACCAGGACATCCCGGTGCCGAAGCTGCCGGCGTTTCCCAAGCGCGAGAACCTGGTCCAGTTCGAAGTGCCCGGCCCGACGCAGGGATTCCGCTACTTCATCGACTCCGCCTCGCTGCAGGTCGGCGCCGACAAGCTGCATCTGATCCAGTACGTCGTCGTGGCGCGCTCGCCGTCGGGCGGCGAGAACGTCGCCTTCGAGCTTTTGCGCTGCACGACCGCGGAATTCCGCACCTACGCGTACGGCCAGTCCGACGGCACGTGGGGCGGCCGGCCGAGCCCCTGGCGCCCGGTCACCGGGGCCGGCGCGCGGCCCTGGAACTTCGCGCTGGCGAGCCACTATTTCTGCCCGCAGGCGGTGCCGGTGCGCTCGGCCGACGAAGCGCTGCGCGCGCTGCGGCAGGGCGGCAATCCGTTCTCGAAGGGCTTCAGCGGCGACGCGCTGCTCGGCCGCTAGCTACAGCAGCACCAGGTTGTCCCTGTGAATGAGCTCGGGCTCGCCGGCGTAGCCGAGCAGCGCTTCGATCTCGCTCGTCGGGCGGCGCATGATGCGCCGCGTTTCCTCCGCGGAGTAGTTCACCAGCCCGCGCGCCACCTCCTTCCCCGACGCGTCGAGGCAGGCGACGACCTCGCCGGGGGCGAATTCGCCGATGACCTCGGTGACGCCGACCGGCAGCAGGCTCTTGCCGTCGCGCACCAGCGCGCGCGCGGCGCCCGCGTCGAGACGCAGCCGGCCGGCGACGGTGAGATGGTCGGCGAGCCACTGCTTGCGCGCGGCGAGCGGCACCGTGCGCGCGGTGAGGAGCGTGCCGATGCGCTCGCCCTGCGCGAGGCGAACGAGGACGTCGGGCTCCTCGCCCGAGGCGATCACGGTGTGGGCGCCGCTCCGCGCGGCGCGGCGCGCGGCGTGCACCTTGGTCAGCATGCCGCCCTTGCCGAGCTCGCTGCCCGAGCCGCCCGCCATCGCTTCGAGCCGCGGGTCGTCGGCGTGCGCTTCGCCGACCAGCTTCGCGTCGCGGTGGCGGCGCGGATCGGCTTCGTGCAGGCCGGGCTGGTCGGTGAGGATCACCAGCGCGTCGGCCTCGACCAGGTTGGTGACCAGCGCGCCGAGGGTGTCGTTGTCGCCGAACTTGATCTCGTCGGTCACCACCGTGTCGTTCTCGTTGATGACGGGAATGACGCCGAGCTCGAGCAGCGTGCGCAGCGTCGAGCGCGCGTTGAGATACCTCGCCCGGTCGGCCAGGTCGGCGTGCGTGAGCAGCACCTGCGCGGTGTGCAGGCCGTGCCTGCGGAAGCAGCTCTCGTAGCACTGCACCAGGCCCATCTGCCCGACCGCGGCGGCGGCCTGCAGCTCGTGCATGCTGTGCGGGCGGCGCGTCCAGCCGAGGCGCTGCATGCCTTCGGCGATGGCGCCGCTCGAGACGAGGATCACGCGCCTGCCGATCGAGCGCAGGCGCGCGATCTGCTCCGCCCAGCGCGCGATCGCCGTCTCGTCGGCGCCCTTGCCGGCGGCGGTGACGAGCGACGAGCCGACCTTGATCACCAGCGTGTGCGCCTTCTTGAGCGGCGAAGTCATCGCTTCTCCCCAAGCTCCCGTGCGATCGCCTTGCTGACCGTCTCGCAGCCCGCGCCGCTGATCGCCGACACCTTGAACCACGGCCGCTTCCAGCGCAGCTTGCGCAGGATGGCGGCGATGCGCCGGTCGGCGTCCTCGGCCAGGTCGATCTTGTTGAACACCAGCCAGCGCGGCTTGCGGTAAAGCACCGGATCGTACTTCTTCAGCTCCGCGGCGATCGTCTTGACGTCGCGCGCCGGATCGGCGCCGGGGCTGAAGGGCGCGATGTCGACCAGGTGCAGCAGCAGCCGCGTGCGCGACAGGTGCCGCAGGAACTGGTGGCCGAGCCCGGCGCCCTCGGCCGCGCCCTCGATCAGGCCGGGCAGGTCGGCGATGACGAAACTCTTCTCGCCCACGCGCACCACGCCGAGCGATGGGTTGAGCGTGGTGAACGGATAGTCGGCGACCTTCGGCCGGGCGCTCGACACCGCGCGGATGAAGGTCGACTTGCCGGCGTTCGGCAGGCCGAGCAGCCCGACGTCGGCCAGCACGCGCAGCTCGAGCGCCAGCTCGCGGCTCTCGCCCGGTTCGCCGCGCGTGAACTGCCGCGGCGCGCGGTTGATGCTCGAGCGGAAGTGCAGGTTGCCGAGCCCCCCGCCGCCGCCGCGCGCGAGCAGCGCCCGCTCGCCGTCGCTCGCCAGGTCGGCGACCAGGTCCTGCGTCTCGGCGTCGCGGATCACGGTACCGACCGGCATGCGCAGCACGATGTCCTCGCCCGAGCGGCCGTTGCAGTCCGAGCCCATGCCGCGCTGCCCGTTGTCGGCCCGGTGGATGCGCGCGAAGCGGTAGTCGATCAGCGTGTTGACGTTGCGGTCGGCGCGCGCCCAGACGCTGCCGCCGCGCCCGCCGTCGCCGCCGTCGGGCCCGCCGCGCGGCACGTACTTCTCGCGACGAAACGAAGCCACGCCGTCGCCGCCCTTGCCGGCGTGCACCTCGATCTTCGCTTCGTCGATGAATTTCATGTCGTAGAAACAAAAAAGCCCTACCGTCTTCGATAGGGCTTTCGCTGTCGTGAATACCGGCTACGCCGGAGTCTTCTCCGCAACGATGTTCACCGTGTTGCGCGAGTTCGCGCCGTGCACCACGAACTCCACCTGGCCGGCGACGCGCGCGTACAGCGTGTGATCGCGCCCCATGCCGACGTTGACGCCCGGATGCACGCGCGTGCCGCGCTGGCGCACCAGGATCTGGCCCGCGTTGACCTTCTCGCCGCCGTAGGTTTTCACTCCCAGGCGCTTCGACTTGGAGTCGCGCCCGTTGCGCGAGCTGCCGCCTGCTTTCTTGTGTGCCATGACCTATCCCGTGATTTCGTCGATGCGGACCTCGGTGTAGTTCTGCCGATGGCCCTGCGTCTTCTGGTAGTGCTTGCGCCGGCGCAGCTTGAAGATCTTCAGCTTGTCACCGCGGCCGTGCGCGAGCACGGTCGCCTTCACGCTTGCGCCCGAGACGAGCGGCGCGCCGACTTTCACCGCGTCGCCCGCGCCGACCAGCAGCACCTCGTCGAACGACACCGCCGCGCCGACCTCGGCGGGCAGGGACTCGACGCGGAGCTTCGCGCCGGACTCGACGCGATATTGCTTGCCGCCTGATTTGATGACCGCGTACATTGCTTGCCTTGCACCGTAAAAGGGGCGGAATTATAAGGGAATCATGAGCTTCGTGTCCACGCTAACCGACACGCTGGCGCCGGTCGCCGAGGACCTGCGGCGCGTGGATGCCCTCATCCGCGAGCGCCTCGAATCTGACGTCCCGCTGGTGCGGGAGGTGGCGGAATACATCGTGGCGGCGGGCGGCAAGCGCCTGCGCCCCGCGCTGCTGCTGCTAGCCGCCGGCGCCGCGGGTTTCCGGGAGAAAGAGAAGAAGGGCGAGCACCTGGGGCTCGCGGCGGTGGTCGAGTTCATCCACACCGCCACGCTGCTGCACGACGACGTGGTCGACATGTCGGAGCTGCGCCGCGGCCGGCGCACGGCGAACGCCGAGTTCGGCAACGCCGCGGCGGTGCTGGTCGGCGACTTCCTCTATTCGCGCGCCTTCCAGATGATGGTCGAAGCCGAGGACATGCGCGTGATGCGCGTGCTCGCCGACGCCACCAACACCATCGCGGCGGGCGAGGTGATGCAGCTGATGGGCAGCCACGACCCCGAAGTCGACGAGAGCCGCTACCTCGAGGTGGTGCGGCGCAAGACGGCGAAGCTGTTCGAGGCGGCCGCCCGTCTCGGCGGCGTGCTGGCGCGCGCCGCGGCGGCGGTCGAGGAGGGCCTCGCGAACTACGGCATGCACGTCGGCACCGCCTTCCAGCTGATCGACGACGTGCTCGACTACTCGGGCGACGAGGCGACGATCGGCAAGAGCCTCGGCGACGACCTCGCCGAAGGCAAGCCGACGCTGCCGCTCATCCGCGTGATGCGCACCGGCTCGCCGCCGCAGGTGGCGCTGGTGCGCCGTGCGATCGTCGACGGCGGGCGCGAGGAGTTCGCCGGCGTTCTCGAAGCCATCCGCTCCTGCGGCGCTCTCGACTACGCGCGCGCCGCGGCGCGGCGCGAAGCCGACGCGGCGACGGCCGCGCTTGCGCCGCTGCCGGCGTCGGCGTTCAAGCAATCTTTGCTAGAATTGGCGTCCTTTTCGGTGACGCGCAGCAGCTAGACATTCCCGCATCGCCCCGGTCGGGGCGTAGCTCAGCCTGGTAGAGTACTGCGTTCGGGACGCAGGTGTCGCTGGTTCAAATCCAGTCGCCCCGACCAACTTCCCCTTCAGCCTCCCACCGTGCGCAGCAGCTCCTCGACGCGCGCGCGATAGGAATGGCGCTCGCGGATCGAGGTGGAAGCTGCGAGAGCTTTTTCCCTGGCCGGCAGGTTGCGCGCCTTCTCCAGCAGCTCGGCGTCGCTGCGATAGATGAGAAACGCGGCCCGCTCGGTCTCGTCGAAGATCTCGTCCAGCTCGCGCTTCCAGTCGACGAGCTGCGGCACGCCGCAGGCGGCCGCCTCGAACACGCGCGGGTTGAGCCCGTAGTCGAAGCGCCCGCGCCAGGTGTGCACGTTAAGCGTCGCGTTGCAGGCGGCGAAGATCTCCGCCATGCGCCCGGGAGAGAAGAAGCCGTGCTCGAGGCGCGCGCGCAGCGGCGAATCCGCGGCGAGCTTGCGCCGCCACGGGCCGTAGACGCGCACGTCGACGCCCGCGGACACGAGCGAGGCGACGAGCTGCTCGCGCATCGCCGACCAGTCGCCGGCGAAGGAGACGTCGCAAGCCGGCGGCCGCGGCGCGAGCGGCCGGTGCACGGCCGGCTCGCAGGCGGTGGGCAGGAAGCGGACGTGCTTCAGCCCGCGCGCGGCGTAAGCCTCGACCGCGTAGCGGGCGTTGGTGAACGCGAAGTCGTAGCCGGCGAGCAGGCTCGCGCCGCGCTCGAGCTGGAACGGATCGTTCAGCCACCAGTTCGCGCTCGTCACGCGCCGCGCGCGCAGCTCGGCGAGCACGCGCGGGCTGACGTTCGCGCCGTACAGCGTGAGGAACAGGTCAGGCCGCGCCGCCTCGACCGCCCTCAGCAGGCGCGCCTCGACCGCTTTCTCCGGCGGCCGCCGCGCGAGCAGCCGGCTGCGCAGCTTCTCGGCGAGCGACAGGGAATAGTCGACCAGCGTCACCGCGTGGCCGAGGGCGGTCGCGGCGTCGGGCACGAACCGGCTCATGGGCACGGTGCGCAGGTGTCCGGGGACGGCGACGAGGATTCTCACGCGGCGATGGTCATGCGGGTTCCGTTAGATAATCATCCCATGGCGCGACTGGTCGTCGGCGTGATCCTGGTGGTGCTTGCGGTGTGGCTGCTGCGGCGCGCCCTGCGCGCCGCCGAGCAGCGCGACGGGCAGGAGCAGGCGCGGCCGCAAGCGCCGTCGGCCAGCCAGGGCGAGCTCGTGCGCTGCGTGCAGTGCGGCGTGCATCTGCCGCGCGCCGAGGCGCGCATGACCGGCGGGCGCTTCTACTGCAGCGACGAGCACGCCCGCCTCGGGCCGGCCGACGGGAAAAAAACCGGCTGATGGACGCCCCGGCGGTCCGCTACCCCGACCTCTTCGCGCCGCCGCGCGAGCGCGCGCCGGAGTCGTACTGGATCTCGCTCGCCTACTTCAACCTCTACCGCATCGCGGTGGCGACGCTGTTCTTCACCATCGCGCTGATCTACGGCGACGCGCTCAACCTCGGCTCGCACCGCCTCGACATCTTCCTCTACGCCTGCGCCGCCTACCTCGCGCTCGGCATCGCGTTCCAGTTCATCCAGCGCCGGCGCGAGCAGTTCAACCTGCAGCTCTCGCTGCACGTCTGCCTCGACGTGGTCGCCATCACCGTGCTGATGTTCGCGAGCGGCGGCGTGCGCAGCGGCCTGGGCGTGATGCTGCTCATCTCGCTCATCGGCGCCACCATCGTCGCGCCGCGCCGGCTCTCCTTCCTCTACGCCGCGCTCGCCACCATCGCCCTGCTCCTCGAGCAGACCTACTGGGTGCTGGCGCAGGACGCGCCCACCACCGCCTACCTGCAGCCCGGCCTGCTCGCGATCGGCTGCTTCACCGCCACCGGCATCACCAGCTGGCTCGCGCACCGCGTGGCCGAGAACGAGCGCCTCGCGCGCCAGCGCGGCCGCGAGCTCGAGACGCAGACGCGGGTCAACCAGCTGGTGGTGCAGGACATGCACGACGGCGTGGTGGTGCTCGACCGCGAAGGCCGCGTGGTGCAGGCCAACCCGCAGGCGCAGCGCCTGCTGCGCACCGAGCGCCTGGTCGGCGCCGAGCTCTCGCGCCTGCTGCCGGAGTTCGAGGCGCGCTGGCGCGCCTGGCGCCTGGGCGACGCCGGCGCGGCGAGCCTCGACGTCGAGCTGCGCGGCCGCGCGATGCGGCTGCGGCTGATCGACACCGGCACCGAGGAAGGCTTCGCGGTGCTGTTCATCGACGACATCGAGCGCATGCGCGAGCAGGCGCAGCAGTTCAAGCTCGCCGCGCTCGGCCGGCTGACGGCGAACATCGCGCACGAGATCCGCAACCCGCTGGCGGCGATCAGCCACGCCGCCGAGCTGCTCGCCGAGGAGAAGCGCGCCGAGGATCGTGCGCGCCTGACGCGCATCGTGTTCGACAACACGCGGCGCCTGGAGCGCCTCGTCTCGGACGTGCTGCAGCTCAACCGGCGCGACCGCATCGCCGCCGAGCCGATCCGCCTGCGCGACTGGCTGAAGGGTTTCGTCGACGAGTTCGTCGCCAACGAGTCGGTGAGCGCCGAGCGCTTCGTCATCGACGCCGGCGCCGATCCGTGGGTGCGCTTCGACCGCGAGCACCTGTCGCAGGTGATGTGGAACCTGCTGCGCAACGCGGTGCGCTATGCCAGGGACGAGCCGCGCGGCGTGCGCATCGCGCTGCGCGAGTTCGCCGGCCGCGTCGAGCTGTCGGTGATCGACAACGGCCCCGGCGTGCCGGCGGCGACGCAGGGCCAGCTGTTCGAGCCTTTCTTCACCACCGAGGCGAAAGGCACCGGCCTCGGCCTGTACCTCGCGCGCGAGCTGTGCGAGGCGAACCGCGCCACGCTGGAATACGTCGACGACGTGGCCGGCGCGCACTTCCGCATCCAGTGCCAGGAGGCGCGCGCCGCATGAGCGTCGAGCGGCCGACGAGGCGCGAGCGCTCGGCGCCGCGCGGGGCGCAGGTGCTGGTGGTCGACGACGAGCCCGATATCCGCGAGTTGCTCGAGCTGACGCTGACGCGCATGGGCCTCGGCGTCGAGGCGGTGGGAACCATCGCCGAGGCGAAGGACCGCCTGAAGGCGGTGCGCTACGACCTGTGCCTCACCGACATGCGCCTGGGCGACGGCGAGGGGCTCGAGCTGGTGCGCCATATCGCCGGCCTCGGCGCCGACTTGCCGGTCGCGGTGATCACCGCCTACGGCAGCACCGAGAACGCCGTGGCGGCGCTGAAGGCGGGCGCCTTCGACTACGTCTCCAAGCCGGTCGGCCTCGAGCAGCTGCGCTCGCTCGTTCGCTCGGCGCTCTCGCTGCCCGACAGCGCCGAGGCGCGCCCGCGCGACCAGCGCCTGCTCGGCGAGAGCCAGCCGCTCGCGCAGGTGCGCGAGCTGATCGCCAAGCTCGCGCGCACCCAGGCGCCGCTGTACATCTCGGGCGAGTCGGGCAGCGGCAAGGAGCTCGCCGCGCGCCTGATCCACGAGAACGGCGCGCGCCGCGACAAGCCGTTCGTGGCGGTGAACTGCGGCGCCATCCCGGAAACCCTGATGGAGAGCGAGTTCTTCGGCTACAAGAAGGGCGCCTTCACCGGCGCCGCCGAGGATCGCGACGGCTTCTTCCAGGCGGCGAACGGCGGCACGCTGTTCCTCGACGAGGTGGCCGAGCTGCCGCTCGCCATGCAGGTGAAGCTGCTGCGCGCGATCCAGGAGCGGCGCGTGCGCAAGGTCGGCGCGACGCAGGAGGACCCGGTCGACGTGCGCATCATCTGCGCGACGCACCAGAAGCTCGCGGCGCTGGTCGCGGCGGGGCGCTTCCGCCAGGACCTTTTCTACCGGGTCAACGTCATCGAGCTGGCGATGCCGCCGCTGCGCGAGTGCCGCGAGGACATCCCGCTGCTGGCGACGGCGCTGCTCGAGCGCCTGGCGCATCAGGCGGGAATGGCGCCGCCGCGCCTCAAGCCCGAGGCTGTCGAGGCGCTCGGCGCTTATGACTTCCCGGGCAACATCCGCGAGCTCGAGAACATCCTCGAGCGCGCGCTCGCCCTGTCGGGCAACCAGGAGATCGGCGTCGAGGACCTGCGGCTGCAGCCGAGCACCGCCGAGAGCGAGCCCTCGCTCGGCGAGATCGGCGCGCCGCTGCCCGAGTACCTCGACAGCCTCGAGCGCAAGGCGATCACCGACACGCTCGCGAAGACCGGCTTCAACCGCACGGCCGCGGCCAAGCTCCTCGGGATCACTTTCCGGCAGCTTCGTTACCGGATGCAACGGCTGGGGATAAGGGAAGACGACTGATCCTCGATTCACAAGGCTGGCTGGAGGGCGCGCGCCGGGTGGCCTCTCCCAACTTCGACGAGCGGCCGGCCGGCACCGAGATCAGCCTGCTCGTGGTGCATTCGATCAGCCTGCCGCCGGGGCAGTATGGCGGCGACGCCATCGAGCGGCTGTTCACCAACTGTCTCGACCCGGCCGCGCACCCCTACTTCAAGGAAGTCTGCGGCCTGAAAGTCTCCGCTCACTTCCTCGTCCGCCGCGGCGGCGAGACGATCCAGTTCGTCCCGGTCGGCGCTCGCGCATGGCATGCCGGCGCCTCGACCTGGCGCGGGCGCACCGCCTGCAACGATTTCTCGATCGGCGTCGAGCTGGAGGGGACGGAGGACGAGCCTTTCACCGACGCGCAATACGCCAGCCTCGCCGCTCTCGTCCGGGCGCTGCGCCGCGAGCTGCCGCTGCGCGACGTGGCGGCGCACAGCGAGATTGCCCCGGGACGCAAGACCGACCCGGGCGCGCACTTCGATTGGGCGCGCTTCCTCGCCGCAGTCTCCGACTAGTTCGCAACACTATATGTAGTAACCGATGGGCGAAGTGCGCCGCTATGCGGTGCTGCACTGCGCCATCGCTCCCTAGATGTAGTCGTCGATGTGACTTGTCACCCAATATCTAGTAGTCATGCGCTTGCAAAAAAAAATGAGCGTGTGTACATTGGGCCACAAGAACTAGTTTGCGCTGATAGACGTAGCACTAGATCTAGTAAGCCGCGGGCACGGCTTCAATCTAGGCTTGACAGCGAACAAGGGTCGTCGAAAGCACCGCGGCGACGCGGCGGACGGCCCGGGGCGAGCAGTCAGAGGAAACGGGAGACGGGACATGCAGATCGCTCAGGACAACGCCACTACCGCGAGCGCCTTGA